>Ga0210401_10005193_pt1 | contig 13418 bp, 6 predicted proteins | sample IncBWH32MmetaG_FD_150866 | JGI IMG/M metagenome (GOLD analysis project Ga0210401, IMG submission 150866) | Forest soil microbial communities from Barre Woods Harvard Forest LTER site, Petersham, Massachusetts, United States - Inc-BW-H-32-M | ecosystem: Environmental > Terrestrial > Soil >... | reverse complement strand
TCCCGCAAGCGGCACTCCTGCCAGGATGCGCTGTCGCCGCGTGCGCGCGAACCGCGTCATCAAAAAGCAAAGCAGCATGACCACAATCACTGGCACAATACGCGGCCACAAAATGGTCGGCCGATTCAAAAGCATCGGAGGCACCGAGCTTCGCGCCGTCGTCGACACCGTGACGGTGGCGGACTGGCTCGCCATAAGCGAACTCTGGCTGAGAGAGCAAGTCGTCGCCTGCGCTGGCGAGGTGCAAGAAACAGCGACCTGTCCCGTAAACCCATTCAGGGCGTTAACGGTGACTACGTTCGTAAACGTCGCTGTCTGGCCGGCGGTGACGGTTTGCGAGCCTTGCCCGGCCGCCACTGTGAAGGAAAAGTCTGGTGGCCCAGTGACTATGAAGTTGAAGGGCGCGGAGGTGCCGGCCGGTGGAGAATCTACTACATAGAGAGGGTAGGTACCTGCGGCGACCAGGTTCAGATTGAGAAAGATAGATACCTGCGTGGAGCTCACGAACGTAGTCGGGCCGAATAAACCGTTGAAATACACGCTGCTGCCCGGCTGGAAACCGGTGCCCGCTATTGTGAATGTGCCATTGGAACCACTCGCGGCAGACGCAGGACTAACGGACGAGATCGTCGGTACCGTCGTTGGCAGGGTGAGCGTGAAGGGTTGCGGAGATGATGTTCCGCCGCCCGGAGGTGGATTAACCACCGCGACCTGTACAGTTCCGGCACTGGCGATGGCAGAAGCCGGAATCGTAGCCGTGAGTACTTGACTATTGTTATTGACGGTGGACACTTCCGTGCCGTTAAACTGAACGAAGGCATTGGGCGCAAAATAGTTTCCAAGAGCTGATAGTGTGAAACCCACTCCTCCCGCAACAGCGCTTGTGGGGATGATTTCGTTTAGAACCGGAACCGGATATGTACCAACAGTTACGAGAAAGCTCGCCGGAGCAGAAGTTGCACTTGGCGGAGGATTAGTAACGAACACCTGATATTCGTTCCCGGGAAACGAAACCTCGCTCGCGGATATATTTGCGGTCAACTGAGTCGAGCTTACAAACGTTGTTTGTTCCTGGACAGCATTGACGGCTCCATTGAAGGTTATGTAAGCGCCGTTCATATAATTAGTCCCGGTTACGGTGAGCGTAAATGCCGGACTGCCGGACGGCAAGGTATTCGGGGAAAGGGAAGTAATAGTGGGCGTTAGATTCAAGCCTCCGTTGTAAGCGAAGTTCAGAACCGACTTTCCTCCGAGAGCGATTGGATTCGGATCCGGTGGGCCAAACGAGCTGACCATGATGTAGTAAGTAGTCCCGGCCGTGAGCGCGACGCTGGAGATTTGCGACTGAGTCACAATACCCGGATTAATGTCATCATTGCAGGCCACGGAAGTGAAGCTGCCCGGGGAGCCCGTCCAGATCGAAAGAACCGTGTCGTAGCTGCTTCCGACTGTGTCGACCTCAAGATTCGCCGAAAAAATCGGGGTGAACTGGTACCAAATCGTGCTGTACATCCCATTCGGATGCCCGCCGGTGTTTCCTTGCCCACTCGAATACTGAGTCAAGCACGACGGCACTGGGTCGTTTCCTGCCGTAGTCGCGCCGGAAGAATCCTTCACGTCGTTGAAGGACAGGGTCGTTATATTGATTGCGTTTGCGATCGCATCGTTCACTGGCGGCGGCGCGACGATCTGGAACGTCAGGGCCGCCGATTTTCCTCCGCCCGGGGGGGCGTTCAGAACCGTCAGGTCGTTCGTGCTGCCATATGGGCCGAGCAACGAACCGGGCACTGTCGCCGTCACTTTCGTGGCGCTGTTCGTTTGCGAACTGATGCCGGCAGAGGATCCGTCGATCAGCGTTTTTGCGCTCTTGGCAAAATTTGTGCCAGTCAGCGTCAACTGCACAGGCGAAGCAGTTGTTGTCTGCACTGGCGTTCCGCACGACGCCGTCGTTGCCGCAGGCACGCTGCTGGCGCAGTTCGTAATGGTCGGAGAAGCCGCGAGCACTTCGAAGGGCACCGAATTGCTCGTCGCGCTCGCAGGATTTCCTGTTGTGACGGTAGTGCCCTGGCTCCCTGCCGTCGCAAGCAGACTCGCTGGAACCGTCGCCGTAATCTGCGAGTCGCTGACAACCGTGGTTGCCAGAGCCGTCCCCGCAAAATATGCCGTGCCGCCGGTCAGGCCCGTTCCGGCCACCGTCAGCGTGAGTTGCGCCGCGCCCGCTTTTGCGGAAGTAGGAGTCAGAGAAAAGATACGCGGGCCTGTGAACGCGAAATTGTTGAGCGCGATGTTCCAAACGCCTCGCCCATGAGTGGCGGCGAAGAGAGTGCGCGACGCTTCGTGCAGGCGAAGCGACAACACGGCCACATGCGGAAGAGCGGTGCCGAGGGTGCTCCAGGTACAAGGCATCGCTGTGCAGTTGCCGACGTAGACGCCGAGGTCAGTCGCCGCGTAAATGGTTCCGGGCACATCAGGATCGATCAGTACGTCGTTGGCAGGGATGTTTGGCAGATCGGTTGCCGCAGGTTTGGAACAGTCGGCCGTCGAGCAGCTAACGTCTGTGAACGTCGCCTGTGTGGTCATATTCGCGTTGGTGATTTTGAAGATGTGTCCGCGAAGATCGGTAACAGTGTTGCCAACCGGATCGGTGCCGTTGAACGAAAATCCTGAAAGCGCAACGTAAGCAGTATTTCCCGAGGAATCAGCGGGGTCGATAGCGATGCCGGTTACAGCGCGCGGTGCAATGGGGAACTCTCCTACTTGAAAGAAGGCGGACTCTGTGGTGGCGGTTTGCGCGGCAAAGACTTCCCCTGCGCTTGACCCGGTGTAAACAACGTTGGGATTCCCCGGTTCGACCGCGATCGTCGTCAGTACGTCTCCTGGGGCGGAAACCAGCGGCGCAGTGAGCGCAGTCCATGTATTTGCGGCATCGAAAGACTGGTATATCTTCGTGGTGCCGAAGTACAAAAGATTGGCGGTGTTGGGATCCGTAGCGAGCGGAGGTACGAAGTTCGCGGTGTCCGCTGGATCTACTCCGTTCACGGCCGGCGAAAATGTGCCCACGGCTCCATTTTGGTAAGAGGCATTGACCTGATAGCCGGTGGCGCACCCAATATAGACCGTGCTCGGAACGACTGCGTCCACGGCCGTGGATGCTCCATCCCCGCACAAGTTGTTATCCACCCAGGAAACGCCGCCCTGATAATTCTGGCTGCCATTATCTTGCGTTCCAGCGAAGGCAATCGATGGCGAAGAAGTATTGATAGAAATCGATGGATAGAACTGCGTCAAGGTGAGCAAGGAGTCGTTCAAATTTGCCCATGTGATTGTTGAAGCTTCTGCATCATCGGTACGCCAAATACCGCCATCGTTTCCCAGGTACAGACGTACCTTGCCGCTGGGAAGCCTGAAGAAGGCTAGCGCATGAGTATCGACATGCGGCAATCCTGCGCCGAGCTGACTGGGAATGACGGTCGACCAACTCGTACCACCTGTCGTCGTTCGCACAACCCACATCGGATTCCCGCCGGAGTCCGAGACCGAGGAGCCGCCGAAGAAGACGTAATTCTTATTCGTCGGATCAACTTTGATGACATTGTCATACCAGCATTGGAACTGACATACGTCGGGCGCAGCGGTCTCTGTCCAGTTGGTGCCCCCGTTTGTCGTAACCCAAACCCCAAGATTCGTATTCGACGCTTGTGTCCCGTCGGCGATGGAAGCGTAAACCGTGCTGTCCGACGCATAGTTGGGGGAGATGCCCAGATCCATGCGGCCCATCGTGGATTGCGCCGGAAGTCCGGTGCTCTGGGGAGTAAAGGTTGCGGAACAGGAGCTGGCGTTGGTCGATTTGTAAATACCATTGCCGTGTGGAGCTCCCGGCGAACTTCCGAACGGATTGCCCCGTGCCGCAAACGCAACGGACGAAGACGCGAACCCCACGAACGTCGCCATCTCATCGGGAAGAATGTTGGTCCAAGTGGCTCCGCCGTTGTTCGAACAATAGACGCCTTCCTGTGGACCTTCCACGAGGAACTGCGCACTCACGAGAATCAGATTTGGATTCGTCGGATTTACCGCGACGTAGCTGATGTGTGCGCCGCCAAAATTAAAGAAGCCAAAGCCTGGATTAAGCCCGTTGGTGTAGGGGCCGATGAAAGGACACGTTGGCCCTGCGACAGTGCAAGTCTGCGTCCATGTTTGGCCGTGATCGGTGGACTTCAGAACACCAGCTCCATAATAAATGTCAAAGCCGATGGAGGCTTGTTCGCCTGTGCCAGCATACACAGTCCCTTGTTGCGAGGGGGCAAACGCGATGGAGCCCATCGCCAGCGAGGCGTTTTGATCACCGACAGCCGTCCATGTCACGCCCGCGTCGGTTGAACGCCAAATCCCACCTTGCGCTCCGCCGATGAGCACAGTGTTCCCGGTTGCGTCACCCGGATCGACGGCGATGGTTGTGATTCTCCCCGTGACGGGGCTGAACGTGCCTCCCGTTGTGGGCGTCGGACCGATCGAACTCCAGGCAGGAAACGACGTGGACCCGGCCTGCGGCCCCGCCACGGCGTAAGAGCCATCGGGACGCAAGATCAGCTTGCCTTCCGCCGCCATCATGCGCTGCATGTGCTGGAGAGCTTTGAGTCGCGCCCCGCCCGGAATGTGCCCATTCACAGAGGCGCGTTGTTTGTAAAACCATTCCTCACGCTTGCGGATCGCATCGGGACTGTCTTTCTCTTCTTTGTCTTGTTTACTCTGTGTGTCGCCATCGGCGTCCGCATTGCCGGGAACTGTCCCCGGTGGCTGTGCCTTCGCCTTGGCGGCTGGGAATTTGGTGGAAGCAGTGGCATCGCCGTTAGGCGCTTGTTTCTGTTGGCCCATTGCTGCCGAAGTCAGGAACAGAGCTCCGGCGATGAAGGCAAGTGCTAAAAACGAATTCCGCACACAAAAATTATTTGTTTTCATAATCCGCCCACGCGGGACACGAAACTGGAGCTTTTGTGAAGGCGCTTCGGGCCGCACGACAACAAGCCGGGCAATCAGCGCGATCTCTCAAAACGGAAAGTCCAGAGGTTCAAAAACTCCGTCCGAGGCATGTTCACCACAAAAGTGGCGTCATCCTAGCACAATGGGCGGTAACCCACTAGATACTTGCCACAGGCAGGCACTGCAACGGATATCGGGCGGAGGTCAGCCGTTTTTGGATTGCAATGCATTTACAAACAAGTGTGACCTCGCGGCGAATCGTATCAGCAGGAGGCCGCGAGAACTGCTTTTGACCCTCCGATTGCCGTAAGGAAACACTTGCAGATAAAGGGAAACCTAGAATAGGCTTACAGCGCCGCGCGATGTCACTTCCTGAATTTTCTCCCAGTGCAGGACCAAAGTGGGGGAAGCTATCGGCAGTGTGGCGGCAAGGGGCAGATAGCTTGACGCAATAAGAATAGGTCCAAGCGAGTTTGTGGCAAGGCCACAGACTGGGCCGCGGTGGGGACAATCACGACTTGGGTTCCGCAACGGATAACTTAGGGAGACGAATCATGCGTACTTGGTGTGTGGCAGTGGTGGTCAGCGCTCTATTAGCTTTGCCTTTATGCGCCCAGCAGAATGGCGACGGTGCGAGCGCGGCGGCGACAGCGGCGGAAAAGAGCCCCGCCAAAACGAATGGAGGGGACATCACGCCTGCTTCGCGAAACCTTTTCGCTCTTCCGGACGCTCCGCGCCCGAAGCCACTCCCGTCCGATGCCAAATCGAATGACAACACGCCGCCAGGACGACTTGTGCCCCGTTACGAAGTCACAGGTATGTTCGACTACGTAAATTTCAATCCGGGCGGGGGTTTCGCTTCGTTTAACAATTACGGAGGATCGGGAGCTTTCACCTGGAATGCCACGCGATGGCTGGGGCTCACGGAGGAACTCGGCGGGTTAAGCTACAACCGCATCGTCAACGGCACGACCTTGCACGGAGGCATCACGACATTTTTGGTTGGTCCCCGTGTGAACTTCCGCAGATTTGATTACTTCGTGCCCTTCGTGGAATTGATGGTCGGCGCAGGACATGCCGGCCCGGAGATGACAGGCAGCAACAGCCAAACCGCGTTTGCCCTGGTGGCCGGCGGAGGTGTGGATATCGCCTTGACGAGGAACATCGTCTGGCGCTTCGCGGAAATCGACTACCTTTCGACCTCTTTTTATGGGAACTCTCTCGCCGCTGGCGGCAGGGAGAATAGCTTACGGTTGGGAACCGGTATCGTTCTGCGTTTTGGCTTGCCCCACGAGGCTCCTCCGGCGCCCGTGAATCACCCGCCGGTGGCCGCGTGCTCCGCGAGCCCCACATCCGTGTTTGCCGGCTCGGGCGACACCGTTGCGGTTCACGTGAACGCCAGCGACCCGGACAACGATCCGCTCACTTACAGCTACACGGCGACGGGCGGCGCGGTGGACGGCTCTGGTCCTGATGCGCGCTGGAACTCCACCGGCGTTACGCCGGGCAACTACACGGTTACTGCCCAGGTCAACGACGGCAAGGGCGGCACGGCATCTTGCGCCGCGGATATCAAAGTGGAAGAGCGCCCCAATCGTCCGCCGACGGCTACCCTGTCGGTCGAGCGCAGCCCCATTCTTCCGGGTGAGCACACCGGAATCACCTGCACGGGCACGGACCCGGATGGCGATCCGTTGACTTACAGCTACACGGCTTCCGGCGGCCAGGTTACCGGCACGGGCCAGAATGTGTCGTTCGATGCCACCGGGTTACAGCCCGGAACCTACACTGTGAAATGCACGGTGAACGACGGACGCGGCGGTACGGCCGATGCTTCCGGCAACGTGGAGGTCAAGGAAGCTCCCCAGGTTCATCAGCTGGAGATGAAGCTGGCCTTGCACAGCATCTACTTCCCGACGGCACTGCCGACGGTTGCGAAACCCAATGGCGGTTTGATGGCCAGCCAGGCAGTCACTCTCGACACGCTGGCAGCCGACTTCACGCAATATCTGACCTACAGGCCGAACGCCCACTTGATCCTGGGCGGCCACGCCGACGTACGCGGAGGCAAGGAGTACAACCAGCTTCTCTCCGAGCGCCGCGTGGAAAAGACCAAGAGCTATCTGATCGAAAAGGGAGTTCCCGCCGATCACATCGATACCAAGGCGTACGGCGAGGAACAAAACATGACCGACGCTGAGGTCAAGAAGCTTCTCGAAGACGATCCGGACCTGACGCCCGCGGAAAAGGATAAGTTCCTGAAGAACCTTTTGACCGTGCGCCTGGCCAACAACCGGCGCGTGGACGTCACCCTCAGCACCACGGGCGAACAGTCCGTGCGGCGCTTCCCCTTCAACGCACATGACGCCTTGACATTGCTTAGCCGAGGAGGCCCGGCGCCTGCTGGCACGACAGCTAAAGCGCCCGCAGCCAAGAAGCCAGCGCCCAAGCCGTAATCGATTGGGACGCGAGCCAATCCATCTAAGCGTGGAAAGGCTCGCTGGATCGTTGCGAATTAACGCGCCGCGTTCGGCGGTTCACTGAACGGCATACAAAAAACGGGGCCTCTCGGACATCCTCCGGGAGGCCCGTTTTTCCTTTATGATCGGGATCACAAAGAAGAAGTCCCTTTCCCGATTCGTGAAAAGTACCCGCGTAGTTCCACGAAGGGTAGAACGGCGTTTTGAGAGAGTCTCGCGTGGCGGGCCGCTCCGCGCTTCCATTCCCGAAGTGGGAACAATTAGCATTCTGAAGATGCTGCGCCCGCTGTTATTTTACTTACGGAAGCCTCTGTGACGCTGGAAGCCGGCGATCTGCGCGAACGCGCGAGGCGCTTGGATTTGGCGGCCTCTTCGCTGGCCACCTATGCCCCGGTCGTGATGATCGGAGATGCGGAACACCAGACGGAACTCTCCGCGCTGGTGGCCGCCGGGGCAGCGGATTACGTGGTGCGCACGGGCGGGTGCCTGACTGTGGCGCTCGGTCTTGTCGAACGGCGGCTGCGCAAAGCTCTGCGAGATGCCCAGGCACTCCCCGCCGCGGGTGAGCTGCTTGAAACGGGACGAACCGACGTGTTCACGGACTTGGATCGCGAGGATTTCGGCGAGGTGTTACGCCACGAATTGAACAATCCGCTCACCGGCATTCTGGGGAACGCGGAGCTTCTTCTCTCCGAAATACGGCGGAAAAGCGACGGCCGCTTGCCGCAAGGCGCACCGCAGCGCCTCGAAACCATCGCGGCACTTGCGGTCCGTCTGCGCGAATCGGTGCGCCGGCTCAGCACGGAATGGGATTCGCGCCAAGATTCCGTGCCATCGCCTTAGTCCACGCAAACATCCATCATCTTCGGGGCAGTTCTACGCCAGGAAAATTGTGCGCTTAGGAAGCCGGGACGAGATAGTGCTCGAAGAAGAGTTGTGTTTCGAGAGCTAGCTGGCGACGCACAGCAGACTCGCGGAACATGTGATCGGAGTCCAGGCGGACAAATTTCACGTCGGCGCCTGCTTCCTTGAGTTTGTCGTAGAGCGCCTGGGCTTGGGCGATCGAGACCTGGTCGTCGTGTGTACCGTGAATGATGAGAAATGGCGCGTTGGATTTCGACACGTGGTCGACGGGTGAGGCGTCGCGCCAAATTTCGGGATGAGCCGCATAGTCCGCGCCGAAAAAGCTCGAGAGGAATTTATCTTGATCGCCGTTTTTCGGACCCGGGGAGAATTCGGTCGGGCCGCTGCTGTCCACCACGGCCTGAACTCTGCTGGAGAATTTGGCGAGCGCGGGATCGGAATTGTCGCGCGTATCGATCATGCCGAGAAGCGCGGCAAGTTGCGCGCCCGCGGAGTGGCCGTAGGCGCCGATGTGATCGGGCGCGACATTGTATTTGGCGGCGTTGGCGCGGAGCCACCGGACGGAGCGCTGGACGTCGTCGAGCTGCGCCGGCCAACGCGTCGCGTCGTCGTGAAAGAGCCGGTAATCTACCGGGACGGCGACGAAACCGGAGCGCGCGAGAAACTGCGCAAGTGTGCGCATGGTGCTCTTGTCAAAGCTGGTCCAGCCGCCGCCGTGAATCAGAATGACGGCGGGGCGGGGATGATCGCTGTTGGCCGCGGGCTCGAGAATATCGAGGAGAAGCGTTTCGCCGTGGACAACTCCATAGGAGACGTTTTCGAGAACCGGCCCGGAAGAGGATTGTGGCGATTTGGCGGATGCAGGCGGAGCAGCCGTCGCTGGCGCGGCCTGCCGTGCGCTTAGCGGAAGACTCGTGACCGGGAGCACCAAGAACGCAAGAGCAAGAATAAGTCTTCTCATGAACGAAATTATAGCGCGGCAGGGGCGGAAGAAAGCAAAGTCGAGAAAACTTTGCCTGCGAGAAACACGCAAGAGCTATGCACTTGTGCGCGGTTCGGCCCGAGGCTCCGGGGAACGGGTGAGTATCGCTTCCACACAGCCTGCTCTTTTCAACCCATGGCACTCCTGCTAGGCTTACCTCCAACGCGGCGGCCGTTTTTGCGCCCTGTACGCCATGAGTGAATCGCCTGCTCGCCAGAAAGTGAACGAACTTTTCCCTGAACTGCTCGATGGGCTTCGGTTGCTCGAAGGCCGCTTCCCCGCAAATGAGATTGCCGCGCGAGTGGTGCGCGCCGCGATGGGCCAGCCCGGCGTGGCTGGAGCTAGGCTTTGGCGCGCCGACCGCGGAGAAGCGGAAGTCTGGGCGGAAGCGGGAACCCTGCCCGCGTCGGCCGCGGCAGGCATGAAGCCTGGATTGCCCAGCGACACCAGTAAAGATCCTACGATTTGGGCGGGCGCGCTGGGGAGCGACGATTTCCGCGTGCGCGTTCTCGAAGTTCGCGGCGCGGGGCCGCTCGAGGAACGAGTACGCAGCCAGATGGATTTGCTGGCGCGTTTTTCTGCCGTGGTGCTGGCGCTGGCAGAGCGCCGCGGCGCGATGAAAGAGCTTTCCAGCATTATTGAAGCCACCAAGAAGCTGAACTCCACGCTCGATCTTGGCGAGCTCATTCATATTATTTTGCAGATTGCCACGCGGCAGACTGGCGCGGAGCGGGGAACGGTTTTTCTCGTCGATCGCGAGCGCAACGAAATCTGGTCGCTCGTGGGGCTGGGGCTCGAGCAGCAGGTGATTCGTTTGCCGGCGGACCGCGGGATCGCCGGCTGGGTAGCGCGCGAGGGCTCCGCGGTGCGGTTGGAAAACGCGTACGACGATCCGCGCTTCGAGCCGGATATCGACCGCAAGCTGGGATTCAAGACCAAGCAACTGCTTTGCCTCCCGATCCGGAATGAAGCCGGCGCAATCATCGGTGTATTGCAATTGCTGAACAAGACGGAAGGCTTCACGGACGAGGATGAAGCTTTTCTCGACGCACTTTCGGTGCACGTGGCGCTGGCGCTGGAAAAAGCGCAGCTGCACCGCGAACGCGTTGAAAAAGAAAAAATGGAGCGCGACCTGGCGCTGGCGCGGGAAATTCAAGCCGGATTTTTGCCGGATGCACCGCCCGTTTTTCCGGGAATCGAAATTGCCGTTTCGCACCGCGCTTCGCAGATGGTTGGCGGCGACTATTACGACTTCCTTCCCGTGCAAATAGAGGGAGGGGAAGCGCTGCTGCTGGTTGTGGCCGACCTGGAGGGGAAGGGCGCGGCCTCGGCGCTGGTGATGGCCAATGTGCAAGCGACGCTGCATGCGTTGGCGGATCACGTCGAGCCTCTTGAGAAATTGCCCGCGACCATCAATCAGAAATTGCTGATGGGTTCGCACGCGGCTGCGGCGCACGGCCGCCACACCAAGTACCTGAGCATGTTCCTCGCGCTCGTCGAAAGCGGCGGGCGGAGCTTGCGTTACGTGAACGCCGGGCACGTGCCGCCGGCGGTGATTCGCGCGGATGGCCGTGTCGAGTGGTTGGAAGCAGGCGGAATGATTGTGGGGATCCTGCCGGACGTTCAGTTTGAATCCGGCACGCTGGCGCTTGGGCCGGGAGATTTGCTGGTTGCTTGTACGGATGGGATTACCGAGGCCATGGACGCCGACGGAACGGAATTCAGCAAGCAGCGGCTCGCGCAACTTGTCAGCGGCATTCGCGAACACGGCCCCGAAGAGATTATGCGCAAGGTCCTCGCTGAAGTGGAGACGCACTCGCGCGATGGAATGTACGAGGATGACCGCATTTTTATGGTAATGAAAGCCTGCTGAGCCGCATTTGATTCTGCTTCTCTTCTCTCTGCTCTCTGTGTACTCAGTGCACCTTTGTGTAAATTCTTTTTCTTTAGCTTTCCTTAGGAACCGGTCGAGGAATAGCGGCGCAGTCCGATGCGCCACGAGGTGGCGGCGAGCGCAAACGTGGCAGCGGCGACAAGCGGAATCAGGAACGCGTAGATGCGAAATTCAGTGCGGCCGAGAAGCCGTGACGCGGGATAAAAAGTGGCGAATCCAAACGGGATGATCCAACTGAGCAGGAATTGGATGTAGCTGGAATAGATCGAGAGCGGGTAGCGGCCGAAGGCGAGAAGATTCCAGAAGGGCGGATGGATGCCGATGCGGTCCTCGAACCAGAAAGAAAACGTGGAGAGAAAGAGGAAGACGGAGAGATAAATGATGCCGCCGCAGAGCGCGAAGAAAGCCAGGAGAAGAACATCGAGCGCGCTCCAGTGATACTGAAGACGGCGCGAGGCCCACACGACTACGACAAGGCCGACGGCGACTTCCTGCAAGGATTCGATGCGGAATGCGTCAAAGACAACCTGAAACAGGGAGGAGAGCGGGCGAAGAAGGACGCGGTCGAACTTTCCTTCCATGATATACGTGGCGCCGAACTCATAGAGATTGAGAGAAAAAACGTTGAAGAGTCCGAAGGGGATAAGCGAGAAGCCGTATAGAAAGACGACCTCTTCCATTCGCCAGTTGGCCAGAGTCGGAACTCTCTTGAACAATACGAAGACAAATCCAAGCGAGAAAATCGTGGCGGCCATGGAAGTGGCGGCGGAGATGAAGAAGTCTCCGCGGTAGCTGACGCGCACTTTGGCGTATTGCGCGAAGTAGGAACTGAGCAGGGCGGCGTGTCGTTTGAAATTGATGAAAGTTTCTCTCATCTGTGTCCCGAACTAGCCACCGTGGATAGTAATTTTGCGTGTAGCGCGAATCCACCAGAGATGGCCGAGGAAAAGTAACGCTGCAACCCAGAAATATTCGATAGCGAGGAGACGCAGCGTCTCGGCGAGAGAAAGGCGGCCGAGATAGATTTGCAGAGGCGTGTAAGCAATGTGCTCGAAGGGAAGCCACGACGAGAGGACCTGGATCGGGCCCGGAAAGAAATTCAGCGGGATGAGCAGGCCGCTAAGCAGTTCGATGAGCCAGAATTTTGCGCGAATCAGCGCGAGGATGGACGTGAGGGGGATCGCGCACGTGCCGATGATGAAATTGAGCGCGCCCATGATGAAAAAGCTGCCAACAGCGGCGACGAGGAAAAGAACGAAATTTAGTTTTGACGCAGGCGGAAGGACCGGGAAGAGCAGAGTGACGATGATGGCCGTTGGCGCGGTGAGAAGAATGAGACGGAACGCGGATTCGCCCATGGCGCGCGCGAGCCACATGCCCTGCACGGAAACGGGCTTGATGAAGTCCATGGCGATTTTGCCGTCGATCACTTCGTAGGCCATTTCCTGATCGATGGTGTTCCAGTAGAAGGAACGCAGAATCCAGCCGGCGCTGACGTAAGTGAGAATTTGCGGAAGCGAAAAGCCTGCGATGGGGCCGGTGGCGTTGGCGAAAACCGCGCGCCAGATGAAAAAGTACACGGTGACGTTGATGAGATAGGTGATGATGCCCGTGTAGTAGCGCAAGCGGAACGCGAGAATGTTGACGAAGCCGATTCGAACGAATTCAGCGTAAACCTTCAGGCTCGCGAACGGTGAAGGCTTGCTGACGGGAAGCGGAAATGTTTGCGTGGCGGCCATATCGATTGTTCGTGCCGTGATTTACCGGCTCACTGGTGAACCGTTCTTTTCCTCTGGTTGACACAAACTCATTTCGGCTTCGCCGGAATAGATACGTTTGATGATTTCTTCGATGGGCTCGTCTTCGATGACGAAGTCGCGGACTTCGACTGCCGCGAGAATCTGGCGGATCAAATCGCTGGAAGAAACGCGAGCGCGGTCGAAGCGCAGGCGGCAGGTCATTTCATCGAGACGCTCGAGATGCAGCGTGGCGGTGCCGCTGTCGCCATTGGGCGCGAGCGCGGGGAGATTTTGCTCGAAGGCGGCGAGGGGGGCGCTTTGATCGCCGTCGCGCAAAATAAATTTAATTTGTTTGGTGCGCAGGAACTGTTCTTTCAGGCGGGAGAGCGGACCGTCGTAGAGGACGGTGCCGCGGTCGATGATCATGATGCGGCGGCAGAGTTCTTCGATGTCGTCGAGATCGTGGGTGGTGAGGAGGA
>Ga0210401_10005190_pt1 | contig 13426 bp, 9 predicted proteins | sample IncBWH32MmetaG_FD_150866 | JGI IMG/M metagenome (GOLD analysis project Ga0210401, IMG submission 150866) | Forest soil microbial communities from Barre Woods Harvard Forest LTER site, Petersham, Massachusetts, United States - Inc-BW-H-32-M | ecosystem: Environmental > Terrestrial > Soil >... | reverse complement strand
CGGACATCGCGTGCTCGTGGAAACAAATGCGGGCGCCGGAAGCTCGCTTCCGGATAAGGACTATCAGAGCGCGGGCGCGGAGATCCTTTCCGCCGCCGAAATCTGGGCTAAAGCCGATCTGGTGGTCAAGGTAAAGGAGCCGCAGCCATCCGAGTATCAATATTTTCGCCCCGGACTGATCCTGTTCACATACCTGCATCTGGCCCCGCTGCCCGATTTGACTAAAAAGCTGGTCGAGACCAAGGTGAACTCGGTGGCGTACGAGACCATTCGCGAAGCCGATGGATCGCTGCCGCTGCTGACCCCGATGAGCGAAGTGGCCGGTAGAATGGCCGTGCAAGTCGGGGCACAATATTTGGAAGCGCCCAATGGCGGTCGCGGCATTTTGCTGGGCGGCGTGCCGGGCGTCGCGCCCGCGAATGTGTTGATTTTGGGCGGCGGCGTGGTCGGCCACAACTCAGCCAAAATGGCGATCGGGCTAGGCGCGCATGTCACCATCATCGATCGCAATTTGGATCGCTTGCGTGAGCTCGACGATATCTACAGCAGCCAGATCGTGACCCTGGCGTCGAATAGCTTTACCATCCGAGAGACGCTGCACAGCGCTGATCTGGTGGTGGGGGCCGTGCTAATCCCGGGCGCCTCCGCGCCGAAGCTGGTTCGTCGGGAAATGCTGCGAGGCATGAAAAAAGGCGCCGTAATGGTGGATGTCGCCATCGACCAGGGCGGCTGTTTTGAGACCTCGCACCCGACCACACACACCGAGCCGATTTATTTCGTCGACGACGTCCTGCATTATTGCGTTTCGAACATGCCGGCTGCAGTGCCGCACACCTCCACCTTCGCACTTACAAACGCCACCTATCCGTATCTCGCGGAGTTGTGCGCCAAGGGTCTGGAGCGCGCCTGCGAGGAAAATCCCGCCATTCGCGAAGGCGTAAACACGTACGCCGGATACATCACTTATCCCGGGGTAGCCGAATCGCAGGGACTGGGCTGGAAAGAACTCACCGCTGTGATGTAGGGGCGGGCGACCCAACCGACCCGTTGAAAACCTTTTCGGCTTTCTCGTTCTTCAGAAGATGTCCGCTCTCCTGCTCCTTCACAATCAGCGTAGTGCGGACAGCATCGGCCTGGACTTTCCACGGCTTGGTAATTCCGCGCTGCTCTCTGCGGTTGAGGACGAACGCCGCCGGGTGCAACAGAGTTTCGGGCTTGCTCCACTGACCGTTCATGCGAGCCTGGCCCGTTAGTTCGATGGCGATCGGAACGGTGACCCGGTCTTCCAGGTTAGTCACTTTGAGCTGCAGCACGACCAAGCTATTATCCGGGCTCTTTTGGCTATCCAGACTGGTGGCGAGCTGCGGCGGGTTAGCGCATCCCCACAGAGCCAATAGCACCGTCATCAGCACCAACAATTTCAAGCGGACCTCCTTCGGGCAATCAGCAGCAATGGAATCGCGGCCAGTTGGGCGGCCATCGCGAACGCAACTGCAGCCACCAGCGACCAACCGTAAAGGATACCAATCGCACTGCTTCCGGCGAACCACAGAACCCCATACGCGGTATTGAAAATCCCGTACGCAGCGCCCCGCCGTTCAGCAGGAACCAGATCGGCAATTCTGGCGCGCATCGTGGATTGAAGAGCGCCCATTCCCGCTCCCCACAACGCCATCCCCGCCACGGCCGCCCAGAACGATCCGAAGAATACCAGCGGGTTCGATGCTGCGGCGAGTAGGACCCCTGCCATGAGCACCGGCGTGCCCACCCGGTCAAATAATTTGCCTGAGGCGAGCGCGCTGAGTCCCTCGACACCCATTGCGACGGAGTAGAGCACCGGGATCAATCCAGGCGCGACCAGCTTCGTCCTTTGAAAATGAAACGCGATCAGCGGTAAGTCGACGAACCCAAGCGCGATCAATCCGCCCGCAACCACATAGATCCAGAACGGGCCGGACAAGCCGCCGGAACGGATTTCAGGAGTCGTCGGCTCATCGAAGCGGGACGGATCGGGATAAAGTTTGATGGCCCGAAGCAGCGCCAGGATTGCCAGGCCGGCTGGAATCCCAAGCAGCGCGTAAGCACGATTGTAGTGCTGGGACTCTGCGACGACCAGCGCCACCAGCAGCGGTCCGACGAAGGCGCCGGTTTGATCCATGAATTCGTGCAGGCCGAAGCCCCAGCCGCGGCCGACTATTTTGGAAGCCTGCGAGAGCATTACGTCGCGGGGCGGAGTCCGAAGACCTTTCCCGGCACGCTCGACAATGATGAGAGCTGCCGCCACTCCCCAGTGATGCGCGAGCGCCATGAACGGCACGACGAGTAAATTGATGACGTAGCCGATCACGGTCAGCGTCCAATACCGGCGAGTCTTATCGGCCGCGACGCCGCCGGCCAGCCGCAAGACGTAGCCTATTAATTCACCAGCGCCCGAAACGATCCCGACTACGGCCGCCGAGGCGCCCAGCGTTCCGAGAAATGGGCCGTTGATGCTGCGCGCTCCTTCGTACGTCACATCGGCCAGCAGGCTGATGGTCCCCAGTGTGACGATAAACCGAATCGCCGATTCGCGCGAGATAGAGAAATTGGTATTTGAAACTGTGCCCACTTTCACCGCTTTCTTTCGAGGCGCGTGATGCGGCGGCGAAGGGCTTCGGAGGGATCTAGGTCGAGTGCGTTGCGCGCCATTTCGAGCGCCATAGCATAGTTGCGTTCGCGATGCTCGTAATATTTCGCAAGTTCGGTGAAAGCCGACGCGCGCCACGGGTTGTGCGCCGACGCGAGGTCCGTCAGCATCGGCAGCGCGGCATGCTCACGGCCCAGCTTCTTCTCGAGCGCCGCTATGTCCCACATAGTGCGGAACAGCAGTTCGTCGGGAAGCTCGCGATCCAGCGCCTGCCGAAATAGTGCGAGGGCGTTTTCATGCTGGTCGGCCTGCCGCCACCACCGCGCGAGTCCCACCATTTCGGCGGCGTGCGAAAATTGCGCCTGATCGGGTGAATGAAATGCTCGCGGCACAATCGCGGTCAGGCAGGCCAGGGTGAGAATATCGACCGCGTTGTGATGGAAGATCGGCATCAGCCGGAAAATCTCGTGAGTACGCAGATACTCGAAATAAAAATACGGGATCATCTCGCCCGGAAGATCGCCGTGCCGTTCCACGCCGAGGATCTGGTTTTCCAGATCCACCAACCGGCAGCTATCGAAGCGCAAATTCCACAACCGCCGGGCGCCGAATAATAGATCCAGATGCTCGAGCGCAGCGAACGGCGGCCGCTGGCGGACCATCCGGAAGCGCGTTTCCAGCAGCGGCTGATCGAAGGTGCGGCCATTGTAGGTGATTAGCACTTCGAACTGTTTCAGGTGCTCGTGCAGAGCGCTGAGTTGGCTGGCCTCTTCGCCGAACTCGCGCATGAAAAATTGCCGGACTCGAAATCCTTGCGGCGTGATACGGCCAACTCCGATCAGAAATGCATATGTTCCGGAGCCTCCCGCCAATCCCGTGGTCTCGGTATCGAGGAAGCACCACTTCGCGGGCGGGATGCCTCGGATCAGGCCATTGGAGATAGTGTCCAGCAGATCCCCAGATAGGTCCTCCAGATCGGCGATGCCGATGCTGCCGTGCCGGCGATGGCGTTCATAGAGTTTTTCGGTTTCATAGTGGCGGCCGTGTTGGGTTTCGACTTCGTCGAAAGGGAGGTGGGTGGTGGGCAGTGGGTTGGGAGCGGCTAGCGGGCGTTGCGGCGCGGGCTTTGCGTACTTCTGGTCGATCTTCGCGATCCGGCGCCGCAATATCGCCAGTTGCTCCTGGAAGTCGCTCATGCTTGCTGCGATTCCACTGTTTGAGATACCTTTTCCCATTCTGCCAGCAGTTTGCTCAACTCGCTGCGGCGCTGGTCGAGAAGATTCGAAACGCGCACGGTTTCTTCGGGGCTGACAAAGTTGGCAAGTTCTGTTTCGTAACCTGCGATCTCGGTTTCCAGATCCGCCACCTGTTGCTCCAACTCCTGACGGCGCTCCTGCATCTGCTTCAGCTTGAGGGGATTCAGGCGCTTTGCATTCGGGATGTGGGAGGTAGGGGGTAGGTGATTGGGCATCGGCGATGACACGCCGGGAAGAGTGAGATCAACCTGCTTGCCTTCCTTGCGCCACATGTAGTCTTCGTAATTGCCAGGGAAGATCTGCACCTCGCCGCTGCCAATTTCAAAAACCCGCGTCGCTAGCTTGTCGATGAAGTAGCGATCGTGCGAGACGAACACCACCGTGCCAGTAAACTTCTCCAGCGATTCGAGCAGGACGTCTTTGGCGCGCAGATCCAGGTGATTGGTCGGCTCATCGAGCAGCAGAAAATTCGACGGCTGCAGCAGCATGCGAGCCAGAGCGTAGCGATTGCGCTCGCCGCCCGAAAGCACGCCGATGCGCTTGAAGACGTCGTCTTCCGAGAACAGGAAACAACCGAGCAGACTGCGCAGTTCAGTATTGGTGGACCGAGGAGCCATGCCCTGCAAGTCATCCAGCATTCGCGCATCAGGGTCAAGCTCTTTGTATTGGTCCTGCGCAAAGTAATCGACCTGCGCGTTGTGACCCAACCGATATTCTCCCGCCGAGAGAGGCTCGATACCGGCGAGCAACTTAATCAGCGTCGACTTCCCCGCCCCATTGACGCCCACTAGAGCGATGCGGTCGCCGCGCTCGATGATGAAACTCACTCCGCCGAAAACAAACTTGTCGCCGTAGCTTTTCGAAACATTCTGGAACTCGGCAACGATGCGGCCGCTGGGTTTGGGCTGTGGAAAGGAAAAGTGAATGGTCTTCTCCTCGGCCGGCAACTCGATGCGTTCGATCTTCTCCAGCTCCTTGATGCGGCTCTGGACCTGTTTGGCCTTGGTGGCCTGATAGCGAAAGCGATTAATAAACGCTTCGAGCTGCTCGATACGCTCGCGCTGGTTGCGGTAGGCCGCTTCCAGTTGATCGCTGCGCTCGTGCTTCTGCTGCAGGTACTTTTCGTAGTTACCGCTGTAGAAATGCACGCCGCGATTCCAAATCTCGACGATCTTATCGACCGTGACGTCCAGAAAATAACGGTCATGCGAGATGAGCACGTAGGCGAACGGATAATTAGTGAGATACTGCTCCAGCCAATTCCGAGCCTCCAGATCGAGGTGGTTGGTGGGCTCGTCGAGCAGCAGCACGTTCGGTTTTTCAAGCAACAACTTGGCGAGCGCGATTCGCATCTGCCAGCCACCCGAAAAGTGTTCCGTCCGGCGCTGCCATTCCGAGTGCGGAAAGCCGAGGCCGGACAGCACGGTCCCGACCTGTGCCTCAATGGCATAGCCATCGCGGTTGCGGAACTCGCTGTCGATCTGATGGAATCGATCGGCCACCTGCGCGTATTCCAAACCCGCGGGATCCAGCTCCGACATCTTGCGCGTCAGGTCCTCCATCTCCTGCTCCATCCCTTGCAGCGATGAAAAGACCGACATGCACTCGGCGAAGACAGAGCGACCGGAGAGCGAAAGACCATCCTGCGGCAGATAGCCGGCGCTGATACCGCGCGTGATGCCGATCCCGCCATAATCCAGCGTTTCAAGGCCCGCCAGGACTTTCAGCAGCGTCGTCTTGCCGCTGCCGTTGGCGCCGACTAGTCCGGCGCGATCCTTGGGCGTGATCAGCCAGTTCAGGTTTTCAAACAGGAATTTAGGACCAAAGCGCTTACCCGCGCCGGAGAGCTGAATCATCTACTACTATTCTAGGGAACTACCGCGGAGGAAACGCAGTTTGGAATTCCGACAGGTCGGATGTCGGGGTCCGCGCTAAGAACAACACCCGCGTATTTCCGGTAGTGATCCAATCCATACAGCTGCACATGTACCGTGGCTCTGATAACGGCCATCGTGCACGATGCCCATCGGAGAGCCAACGTACCAGGAAGGCGCCACTGCGCCATGAATCAGCAACGCGACGTCCGGAATTGTCGAATCAGCGAGACCCAGCATAAGAGTATTTCCGCTATCGCCTGGTACGGTCGAACCAAGCGTCCCCTTCAATCGAGGTAACTGGGCGTCCAACATGTTGGATTGAAAATACTCATCGCCCTCGGGACTATTCAGCGCTTGCTTGACGACGGTCCAAAGCTGGCGCTCCAGGTCAAGCGGGAAAACACATGCACTTCTTGCCCAATAGAATACCGCTCTTGATTGGCCCCAGGCGAAATCTGTTAGCATAGAATACGCACGTGGGAACGAAGCTAGTTTGGTGTACAATTTGGGCACTGACCGCGCTGCTGTTGATCGCGTCGGTTGACGCTGTGCCCGATCCTCCCGCGGTGAATCCGCACACGACCGAGGTCAAAGCACCCTGTCTGACTGAGTGTCCGGAAAGCTTGTGTCTACAGATTTTGAGCAGCGCGTCCCCGAGTGCTTCCTCTGACGCGTCGCCACGCTTTATCTCGCTCGCACGCGACTCCGAGCCGAATCGGCCGAGCGATCGCATCGTCTTAAGCGGACAAGCTACAGATCCTTCTCCTCCAGCGCTCTAACCATAAACTCTACTTCCAATTGAGTCCGGTTTCCTAATCTTTCGAACCGGACTTGGCGCTTTCCCGCTTGTGGAAGGCGTTACCGGAGCGCCAGCGCTCTCTCAGCGCAGCGAAAGGATGAGCAATGAAGACCTCAGAGATCCTGAGCGCGTGGCAAAAGATCCTCAAAGGGGAGCGGCCCTCCCTATCTATAGAGATCACACGCGAGTGTCCGCTGAAGTGCCCTGGATGCTACGCCTACGACGATGCGCACCTCGGTGGGGGCGAAACATTACGTGGTCTCAGCGACCGAAAAGGACAGGAACTGATCGATGGCGTCCTGGAGGTCGTCGAACGCCTCCGGCCTTTGCATTTGTCGATCGTTGGAGGTGATCCTCTGGTCCGATACCGCGAACTGGAGGTCCTGATCCCGTTATTAATCGAGCGGCGTATTCATGTGCAGCTCGTCACCAGTGCCTTCCGGCCACTGGCGCCTGCGTGGGGGACGCTAGCGCACCTGAACGTGGTCGTTTCCATCGACGGATTGCGCCCTGAGCATGACGCACGTCGTGCACCCGCGACGTACGACCGGATCCTCAAGAATATCGCCAGTCAGAACATTACCATCCACTGCACGATCACCGCGCAGATGATGAAACGCTCTGGCTATTTGAAGGAGTTTTTGGAAGTTTGGACGCCCAGGGGCGAGGTCCGAAAGATATGGTTCAGCCTGTTCACCCCTCAGGTGGGAGCTCGATTGCCCGAAATGTTGAACTCGCGAGAGCGCTCGCAAGCGATTGCCGACATGCTCGTGCTGCGAAGGGAATTCCCCAAGCTGGACATGCCGGAAGGAATGATTCATCAGTTCGCCTCGCCTCCAAAGAATCCACAGGACTGTGTTTTCGCACTCACCACGCAAACGATATCCGCGGACCTGAAGACCAAGATCATCCCCTGTCAATTCGGAGGCAATCCGGACTGTGGGTCGTGCGGATGCGTCGCGTCCATGGGATTGGCAGCGGTAGCGGCGCATAAATTAGGGGGAATTCTCCCGGTAGGAACGATCTTCAAAGCCTCCATCAAGATTGGCAAGACTCGGAACAAAAGAAAGATGCAGCCGGTTGAGTAACCGCTGCAGGTGCTGCCTTAAAACGGAGAAACGTATGAGCACGAATATGACGGCGTCCCAAAATCACGAGCTGAGGCGGCTGCTGGAACTCTCGGCGATGATCGGAAGCGACCCGCTTCTTACCCAGGCCAGTACTGGCAACAGCTCGATCAAGGTGAATGATATGTTGTGGATCAAGGCATCGGGCAAATGGATGGCCGATGCCTTCCGTGACGAATTTCTGGTGCCGCTGGATCTCGCAGAGGTTAAGGCGTGTGTGAGGCAACACATCGATCCCACCGAGCTTCACACCAGTGCCTCGCTCGAGACGGCCATGCATGCCGTGTTGCCCCAGCGTGTGGTTCTTCACGTACACTGCGTAAACACGATCGCCTGGGCAGTGAGGCAGGATGCGCGGAATCAACTGCGTCACAAACTTGAGGGTTTGCGCTGGCAATGGATCCCCTACGTGGCCTCCGGGCTAGCGCTTGCCAGTGCAGTCGAACGGGCTCTTTCGGTTTCCCCACACACGGACTTGCTGGTTTTAGGCAATCATGGCTTAGTGATCGGCGGCGAGGATTGCCGAGCCGTGGAAGATCTCTTGTGGGAGGTGGGGCGTCGCTTGGCCATCCCTGCTCGCCCGGCGCATCCGGCTGACTACGCGGTGCTGGCTGACATTGCCGATCGCTGGTCCTGGGATCTGCCGGATGACGATAATGTGCATGCGCTCGGAACCGATCCGGTTTCTCGATCAATTCTTTCCGGCGGCCTGCTTTACCCGTGCCAAGCAATCTTTTCGAACGCGAGTTCGGCGGAGCTATTCCGATCAATTCCTTCGGCCGAACCAGGAGGCCGGGAAGAGAACCTCTTTCGCAGCCGGCCTTTCTTGATCGTCCAAGAACGTGGAGTGATTTTCAGCGCGGCAATGACATCGGCCGAACGCTCTATGATCAACGGGTTGGCGCAGGTCATCCAGCGGATAGGTGCGAACGCTCCTGTTCGCTATCTTAGCGAGGTTGAGCTGTCAGATATCGCCGGGATGCTGGCTCATCGCTATCGGGAACTGGCCAATACCAGTCATCGAAATGGCGCGCGGTGAGGCATCTCGCCACGTTGATCGGCTATTACCGCCTATTTCCAGCCCATTCTGTCCCTCAAACTAGTAATGTGAGCCACGTGGTGCCGGCCATGCCAGGCGTAGAGCGCCGCGTTCTGGTCGAGCCGCCGCAGGCCGGACTCAGGATGACGAAACGACCGCTTCCAATCGGATTCGGTCATCGACTGCAGCAACGCCACCCAGCGCGAATGTAGGCATTCGAGCAGCCTCAGCGACACCTCCACCGGCCCAGACTTGCCGTCGGTGAGCTCAGCCCAGCGGTCCTCGGCGTAAGGCTTGATGGTCGGCTCATCCTCGGTTAGCGCCAGCTTGAAACGCGTGTAGCTGTTGAGATGGCTGTCGGGAACATGGTGGATAACCTGCCGAACCGTCCAGCCTTCGGGCCGGTACGGCGTGTCGAGTTGTACATCGGAGAGGCCGCCGATCGACGCTCTCAGGTGCGCCGGAGTCTCAGCAATTTGAGCGATGAACTTACGCCGGTCATCAGCGCTGACGGCCTCGGGAAACTTGAACTTTCCAACTGGAAAACGAAGATCTGGAGCATCCATGGAGCTAAAGATTCAAACCCGCGCCGCCAGGATTCAGCAATTATGTGCCCATGCTATGCTGTTTCCGGGGTGTTTAACCGTCACTATCGAAAAGTCAAAGCCATCTTCGGCTTTACCGACGTAATTATCACTTCTTTAGCCTTCCTGATCGCTTACGAGACCCGCATCCGCCTGCGTTTCGAAAAGCAGTTCTTCCTTGATTTTCCGATAGCCGCGTTGCTTTTGGTGGTGTCCATTTTGTGTTGGATCGCGATTGGGTACTGGTTCAACATCTATGAAAAGCTGGATTCCGCGCACCCGCGTGTAGTCTTGCGCGATACCTTCCGGCAATGCGCGCTGGGTGCAATCTGCCTGGTGGTCGCCGAGTACATCCTGCGCCTGGACCTCAGCCGCTCGTTCGTCGCTCTGTTCGCGGTTTATGCCTGGGTGCTCTTGTGCCTTTTCCGCATTAACGCTGCGCGCGCGATCGGCGCCGTCCGGAGAGGCTTTGGAACGGCCCATTTCGTGATGGTGGTGGGGTCGAGCGAGAACGCGCTTCACCTGGGAGATGCACTCGAGCAGTCGGCCGACTATGGCATTCGGCTGATGGGTTTCCTGGATGATGAGCCCGGTCAAATCCAGTTGGCCAAGACGTATCAGCGCTATCCTCTGTCGGGATTACCTGAGCTGTTGCGACAGCATGTCATCGACGAAATCATTTTTGCGGTCGACAGCAGTCGATTGGGAGCGATGGAGGAGGTTTTCCTGCTGTGCGACGAGGAGGGCGTGCGCACCCGCGTAGTGGTGGACTTTTTTCCTCACGTCAACAGCCAGGTTTATCTCGACCGGCTCGGAACTACGCCGCTGCTGACGTTTTCCGCCGCGCCTCATGATGAAATCCGCCTGCTGCTCAAGCGCTCGACCGATGTGGTGCTGGCCGCAGCCGCCCTGGTCCTGCTGCTACCGTTCATGCTGGCGGTCGCGCTGCTGATCCGGATAACGTCGCCCGGACCGGCGATCTTCCGGCAGGTGCGCTGCGGGTTGAACGGCCGGAAGTTCACTTTCTACAAGTTTCGCTCCATGTGTGACAATGCGGAAATCCTGAAAGCTTCCGTGATGCACCTCAATCGCAAGTCGACCGCGTTCAAGATTCCCAATGATCCGCGACTCACCCGCCTGGGTTGGTTTTTGCGCAAGTTCTCCATCGACGAGTGGCCGCAGTTGTGGAACGTCCTCAAGGGCGACATGTCTCTGGTGGGCCCGCGTCCGGCCGTGCCGGAAGAGGTGGAAATGTACCAGCGCTGGCAGCGCCGGCGGCTTCGTATGCGCCCCGGCCTGACCTGCTTGTGGGCCGTGGCCGGGCGAGATTCGATCGACTTCGAGACCTGGATGAAAATGGACATGCAGTATATCGACAATTGGTCGTTGGCTCTGGACTGGCAAATTATCCTTAGAACCATTCCGCGAGTTTTGACGGGCAAGGGAGCCAGCTGAACCGCATGTCTACAATGAAAGTAACGATATGCATCTAGTACCGACTCAAGAGGAAGTGGTTCAACTGCTGCGCCGCACAGGCGCCATCCGCGACGGACACTTTGAATATCCCAACGGCCTGCATGCCACCGAATATATGCAGGTTCAACTCGCCATGCGCTATTACCAGCACGCTAAAGTGCTGAGCGTCGGGTTGAGCCGGCTGCTGCGAGCCAATTCCGAAATCCGGGCGATGATTCCCGAGCTATCTATCGTCTCGCCCGATACAGGCGGCCTGCCCGTCGCGTATGGCATATGCGAGGCGTTACGCGCTCATCAGGTTTATTGGGCCGACAGAAAAGAAGAGAACGGGGCCATGCGCTTCCGGCAATATCTGGAGCAGACGCCCGGCGAAAAGGTGCTGCTTGTGGATGACATCCTGCGATCGGGCAAGAACCTCGCGGAATTGAAGCGGTTGGTGGAATCGACTGGTGCACAGGTGGTCGGGCTGGCGGTCATTATTTATCAGCCGACCCCGAAGACGGTCGACTTCAGTCCCCTGCCCTTTTATTACCTCGCCAAACTCGACGCGACTTATTACAAGGATGCTGGGTCGTGCGAAATGTGCAAGCGCGGCGTGCCTGCGGAGAAGGTCTGGATCTAGCTGCCGCTGTGCGTGGCAGACTATTCCAAGCGGAGCGCCGTCGCCGGATCGATGCGCACCGCCCGGTAGGTCGCCGGAAGCGCGGCGATGGCAGCTACCAGCCCGATTAGGAACAAAGCGGAGATGACGGCGATTGGCTCCCAAGGATGAATGTCGTATAGCACGCGGCGAATCCACACAGCCGCTCCGGCGTAGCCGCATAAACCCAAACCGATGCCGCACGTCACCAACAGGAGCACTTCACGCGACAACAGCCCGACGATCCGTGACGGCTGCGCCCCGAGCGCCATCCGCACTCCGATTTCACGCGTGCGCGACTTCACCGCGTAATCGAGCGCGCCATATAGGCCGATGCTCGCCAGCAGCGCAGCTATCCCTCCGAAGATGATTGCCAGAGTTGCCAGGAGCCGCTCCTGCCACAGCGACGCCTCGACCTCCTCGCGCAGAGTTCGGATTTCAATAAACGGCAGCTCGGGGTCGAGCGAGCGCAAGATTTCACGAACCGGCGCGACCATCGCCTCCGGACGCTGCGGAGTGCGAACGTGCAAGATAAATCCGTTTTCAAATCCGTCCACCACCGGATTGTAGACCGTGGGTGGAATCGGCTCGCGAAGCGATCGGTATTTTGCGTCGCTCACCACGCCGATAATCTCATTGTCCGCTCTGGCGATGCCGCCCGCGCCGGCGAATCCGAAGCTGCCGCCAATCGGATTTTTGCCAGGGAAGTAGCGCCTGGCGAACATCTGGTTGACGATCACTTTGCGCGGCTTGGTTTGATCACGGTCGAGCCAGGTGAACTCGCGGCCCGCGAGGAGGTACATGCCCATACTTTCGAAATAACCCGGCGTGACGCGGTTGAGGCTGCTGCCCAAGAAATCGTTGGTTGTGATGCGAGTCCCGGCCGGGGCAAGAGTCGCCTTCATGCCGGTTCCGCGCATCAGCCCCAGCTCTGCGATACTGGCTGCGGCAACTCCCGGCAGGGCGCTGGCCTTCTCCAGAAGCGCTTTACTCAGGGCACGGCTCTGCTCCGCTTTGTACCCTTTCAGGCTCGGGTCGATGCTGAACGTCACCACGTGATCGCGGTCGAATCCGGGATTCATGTCACGCATGCGCTGAAGCGTTTCAATCAGTAGCGCCGCTCCAATCAGGATCAGCGTACAAATGGCCACCTGAGAAATGACAATCAGGTTGCGTGGCAGCAAGCGGCGCGTGGTGGTTCGTCCGGCCCGTAAAGTACTCGCGACATCGAACCGCGCGCAACGCAACGCCGGGGATATGGCGAACAACACCGCGGTCAGCAGAGTAACGATCAACGTGAAGCCGAGCACGTGGAGATTAATATCGATGTGCAGCACCATGGGCTGTAGCACCGCGCCGCGGTCGCGAAGTGGCGGCAGGCCTCGAATGAGCAAAGGCAGGCACGCCCAAGTGAACAGGGTACCGGCAGCGCCTCCCAACAGTGCCAGTAACAGGCCCTCGGTGAGGAGCTGCCTGACAATGCGGGCGGGGCTTGCTCCAAGAGCCAGGCGGACGCCCATCTCCTGAGCTCGCACAGTAGAGCGTGCCAGCAAGAGGCCGGCAACGTTGGCGCACGCCATTAGCAGAAGTAGCGCGACACCGGCCATCAATACTTCCAGGCCACGCGAGAATTGGCCGCGTAGCGTGGACACACCAGTGGCGACCGATTCCAGCCGAAGATGCGAGCGCCTGATGTTGCTATCCGGAGACTCCCCCTTTTCTGGCGGAAAGACCTGATCGAGCAGGTCCTGAAAGGTCTCATGCAATAAAGGATCGACCTCAGCGCTGGCACGCTCGATCGGCACGCCAGGGCGCACGCGCGCGAAGATATAGCCAGAAAGGGGATCCGCCTCCGGTTTCATCCCGTCGATTGGTTGGACGATAGAGCGATCAACGGCGGCAGGAACACGAATATCCGGGCTGGTTTCGATAGCCAGGCCGTTGAACGCCTCGGGCGAGACCCCGACTATCGTGAACGGATGCCCGCCCAAAACGATGCCGC
>Ga0210401_10005183_pt1 | contig 13433 bp, 14 predicted proteins | sample IncBWH32MmetaG_FD_150866 | JGI IMG/M metagenome (GOLD analysis project Ga0210401, IMG submission 150866) | Forest soil microbial communities from Barre Woods Harvard Forest LTER site, Petersham, Massachusetts, United States - Inc-BW-H-32-M | ecosystem: Environmental > Terrestrial > Soil >... | reverse complement strand
TGCCCAACTCTGCAATCATCCAATATAACGGCAGGTATCGCTAAGGCGAACCGCGACAACACGAGCAAGGCTGAGCCCACCAGCGCATTTGAAACCACCAGAATCGCTAAGCGACTCGGACGTACTTGCAATTGGTGCAGTATCCAGAACACACCCGACCCCAACAGCAGCACGGACGTCGCCTCTGCAACCAGTAGCAGAACGAACAGTAGCAAGGAAATACGTAAGAAAGGGCCTAAGCGTTCACGAACGTTCCGAAGAGAATGCCACGCCGACGGTGTAAATCCGGCTTCGGTTTCATCCAACGCAATGCAAATAGCACCGAACGCAAAAGAGAAAGCCATCCAACTAACAAGCCATGACGAAAAATTGACGAGCCACATCTCAAACATCTCAGCTCGGTGCGCAGGCAATTCGAGGCCTCGCGGAAGGTGGCGTGCAAGTTCCCGTACTTCGTTGCGAGCTGTGATGATGGCAATCGTACTGACGATTACCGCCGGAGCAGTGATTTTGAAGAACAGCCAGAAATGACTGTGATAGGTTCGAAGAACCTCTGCCACAAAATCACCAACACCTTGCCGTTCACCCTGTTGCAATCTTTCGCTGACGCTCACACGGCCAGAATCATGCCACTTTCCCTCGCTTTCGGAGGCCCCAGAACGTTCTGCAATACTGATTTGGCGTCTGGACAATTCGCCTTGGAGGGCGAGTCGCGCCTCAGAAGTGAGTTGTTCCCGGGCAGCGGCTAACTGCACAAGTTCTTCGTCGCTTTTCGCTTCGTAAGCCTTAATGAGGTCCTGAATCTGCATGACCGGGGAGTGTAGCTCATTTCCAAGCAATAGGCGACCCAGACACTTGCTTTAAACAGGCGATTTCGCATTGAGGGGGTTTTGAGCTAATCGCGATTTTACGTCAATCAGTGTGGGTGCTGTTCGCCCAGACGTTGAATCCAATCGTTGCGGACAGGCGGAATATAGTTGGGTAGCAGAAACCCGCCACGGTCAAACCAGTCACTTGCGGCTGGACCCACATAACCGCTCATCCAGGTAGCCGGATTCTTGCGCCAGTACCGTCGGATATAGCGGATGATTTGCTCATAGCACTTCTCGAATCCGCTTGCTTGTTTTGGAAGGGCCCCATAAATGCGCCCTTGAGTCAGAGCAGGACGACCCTCCCACGTCGTCACGCCGGACAGCGACAACTCGAACACCGACTCCGTTTGCTCATCTGCGAGGTAATAGGGCGAGTCTGCTGTCGCCACGAAACGCCTTTGCAGGTTGGGAGCGAATCGTTCGCTCCACAAGACCAAAATCTGTCCGCTCATACTGTCAGGAATGAAAGCGTGGCGCTCCGGTGTGGCGGAGTTTCCGCTTCGCAGGGCTGCTTCCAGTGGCTGTTTGTCATGCAGAGCAACAAGTAGTTCGTTCAAGTCTTTGGGAAGCATGTGTAGCTGTGTTTGGCGGCCCATCGCCTCGATTGTAAACGGTGCGGTCGGTGACAAGTGTTGTTAGAGGCCATAACACTCAAACCCCCTTCAAAAGGTCCAACGAGCGAAGCCGCGACCGTAGGGACGAGCAAGCCCGCTCGACTTTGTGCGGCATATTGCGGACGCCGTACGAAAATCGGCCACACTGGAGGAGCGAACACCAGTGAGCGAGTAGCAGAAGACCATTGGCTGCGCTTGCAGTTCAACCATCGCGACCGGCTCCGCGCGTTTGCCATTCCATACGGCGCAAATCCGGCGACTATCTCTTGCGGCCTGTCGCATTTTCCGGGCAATAAGTGTAAATGGCGATGTTACAACAGTAATCCATACCTCTTGTGCGTTGGTAAACCATCGCGCCGCTCGCTGTATGATGGTTTTCCCTATGAGATGGACCGTTCCTGCTGCATTGCTGCTGTGTGCGCCGTGCGTACTTGTGGCTCAAACTCATCGCCCACAATCAATGAAGAGCACTTACGTCAGCCCAGATGAGACATTTCGTTTTGACTATCCCGACTCGGTTGTGCAGTGCAAAAGAGACCCAAATCAGCCTGACTGGTGGATACCAGCTGAATCTTGTGAAGCCTCCACGCCCGTTTGTTCCGATGTCTCCTGCGACTCCAAAAGCACCGTTGCATGCACAGCATACGCCACTAACGATAAGAAGGGGACCAACTTTGAGGCTGCAGCTTTCTCCGTAAGCGAACGAAAAGGCGCAGATACTGAAAATAAATGTCGGAGCGTCGCTGAGGATTTCCGCACGGTGCCTATCAGAACCCGGACGATTAATGGAGTGAAATTCAGTGTCACCCAGACAGACGGGGTGGGAACTGGCCACGGAATGGCTGGACTCGTTTATTCAACTTTTCACCAAGGGAAATGCTATGAACTCGACATCAGAATGGCATCTACAAGCGATGGATATTCTGACGTGCCTTTGAAGCCCTTCGATTTCGAGAAGGCACATCGCACGCTCAAAACGGCGCTCGACTCTTTCAGGTTCTTGAAGTAACAACCCAGTAACGCTCGCCCAAGTTGATAACTGTCGCAATCAGAGCATTGCACGTTTTGACCGCCGGTCGATGAGCGATATTTCAACAATCATTACGTTTCGCCCAACTTTGCATGGCGGTGGGTCGGCCCGAATACGTAAGCCGCTAATTGAGTTAGGGCCATTACACCCACACCGACTGACAGCGGCAGGGGAGAATCAAGTGTCAACGAAACGGTGAGCGCAAGCACCACCACCAGCATTCCGACCTTCTCTACTGTCGGGCGAGGAGCATGGCGCAGAGCCCATCGGGCACACAGTGCGAACGCGAAAATAAACAGCAGCAGATATTGCAGCAACATCACAGATGGGCGAAAGGGCAGTGTGCAAACCGATTTCACAATCCAGTATCCGAGTGCGCCGACAAACCACTTGCCCCATCGCTCGACGCTAACGAACATTAGAGTTGCAACCAGTATCAGGCCGCATGCGCCCGCAGCCCTGTGCAGGTTCGCGGCGCTTCTGTCCAACAGGGTCTTTTCGCTGAGTAGCGTCACGCCCACCACGGCGAAGGTGAGTAATATCCATCCGGCAAGGCGAAGCCCCGACCGGACTTGCTCACCGACACTGCGCTCGTCCCGTATGTTCACGTGATGGATTCTAGAGTAAAGCCGGATGGTTGGCGAGAAGCAGGCCATTACACTCTTTGAGGAATTGGCCGACCGCAGGGTCGATGAGTGCAAACTTCGCCAACTACCGCGTCTTCCGAACCCCTTCCGGGGGGACCACCTCAATCCATCTCTCCGGCCCTGTCTCAGTGGACTGAAGGCGAGACCACAGAGAATGACTCTCCTCTTTGGGGCCTAGCCCCACCAGAAACGCTTGACCCCGCTCAGGGCTGGTGTATCGCTGGCGACACCATTCTGCGAATGGGAGAAAGCTTTCGTCGAGCATGGTGACCCAGTCTACGGTCGGGTACGGGCACGCGTCATAAATGTTTTCTGAAGTCCACCACCAACGAACAGGCCCTTTGAATGAATATCGCTCAAGAATGGCTGTGCCGCGAGTCTCGTCTAAAGCATGAACGAAATCGGACCACTCCATGACCCGCCCGAGACTCCTTATCCTAGCTTGGAAGGCCTGTTCATTTCGTCTTTGAACGCGGCGTGCCACTAAGCTGTACGGAATAGATAGGCCAGCGGCGATGAATAAGAACGGGATGAAGAGAAGGGACCATACTCATTGACTTTGCAAAAGGACGGCATGGCGATGGCCTTGCAGCGACTCATTCTCGCCTGCGTAGATTTTCAAGAACCACTCCGATTCCCAAGGCTGCAGGAATCCCCACAAACAAGCCGCCGAAAATACAGATGTACAGAAGGGGTGACTGCGACCCTTTTGCTCCGGGAAAGACCAACAGAGCAGCGATTATGGCAAAGGCGATAAAGAACCCGCCGACGCTCGTGGGAACGGGTTTTCCGGTGATTCTCATTCAGCAGCTTCGGTAATTCTATCCTCGATTGGTACATAAGAGACCATCCTGAGAAGGCACACTTAGCGACGGCGGAACTCTACTTGGCTGCGATTGAAAAAGCTTTTCCGTGCCTGAAGAAGAAGTGACGGCCACATGCTGAACTACGTTCTGCCGATTGCGGCTTCACTGATTGCGCTGCTTCAGCTTGCCAAAGACTGGGGCGCACACCAAACTAGTTGGCGTCGAGGTGCCGCTCTGGCTCTGATAGGACTCTTCGGCATCGGTTCGGCCATCAACAACTACTACGCAAGTCAGAAGGTCACGAGCCAACATGCAAGTGACCAAGCGGAGATTAAGGGCTTAAAGACGGCTGTCGAAACGGCGAACAAGAATCAGGAAGCCAACACAACACAGTTCGTCGCTGCCTTCGCCAAGCTCTCCAAAGATGTTGGAGACCTACAGACCCAAGTAGCAAGCGAAAAGCTACAGACGAAGCTGGCGGGAGTCCAAGACGAGTTGCAGAAGACCCAAAGAGCACTAGGTCCCGGTCCGAAAGCTGCGTTGACGTTTAGGTTTTTGCCGTTCCAGAATGCGCCACTAGGCCAACAAGCCGTCCCCGTTACGAGCAAGGCATTCAGCCCGAATCTTGATGGTAGCGTGCATGTCGAATTCACCGTGCTGAATTTAACGCCCGTTGATGCGCTCGACGGAGACTTGACTCTCACAATCTGTTACGACTGCAAATTTGCAAAAGAGCCTACGCTCTTCACCAAATTGGATGAGAACAGTGATAAGGAACGAACGATGCACTTTGCACAAATACTTGCCAAAACGGCTTTTGTGACGCTCAGTGCAGACATCGTTGCTGCACCGTACTTACTCGATTACGGATTTGGCTTGAATTACCGATGCCGCACGTGCATTTTGCCGAAAGATGGGCAAGGCATTACGGGAACGGTTCACATTCTGCGGTGACTCGTTCAAGCCGCCAGCAGGCTCACCCGCGCGTGCATCTCGTGAAGGTCGGACTGATGGGGCAAGGTGGGTTTATTTGTCATCGGACGCGACCTGAGTTACCTGAGTACATGTCCGAAAGTAACCACTGATTCGTGTACATTCGTTCGTGGCGTCCGACCCGCAGAGTAAAATGCCAACGCAGGCTGACAGGGGCTGATAGGAGGAGCCATGGTCTACGTGAAAAGAGCACTCGGCGCAGTGGCTGCATTGACAATTGCGTTGGTTCTAAACTTTGTGGACATGATTAGGTACGTCCTCGCCCACGGTGCGTTTGTGGGATGGAACTTTGCGTTCAGTTGGGGAATCCGCCAACCTGCGATTTGGGCTATTTGGGCTATTGCCGTTCTACTGTTCTTGTTATTCATTAAGTCCAGCCAACTCCACAGCAGGGCGCTGAGGGTCCTTCTTTTCTGGACGCCGACGCTAGTTGGCTCGACTCTGGCGCTCCTTGCTACCGCTGTCTTAGCACCGCTGTGTGTATACGCCGGATGATTCGGCTTGCGGAATTGGAGTGCATGGCAGCCGGGTGAGGACGCAGGGTTTGGTGTCTATGGTGTCCAAAACAGGGTGCGAACGCTGCTGCGGATGATAACGGATGATGTCAGTAACCTAAGATAGGATGGGCTGGACAGGCAGTGTTTACAGGGGTTTTGCTCTTATCTCTTTGCAGACAGGTAACATACGTCAAATCAGGCTGTTCGAATCCCTCCCTCTCCGCCAGCTCACTGATAGGTAGGCACTTAACGATTCCTACTGAACAGAACCTTTAGCCTTGACGCCCCATCTGGAACATAAGCGGAGCACAATAAGGCTTCGGAGAACTGCCAATGATCGGCGGCGTTTGAGTTTGGGGAGCGGTAGGGGCCAGAATCAGCCGTGACGCCTGAAAGACCGGCCCCCATTCGGACGAACTAGCGCTGAAACCTGTGTCTCGCTATTCGTCCGATTGGGGGCTAGTCTTCTCGCGGCACCGCTCATTCTGGCCCCCAACCATTCCCCCAAACTCAAACGCCGTCGATTGTCGGCGAAAAGTTGCCTTTACGCCACTTTACAAACCCTGTTCATGATTCCTGGTGACGCGCTTAATGCATCTTAAGGCTTCTTTTCTCCATTGCTTCTGAGCAAGTACGAGGTTGTCCTTGAGCATCGATTGAACGGTTCGCGTGTGTCATTATCCCAAGGCAACACCGGAGCTGTGCCGTATTCACTGCTGATCGAGCTGAAGATCAAGCAACGAAGAGGCGCAGGGTTCAAAACTCAAAGTTCCGGCCCACTTGTCTTCACAAAAACGTCCCTTTCGAGTGGTGGCACCACGCTATTGGTGACTCAAGTCACGTTACGGCCGTAAGGGATACAAGCACGCGAGGCATTGTGTTGCAGAGGCGAAGCGGGCACGCTGGCTAGGACGCGTGAGAACGTCAAAAAGCTTTCGATGGAGTGCGAAGATGACTAACTTGTTTCACCAATTGTGGTCGCAAGAAGAAGCGCAGGACATCGCTGAATACGCGGTGATGCTGGCAGTCATTCTGGTGATCGTCGTTGGCACGCTCCGATTAGTCGGATCGAATGCTAACAATGTGTTTTCCAGCGTAGCTAGTTCGATTGGGCAATAACTGCCACGCGAGACATATTGGAGCAAAGTGGCCTACGGTTGTTGGTGACGAATCGCGATTTTACCAGTAACCGCTAAGTGGATTGTGTATGAGGAGAAGTCCGCTAGTTGATGACTAGAACCTGGGTGGCTGAGTTCCCGCCGATAGGACATCCCGAATCAGCAACCGATCCCAGAGACCTTACTGAAATTTGCACGATGCTCCCTGCTGACTCGCCAAATAAGTCAAAGGTCTGCTGAGTAATCGTGGTCTGAAGGTGGCGTGAATCCATGAAAGTGGTTGGCAATGCGCTTCCGTCCCACATGATCTGTGATTGAGGAACGAAGCCACTTCCGTCCACTACTAACAGAACTGATTTTGCGTCGCCTTGAATTGCGCCCGGCGAGAGAGAAGTAATTTGGGGCTGCGGAACCGAGCCTTGACAGCTGTTGAAAACAAACAGCGCATTGCAGGTAGTCCAACCAGATAACAAGAGGGTCAGGGCAGTGATGAAGGCAATGCGAACCAGGAGAAGATGCTTACAGGGGTTACTAAGGCAAGAACGCATCCTCGTCTCCCTATTGCGGGCATCTTAATTGTAACGCTGAGATGTGCGCTCCGCGCGGCTTTTACCTCTCCTGCTCCCTATGCGGTTGTTGGTGACAAATCCCCATAGATGGGATGAGAAGGTCGATCTCCTTAGCCGTTTTTGATTGCACCTTAGAGTGCGTTGATCATCGGTAGCTTAACGCAATCCGTGATCGGGGATCGACCTTCTCATCCCATCTATCGCGATTTTGCGACAACTGACCCTTCTGAGGTTTTCGCCAACTCCCCAGACTTCATTGACGGGGTAAGCTACATATGCGAGAAAAAGTGTCCCACCCAGTAACTTTTGAGTAATGTGGCTAACGAATTAGTAAACACACGCGGGGCGGGGGGGCTCTTGTGCCCGGTCTTCACTTGTGCCCGGCCTTCATTGACGAACCTTCGTTGCGGCGTTAAGATGCCACAGCGCCCCATGATCGGCCAAACCGTCTCTCACTACCGAATTGTCGACAAGCTTGGAGGTGGTGGGATGGGCGTGGTATATAAGGCCGAAGACACCGAACTCGGGCGTTTCGTCGCCCTCAAATTCCTGCCCGACGATGTATCCCAGGATGCGCAAGCGCTCGAACGATTTCGCCGCGAGGCCCGTGCCGCCTCGGCCTTGAACCATCCGAACATCTGCACCGTGTACGAGATCGGCAAGGCCGGTGACCAGTCCTTTATCGCCATGGAGTATCTTGAGGGCGCAACGCTCAAGCACAAGATCGACACCCAACCATTCCGGCTGGAAACCATCTGCGACGTTGGCGGTCAGATCGCTGATGCTCTGGACGCGGCGCATTCGAAGGGCATCGTCCACCGCGACATCAAGCCGGCCAACGTCTTCGTGACCGACCGCGGCACGGTGAAGGTCCTCGACTTCGGCCTGGCGAAGGTTAACGCTCTCTCCCGCAACGCGGGCAACACGCAATCCACGCTGGGAAACGAAATGAACCTCACCAATCCGGGGATGGCCGTCGGCACCGTGGCCTACATGTCACCCGAACAGGCCCGCGGCGAGGCGCTGGATGTGCGGACCGACTTGTTCTCCTTTGGAGTGGTCCTCTTCGAGATGGCCACCGGACGGCAGCCGTTTTTAGGAAGCACATCTGCCGTCATCTTCAATCAGATCCTTGAGCATTGTCCCCCAAGAATTGCGACTCTCAACCCGCGCCTGCCCGCGCGCTTGGAAGAGATCGTCGATAAGACCTTAGAGAAGGACCGCGAGCTCCGCTGCCAATCTGCGGCCGAGCTGCGCGGCGATCTGAAACGGCTGAAGCGCGACAACGATTCCGGAAAGGTCGCGCCGGTGAGCGCGAAGTCTCTTCCGGCGGTGGGAGCTGTATCGTCAAGCAAGCCTCGCTGGATGACGGCATCGATTGCCCTAGCGACGCTGGCTGCCGGTTTTCTGCTGGGACACTTGACCGCCAAGCCGGCTCCGCTATCGCTGCCCGTGTACCAACAGGTCACGTTCCGGCATGGCGGCATCCGCATGGCGCGTTTCGCACCCGACGGCAAGACCATGATCTACAGCGCCGCGTGGGAAGACCGGCCCATGGAAATCTACACCACCCGCACCGAAAGCCCCGAGTCCCGATCCATGGGACTGGAAGGAGCGGAGATATTGGCGGTTTCGCCGCAAGGGGGAGAAATGGCCGTTTTGTTGCACAGCCACAACATTGAGCCTTTTATCAGCTCCGGGACATTAGCGCGCGTGCCGCTGCAGGGTGGCGCTCCGCGCGAGGTGCTGGAAGGTGTGCAGTGGGCCGACTGGTCTCCAAGCAGCGATAATTTCCTGGTGGTCCGCGATCTCGAGGGGCAGAACCGCCTCGAGTTCCCCAGCGGCAAGGTCCTCTACCAGACCGCAGGTTGGATCAGTAATCCCCGGTTCTCCCCGAACGGAAAATACATTGCCTTCATCGACCACCCGCAACGCCGAGACGATGCGGGAGTGATAGCCGTGATCGACATGAACGGCGTCAAGAAGACACTGTCAGAAGGATGGGAATCGGCACAAGGGCTAGCCTGGTCGCCCAGCGGCGAAGAAGTGTGGTTCTCGAGCGCATATATCAGCAGTGACCGATTTCTAAATGCGGTCACCCTTAAAGGAACAAGACGTCTCCTCGCGCGCGAACCCGGCACTCTGACCCTCCAAGACGTTTCCCGTGACGGCCGCGTGCTTGTCACCCGCGACGTGGAGCGTGTCGGCATGGTGGGTGTTCCCCCGGGCGGAACCAAAGAATCCGACCTCTCTTGGTTGGATTGGTCCGCTCCTCAGGACCTTTCCGAGGACGGTAAGACGTTGCTCTTCACCGAGTCGGGCGAGGGAGGCGGTGAACACTACAGTGCCTACTCCAGAACCACGGATGGCGCCCCTGCCGTTCGCCTCAGCAGCGGCGCGGCTTATGCTCTTTCTCCAGACAAGAAATGGGTCCTCGCTAGCCAGCCCGGCGTACCGCTTGACAGCGTCCTCCTGCCCACCGGCGCTGGTGAAAACCGCAGACTCGGCCACAACGGCGTCACGCTGGTCAGGGCACACTGGATGCCCGACGGCAAGCGTTACGTCTTCATTGGCAATGAAAAAGATCGGGGCCTGCGCTTATGGGTGCAGAGCGTCGACAGCGTTAAGCCCACGCCAATTACTCCCGAAGGCGTTCGCGCCACGCAGTGGGTAATCTCGCCGGATGGGAACGAAGTCGCCGCCGTTCTGTCTGACCGAAAAGGGTATCTTTTTCCTGTCGCTGGTGGAGATCCGAAGCCAATTGCCGGTTTTCCCGAAGGCTTCATCCCCGTCAGTTGGTCGGGCGATGGCAAATCGATTTTCATGTATAACGCGGGCGACCTTCCCGCTAAGGTTGACCGCCTGAATCTGGCGACAGGACAACGGCAGGCATGGAAGACCCTAATGCCTCCTGACGTGGCTGGCGTCACCGACCTGGGACCAATCCTCATCACGCCCGACGCCAGCGCCTACGTCTACGAATACGGACGCACTCTCTCCGACCTCTACTTGGTGCAAGGCATCATTTAAGAACCAACAACGGAGTCTTCGCACGTCCCTTCGTTAATGCGGCAACTCTAGCTGTCGCAAACCTACTAGGACTCTATCGCATGTGCTCAGGCCAAGACGCGGTCAGGTATCGGCACCAACCCTGATGGCCTGAGCACTTGCGATAGAGTCGGTTGAACGAAGCCGCCGCCCAGGACTATGTGTTTTGAATCAGAAATTGATGTTGTCCGGGCGTGGAGAAGAGTTCAGATAAGGGCGTGGACGAGAGCGGGACCTGAGTAAACAAGCCGGAGTGGTTATCGCGAGGGCTCCGGGAAAGCCGCACCGAGGAGGAAGTAAGGGCATGGATGGGCGAAGGGGGAGAGTTTGCGGACACTTGTGGCTTCGCTGAAACCGGCAGCGTGCTGTAAAGGGCAAGGAAATAGGCGGAAACGGAGTGGACTGGGGTCATGAAGAGTTCTCCGGTTGGGGCGCATCGAGCCAGGCGGAAACCTGGGCGGGAGAGAGGTACTCAACTACCCGCATGGTGCCACGATGGCAGTGTTGACAGAGATGCCCAAGGCTGGCTGCGATGGGTGAGGGTGGACTGGTTTGCAGAAGAGAACGACACAGAGCCAGCAACTGTGTGCGGTGACGATTTGCGAGTAGGCCAAAGTAGCGAATGCGTACGAAGCTGGCGGGCAAAACGTGCAGCAGGAAGCGACGTAGAAATTCATCGGCCTCCAGTGGCATGGTCCGAGTCTGGTGCCCATGGGCGTAGTCTCGCCAACAGGCCATTACACTCAAATCCCCGACTGCAGTCTCAATGAGTGAAATCGCGATGTTATGACAGTTATCCAAGAGGTCTGTGGACCAAACAATTTGCATTCCCAACATCGCTTGACAGGCGGTCTCAGCGGGTGTAAGAAGGCTGTGTAAATACGGTCTTATTTGTCCGTACCGAAGGGCAGGCATGTCGTCCAAGCACATGCTCTCGGGGTCTTCCTCAGGCTGCACAGCCCGCCCAAGCCCGTCTGTTGCTCCCCGCCGAGACTGTCCGTTCTTTAAGTTCGTTTCAGCAACGTCTCGAAGAGGGAGGTAATTCCATGCGGCAGAAGAAATTTTGGTTCGCGGTAAGCAGCATTGTAGCAGTGCTCGCGTTGGGTCTGATGGTGCCGGTAGGAGCCGGGGCGGCCAGCAAGTACAAGGTGCTGTACAAGTTCAAGGGCGGCGCGGACGGAGCGTTTCCCATCGGTGACCTCATCTTCGACACCGCCGGGAATCTTTACGGCACAACGGGCTGGGGCGGCGATCTTTCCTGCAACAGCGGTAACGGCTGCGGAACTGTTTTCGAGCTGACGCCGTCGTCCAAGGGATGGACGGAGACCAATCTCTACGCCTTTCAAGGTGGTAACGACGGACAGCAACCCAACGGTGGAGTGGTCTTCGATACGGCCGGGAATCTTTACGGCACGACGTTTTACGGTGGCGCTTATGGAGGCGGCACGGTCTTCAAGCTGGCTCCCAACTCGGATGGCAGTTGGACGGAAAGCGTGCTGTACAGCTTCTGCTCCTCAACGAACTGTCCCGACGGGGCCTACCCTCAGGGTGGCCTCATTTTAGATGTGGCCGGGAATGTCTACGGTACGACCGCCGACGGTGGCATTTACCTATATGGTACGGTCTTCGAGCTGATGCCGAACTCGGAAGGAGGTTGGACGGAGAGCGTGCTGCACAGCTTTGGCAACACCGGAGACGGTGCTATTCCCTTTGACACCCTCATCTTCGACGCAGCGGGTAATCTCTATGGCACAACCTATTGGGGTCCCCAGTCTCAATCTTATCTTGGACCCGGCACGGTCTTCAAGCTGGCTCCCAACTCGGATGGCAGTTGGAAGGAGAGCTTGCTGCATATCTTCGGCGGGCGCGCAGACGGGACCCACCCGAATGCCGGCGTCATCTTCGACAAAATGGGGAATCTCTACAGTACGACTGTCTTAGGCGGCCCGGCAGATGCTGGCACGGTCTTCAAACTGACTCCCCGCTCCGGGGGAGGCTGGATGGAGAGTGTGCTGCATCGCTTCAAGCATAATCCGGGGGCCGAACCCTACGCTGGCCTCACCTTCGACACGGTAGGGAACCTCTATGGGACTACCTTCTTAGGCGGCCCGGCAGATGCTGGCACGGTCTTCAAACTGACTGCCCGCTCCGGGGGAGGCTGGGCGTACAGTGTGCTCCACGTTTTCCAGAGGACGCCTGCTTTGCATCCGCTTGCCGGCTTGATCCTCGACAAAGCCGGTAATCTCTATGGAACGGCCAACTTTTGCGACAGCGGCATAGATTGTCAAGGCGTCGTCTTTGAGATTACACCGTAGGCTAGTTTCGGCCCAGCCTCAGACATGAGAAAGTTTGCGTGCGCCTAGGGCCCGCGAGGCCCTAGCCGACGCTGCCATTGCATTGGTAGCCCCAAGAACTTTGTTGGCAAGTTTCGTTTTGACATTCTCAACTGCCGCTATCAGGCCATAGCGCAAGTTTGCGCCGTCTGTTCGCCCCCAAAAGCGAAGTGGTGTGCTGCGGCGAGGGGGTTTTGAGCGTAATCGAGATTTTGCAACAGTTGAACACTTGCCGTTGCTGCACTCGCTACTTGCCCAAGAGGTTGGCCCACCTGTCCCAGTACGTGTCCCACGCCGAGCGATAGACTGCGACGACAACCTTAGTCTGCCCTCCGACAACTCCGCAGTTCGCGACGGCGTATCTGCGAAGCCTTGGGAAGTCACTCGCATCAAACGGCGGGTGCTGCGACCCCGTTGTCTTCCATTGATGCACCAGCATCAGCATCTTAGACGCTAGTTCTTGGTCGTTGCTAAAAGTGATGCGGTCGTAGGCTACGACCCCTGAACCCCACCCACGCTCATCAACGCACAAATCCCCAACTCGCTTAGCGTAAATGCGCTCAAGATTCCGCCCAGCTTCTGACTGCATGGCGCGTTCAAAGGCACTTGCCGCAGGAAGTTCAAGCACCGGAGTTTGATTACTCTGTTGCGAAAGACTGGGCGTCGCAAGCACAGATGCGAACAGGGCAGTCGCTAAGAATCTGGGGTAGCTAACCACAGCCGTGAATTGTAAGACACGTCTCGGGACCGGACAAGCTGCGCAAACTCAAATGTCGAAATCAGGCCATTTCGCTCATTCACTCCGTCGCGGTCCTCCAGTCCACACCAGCGCTTTCATTCCGAACTACCATCTGCAAAGTGTTCTTCATCCATTATTAACTCTGACTGAATGAGCCACTTACCGTC
>Ga0210401_10005182_pt1 | contig 13436 bp, 10 predicted proteins | sample IncBWH32MmetaG_FD_150866 | JGI IMG/M metagenome (GOLD analysis project Ga0210401, IMG submission 150866) | Forest soil microbial communities from Barre Woods Harvard Forest LTER site, Petersham, Massachusetts, United States - Inc-BW-H-32-M | ecosystem: Environmental > Terrestrial > Soil >... | reverse complement strand
GTCGCGCTGGGCGCGGGTGACCTGGCCGCCGCGTTGGGCACCCCGGGAATCGTGGCCTGGCCCGGTTGCGCCGCGGCCGGCGTGCCCGTCGGGGTCGGCGCGGGCATGCTATGCGTGGCCGAGGGCGTCGGCGTTGCGGTGCCGGTGCGGGTGGCCGAGGGCGTCGGGGACGGCTGACTGGCCGACGGGCCAGCCGGGGTGGGAGCTGGGGAGGACGGAGTGGGTGCCGGGGAATGTGACGGCTGAGCCGTCGGCGCCGGGGACGAGGACCGGGCTGGGGTTGGTGACCCGGCGTGGCTGGGCCGGGGCGACGGGCGCTGCGTGGGAGCGGTGCTCGGTGCGGCGGCTGCCCCGCCGGCGTCGTATTGGTACAGGTTGTACTGACCCATCAGGCTGATCAGCTTGGCGCCGTAGCTGGGATCGGTGGCGTACACCCCAGTCAGCGCGGAGGCGAACGCGTTGGGCGCCCGTCGCACCGCCATCGCCTGCTGGTAGTAGCCGCTATCGGCCAGCAGCCGGCCGTGGTCATCGATGCTCTCGGCGAAGTTGTGGTAAACCCGGAACGGTGCCGTCGTCGTGATCCACTGGCCGTTCGCGTATTCCTGGGTCGGCAATGCGTCGCTGCCTGCTGGGCCGGTGCCCTTCATGCCGAACAGGTTGTGATCCTTGCTGGCCAGCAGGCTGTGGCCCCAGTTCGACTCCTCGATGGCTTGCGCGATGGTCACCGCCGCGGGCACTCCGTAGCTGCGCTGTGAGGCCATCGCCCCAGGCGCCACTGCGTCGATGAACGCCTGCTGTGTGCCCGCCTCGTGCCGCGGCGGGGTGCTGGCCGGCTGGTGCCGGTGGCTGGCTCCGGATGATGCTCGCCCGGTTCCGGCGGAGTCGTGCTGGCCCGGGCTCGGCAGGCCGGGGATGGCCGCATCACCCGAAGCGGCGGCGAGGTCGGCCACGCCGGGACGGCCATGCCCGGGGCCGTGCTGGTGCCGGTGGTGGCCGTGAGCCGGTACGGCCGCGCCGGGGATGTCGGCTTGCCCGCTGGCCGCATCGGCCAGGGCGGCTCCGCCGCCCGATGGATGGGTGCGGTGCTGAGCGTGCGCGGGCGCGCCAGCCGGGGTGGCCGGTGCGGACCCCGGAATCGCCGCGAGCCCGGCGGCCCCATTGGTGTGTGCCTGGCTGGCGGCGCCGTTCTGGTGCTGCCGGTGCCCTGCCGTGCTGGCCTGCCCGTGCTGGGTCCGGGTGCCTGCTGCGCTGGGCGGGGCGGCCGGGGCGGCGCCCGGGATGGCCGCCTGGCCCGCGGCCGCCCCGGCGCCGGCCTGGCCAGCCGCCCCGTGCGAAGAAACGTTAGACCGGCCATGGCCCGTGTGCTGTGCGCCGGACGTGCTGGCCGCGGGCGTGCCGTCCGGGCCGAGCGACCCGTTGTTGACGAATCCGACCACGCCCTGGCCGGCCAGCGGGTCGGCGTACTGGTGCGCGTTGACCGAGAAGTTGGGCAGCGAGTCCCCGCCGATCGTGCGCAGCACCCCGTGCGCAAACTCGGTGACCACCTCGACATGCCCGTTGAACAGCACCCAGTCCCCGGCCTGCGGCTGGTAACCGTCACCCAGCGGATGCCACCGCGCGTGCGCCTGCGCGTCCTGCTGAACGGAGATGATGCCGGGCGAGGCCGGGTTCGTCTCGACCCGGACATCGGCCCAGGAATGCAGCGGCCAGGGATACGAGCTGCCGCCGGTTACCCAGCTCTCTGGCCGACCACCTTGGCCGCCAGTTCCAGGGTCAGGCTGGCGAACGCGGCACAGGACGGGCCGTGGTCGGCGTGATCGACGCTGTCCTGCTGCCAGATCATCGCCTCCATCTCGGCCGGTGTCTTGTGCTGGGCCAGTTGCAGGTAGTGCTGGGCCACGTTGACGATGGCGGTGCGCAGTGTGGCATCGCCGGCCGGTGACTGCCGGACCGAGTGCTGCAGGGCCAGCAAGTTGACCGGCAGGCTGGTCGGCGACGAGAAATCGACGCTGGCCTGGGGCACGAACGAGAAACCCGTGATCGCCCCGCCGGCGCTGAGGCTGACCAGCGCGGTCGCCTGCTGCCACCAGGGCTTGCTGGCGCGCTGCACCGGATTCACCTCCTCACTGATGGCGCAGATGCAGATGTGGACAGCGGATGACGCTGCCCGGGGTACCGGGGTACGGCGGGGAAGGAGGCGGAACCCGGGCGGGCGCTCGGCTCAGGGCGAGAGCGCGGCAGCCGGCCGGTGGTTCAGGATGAGCTGCACCTGCGGGTCGCCGGGATTCTTCGCGTTCTGGAACAGCACCGCCGCGGCCTGGGCGGCGGCCGCGGGTGCGCCCACCACCCACTTGCGGTAGACGTCCCGGACCAGCGCGGTCTGCCCGGGCGCGGTGAGCGGCCGGGCGCACACGTTCGGGTAGCCTTGCCGCGCGTTTAGCGCTGCCGACCCGGTGTACCGGAGGCAGTTCGCGGAACTGCTCTCCAGCCCCGGCTGGACCATCGGGTTCCCGTTCGTGCCGGTCACCGTCACGCCGCCGATGATGTCGTTGATGGCGCGGGCCGCGACCTGGATGCTGTCGATCGGGTTCGATGGGTCGTACGGATGATGCAGGTTGAGCGCCGCGGCCAGCTGGCCGCCCTGCCCGGGGGTGATCGGCTCCAGGCCCTGCCGGCCGGTCTTGGCATCCGCGAAGCTCGGGTTGTTGTCGCTGGTGATGAGCGAGAAGACCCAGAGGATCTGCCGGCTGCTCTTGGCGCAGGCGAAGTTGACCTGGCCCGGCTCGGACATCACGTTCGGGTTCTGGCAGGCCTGCTCGATCCAGCCCTGCACCCGGGCCACGCTGGCCGGCCACGAGGAACCGCCGCCGGATGCCACCAGCAGTACCAGCACAGCGAGCAGAGTGGCCACAGCAATGGCGCCGATGACCGTTCTCCGGCTGACTGAGATCTTCCGCTGGTGCGCGCTGGACCGGCCCTTGTTGATGAGGATCGCAGTGCGCTCCTCATCCCGCCCGGCGTTGGCCGGGGCCAGGCCGTCCGCGCCCAGGTCGGGGTCGTACCGGCCGACGTCGAAGCGGTCGGTTTCGCCGGGGTCGGCCGCGGCGGGTGCGAAATCGAAATCCAGCCGGGGCGCGGCATAGGCCGGCGAACGCGGGCTGGGTACCCGGCCCCGCACAGGCTGGCACTGTTCGCACTGGCAGGCTTCGTCGGCATAGCCAGAGTCGGCAGCCGGGCCGCGGCCCGCTTGCGCGTATTCGCGCTGCAGCGATTCGCGCTGTAGCGAATCCCGGGCGTCGGATAGTTCCCGTTCGACCTCTGCGGTGGTCTTCTTCAGGTCAGCGAGGTGCTCGCTCTTTAGCCGGATTATGTCCTCGAAGTAGGTGCTCACTGTCTCACCTCAACCGTGCGCTGTGTGTCAGGCGGATTCAGATCCTGATGACCGGCATGAAGCCTGTCTGCGTAGCGTCTGGTGAGCAGCTGATGCGGTTGCGGGCACCCTGGGGGCGGAGCGGGAAGGGCCGGGGGTGGCTCGGGCCAGGTCATCCGGAAGCCTGTCGGCCCCGTGTGGGGGAAGCCGGTCAGGCCCACGTCCGGCACCGCGACGGCGATGGCGGCGGGGGACCTTAGTCCGGCAGCGCGAGCGACCTCAGGCATGCAGGTATTAGAACATAAGTACGATGGAACTGGGAAGTCAGTTTGCCTAGAACACACGTTCGAATATTAGCTAGTCAGCCGTCACCTCGTCGCTGAGCTGGGACGATGCGGTACCAGCCGCACCGCACCAGAGCATGCGGGCAGGCCGCAGTCAGACTGCGGGCGGATCCGGGCACCCGGAGCGGCCGTGGCAGCCGGCCGATCCGATGACCTGTCCGGGATGTTACGGGCGCAGTCCGACAAAATCCGCGGCCCCAGCTCAGGCGCTGGGCCGGGTGCCGAACGGGGTGGTCGAGGCCGGGGTGCGGGCGCGCGGCGGTCCGTTCGGGAGGCCGACGGGCGGACCGGGCTGCGAGTCCGCGTGGGCGGCCCCCCGGGCGGGCGGATCGGGGTGGGGGGTGCGGCCCGGTAGGTTGGCGGGATGGGCCGGACCGCGGATGAGCTGAGTCCGGCCCCCCCGGATGAGCATGGCGGGACGGACCCGACCGGGTCCGCCGCCCAGCGGCAGCCCCGCGGCCTGGCGGCGCTGCAGCCGTTCCGGCACCGCGCGTTCGCGCTGCTTTGGACCGCGGGCCTGATCTCCACGGTCGGCTCCTGGATGCAGACCGTCGCCGTGGGTGCGCTGGTCATCTCGGATACCGGGAAGGCGACCTGGGCCGTGCTGGTGGCCGCCGGCGGCTTCCTGCCGATCGGCCTGCTGTCGCCGGTCGGCGGCGCGCTAGCCGACCGGCTGCCGCGGCGGCCGGTCCTGGTCATCGGCAACCTGGCCGCGGCCGCGACCGCCCTGGTGCTGGCCGCGCTGGTGGCCACCGGCCGGTCCAGCCCGGCCGCGCTGGTCGCGCTCGTCACCGTGCAAGGTGCGGCCAGTGCGCTGATCGGGCCGTTCCAGCAGGCCATCCTGCCCGATCTGGTGCCGCCGACCGAATTCCTGGCGGCCGTTTCGCTCAACTCGGCCGAGTTCAATCTCGGGCGGATCGCCGGGCCCGCGCTGGCCGGCGCGACGGTCGCGGCGTTCGGCTATCCGGTGGCCTTCGTGGCCAACGCGGCCTCGTTCCTGGCCGTGGTGGTGGCGCTCGGTTTCGTCCGGCTGGCTCCGCCCGGCGGCCACCCGGCCGGCTTGGTCTCCTCGCTCCGGTCCGGATTCGCCGCGGCCCGGGCCGAGCCGTCCTGCCGCGCCGCCATCGGCACGATCGCCCTGGTGGCGTTCCTCGCGTCGCCATTCATCGCGCTGGTTCCGGTGATGGCCCATCACCTGGCGCACGGCGGGGCGCGGGCGGTGGCCCAGTGCACCGCGCTGCTCACCACCGCCCAAGGCGCCGGTGCGGTGCTCGGCGCGCTGTGCCTAGCCCCGCTGGCCGCACGGCTGGGCCGCGGCCGGGTGCTCGCGGCCAGCCTGGTGCTGCTCCCGGTGGTGCTGATCGGGTACAGCGCTGCGCGCACGCCATGGCAGGGCGCGGCCACCCTGTTCGTGGTTGGCCTGGTCTACCTCGGGGTGCTGTCCGGGCTGTCCACCCTGGTCCAATTGCGCGCGCCGCAGGCCTACCGGGGCCGGGTACTCAGTTTCTTCCTGGTCGCGCTGGGTGTCGCCTACCCGGTCGGCTCGCTGGTGCAGGGGCCGGTCATCGACCGGGTCGGGCTGGGCTGGACCACCGCGGGCGCGGCGGTCCTGCTCGCGCTGATCATGGCCCTGGTCGCGGTCCGCCGGCCGGGTCTGGCCCGGGTGCTCAGCCGCCAGTTAGCCCTGGACGGCCTAGTCAGCCCGCCCGTGGTCGGCTGTCCGGTTCGCCTGGCGGCGCCGCGGCCGACCCGTCCGGGGCGCTGGCGTGCCCGTTCGACCCGGGCCCAGCTCCGTACCCGGATCCGTTCCCGCCGCCCCGGCCCGGCCCGTCTGGCCCGCTGTTGCTGACCTGGCCGTTGGCTGCGCCGCCGCTGGCCAAGGCCGGCCGCCACCCGCTCCGCCACGGCTGCGCCCGGACCAGCCAGTAGACCGCCCCACCGAGGACGACCAGGCACAGGATCCAGCCGAGGGTCGTCGTGCCTACGCCGACGTACTTGAGGCCGGAGGCGAAGATGACGAACGTGATGATCGGCCTGATGTACCGGTCCGGCGCGCGGGACGACAGGAACGAGCCGATCAGCACGGCGGGCACGCTGCCGATGACGAGCGACGCGGTCACCCCGAACTGGACGGTGCCGAAGATCAGCGCGCCTAGCGCGGCCGCCGCGGTCAGCGGGACAGCCTGGGTCAGGTCGGTGCCGACCAGCTGCCCGGCGCTGAGCAGCGGGTACAGGAAGAGCAGCAGCACGATCATCAGCGACCCCGAGCCGACCGAGGTCATCCCCACGATGACCCCGCCGACCACGCCGATCAGCACGGTCACCAGCGGGCGCACCGTGATCTTGTGCACGGTGCCGGTGCGCTGGTTACCGGACCGGCGGTCCAGGATGTAGCGGAGCACCATGGCGGCCGCACCGACCAGCAGCGCCGCGCCCAGCGCGACCTCCACATGCTTTTGCTGCGTGGAACCGCCGCCCAGCAAGTGCAGGAGATACGCGCCGAGGAACGCGGCCGGTACCGAGCCGAGCACCATCCAGCCGACCAGGCGCAGGTTGACAGTGCCCTTGCGCAGGTGCACCGCCGCGCCGACCGGCCGCATCAGCACGGCGGCGACCAGGTCGCTGGAGATGGCCGCGGACGGCTTCACTCCGAACAGCAGGATCAGCATCGGGGTCATCAGCGCGCCGCCGCCGGCTCCGGTCAGCCCGACGAGCAGGCCCACCACCGCGCTGCCCAGCACGATGTAGGGGTTAAGGGTCATGGCAAGTTTCCGCTTTCTTGCTGACGGCCGGACACGGGATTCCCTAGAAAGCTACGACTCAATATAGGCATCGGCCGCCAGATGTCTATCCCACCCGCCAGGAAAGTGGGCAATGTAACGCCAGCCGGCGCTCAGCTGTTCCCCACAAATACTATTGATAAAAGCGGGAATGCGAAGACGTGCCAGTGAGTACTGTGGCCAGCTGCGGCATTGCTCAGGTATTGCTCAACGGGCGTCGTTTCGGCATGGTGGGACATGACATTCGCTGGCCGGCCAGCCGCAGCCGCGGCGCCCAGCCGGCCGCAGGTACCTAGGGGGGAACCTAGCCATGCGTAAAACCATCACGGCCACGATCATCGCGGCCGCGGCCACCGTCGCCATGGGAGGCGCCGGGATCGCCGCCGCAAGCACTCATTCCGGGAGCGCTACCGGAATTGAGCACTTCCAGCTGATGAGCACCTCGGCCACGGCGACGACGAGCAGCGTCATCGCTTATGGCGTGTTCACCGGCGCCGCAGTCGATCACGTGCTGTCGAACAACGTGGACCGGTTCGTGTTCCCGAATGGTGCGATCCGGGTGCACCACAGCAACGGCAAGGGCCCGCAGTCCTTCAACCCGAAGACCTGCCTGCTCACCGTCAACCAGCACGGCACCTACCTGATCACCCACGGGACCGGCAAGTACGCCGGGATCAGCGGCCACGGCACCTACCAGCTGAGCATCCTGGCCATCGGGGCGCGGTCGCACGGCAAGTGCTCGCAGAACAAGCCGCCAGTCGCGTTCCACCAGGTGATCAACGCCAGCGGCCCGGTCAGCCTGCCGTAACCACCGCCCACTAGGACAAAGGGGGACTGCGCCCGGCCACCGCACGGTGGCCGGGCGCAGAACTGTCCGACCCGGCCCGGACAATCGGGCCATGGTCACCGTGGCGGACGTGCGGGCGGTTGCGCTGGCGCTGCCGCGCACCGAAGAGCATCTGATTCACGACCGGGTCAAGTTCCGGGTCGGCCGGATCGTGTACGCCGCGCTGTCCCGGGATGAGACGATCCTGGGCTTCGGCTTCCCCCGCGAGGAGCGCGCCGCGCTCATCGCGGCCCAGCCGGACCGGTTCCTGCTGGAGCGGGCCAGCGACAGCAGGTACCAGTGGATCGACGCCTGGATGGCCACCCTCAGCGTGGCCGAGATGCGTGAGTTCGTCACGGACGCGTGGCGCATGGTGGTGCCGAAGCGGGTGGCCGCGGCCCATCTCGGTAACTAACCGGTCAGCTGTTCACCGCCGCTGCGGCGTAACGCTCGACTAGCTGGTCGGCGAGCGCATCGAGGTCCTTACCGACGTAGTTCGGCTGCGGTCCGACGTCGAGTGGCGCGTTGCCCTCGCGAAGGATAAGCACAGGGTGTCCGGGTGTCCGGTGCCGCACACCGTCAGCCCTGATGGTGTGCGGCTGCGGACCGGTACCGTGCTGGGTATGACGATCGAGAAACGCCCGCTCGGGCGGACCGGCACCGACGTGACCATCCTCGGCTACGGGGCGATGGAACTGCGCGGCCAGCCGCATGGGCCGGCCATCTCGGACGAGGACGCCGGGCGACTGCTCAACGAGGTGCTCGACGCAGGCATCAACTTGATCGACACGTCACCGGACTACGGTCGCAGCGAGAAACTCATCGGACAGTATGTGGGCCACCGCCGCGATGAGTACTTCCTGTCATCCAAGTGCGGCTGCCTGCTCGGGCCGCCGCCCCCCGGGGCCAGACCGCCGTTCCGGCACGACTGGAGTGCGGCCAACGTGCGGGCCGGGGTGGAGCAGAGCCTGCGCCGGCTGGGCACCGACCGGCTGGACCTGGTGCAGGTACACATGTCGCCGAGCCGGGCTCAAATGGAGACCGCCGGCACAGTGCCGACTCTGCTGGCCCTCCGGGACGAGGGGAAGGTCCGGTTCATCGGCATGTCCGGAATCCTGCCGAACCTGCCCGACCACATCGCCATGAACGTCTTCGACGTATTCCAGATCCCGTACTCGGCGGTGCAGCGCGAACATGAGGACCTGATCACCGCGGCGGCCAAGACGGGCGCTGGCACGCTGATCCGGGGCGGTGCGGCCCGGGGCGGGCCAGCCGCGGACAAGGACTGGCGGCAGGGGCCGCTCGGGCTGCCGGAAGGGGAGGGGCAGCGCCGGTGGGCGTCAGCCGACGTGGATCGGCTGCTGGACGGCATGCCCCGGCTGGAGTTCATCCTCCGGTTCACGCTCAGCCACCCCGCGCTGTCCAGCACCATCGTCGGCACGTCCAGTGTCGATCACCTGCGCGGCAACGTGGCTATCGCGGCGAAGGGACCGCTGCCGGCCGACCTCTACCAGCAGGCCAAGGGCGCCCTGCTGGATGGGAACGGGTAACCCTCAGCTCGGGTCTTCGTCGGCCGTGGCTGACGCATTAACAGCGGCCGGGTCACGAGGAAGTTCCTCGTGACCCGGCCGCTGTCGGTCAGGGATCGGCGCGGGTGGCGTCCTGCGGGTGCAGGGACTCCTGGGGGATGGCGGGCACCTCGTCCGCCTCGTCCAGGATCGCTTGGGCGACGGTCGCGCCGGGCACCGCGAGGTCCCCCTCGGGCACGCCCGCGTCCGCCTCCGGCCACTGCTTGAGCTCCACCTGCGGGATCAGCCAGGAGGCCAGGAAGGCCAGGAAGGCGATTGGCACCGCGACCAGGAACACGGTCTGGATCGACTCCGCGTAGCCGGCCACGAAGCCCTGGTGCACCACCGCGGGCAGGTGCTTGAGCAGCGCCGGGGTGGCGTCCGACGCGCTGAACCCGGCCGGCAGGCTGACCCCGTGCAGGTGCTTGGCCAGGTTGCCGACCAGCACGTTGGCGAAGATCGCACCGAAGATCGCGGTGCCGAACGAGCCGCCGATCGAGCGGAAGAAGGTGGCCCCGGAGGTGGCCACGCCCAGTTCGCTGTGCGGCACCCCGTTCTGCACGATGATCACCAGCACCTGCATGACGCTGCCAATGCCCATGCCGAGCACCAGCATGTACAGCGAGTCCTCGAGGGTTGAGGAGCCCACGCCCATCAGCGAGAGCAGGAACAAGCCGACGGTCATCACCGCTGTCCCGGCGATCGGGAAGAACCGGTACTTGCCGGTCCTGGAGATGATCTGGCCGGAGCCGATCGAGGTGATCAGCAGCCCGGCCATCAGCGGCAGCAGGTACACCCCGGAGATGGTCGGCGAGATGCCCCGCACCACCTGGAAGAAGGCGGGCAGGTAGGTGATCGCGCCGAACATCGCGAAGCCGACGATGAAGCCGACCACGCTGGTCACCCAGAAGGTGCGCAGCCGGAACAGGTGCAGCGGCAGCACCGGCTCCGCCGCCCTGCGCTCGACCAGCACGAACAGCCCGATCAGCAGCACGCCGGCCAGGCCCAGGATGTAGATCGGGGCGGACCGCCACGCGTAGGTGGTGCCGCCCAGGCTGGTCAGCAGGATCAGCGAGGTGGCCGCGAGGGACAGCACCACGAAGCCCAGGTAGTCGATCACGTGGTGCACCCGGGACAGGTGGCCCGGCACCTGGGTGGCCACTACGGCCAGCGCGACCAGGCCGATCGGCACGTTGATGTAGAAGATCCAGCGCCAGGACAGGTCGTCCACGAACACTCCGCCGAGCAGCGGTCCGATCACGCTGGCCAGGCCGAAGACCGCGCCGAACAGCCCGACGTAGCGGCCCCGTTCCCGGGGCGAGACGACGTCGCCGACGATGGCCTGCGCGCCGACCATCAGGCCTCCGGCCCCCAGGCCCTGCACCGCGCGGAACGCGATGAGCTCGATCATGGACGAGCTGATGCCAGACAGGATCGAGCCGGCCACGAAGATGACGATGGCGGCCTGGAAGAAGATCTTCCGGCCATACTGGTCACCCAGCTTGCCCCAGAGCGGGGTGGACACCGTGAGGGCCAGCAGGTACGCGGTGATCACCCAGGCGATGTGCGCGCCGCCGTGGAGGTCGCCCACGATGGTCGGCAGCGCGGTGGACACGATCGTCTGGTCGAGCGCGGCGAGCAGCATGCCGAGCATGAGCGCGCCGATGATGAGCAGAATGCGGCGGCGGCCGAGCCCGGGCTGGGCGCCGTTTTCAGTGCCGTCCGCGGCGAGCGGCTGGGGGCCGCCGGCGGGCGCGGGAGAGGCGGATGCCATCAGTGGTTGTCCTTTCTGTCCGCGACTTCTCGCGAGACGTCGCGCAACGCGCAGTCTTCTGGCAGCCCGTCGGCGAGCGCGCGGAACGCCAGGTCAACGAACCGGGTGAGCGGCGCCGCGCCCCGGGAACCGGCCCACATCGAGATGCTGGCCCGGAACACGCTCACGCCTACCGCGGCGAGCAGGGCCGGGTAGGGGTCGTGATCCGGGTCGACGCCGAGCCGGGCGGCCAGTCCTTCGGTTGCGGTCCGCTCGATCTGCGCCATCTGGGCCGAACCCGCCGCCCGCAGGTGCGGGTCGGAGCGGGCTTCCTTCATCCGGCACAGCCAGTCCACCGGGTTGCCGCCCAGTTCGCCGAGTTCATCGGCGACCGCCTGGGCGTCGTCGGCGATCACGATGCGCAGCGCCTCCAGGGCCGGCTGGCCGGGTGCCGTCCGGACCAGCCGCTCGCGCATCGAAGCGGCCCGCTCTGGGTCGGCGCCGAACAACGCCGCTTCCTTGGACGGGAAGTAGTTGAAGAACGTGCGTGGCGACACGTCGGCCGCCTCGGCGATGTCCTCCACGGTGACCTGCGCGAAGCCACGCTTGGCCACCAGGTCGAGGGCGTGCCGGCGCAGCGACCGGCGGGTGGCCAGCTTCTTGCGCTCGCGCAGCGAGGCGTGCGGCTCCGCGACGGCAGTGCTGGTATTCAGTGTCATTGTGCGCTCACTACATCTCTGCGTGCTGTGCAAACTTGCGCGTCTTAGAATATTACAGTGAGTGCAACGAGTCGCGGGCGACCCCTATTCCCGGCGCCTCCCGGGGCCAGCGGATGGCACCGGCCACTCGGGGGCGTTGGGCGAATAAGGGGTTGGGGGTTGGTTCTTACTTGGCCAGGAAGTCGAGCAGTGCGGGGTTGACCACCTCCGGGAAGGTCCAGCCCACGTTGTGTGGCCCGCCCTCGACCGTGACGAACGTAAGGTCTTTGATCAGGCCGGGCAGCCGGGCCGCGGTGTTCGGGTAGGGCAGGATGCGGTCCGAGTCGCCGTGGATCAGCAGCACCGGGACGTCGATCTTGGGCAGGTCGGCGCGGAAGTCGGTGAGCCAGGTGTCCACGCACGCGTACGCGGCGTACCAGGAGGCCTGGACGGCGACGATGAAGGAGTTCTGCCAGGCCTGGTCGCTGATCCGGCCTTGCGCGCGGAGCACGTCGACGTTGTAGAAGTTGTCCAGGAAGTCATTGAAGTAGGCGGGCCGGTCCTTGATCACGGCCGCTTTGATGCCGTCGAACACCGATGCATCCACGCCGTCCGGGTTGTCCGGGGTCTTGAGCAGGAACGGCGGGATCGCGCCGATCAGGATCGCCTTGCGGACCCGGCCCGAGCCGTATTTGCCCAGGTAGCGGGTGACTTCGCCGGTGCCCATGGAGAACCCGCCGAGCGCGATGTCGCGCACGTCGAGGTGCTCCAGCAGTGTGTTGAGATCGGCGGCGAACGTGTCGTAGTCGTAGCCGGTGGTGGGCTGGCTGGACTGGCCGAAGCCACGCCGGTCATAGGTGATCACCCGGTACCCGGCATCGAGCAGGACGCGTGACTGCCTCTCCCAGGAGGCCCCGTTCAGCGGGTAGCCGTGAATGAGCACCACCGGCTGCCCGCTGCCATGATCCTCGTAGTAGATCTCGATGTCGGTGCCGTTCTCCGAGCCGACGGTGACCTTAGCCATGACGCTGCCTCCCGTAGCGGGCTGGTTGCCCTTGCCCCCACCACTCTGCCCGGTTTGCCCGTGTTATCAACCTGTGACCAGCCGGTTATCTGGTGAATGGCGCGGGCCAGGCCCCGGCCCGGGTGGAGGGGGAAGCGAGCCGGGGCCTGGCCCAGACCGGGGCGCTGGGCAGGGCGATTGTGGCGGCGCCCTGCCCAGCGGGCTAGTGGGCTAGTGCCCAGCCCCGGTCAACTGGTGCTGCTGCGGCCGCGCCGGGTCAGCGCGTCCACGGTTACCGCGGCCAGCAGCACCAGCGCGGTCCACATCAGCTGGGCGGTGGCGGTCAGGCCGAGCAACTGCAGGCCGTTCGCGATCACGCCAACGACCAGGCCACCGAGCAACGCGTCCATCATCTTGCCCCGCCCGCCGAACAGGCTGGTACCGCCGATGACCGCGGCCGCCACCGCGTTCAGCACGTTCTGGCCGCCCTGCACGCTGCTGGATATCGAGCCCAGGTAGGAGGCGTAGATGATGCCGGTGATGCCCGCGGTCATGCCACACAGCGCGAACGCGATGACCTTGATCCGGTTGGTGTTCACGCCCGCCCGCCGGGCCGCCTCGGCGTTACCGCCGATCGCGTACACGTAGCGGCCGAACCGGGTGCGGCCGAGCAGCACCGTGTAGACGACCAGGATGCCCAGCACGACCAGCACCACCCAGGGCAGCCCGCGCACCGGGATGAAGGTGTGACTGCGGTTGGTGTTGCCGACCAGCACGACCACGACACCGGCCACCGCTATCACCGCGATCTTCAGCAGCGTGATGCTGACCGGCGGGGCGACCAGGCCGTTGACCCGGCGGCGCCGGTCGCGCAGGAACATCATCGCGGCGGCGAGGCCGACCAGCACGATCATCACGATCCAGCTGGCCGCCGGGCTGAGCGCGCCCGCCTCGATGTCGTTGATCACGTTGCTATTCAGATTGATCACGCCGCCCAGGCCGAAGTGGCCGCTCGCGTTGATCAGGAACAGCAGCAGCCCGGACAGGCCGAGGAAGCCGGCCAGCGTGACCACGAACGAGGGCAATCGCAACCG
>Ga0210401_10005181_pt1 | contig 13438 bp, 9 predicted proteins | sample IncBWH32MmetaG_FD_150866 | JGI IMG/M metagenome (GOLD analysis project Ga0210401, IMG submission 150866) | Forest soil microbial communities from Barre Woods Harvard Forest LTER site, Petersham, Massachusetts, United States - Inc-BW-H-32-M | ecosystem: Environmental > Terrestrial > Soil >... | reverse complement strand
GCCCTCAACAGGCTCAATTTCGTCACCGTGGATTCGCAGCGCTTCGCGGATCGGGTCGTGCGCCGGGAAAATCTCGCTGGCGAGGAGACCCTGCAACTCCTCTGGCCCGCGACCTAAGAATTTGGCGACAGCCGGGCTCACCAGCACGGCGCGGCCTTCGGCGTTGAAAAGCAAGAGTCCTTCGCCGAGACCGGTCATCACTTGGTCGAGGTTGTCCTGCAGTGCGCTGAAAATTTCGCGCACGTCGCGCAGCTGCTTTCCGATGCCGGTGATCTTCGTGCTGACCACGCCGAGTTCATCGGCACGGTTCACGGCGGGCTCCGCATCGAATTCGCCCGCGGAAATGCGGTCAAGTTGTGCGGAGATAAGGTCGAGAGGACGAAATGCCAGCCGTGTTACGACGAATGCAAGCAAAGTAGCGAAGAGAATCGCGCCGACCGCGACGTAACCCGCCAGCTTCAGCGTCGGGCTGATTTCGTCGCGGATCAGCGCAGACGACAATCCAACGCGAATCGAGCCGAAGGGGTTTTGCCCGAGATCGAACGCCAGCGAGTATTCGTATGTTTGCGTCGTACCGTAGAGTGTGCGCAGCTTCTGGAAGAAATTGGCGCGCACCAGGGTAGTCAATGCCGGACGCGCAGCGATTTTTTGTCCACGCAGCTTGGAATCGCTCGAGACAAGCACGATGCCATCGCGGTCTGTGATCAAAATGTCATAGATCGTTGGCGAATAACCGAGGTCAGATTCGATCAGCTCGTTGAGTGTGCTGCTGTTGTCAAACGAGCGCCGCACGTATTCGTGCACGTCGGCGGGGTCCTGCGAGATTGGCGCATCACCGCGTTCATTGGCTTCGTTAAGCGCGCCGCCGCAGGCGTTTAAAATCTGCTGCGCGATAAAGCTTGCCCGATCTTCCGCGGTGCGAACACGATCCTGCGTGAGGCGGCCGATATACAAGCCGGACAAAGCGCTAACGACGACCAAGACCAGGATCGAAATGGCAAGCGTCGATTTAGTTTTCAGGCTGAGACGCATCTTTCCGCCCCGCCTCGTATTCTTTGAGTTTATTGTGCAGCGTCTTCAAACTGATGCCGAGGAGCTCGGCGGCGCGCGTCTTGTTTTGACTTGTGGCGGCGAGCGTCTGGAGGATCAGCTCGCGCTCCACCGCATCGACGGTTGTACCCACCGGGAATCGAATCCCACCAAGCACTGAGTTTGCCGGCGACGCGGGCGCGTGCCCGAAATCACCAGGCAGATGCTGACGTGTGATCACGCCACGGTCCGATGCGATGGCCGCTCGCTCAATCACGTTCCGCAATTCGCGGACGTTTCCAGGCCACGGATACGACTTGAAGAGTTCCATTACATCGGCGCCAGCAGCCGTCACGCGCTTGCCGTGTTTTTCTGAGACTTCGGTGAGAAGGTGTTCAACGAGCAGGGGAAGATCCTGTTTGTGTTCGCGCAGGGGGGGCAGGTGGATGTGAAACACGTTGAGACGGAAATAAAGGTCCTGCCGCAGATGTCCGTCGGCTACGGCCTGCTCAGGATTCTTGTTGGTTGCCGCGAGCACGCGGACATCAACCGGTGTTTCGACCTTGCTGCCGAGCCGACGAACTTTGTGGTCTTCAAGCACGCGGAGCAGTTTGGCCTGTGTCTGCGCCGGCATTTCGCCGATTTCGTCGAGCAACAGCGTCCCACCGTCGGCCAGTTCGAAACAGCCGAGGCGCCGTTCGGCGGCACCTGTGAATGCACCGCGTTCATGTCCGAAGATTTCGCTCTCCATCAGCGACTCGGGAATCGCCGAGCAGTTGATCGCAACGAACGGGTTTTCCGCGCGAGGGGAAAGCATGTGGATCGATCGCGCCACCATCTCCTTGCCTGATCCCGTTTCGCCAGTGATCAAAACCGAAGCCGTGGAGGGCGCGGCCATCTCGACCTGCCGCATCACGTCCTGCATCGTCAGCGAGGAGCCGACCAGTCTGCCCAGCTTCCCGGCGTCACGTAACTGACGCGTCAGCGCGGCGACGGCCTTCTGATTGCGCGCGCTACCCAGCGCCCGGTCGAGCAGAGCCCGCAATACGGGCGGCTTGAGCGGCTTTTCGATATACCAGTAAGCGCCCGCTTCAATGGCGTGCACCACGCGCTCGTCGCTGCCACGGCCGGTGATGATGATGACCGGAATGTGCTCGATTTCCTCGCCAAGGTGGTTGAGGAGCTCCAGCCCATTCATGCCGGGAAGCTCGACGTCCGCGAGGATTACGTCCGGCGCGAACTCAGGAAACTTCGCAAGCGCGTCCTCGCCGCTGCCCACGCCGAGCAGCTCGTAATTCCATTTCTTGAGAAGCGCTTCGTAGCCTTTGCGCGCGTTTTCCTCGTCCTCGACGATCAAAATTCGCTGAAGGGATGAGTTGTCGGAAGCCATCTGCCATTGAATCTACCAGCAGGGAAGCGGAAATCCAAGATCTAGGCCGCAGCTAGGCGGGCGACAAGAATACCGGTACAACGCGGGCACACATCCACGGGGAGCGCGCGATTTGATCCCGCGCTCGGGAAAGACAGGTTTGGATACGAGTTCGTCCGGGCAGATTTACTCGTTGCCGAGCGGCAGATCGCGCTCGAGCATCAGCTCCAACTTGGTGGTCTTATCAAGCGTCACTTCCTGTCCTAAGCCCGAGACCGTCATGAACGCCGTCACAGCGCCGATCGCGGCACCCATGGCCGCGTCCTTGGCATTGCGGGAGGCTACGCCCGTTGCCGCTCCGACAAACGCACCGGCCGCCGCCGCGGCCTCGGCGTCCTTGCGCTTATCCGCTTGGGCTTCGATCTCCCCTTCGGCCCGGCTGTCGACGCGAATCGAATGCACCCCGGGAACGTCATCGACGATGGCGACAACCGGCATCCATCCGCCGGGTGTTTTGACGTCGTCAAACGTGAGCCAAAGCCGCGCGTGGCCAGTCTTGTGAGCCGGCTCTACTTTGTCGACGTGTCCCCGAATCTCCGCGCCAGGTGGAAGTATTGATCCGTCGGTGGCTGTAAGGGGTTCGAGCGTCGTTGCCTGAAAGTGATCGCCGGCATTGGCGTCTTTGGTGGAAAGCGTGTTGTCCAGGGACGCGAGAAAGCGAGTACCGGAAGCGACGGCGTGCGGATAGGTGTTGCCCTGCGAATGAACAACGAAAGCGATTGCCAGCGCGCAGACCAGTGCGAGAGGCACACGTTTGCCTTTCATACGGTTCTCCTTTTTGTTTTGGGGCTTTCTGCTGGCAAGAAAGCGAAACTACCAAACATATGATGGCACAGAAGGCGGCAGGGTGGTCCGGACGAAACCAGCACGAATACCATAGTAGAAGTACCTGTTTGCCGTCGCCCGATCCGGAAAGACCGAAAGGCAGTTCCCGGATCGGGAATGTGGCCGCCCCTCGTGGTCCTGCAATCGCCAGAGAATATAGTACTTGTCTATATACCGATAAGTTCTTGCTTGCAAAGCATTTCAGTTTGGGACTAGACTCCGGCGCTTGACCGGATCTGTTCATGTAGAAGTGGCGTCGTTCTAACGGGTTACGTGTTCCGTTTTGGCCTTCACCGTGCATCCTGTTCCGGGAATCAGGTTCAGGAAAGGGGAATGCCAATATGGCAAGCAGGTCGGCGGCCGCTGGCGGACCGGCCAGCGCAACCGTTCTCATCGTAGACGATGAGGACGCCGCGCGAAATCTTTGTCGTGATGTTGTGGTTGATGCCGGCTTTGGCGCGCGCACGGCTTCTACCGCCGAGCAGGCACTCGAGATTCTGGAGCAGTTTCCCGTAGAGATTGTCATTGCCGATTTGCGTGTGCCCAAGATGGGCGGAATCGGCCTTCTCCGCCGCATACGCGAGATTTCGCCCGAAACCGCCGTAATCGTTCTCACGCAATACGGAATGATTGAAAGCGCCATCGAAGCCACGCGAATCGGCGCCGCCGACTACCTCACCAAGCCGTTTCACATTCCGGAACTGCGCGGAAAACTGGACCGCGTCGCGCGCGCAATTGATATGGGCCAGGAAAATCGCCTGTTAAGAGAACAGTTGCGCACGCGCCCGGGATTCGGTGGCCTGATCGGTCTTTCGGCCAAAATGCAGCGTGTTTATCGACTGATCGAAAAGGTCAGCGGCCACAACTACCCCGTCTTGATTTTGGGAGAGAGCGGCACCGGCAAGGAACTTATCGCGCGCTCAATCCATTTCTCTGGCGAACGCCAGAATCGGCCGTTCGTGGCCGTCGATTGCTCGGCTCTTGTACCAACGCTCATCGAGTCCGAGCTTTTAGGCTACCTGAAGGGCGCTTTCGCCGGACCAATTCATGCGAAGCAGGGATTGATGGAAGCCGCGCGCAACGGCACGCTTTTTCTTGACGAAATCGGCGATCTTCCGATAGATCTGCAAGCCAAGCTCCTGCATACATTGCAGGAACGGGAAGTGAAGCCGGTTGGTTCAACCGAGCGCATTCCGATTTCGACTCGTGTCATCGCCGCGACGAATCGTGACCTCGAAACAGCCGTCCGCGACGGCCAATTCCGCCAGGATCTCCTTTTCCGCCTGAACGTGGTCCAGATCAAGATACCTCCCCTGCGCGAGCGCAAGACCGACATTCCCGTGCTGGTGAATGCGTTCCTTGAGAAATCTTCGGACTTGGAAGGCAACATTCGTACGATCTCGGAGGACGCGATGGTCCATCTCACGGCCTACGACTGGCCCGGTAACGTCCGCGAACTCGAAAACACGATCGAGCGCGCCGTCGCGCTTAGTTCGGGGCCGATTCTGCACGTTGGCGATCTGCCCTCCAATTTGCAGCACGGCACGGCGGAAAATATGCCCCAGAGCGGTGAACTTTTGCCGCTCGAAGAAATGGAGCGCCGGGCGATCCTGCGTGCGCTGCGCGAGGCGGGCGGAGACAAGCTGGCGGCCGCGCGCCTGCTGGGCATCGGTAAGACGACCCTCTATCGCAAATTGAAGCAATACGAACTGCGCGGAAGCGGAAATGCGGAATTGCAAGTCGAGAAGCGTTTCGCTCGTCCCAACGAGAAATAAGGGGGGACCCGCTCGCGAGTCCCCCACAAGCTCCCTAGGATTCCGGTCGTGGCGCATTGCGTCCATACCAGCCCACCCCAGGAAGAAACAGTTGCCGGGATTAAGTGCAATGCATTTGCCATTTGTCGCGCATTCGCTGGCGATGCACTCGCGCTGAGCCCACGTGGTTTAGCCGGGTTTACGCCGTACCTATTTTCCACCGGCCACTCGAGTATCCACTTTCCCGAAGGATACGACGGAAACGGCTATGTCATTTGGAATGCTCGAAGAATGCAGGTGCCCGAATTTTGTCCGCGCACCGGAAAATTCCGGACCGTGACGTAATCGTTTTGAACCGGGAAAGAAATATTGCCGCCCAGCCGCGAAACGGCGCGCGCCTCAGCAGTATCGAGGAATCGCAGTGCCGTTCGCTCAAATCTGCCTGACCGAACACCTGTAGAAACGACTACGAAGCGTACTTGCTCAAGAAATTCAGAACACGCGACTGGTATTCGGCTGGGGATTGGCCGTAGGCTGAAGCGTGTTGCGCTCCCTGGACGATCCACAGTTCCTTCGGGCCGCCTGCGGCGTTGAAGATCATACGGGCATGGCGGCAGGGAATCGTACGGTCTGCGGTGCCGCAGATCAGAAGGACGGGAAAAGCCCGAAGCGCGACGGCGCCCTCCGGAGAAACCTGATTGGGATCGAATCGGCCGGCGTTGGCCATCGCGTGCAGAGCTTCGATCGTGGCCGGACGAAAAAGCGTCTTGCCGAGGAGCGGCGACCGGTGAAGGCCCGCATAGTCGTAGCTGATCTCGCGCAGATTCGCGAGCGGATCCTCTGCGACAACGGCTTCAATCCGCGAATCCACTGCGGCGGATTGCAACGCGATCGCCGCGCCCATCGATACGCCCAGCGCAAAAACGTGACGCACGTTCTCTGAAGACTCGAGTGCGTTCACGACCGAGGCGGTGTCGTAGCGTTCCTTCCATCCGTACGTCGCCAAGTCCCCTCCGCTTTCCCCATGGGCGCGTGAGTCCATCATCACGACACTGTAGCCGGTGCTCAGGAGAAATTCCGCGAAGACGCCTGTGCCTGTGCGATTGTCACCAACTCCGTGGAAAAGCAGGAGCCAGCTTCCGTTGGGCGTGGCGGCACGAATTCTCCAACCGTGAAGCACCGCGCCGTCCGGCGCCGTAACGGGGAAATCCACCCGCACTGCGTGGACGCGTTGGAGCATTTCGTCAATCCGTACGAGGCGAGATCCGCTCACCGGCACTTTAAGCGGATGCAGAACGCCCGGACCGATGAAACGTCCGGCGAGGGCCGATCCGACTAAGCAGAGCAGAACAGCGCCCAGCACCGCGATTCCAAGTTTGCGCATCGCTATCCATAGTTACGAAATTCACCGCTGGAATGTTTCCGGAGTTGTGCCGCTGTGAACCCGGTCTGGAAGTTATCGGTTCACCATCGTTCAGAAAAGTGGAAGTGAGGCAAACATTTGGGTTGCAGCGGCTTCTAGTACTCTCGCTATCGATGGGAAATCGCCGTTCCCGCTGGGATACGACCCCGATTTACGGCGCGGTTTGGCGGCTATCTGAAGCGAGGATTTTTCGTCAGGAGCCGGTCGAGGAGTAGTGCCGTGTGCCGGAGGACCAGAGCAACGCCGCGGCGCAGAAAAACGCAGCGGCAACGACCGGGACGAACGGAGCATATTGAGGAGTCGTGGACCGGCCGAGCAGACGAACGCTCGGGTAGTACGATGCTAAGCCGAAAGGAATAATCCAGCAGAGGAAAAACTGCACCACGCCGCTATAGATCGACAGCGGATAACGTCCGAAGGCGATCACGTTCCACACCGGTGGATGCACTCCAATGCGATCTTCCCACCAGAACGAGACTGTCGTTAGAATCAGGAACACCGAAAGATAGATCAGACCCGCACAGACGCCGAAGAAAGCAAATAGCCCCACTTTTGGCAGCGTCCAGGCGACGTGCAGGCGATGACTTGCAACGACGATGCAGAATGCGCCCGTGGCAACTTCCTGCAACGACTCGATGCGAAACGCCTCAAACAAAATCTGAAACATTGAAGACACGGGACGCAGGAGAACGCGATCGAACTTGCCTTCGATGATGTAGGTGTTTCCGAAATCATACAGATTCAGGCTAATAATATTGAAAAGACCGTAGGGGATGAGCGAGAAGCCGTACAAGAAAAGGACCTCTTCGAAGCGCCAGTCCGCAAGCCTAGGGACCTTCTCGAACAGTACGATCACAAACGCGAGGGAAAAAAGCGTTGCCGCAAAGCTTGTGGCGAGGCTGACGAAAAAATCGCCGCGATAACTGACGCGCGCCTTTGCATACTGCGCGAAATAGTCGCAAAGGAGCAGCACGTGGCGGCGGACAGCTGCCAACAGTGAGTCGCGTCGAGCAGGAGGTGCGATTGTGGCGTCTGCAATGTCTGCGCGATTGGACAAGGATGTTCTCGAACGAGATTCTAGCGCAGACAGGGCCCTGACGGCTTCCATTGCACATTTGGAGCAACACTAGACTCAAGTCCCTTGCCTTCGTTTGCAGCGAAATATATAAACGCGGGCGCGCCAGTATTTCTCGTCGCAAGTCTTGCGGCTGCCAAGAGCGCAGGTCGTTCGCCCTGGAGGAAACGCGTGAAGCGGATTGTAATTTGCTGCGATGGCACATGGAATCGTCCCGATCAGGTGCACAACGGACAGACGTGCGCGAGCAACGTGACGAAGCTCGCCCGCTGCATACCTCCGGTCGATTCGCACGGCGTCGAGCAGATGGTTTTCTACGACAAGGGCGTGGGCACTGGACGTTTCGATCGTCTGCTCGGAGGCGGTTGCGGATGGGGAATCAAACGGAAGATCCTGGACGCCTACCAATTTCTGATGGCGACGTACGCGCCGGGCGATGAGCTCTTCTTTTTGGGATTCAGCCGCGGCGCTTATACGGTTCGAAGCACATTTGGTTTGATTCGCAACTGCGGTCTGCTGAAACCGGAATTCGCGCACAAGCTGGAAGATGCGTACACTCTCTACCGGCGCCGCGACGCCGCGTCGCACCCGGACGCCGTCGAATCGGAGCTCTTTCGCAGAACCTATTCGTGGGTGGCCGACGCAAAGTTTATGGGAGTGTGGGACACGGTTGGCGCTCTGGGTCTTCCGGTGGGCGGCCTGCTCAGATTCATCAACAAGCCCTGGAGCTTCCACGATATGACGCTGAGCAGCACGGTGAATTTTGCGTACCAGGCGCTATCAATCGACGAGCACCGCAAGCCTTTCGCGCCGTCCGTGTGGCAGCGAAGCGTCAACGCCGCCGGGACCGGGCAAGTTCTTGAGCAAGTCTGGTTCGCTGGGGTTCATTCAAACGTCGGCGGAAGTTACCCCGATTCGAGACTTTCCGACATTACATTGGAGTGGATGATCAACAAAGTGACGGCTAAGCAGTGCGGCCTTGAGATCGACATGGCCGCGATGAAGAGTATCAACAATCCGCGACCAGATCCGCTTGGAAAAATCTACAACTCACAGACCGTTTGGTACACCGTCACCGGCTTGGGCAACTTTAACCGCCCGATCGGCAAGGGAGACAAGGAAACTGCGGCGAGCTCGGCTGTAGCGCGCAAGAATAACCAGGCGAGCCACTACGATCCGAAAAATCTTACGGACTTTCTCAACAGCGGCGGAGGGTCCAGCCTGGTTCCTTAGTCCCGGAATGTCTTCAATTAAACAGGCACCGAACCGTGCCTCAGCGGCTGAAGCCGACGGGTATTGCGAATTGTATGTCGGAGATGAAGCTCGGACCTGCGGAAAGGAACGCCGCTAGCCGCCGTGGATCGTGATTTTGCGGACCGAGCGTTCCCACCAGACGTGCGCCAGCACCAGCAGTGAGATGACCCAGAACCATTGAATGCCGAGGCCGCGAAGCGCTTGGGCTCGATCGAGCTTTCCGAGATAAATTTGCAACGGAGTGTATGCGATGTGTTCGAACGGCAGCCACGCAAGTACGATGCGCGCCTTATCCGGAAAAAACGCCATCGGAATCAGCAGCCCGGAGAGCAATTCTATGAGCCAGAATTTCGCGCGGATCAGCGCGAGGATTGATTTCAGCGGAATTGCGCAGGTGCCGATCATGAAGTTGATCGCGCCCATGAGGAAAAAGCTGCCAATGACGCCAATCACGAAGAGCGCAAAATTCTCGCGCGATGAAGGTCCTTGGACCGGGAACACGAATGCGACCACGGCTGCGACGGGCAGCGTGAGCAGTCCAAGACGAAACGCGGATTCACCCATCGCGCGAAACATCCACATCCATTGGACCGAGACGGGCTTGATCAGGTCCATAGCGATTTTTCCTTCGATTACTTCGTACGCCATTTCCTGATCGATCGTGTTCCAGTAAAACGAACGAATGATCCAGCCGACGCTGACGTAGGTGATCATCTGCGCAAGCGTGTAGCCCGCGATCGAGGGCGCGGAACGAAAGACTGCGCTCCAGATGAAGTAGTAGACCGTGACGTTGAGAAAATACGTGATGATGCCGGTGAAGTAGCGCAGGCGGAACGCGAGGATGTTGACGAAGCCGACGCGAGAAAACTCGGCGTAGGGCGCGAGAAATTCGAACAGGGCACTCACGCTTTGGCTCTTGGCGCGGCGGCTTCGAAAGCGACTTTGAGGCGATCCGGGGTGAACGGGATTTCGCGGATGCGGACGCCGGTCGCGTCAAAGATCGCGTTGCCAAGGGCTGAGCCGGAAAGCGTGATCGCCAGTTCGCCCGCGCCGTTTGCCGCTTCGTTCGGCTGATTGACGAGAACGACTTCGATCTGCGGAATTACAAAGCCGAGCGGCAAGCTGCGATAGGTGCGCCAGTCGATCGATGTGACCTTGTGGTCGTCCCAAGTGACTTCTTCGCCCAGCGCGCGGCTGACGCCCTGGAGCGCGCCTCCTTCGGATTGATTGCGCAGCCCGTCAGGGTTTGAAATCGGGCCGCAATCGACGGCAACGACGATGCGTTTCACCGAGACGATCCCGGAAACGGTGTCAACTTCGGCTTCGATCACCATTGCGGAGTAGCCGTTGTCACCTTCGTAGGCGACGCAGGAAACGCCGCGACCGATAAGGAGGCTGCCGACTTTTTGCGCCTGGGGCGACTGGCGCGTTTCCCAATTTGCCGCCTTTGCCGCTGCTTTCAAGACGCCGATGATGCGTGGATTTGAAAGATGGCGCAGGCGATATTCGACCGGATCGGCTTTCACTTTCGCGGCGATCTCGTCCATGAAGCATTCGTGCGCGAACGTATTTTGCAGGCGCGAAGGAGAGCGCAGCGGGCCGGTCCAGAACGGCGAAATCATGTTGTGAGTGAGAACGCGCTCACTTTTGATCGAGCCGACGCCTCCGCAGCGGCCGTTGACGCAGCCGGATACGTAGGAGGGGATCGCGTTGCTGCCGTTGTTGAAATTGCGCGGCGGCGGCGCGGGAGACTGTGCGCGGAACGGCTCAGGCTCGAATCCGGCGAGCATTCCCGTGATCACGTTGCCCGGTGTGCTTCCGCCCGGACGATTGCCGAGCACGGGAGACCAGGTCTCGTGATGCCACGCGATGATGTTGCCCCGCGTATCGAGCCCCGCGTGATCGTCAAGAACGTAGGCGTTGCCGTAATTTTCCCAGGCCATTTCGTCTTTGCGAGAAAGTTGAACGCGGACCGGTTTGCCGACGGCTTGCGAAAGAAGAGCGGCATCGTAGGAGACGGTGTCCGCGCAATTGTGGCCATAGCAGCCGGAGCCCCGCGTGAAAATTACGCGGACGTTTTCGGGATCCATGCCGAGAACCATGGCCGCCGAACTGCGCAGGAACCAGGCGCCCTGCGTCGCGGAATAAATCGTGGCTTTGCCGTTTGAAACGTCGGCGACGGCGCAGGAACTGCCCATCGAGCCGTGCATCTGGAAGGGGTGATGGTAGGTCGCTTTGACGACTGTCGCAGCGGAAGCGAGCGTCTTATCGACGTCACCGGAATCGACAAGGAGAGCGTCGCGGACGGGCGTTTGCTTGCGGATCGCTTCGTAGAATTCGGACTGCTTGGGCAGGCCCGAGCCGGAGGTCCACGAGATGTTCAATCTGCTGGCCGCCTGAATTGCCTGCCACGGCCTTTGCGCGACGACGCCGACAAAATTCTTGTGAACGACGACTTTGAGGACACCGGGCATGTTTGCGACGGAAGCTTCGTCGACACTGACGACTGTCGCTCCGACGGCCGGCGGGCGAACGACTTTGCCATGAAGCATGCCGGGCAATTTTACGTTGTGGACGAATTCGAATTGGCTGAAAACGAGCGAAGGAATGTCGACGCGCGGAATGGGTTTGCCAAGAATCGTCCATTCGGCGAACGCCTTGCGCGGGGCGTTTGGATCGAGCGCGATGCTGAACTTTTTGCCCCCGATCAATTCACCGTAGGAGACTTTTTTCGCGGGGTTGGTTGTGAGGAAGACAGCGCCGTCGCGGGCGCTGAGCTGCGCGGCCGAGACACCGAGTTTTTGCGAGGCAAGCTGAACGAGCATTTGGCGAGCGGTCGCAGCGGCTTGCGCCAGATTTGCGTGATTGAAATTCGTCGGATGCGATTGGCTGCCCGATGTGTAACCCTCGTCGGGCGTATCGGCCGTGTCCGCCGCGATAATTCTGACGCGCGCGAGCGGGACGCAGAGTTCTTCGGCGACCAGTTGCGCTTGCGCGGTGACGATTCCCTGGCCGAGTTCCTGCTTGCCGGTGTAGCCGGTGACCGTTCCGTCGGCGGCGATTGAAATCCAGGAATCGACTTGATTGGGCGGCGGAGAGCCGGACGTACCTCCGATGCCGAATTGCGCGAGCGCGGTCTTGAGATTCGCTTCGGCACCCAAGAGACAGAAGCCGACAGTCAGAGCGCCGGAAGTCTTCAGAAAGCCGCGGCGCGAGAGCGTGACGCGTTCGAACGCGGCGCGAGCGTCGGGGGTCATCGGCGGGGTTGAAACTCGGCGAATTGCGGGCCCCGAGCTTTTCGTGCGGCGTTTGACGACGACACTCAACGCGTCATCTCCTTGGCCGCTTTCTGGATCGCACGGAACATGCGGACGTGCACAAAGCAGCGACACAAGATTTCGGAGAGCGCTTGTTCGAGCTGCGCCTCGGTGGGCGTGGGGTTTTTGTCGAGGAAGGCTTTCGCCGTCATGATCACAGCGTTGATACAGAAGCCGCACTGCGCTGCCTGCTCGTCGATGAAGGCCTGCTGCAGGGGATGGGGCTTTTCGGGCGTGCCGATTCCTTCGAGCGTGGTGATCTGAGCGCTGGCGACCGTTTGCACAGGCGTGATGCACGAACGGACGGCTTGGCCGTTGATGATCACGGTGCAGGCGCCGCACTGGCCGAGTCCGCAACCGAATTTCGGGCCGCGCAGGGCGAGGTCGTCACTGAGAGCGTAAAGCAGGGGAGTGGAAGGATCGAGATCGACCGCGTGCGGCTGGCCGTTGACGGTTAGGGAGATTTCGCTCACAAGAAAAAAGGTAGTCCGTTAGACCTGCTGCGTCAAGGCGGTTTGGCGCAGAGTTTTGCATGTAGGAGAAACCTTTGCGGCGGAAAGAGCGTCCTAGCAGGGAATTTCACGGCGATTCGAACGGCACAAAACATTCAGGAGTTATTCAGACCGATGGGTCATTTTTAGGATGAGGGCAAAGTTGCGACTTGCAAAAGATCGGCGATTGATTCGATTGAGTGCGCTGGTGATTGCCGCGACCCTGGGCGCGCCTCGGGTCGCGTGGCGGGCGAGCGCGGCGACGTTGACGAGCGATCAAGTTTACACGGCGCACTACGAGAACGTGCTCGGCACGTCGTTTGAAATCAAGACGCTTGCGGCGAGTGAAACCGATTCGTCCAAGGCCGAGTCGGCGGCATTGGCGGAAGTCGATCGCGAGGCGAAAATTCTCAGCTCGTGGGACGATGCGAGCGAGTTCAGCAAGTGGTTTCGAACGCAGAACCAGGCGGTTCCTGTTTCGCCGGAACTTTTTGAAGTGCTGCAGCTTTTCGACCAGTGGCGCTCGCGCACAGGCGGTGCGTTGGACGCGTCGGCTGAAGCGATTACGCGAGTGTGGCAAAAGGCAGCGACAGAGAAGCGTTTGCCGACGCAGGCCGAGCTCGATGCGGCAGTAGGGGCGGTGCAAAAACAGCACTGGGCGCTCGATCCCGCAAACCGGACCGCTACCCACACGAGCGATACGCCACTGGCGATGAACTCGTTTGTGAAAAGCTACATCATCGGGCATGCGGTGGATAGGGCGATACGTGTGCCGGGCGTGCGCGGAGTGGAGGTGAACATTGGTGGCGATCTCGTGGTGCGCGGCGATTGGAACGGGCAA
>Ga0210401_10005180_pt1 | contig 13438 bp, 7 predicted proteins | sample IncBWH32MmetaG_FD_150866 | JGI IMG/M metagenome (GOLD analysis project Ga0210401, IMG submission 150866) | Forest soil microbial communities from Barre Woods Harvard Forest LTER site, Petersham, Massachusetts, United States - Inc-BW-H-32-M | ecosystem: Environmental > Terrestrial > Soil >... | reverse complement strand
CGCAGAAAAAGCCGAACGAAACGAGGACGCCGTGAAGTGGTACACAATTGCAGCGGAACGATTCCGCCGCGCTGATTGGAAGAAAAAGGCCGAGGAAGCTCTGGCGCGATTGGGCGCGCCGATTCCGGTGGCGGGAGCTAAGCCCAGTCCCGAGCCCGTATTTGCCGCAACAACCACTACCGAAACCGAATCGGACCACGACGATGACAATGGCGCGAGCGATTCGGAAGAGTCCCAACCGCGCTTGGCGCTCGGCGAGATTCCCGAAGACTCCGTGGACTATGCCGGCGACGCGATCGAAGTGGAAACCGTGCATCTCTCCGACGCCACGCCTCCTACAGGCGCCGGCGTCGCCGATACGGACGCTTCCGGCAAGAAGAAACGCCGCCGCGGCCGCCGCGGTGGCCGAGGCCGCCGTCGTAAAGGCGCGCCCGCAGCGCCCGGACTCCCTTCGCAGGCATTCGCGGAATCGGGCGCGACGCACGCACCATCGTCCGCCGTGCCACAAGCGCGCGTGCCGGCGCCGCGATTTCAGCCTTCGCGGCCTGCTCCGCAGACTGAAACCTATGAGCGCGTTCCGGCCGCAGCAGCGATTGCACCGCATGAACCCGAATATAGCCCGCACACCGAGCAAGCCGCTCCGATGCTTCCTTCCGAGCGCACCGCACACGGCCGCGCCGGCGATCCGGCCCTCGCTTCGCGCATGTCCAAGCTTGAATCCATGTTGCGCCGCCTGGTCTCAAGCCCGCTGCATCGTCTGGACGAATCGGACTCCGCTCCGGCAGGACCGGGCGTGTTCCTGCTTTCGGACTCCGACCAGATTACTTCGTATTACATCGAGGCTTGCCAGACGCTGCGCGTCGGCCTGGGAAATCTCGCCCGCGGCAGCGGACGCAGCACCACCAAACCAGTTCGCGGCGGACGCCCGGCCTTCGACAGCGGCCTGAAGACGAAGCTTGCCGAGCATTTGGGCATCGGCGAAGCGAAAGTCTCGCAATATTTGAAGGACCACTGCGTGGTCCGCTGGATCCAACTGGACGACGACGCCCCGCACCTGGCGCATTTCGCCATCGGCGTCCTGCGCACACCCCTCAACCTGGACTGAAATTGGACTGAAACCGGGGCTAAATACTAGTCCGGACTGGTACTTCGCTCTCTCCATTGGCTGCTCCTGGGCGCCATTCAGCCCCCGAATTGCACCTTTAGACGCACCTTCCTAGACGCCCAACTTGAAACCGTGCAAACTTTGGTACCGTAACTGGTTACGGATGAGGCTCATCCGTAAGGGCATGCCTCAGGGGGATTTGCGAGGCAAGTCGGGGTCGGTTTGAAAGGGAGAGGTGGAATTATGGCGAGTGCAATCAACACAAAACTTTGGAAAACTTTCGATTGGGCGCTATGCAAGGCTGCCGGCGTCACTTATAACTCGATTCAGTACTTCAATAAATTTAATCCCAATCCTTCTTTTACGCCGAAGTGGTCTGATAAGCCGTTGCTGAAGTCTTGGGAGAAATCCAAGCCGACCCTCGGTTGGCCGCGCACCACGGATTCCCTGTGCCCCGATTGCGTGCGCGAAGCGCGTGATCTAATCATCAATGGGAAAAAAGACTGGACCGATCTGGTTCACGAAAAAGTCGGCGAAATCAAAGCACAAATCATCGAACGCGATGGCCAAGTCTGGATGGTGAAGGAATGCGCCATCCACGGAAAATTCGAAGACCTGATGGCCGTGGATGCCAAGTTCCTGGAATGGATTGAAAAGAATTTCCCCGGCCGCGATATTCCGGCGCACAACGACGAAACCCTGCATCGCCATGGCTCCAGCACAGTTCGCCATGGCCGCGGTTCCGTTCTTACCGTGGACCTCACTAACCGCTGCAACATGATGTGCGATCCCTGCTTCATGGACGCGAACCAGGTGGGCTACGTCCACGAACTCAGCTGGGAAGAAATTCAGGAAATTCTCGAGAACGCCACCAAGATCAAGCCGCGCCGTCAGATGTCCGTCCAGTTTTCCGGCGGCGAACCGACCATGCACCCGCGGTTTATTGACGCGGTGCGTTACGCGCGCAAAGTCGGCTACAACAGCGTGCAGGCCGCGACCAACGGCATCGAATTCGCGAAGAGCAAGGAATTCTGCAAGGCAGCTTTCGAAGCGGGCATGCGCTATGCGTACCTGCAATTCGATGGCATCGGCAACGACGCCAACAGCCACCGCCAGGTGGGCAACCTGTTTGACGTGAAGCTCCGCGCCATTGAGAACATGCACGAAGCCGGCATCGAAATCGTGCTCGTGACCACCATCGTCAATAACGTAAACAACGATCAGGTAGGCCCGATCGTGAAGTTCGCGATGGAAAACCCCAAGAAAATTTCCTTCGTCTCTTTCCAGCCGGTTTCATTCACGGGCCGCGACGAGGAAATCACTCCGGAACGCCGCATCCGCCAGCGCTACACGCTCTCGCATCTGGCCAAAGATGTCAGCTCGCAAGTGGGCAAAGTCGAACCCACCCGCGACTGGTTCCCGATTTCCTTCATCAGCACGTTCGCGGGCTTCTCGGACCTGGTGCACGGTCCCGATTCGCAGTGGGGCTCGCTCTCCTGCGGCTGCCACCCGAACTGCGGTGTCGGCACGGCGTTGATGATCAACAAGGAAACTAAGGAGTGGGCGCCGGTTCCGCGGTTCCTGAACGCACAACAGCTGACGAAGGACGTCGCGGCCATTACCGATGCGGCCCGCGGCAAGACTTTCTCCAACTTTATGATGGCCATGGCCGTGCTGAAGAATTACAGTCCCTTCCAGGGGCCGCCCAGTTTGCGGCTGAAGGATCTTTGGAAGAAATTCGATAAGACGTACGCGCTCTCCGGAAACGCGGACAAGAAATATGGCAAGGTTTCCCCTGACCGCACCTTCGAAGACGCCATGAAGCGCCGCAAGGAAGATCCTTGGAACTTCCTATTCATCGCCGGCATGTGGTTCCAGGACCTGTTCAATTACGATTTCCGCCGCACTGAAATGTGCATCATCCCCTACGCCACGCAGCAGGGTGAAATTTCCTTCTGCGCATACAACACCGGCGTGGGCTGGCGCAAAATCATCGAGAACATGCACAAGAACGCGACCGTCGCCCAGTGGTACAAGGAACACGGCAAGCACGACGTCTTCGCCAAAGGCAAGAAGGTCAATCTGGAGAGTTACGAGCATTCGCTCCGCATTGACGCCGAAGATGCTTCGCGCGTTCGCCAACTCGAACACGATATTCCGCAGACCGCGGCCGAAGAAGACCGCATCCGCCGCAAGAAGGCCTTCGAAGAAGCCGCCAAAGTCCGCCGCATTTACGAAGAGCTCGTGCTGAAGAAGTCCACCGAGCCCGTCGTGCAAATCGGCTCAATGCAGCAGATCCTCAGCGCGGTTCCCGGCGTGACGGTGAAGCCAGTGCAGATCGCCCCGGCAAATAGCAACGGCCACGCGAACGGCAACGGCATAGCCCAGGTCGCAAAGCCCGAAACGGAAGCCGCCGTAGCAGGCGACTAACTCAAACAACGAACTGGACAATCTCCGCAGGGTAAGCAAGGCCAACAGCCCCGGCGCAAACCGGGGCTGTTGTTTTTTGATTTAGACGCGCGATTCGTCTACCGTGGGTCTTGATGAGCGGGCTACGCAGCTTGACTGGCAATGGACGTGAGCACCGTCGCCGGGTGTTCGATTTCACGGTCATACTGCTGCCCGTTGCCGACGAGTTGCCTTCCCAAAGAAAGCTCAAAGCGCGAAGATCCGCCCAGGCAAACCCTTCCGGGTATCAAGTAACGGTTCCGTTGCTGCCGGGCGTCATCACCTACGGACGCACCGAAGAAGAAGCCATCGAAATGGCGCGCGACGCCATCCGCTGCCACCTCGATGGTCTGCGCAAGTCGGGAGAGGAGCTACCCGAGGAGAAGCGAGCGCACCCTGCGAAATTGCGAGTCGCGCTGAGCGCTTAGATCAGTGCGGTACTTCCGCTCCTCAAGCCGCGCTTGATACTGCGGGCTCTCTTGCGAGCTGGTTTCTACGTACATCACCAATCCGGAAGCCGCGCCCAGTTGCGTCACCCCATTAAGACTCACCTTCGTGTGACCGTGCCTCGCCCTGACCGCTTCGACATACCTCGTCCAGTACGGCGCAGCATCCTGCGCCAAGCGGAGCTGTCCGTTGAAGAATTTCTGGCACTTCTGTAAGGGATTGGCTCGGACGTGCGTTGCACCGAGGTCGAAGACTTCGATATCATCTTGGTCATTCGCATGGAATTGAATGGAGCGCGGCAATGCCGATCTACGAATATGTTTGCGACGATTGCAGCGAGCGCTACGAGCGCATCGTGCTGAGCCAATCGCAAGCCATCAGCTGCCCGAAATGCTCGAGCTCGAAGCACACCATTCAACTATCCGTGTTCGCTCGACCGTCGAACGGAAAATTCGCGGCGGGTCCGTCTTCATCTACTGGTGGGGGCGGCGGCTGTTGCGGAGGCGGCGGGTGCGGCTGCCATTAGCGTTTTTGCCGTTAATCGGTCGCGCCTGATTGGTGTGAGAATAACCACGCGGCCAGCCCCGGCTCGCTAAACGCCACGTCCCACACGTTGTGTCCAATGCTCGGGTACTCGGTGTACTGCGGCGTACCACCCCCCTTGCGCAATTCCGCCACCCACTGCCGCGCGCGTGTGACCGGCACGAGCGGATCTGCCTCGCCTTGAAATATCCACACGGGAACTTTCGCGACGCGCGGAATCATGTAGGCATCGCCGTAACCGCACAGCGCAATCGCCGCCGCGAATCGCCGCGGCGCGATCGAAAGCGCCGCCCACACGCCTTCGCCGCCCATGGATTGGCCCGCCACATACTCGCGCGCGCGGTCAATGCTGTACTGTCTTTCGATCCTATCCAGAATCTCCAATGCCAAACGGATTGCCACCGGCGGCGTGTTGGTATGCGGGCGCGCCCATCCTTTGGTTGCGTCCACCTGTGGCGCCAGCACGAACGCGTGATCCTTCGCCTGATTTTCCGGCGTGGTCCAAAAGTGCGCGCCCGCGAAATTTCCACCCGCAAGCTGCGAGAAATTATCGGAGCCGCGCCCTGCTGCGCCATGCAGCCACAAGACAATCGGATATTTCTGAGAGGCGTCATAATCCGGCGGCACAAACAGCCGGTACGTCATCGTGTCGCCGCTCGGGCTACGATAGGAACCAGCGATGAAGCTCTCGACGGCCGCAGCCCGAGCCAGCTTCCGATCCGGCGCCTGCCCCTGATCACTTGTTTGCGTTTGGGCACGAAAACAGAAGGAAAAAAACAGAAGCGCGAAAAATCCGCAGCGTGTCGCCTGCGAAGTCTTCATCGGCCTATCGCGAATACTGCAAGACGTTCTGCGGCGGCTCAAGGGCCGCATTCAACCTAGGATCGGGAATCGGCGCGCCCGCCACCACGGGCAAGGGCAGCACGCCCGCCCAGATCGGAAGCGCGTAATCCGCTTCGTCATCTTTCGGCGGCCCGGTGCGCACCTTCGCGGACACTTCCTCCAGCGGCAGCGCCAGCACCGACGTCGCCTTCAATTCCATTTCCGTCGGCGGCCGGACATCATTCCAGCGCCCACGCACGATGTGATTCGTAAACGCTTCCAGCACGCGATTCTTTTCGCCGCTATCTTCCACCGGCATCGCGCGCCCCAGCATCACCACCGACCGGTAATTCGCCGAATGATGGAACGCCGAGCGCGCCAGCACCAATCCATCCACCAGCGTCACCGTCACGCACATCTGCACGCCGCCTGCGAGCGTCCGCAACATGCGGCTGGCCGCCGAGCCGTGCACGTACAATGTGTCGTCCACGCGCGCGTAATTCGTGGGAATCACGAACGGCTGGCCGTCCACCACAAATCCCACGTGGCACACAAATCCTTCGTCGAGGATTCGATACACGGTTTCGCGATCGTACCTTCCGCGGTCAGGCAGGCGTTGAACTTTGGTGCGCGACGTGGGGCTGAATGGCTCGGTCATGCATCGAGCGTAAATCGGCGAAGCATTCGCCGCAAGTGCCAATCTGGATGGCTGCAGTTCGCTCAGGAATTAGGTTTCGTAGCGGCGGTCTTCCGATCGCCATCGATCCGTGAGGCAACACCGATGGCGCACTGAAGTGCGCCGCTACAAAATCGCGGAGGCCGGCAGGGTCGCAGCCGTCACGTTACTGTTGCGGCGCTGGTGCGGCCGCCGCAGGCTTTGGCGGTGGAGCAATGTGCATCACGCGAAATCCCGTGTACTCCGGATTCGCGGCGCGGTACTGCGCTTTACCATCCGCGGGACGATCGGCGCTCCCACCTAGCGTCGTGCCCGAACCGTCTGCGACGACCACCCACTCCGCCACGTTCCCGCCAAGGTCGAACACTAGCTCCTCGCCTTCATCACCCTCCGCCGCAAAACTTCCCACTTCGCGCAGCAGTGGCGCATCGCCCGGCAATTCCTTGATCTTGCCTTCGAGCCTCTGCGCGTCCTCGGGATTCAGCGCGTAGCCCGCCCAATAATCCAGCGTATTCTCGCCGCCGCGCACCTTGTAGAAATCCACCGTTTCGCTTTCGTTCGGAAGCCGGTAGGATTCCGCGGTCAGCTCGCTCAACCATTTGCAATAGGCTCGTGCCTGCTCCAGCGTGATGCGGTTCGCCGGATAATTTTCCGTGCCCGCGTCGACCTTGTAGTCCTTGTCGAAAGCCGCGAATTGTGCTCGCGTAATTTCAAACCGCCCAATTTCGATCGTGCCGCGCTTCACCGTTTCCGGAATCAGCACATCCGGCGCAGGATTGTCCGTCGATGCAGGCGGATGAAACGCCACACCGTACGAAGCTCCGGACTTCTGCACCGTCGCGCGCGTCAATGCCACGTCCAGCGGCGATCCTTTTTTCAGCGCTTCGTTTTCCGGCGGCTTGGTCTTGAACAAATACGCATCGAACCAGGCCTCTTCCTCATTCACCTTGCGCAACTGGTGCGTCAACTTCCGCGGCCCGTGCGCTTCGCCGGGAAACAGAATAAATTTCACCGGGGCCTTGCCGATCGTGTACAGCGCGCGGTAGTGCGTCCAGCCTTCTTCCGTGGGAACCTGCCTGTCAATCGTGCCGAAAAAAATCAGCGTCGGGGTCTTCACCTTATCCATTTTGAACAGCGGCGATTTCTCGATATAAAGCTGCGGGTCTTCCAGCGGCGTTTTTCCAAAATAATAATGGTCAAATGATTCGCCGAAATCCACGTTGGCCCAATCGCTCAGCCATTCCACGTCGCCTGCGCCCACCACCGCCGCCTGGTAGCGGTCGGGATTGGTCACCGTCAGTTGAATCGAAAGAATCGAGCCGTTAGACCAGCCCGCTGCGCCGATCTGGTCGGGATCCACCAGGCCTTTGGAGATGAGGTTGTCCACGCCGCGCTCGATGTCCGGAATTTCCAGCTCGTAATATTTTCCGCAACAGATGGCTTCCACAAACTTCAGGCCGTATCCGGTGCTGCCGTGATAATTCGTCTTCAGCACGAACGCGCCTTTCTGCGTCAGCAGGTTCGGCGCGTACGCCCAGCGTTCGGCCCATTGATCGAGATCCGCGCTGGCAGGGCCGCCGTGCGTCGCGACAATCAATGGGTAGGTTTTGCCCGCTTTGTAGTCATCCGGATAGTAGAGGATGCCTTCCACGTCGTCATCATTCGCGCCCTTCCACTGCAGGACTTCTGATTTCGCGATGGGCTTGTTCTTGAAGCTGGGATTTAAATTCGTGATCTGCAGCGGCGCGGTGATTTTTGTGCCCTCCAGCTTCGCGCGAAAGAATTGCGTCGGCACGCTGGCGGTGGAGTGATCGTAGATCAACGTCTTGCCCTCTTCGTCCAGCACGAAACTGAAATAATGCTTTTCATCCTCGCTGGAAATGGATTTGCGCGACCACGTGCCGCCGTGCCGCGTGAAACGCACCGGCTTGGTGTACACGCCATCGGCCAGCAGCGCAATGAATCCGTCATTCGTCGCTTCCAGCGAGCGCGCGAAGCCGCGGTCCCAGTCGAGATTCACCTCACTGGATTTGCCCGCCGCGAGATCGTAGAAATAAATTTTGTGCACCGTGGCCACCAGGAAGCGCGGGTCGTCGGAATAAGGCGCGGCCACGTAAAAACCGGAATTGTCGCGCGCCCAAGCGACTTCCATCGGCTGGATTCGCTCGCTTGCGAAAACCTGCGTACGCGCGCCGGTCGTGAGGTCTACAACGTAGGTCACGGGCGGAATCTTCTGGTCCCACGCAAAACTTAATTCCCGCCGCGCCACGGCTACCGCTTTTTTCTTGTCGCGGGAAACTTCAAAGCTCTGGATCCAATCGTCGTTGTCGGTCAGGCGCGTGGCTTTCTTGTCCTGCACCGAAAACTTGTACAGCCGCACCGGCGAGCTGTGCGCAGTATCGTCCACCACGTTCGAATCGTCTTTGCGCTCTTTCGTCTGCCGCTCGTAAAGCGTGGGATCTTCTTCAGCGCTGAAAATAACGGTGTCGTTGTCCAGCCACTCGAACTGCTGAATGCCGCGCTCGAAATCCGTCACCACCCAGGGCTCGCCGCCCGCCGTATTCATCAGCCACAATTGCGTCGGCGCGAGATCGGGCTTCGGCTTGGGCAAGGCGTGAGTGCTTAGAAAACCAATCGTATCGCCCGAAGGTGACCAGCGCGGATGCGACACCTCGTCGGTCCCGCGCGTGAGCTGCACTTCCTTGCCATCATTCAAATTCGAAAGATACAAATTGCTGACGCGTAGATCCTTCTCCTTATCCGCCGTGCCCTTAACCCACAAAGCAAATCGCCCATCCGGCGAAATCCGAAACTGCCCGGCATCCTCCTGATAGACCACATCCTCAGCAGCCCAGCGATTCTTCTTGCTCGAATCGGCCTTTGGCGCGTTCGTGGCGGCCTGTGCCGCAACAACCGGCGCGAGGAACACTAGAGTCGCCGCGAGAAATACAGCGGCTTTCCAACAATGCACAACGATCGTCTTCATGCGTTCCTCAAATTCCATCGGGACGTGTAGGTGTCTGAATCTGGCAGCCGAAAAAATATCACAGACTCACAGTAGGCAGGTAGCAGCGTCCCAGGCGCGTACTATGTCGGTCAGGGATTACTCAACTAATTGGATATTGGCGATTGCAACGATTCACGGCCATACAGTCCAACATTACTGGTAGACAAACTTATCCTTGCGGTAGTATGACGTGTCTTTCCAATCCGGTGGCTACATGCGCACAACCGTGATTCCCCTTGCTTTGCTCGCAATGGGTATTTTCGCTTCCGCCGCAACCTGCCTTGTGCAGCAACCCATTGCGTCACAGAGCTCCAGCAGCGAGAACGACCAGAGCTGCACGATAGCCGGAACGGTGCTGAGCGCGAACACGGGCGAGCCACTGAAGAAAGCACACGTGGTTCTGCGTCGCCAGGGAGACGAACCGAATAAACAGCCGTTAACTGGGACCACCGACGCCTCCGGCCATTTCTCCATCGACAAGATTCCCGCAGACAGGTACGACCTTGTGATTGGCCGGGCGAATTACTTGGACATGCAATATGGCCAAGATCAGCCTGATAAACCCGGCGCGATCCTCAGCCTCGCGCCGGGCCAGAAAATCACGGACCTGCTTTTCCGTTTGCATCGAACGGCGGTGATTACGGGGCGTATTTTGGACGAAGATGGCGACCCGGTTCGCGAAGCTGAAGTGGTGGCGGGAGCCCGCACCATGGTCCGAGGAAAGGCGAAAATTGATTTCGGTGAGAGCACCAGCACGAATGACCTTGGCGAATACCGGGTCGCGGATCTCGCGCCGGGTCGCTATTTGATCGTCGCGAATCCTCCTCGGCTATCTCGGAGGTGGAATTCCTCCGAGCACGGTGATGACTATGTTCCGACATACTACCCAGGTGCGACGGATAGCGTTCGGGCCTCGACGATCGAGGTGAAGTCCGGCGATGAAATTACGGGCATCGATCTTGTTTTTGCGTCCAAGCTACCAACTCGAACGTACCAGGTTCACGGCCGCATTTTGAATTCACTCGGGGAGGATTCGGACGCGCGAATCATCGTGATGCTGTATCCTCGCGGGAATCGGGATTTGGACCTTGCCTCGGATGACAAGGGGGCAACCATTGACAAGAAAACAGGAATCTTTGAAATCAAAGACGTTGCTCCAGGTCAGTATGTCGCGGTTGCAATCTCGTTCGGAGAAGCCAGATGGCACAGAGCAACGCAGAATGTGGACGTGATCGCAAGCGATGTGGATGGCGTCTCATTGGTACTCACCCGAGGTATCGATATCCCGGTCCGAGTTACGTTGGAAGGAAAGTCTGCAGCCTCTGCGGACATCACCGTCTCGCTCGATCCGTCGGCGAATGAGACGAGTATCAATTTCGCCGCGGAGCGACGAGCAGCAGAACAACACGATGGTTCATTCGTTCTAAAAGAAGTCGGTGACGGGTCCTATTCACTTGAAGTTTATTCAAAATGCCGGGAATGCTACCTGAAATCCGCCCGAGGCAATGGCGTTGATTTGCTTGAACAGGGCGTTCAAGTTGCTTCGGGCGAGGCGCCCTCTCCGATCGCTCTTGTGTACAGCAGCAATTCCGGAACGCTGACAGGAGCTGTCACGAATAAAAATGATCTTCCTGCTCCGGGCGCTTTGGTGGTTCTGGTGCCGGATTCGAGCTCCCATCAAAAACCGGAGCGCTACAAAACTTCGACAACCGACCAATACGGCCACTTCGAAATTCGCGGCGTGCCGCCGGGACATTACCAGGCTTTTGCATGGGAGAAGGCCGACGAAGATTCCTATGGCGATCCGGATTTTCGAAAGCCTTTCGAGAGTATGGCCGAGTCCTTCGACATTGCCGGTAACGAGCAGAAATCCGTGCAGCTTAAGATGATCGCAGCAACCGATTCAGCGAATTAGTCCTGCCCGCTCTATCGTAAGACGCATAACTTGCCGCCCTCTCCGGATCATTCGTCTTGGCAGGCGATCTCAGCTAGAATGTTTTCGTCAGCGTAACGGAGCCAACATCATGGCCATCAGCCGCGAACAAGCGCGCAGCGAACACACCGCCGGCACCTCGCACGATCAGTTCAGCGAAACGATTTACGGCGTGGTCTGTTCCACCTGTCACAATTACATTCTCATTGATAAGACGAACTGCCCGCCGTCGTGCCGCGAACACGAAACCTGCCGCGCTGCTTACGTTTAGCGTGCACCCAAGGCTTACCTAAGTCTCACGCAGCTCTTGCCAACTCTACAATCCGCCGCCTACATCAGCTGCGAGCGAGAAGCGCGGTCTCAGGTTTCAACTTTGTAGCGCCCATCCCGCTCTGCGGGAAAAAGCGGCGCCCCTCGCCGGGCACCAGGCTTATGTACACACAGACAACTTTTTGCTTTTCGCGCGCCACAAGAGGATGATGAACCTGTGAAAATCTCGAACCCAACCCGCCGCCGCTCCAGTGCCCTCTCGCTAACGCTACCGGCCAGCCGCCCCTTCGCCGCCCGCCTCCATAAAGCACCGATTTCTATTCGATACAAATAAACCCTTTTCTCCCAACACCAATTTTTCAACGCACAGAAAACAAAGCACTTCCCTTTTTCTATTCGATACAAATGAGCGGCTACGTACCACTCCTCTCCCATCATCATTCACCAATTTTGGCGAGCTTTGCAGCAGTGCTAAAATCCCGCCCTCCCGGCTTCGGCATATCTCGGCGCGTTGTGGATTGACGGCTCCTTCGCCGTTGCGTACGATGCGCCGCATACAGCGAAAACGCTGTCCAGGAGCGCGCGCCGACATATGAAATCACTCCTCAAAATAATTCTGTGGACCGCCATCGCGCTCGCCGGCGCCGGAGCACTCGCCGCCATCGCCTTCGAACGCAGCGAGCCACTCAACGCCGTCTGGTTCGTCGTCGCAGCGCTCTGCACCTATCTCGTCGCCTATCGCTTCTACTCGAAATTCATCGCCGCAAAAGTTCTCGCGCTCGACGATACCCGCGCGACCCCAGCCGAACGCCTGGAAGACGGCCACGATTTCGTTCCCACTAGCAAATGGGTTCTGATCGGCCACCATTTCGCAGCGATTGCCGGCCCCGGCCCGCTCGTAGGCCCCACGCTCGCCGCGCAATTCGGCTATCTCCCCGGAACTCTGTGGATCATCGTCGGCGCAGCGCTCGGCGGCTGCGTCCAGGATTTCATCATTCTGTTCTGCTCGATTCGCCGCGACGGAAAATCGCTAGGCCAGATGGCGCGCGAGGAAGTCTCCAGGCGCGGCGGAATGATCGCCCTGCTCGCCGTCCTGGCGATCATGATTATTCTCCTCGCGGTCATCGCGCTGGTGGTCGTCAAAGCGCTGAAAGAATCGCCGTGGGGCACCTTCACCCTGGCGATGACCATTCCTATCGCGCTGCTCATGGGAATTTATCTGCGCTACGTGCGGCCCGGCCGCGTCCTGGAAGCTTCGCTCGGCGGCGTCGCGCTGGTGATGCTGGCCGTCGTCTCCGGCCAATGGGTGAACGCATCGCCCGCCTGGTCCAGCGCCTTCACGCTTTCCGGCCCGGCACTCGCGATCGCCATCATCGCCTATGGTTACGCCGCTTCCGCGCTGCCCGTCTGGCTGCTGCTTGCGCCGCGCGATTACCTGAGCGCCTTCATCAAGGTCGGCGCCATCGCCGCGCTGGCCATCGGCGTGATCTTCGTGCGCCCCACACTGGAAATGCCCGCCCTGACGCGCTTCGTGGACGGCAACGGCCCCGTCTTCGCCGGAAAAATCTTCCCCTTCTGCTTCATCACCATTGCCTGCGGCGCCATCAGCGGTTTCCACGCGCTGATTTCTTCGGGCACCACGCCGAAAATGATTCTCCGCGAAGGCCACGCGCGCACCATCGGCTACGGCGCGATGCTCATGGAATCTTTCGTCGGCGTGATGGCCATGATCGCCGCCTGCGCGCTGCAACCCGGCGTGTATTTCGCGATCAATAGTCCCGCGGGAATTGTCGGCAAGACCGCCGAGGCCGCGGCCGCGACAATTCGCAGCTGGGGCTACGCGCTCGACCCGCAAACCATGTCCGCCCTCGCGCAACGCGTCGGCGAACACACTTTGCTCGACCGCACCGGCGGCGCGCCCTCGCTCGCCGTCGGCATGGCCCAGATTTTCAGCGGCACCATCGGCGGCGAACGCCTGCTGAGCATCTGGTATCACTTCGCGATCATGTTCGAAGCGCTCTTCATCCTCACCGTGCTCGATGCCGGCACGCGCGTCGGCCGCTTCATGGTGCAGGAACTTGGCGGGCACGTCTGGAAACCGCTGGGCAAATCCGGTTCCACGCCTGGAATTCTCGCCACCAGCGCCCTGATGGTCGGCGCGTGGGGATATTTTCTGTGGCAAGGCGT
>Ga0210401_10005179_pt1 | contig 13439 bp, 14 predicted proteins | sample IncBWH32MmetaG_FD_150866 | JGI IMG/M metagenome (GOLD analysis project Ga0210401, IMG submission 150866) | Forest soil microbial communities from Barre Woods Harvard Forest LTER site, Petersham, Massachusetts, United States - Inc-BW-H-32-M | ecosystem: Environmental > Terrestrial > Soil >... | reverse complement strand
GCCCTACTTTGTTCTTGATGATCTTCTCTTGGGTGTTCATCGCTGACATTCTCCTGACCGCGCTTTAGCGCAGTCTATCAAATGTCAGATCAAGTTGAGACTAGTACAGCTAAGGCGTACGCGGCAGCTCACACTCCCCACCCGGCCCGCGTGAACAAAAGCCCGCCGAGCGGAGTCGTAAGCCATCTGCGCCGCGTTCTCCTTTACACGTTACTCCATGATGGCAGGTCGCTCCTCGTGTGATGCTGGGTGGCGCTCGATGGCCGAGAGTACGCTGCACATCTCCTCACCTTCTTTCAGGAGCTTTGCCAGCGCGGCGGTGCATCCCCGGTGGAGCTTTTCGAGGGTTTGGCGTTCAGCGTCGTCCATGATGTCGCTAACTTATCACACAGCCCGCCCGTGGGCATTTCACGGTTGCGATCGCATCCTCGGCTCGTGGGCGCTCACCCGGCGTTGTCTTCGATCACGATCTCCAATCCGTTGTCGTGATCCGATCGCTTCGCTACCTCGAACGCGTTCTCGATCATGTGTACCTGTGTGCGCTCGGCATCTTCCGGCTTGTACTTCCAACGTGCCTGGGCGCTCTCCTTGATCGAGAATATGAACTCATACTCCGGGTGAAGTTTACGATGATACTCCTCCACCGAGGCGAATCGCACCGTTCGCGGCGGCTTCGAGTTCATCGGTGGTTTCGTTAGATGTCGAAGTCGCCCGGATGGAGTTCTTGCCGAAGATTTTCGCGTGGTCAGTCGCCCTGCTGAGAAAGATGCGTCCCCATCGAGTCGACCTAGAAGACATCATTCTCAGAAAATTTCCCCGCACCTGCTCATACTGCCTGAAACTCCCCTGTATATGTTGGAAGGGGGAGAAGCCAACGCTTGATGACAACACCCTGCGGCAACTGTATTTCAAGAACGCGCCGTCAATGCATCGGTCGGTCAACGATTTCCAACTAATGTTCCGCCAGATTTACTCCGAATCCTGGGCTGCGGGGACTAGGCTCACCAAGCCCAGCAATTGAGATCCAGCGCAGACTATTTGTCAGATTGATCGAGGAAGGTGGGTGAGTCCATTCGGTTTCATCATCTGTTTCCCGAAAACTTTGAAAATGAGATAGCGGATGTGCTCGCCTGGTGGTTTGCATTGGTGTCCAGCTTTTCCGGTTTGGCAGGCGTACAAGACACGCGCCTCGCCGAAGACTGTCTCTGGCAGGCTTATCCAGGGCAATGCACGGACTGCCAGATGGTTCCATGCTTGTGCCGTCCGGGGCCGGTTCGCGAGCTCATGTCTCGACCGATCCCCGGTCTTGATCACCGCTTCGATTTCCTGACCTCAACTCTCAATCAGTCCGCATACGGAGAGGACATCGCGAAAGTTCAGACGGGAGAAATCTCCCTGATGTTTCCCAGTAGTTGCGTGCGCCTCGACGTTGACAATTTCAAAACGGTCAACGACACCTACGGGCACTCCGCTGGCGACGAAGCGCTCCGACACATCGCTTCGATCATCCGGCGGGCTGTCAGAGAGCGTGACCGTGTTTACAGGGTTGGCGGCGACGAATACGGAATACTCCGCCCCAATTTCACCGAGGAGGAAGCTTCAGGCGCAATGCGACGAGTCATCACGACTCTGAAATCAAAGCCTGTTCGGTGGGTGGCTCAGAATGGAACGGTCGCAGAGATTTCAGCCCGATGCGATTCCCCGCTATCGCCGACCCGCAACCCGGGTTGGTTCGGAGCCCGGTCAGATTGGTAGGAATGGGTGGCGTGGGGTGCACATATATTAGAGAGGCGAATATAAATCCCCAAGGGCGATCGCGCGAAGATGCGGTGGGTTCGTTCGCTCCGCTAATGGCCGTCAGGCCGGAAGACGGCTTGCGCGGGTCACGCTGCCTCGACCGACTTTCTTGCTGGCATATGCTGCTGCGTCGGCCTGGTCAAACGCGCTCTGGACATCTGCGGCGGACTGGAACTCCGAGACTCCAATGCTCACTGAGACAGAAAAATAGGAACATCGATGTTGTCTCCTCAATCGCGAGACAACGAGAAAATCTCAAACATGGCTACCATGGGTGCCATCGCATAGAAGGGCAAGGAGATAAAGCCACACCGCACAGTCCCCAGATGGCTACCATGGCTACCCCGAACGCAGCCGTGACGAGTTTGGACTCCAAATGGACTCCACGGAGGCACTTTCACAACGCGTGGCGATCTACACGAATGTGTGTAACTGTTTGAAACAGGAAGGGTTAAGAATGGTGGCCAGGGACGGAATCGAACCGCCGACGCCAGCCTTTTCAGGGCTGCGCTCATCCGCAGCCATCGTCTTGAATCTATAGTATCAAGACCGCCTCAGTGGTCCCGAGATCCCCAGTTTTTTGGGACAGTAATGGGACAAAAATTCTGGCCGGTCGACATTTGCCTACCCCACACTCCCACTCCGCTTTTACCTCAATGCGCTTTTATTGGCCAGGTGATCAATGGGTGCTTTGTCTCTCAGCGTCCACGTCGCGTACGCTTTTAGAACCTTCTGTACAACTCGGAATGCTGATGATAACGCTCTGCTCTCCGAAGTAAGAGATTTCCGATACCTCGGCCTTCACCGCGGTCTGCGGAAGGGCGATTCCGTGGGAGTATCAAGATGAGGGTGCGCTCTATACCCGCGTCTCGACCCAAAACAAGGGCCAGGAGACAGCCAATCAACTCCTACAGCTCCGAGAGTGCTCCCCAGGCCCAAAATTGGTCAACCGTCCGCGAATATGAAGACCACGAGTCGGGAGGGAAATCCGAACGCGCTGCATTTCAGCAAATGTTGCGCGATGCGGCGGCAAGAAGGTTTGACATCCTGTTCTTTTGGTCCCTGGACCGACTAACAAGGGAGCGTACCTTGGCCAACAACTAGCTGGGATTGGGGAATTGGGACGTCAGCCGGATGAGTCGATGTTGGTAATGGACGACGCGCCACGCGCGTGAGCGAGCGGGTTTTATTCGGGCTCGGCTTCTAGTTCTTCGGCCGCCTCAGTCCCCACGCTCTCGACATCCTCAAGCAGCTTGCGGGCGCGTGCCGCGTGTTCACGCGCCACCTTCACTTCAAACGGAAAATTGGGGAGCACCGAATCGCCCACTAACACCGCGGCGATGCCATTGGATTCCATCAAGTTCTTGACCGACATCGCCTCCATTTCGGGCGCAACGAATACGGTCTCCAGGCCGAGAGCGGAGGAATCGTCCACAATCTTCTACTTCATCCGGTAGCGGGTTCTCGTCGATCAGCTTCTCGGCTTTCGCAGCATCGCGCGCGGGTACGCGAACCTCATAGGTTCCCTCCGGCACGCCCGGCGCGGAATCGTCCACCATGAGGGCCGAGATGTGTTCCTCGCTGAGCATTTCGATGATGCTCTCGCAATCATCCTTTGCGGTGGCTTCCATGGAGCGATAAACCGTGACGAGGTCGGGTAAAGCGGCCATACCTTGATTCTGCCTCATTCGTCGGCCGCAAAAATCCGGTCCGGATCTTCGAATCGAATCACTTCGTGAAATTGCATCAGGTCGACATGGTCGGTTTGGAGGTGTCGCAGAGACTGCTCGATCTGTTTGGCCGCTTCCTTCTTCGATCTGCCGTCCACCTTGGTCATAAGAAACGCCCGGTGGAGATAACCGTCTTTCATCGCCTTGCGCATGCGGATTTCACTCTGGCCTTCGTTGTAATCCCAACGAGAAAAAGTGATGCCGTGGTCAATCGCAGTTCTCACGATCCGCACACTTTCGTCTGCGTCGCTGATCAGGCCGAGGTGAAAGCCGCCTACGTCGATGGCCGAAACCTTCTCGCCGGTTCGCCCAAGCGTGCCGTAAGGAATATCACGGTGACCATTGCCGGTTTGCATACGAGTATGACTCTTCTCGCCTAGCCAAAGTTTCCGCTCGGCGAGCCTCTATTAGTTGCCAGCGCGAAAGGCGCGGACGTCCACAGTGTTGTCACTGTTTAATGCTGAGTAGCTGGGCAATGACATAATTTTCTGGGCTCTCGCTTCGCACAGCTTTGCTTCTTTGTTCCGCTTCAACTTGCGCAACGCTTGCGACCAAGAAGCCAAAGACGACGCCACCAGCGGGTGTTCGCCTAACGCATTTTCCCGCATTGTGACAGTTTGCTCATATTCGGCTTCTGCCGATTGCCATTGGCCTTTCGCCATATAGAAGTCTCCCAGATAGGACCTCACCGCTGCACACGCCAACGGAATCGCCTGGCAACTAGCGTTCATTGCTTGGATAGACTGCAGAAAGAGCGGTTCAGCCTGTGTAAGTTTGTGTTGTTGTACGTAGACATTGCCGAGTGCGCTCATGGCAAGGGCACGGTCCATGGTGTCTGCTCCCTTTGCCCTTTGCTCGGCGGCCAGGCCACGTTCCAGCATCGCTTGCGCGGCCCGATAGTCCCGAATCCCAGTGTAGAGTTGGCCCAGGTGCAAAAGAAGCGCGGTATATTCCAGTCCACTTTCACCGTAGTCATGTTCTGCGATCTTCAGAGCGCGGAGCCAGCACCTCTCAGCCTCGGCAAACTTCCTGGTCTGAGAAAGAAGAGCAGCTTCCGAGTCCAGAATACTGATCAGTGCTCCATTGAATTTAGGCGCGTTTTTCTCGGCGATCGCCTTGGCGTTCCGCAACAATCTGGCTGACTCATCGTATCTTCCCCATTCCGCGTAGAGGCGGCCCAGACCGCCCAACGCCTTGGCGGTTCGAGGGTCGTCGCTTCCGGCATGGCGCGTGAGAAGAACGACTGCTTTCTTATAGTACGATTGTCCTGCACTGAGATAACCTTCGACCAGCGACAAGCCACCTAGCTGCATGTACGTCTCGCCGAGAGCTGTTGCGCCCGCCTCGCCCAACGGTCTCAGCACATCCAGTTCCCGTTCATAATACCCTTTCGCGTCGTCGTAACGGCCCATCTCTTCCGAAAGTACTCCGATGTCGTTCAGGTCGCGTGCCATCGCGCCGATGTTCTGTGAACCACGAGCTTCGGCCGCTTGAAGCGCCGCGGTATAGCAGGCCAAGGCCTTTTCGAACTGACCTGTGCGGAAGTGCTGATATCCGGCGTCTCTCAGGAGTTGAGGCGGGGCGGGTATTTTTGAATCGGCGAAATCAGCGGCCCCGCAGTCGGCCCAAGTAATTCCAGCCAGAAAAAAAGGTGTGATCAGTACAGCGAGGGTTTGCATATTTGAACGTCCAGAGGCACGCAAAATACAGAAGCACGCAAATTGCCAACTTCTCAAAACGCCTCCATCAATGGACTATCCGTTGGCAGCAGAGTTTCGTAATTAGGCTGATTTAACAGTTAATGGAATAAGTGCGGCACAAACAAATGCGCCGCGCGCGGGAACGTGCCTGCGGCGCCTATAGGTCGACAATTCGTAGTCAGTTAGTTGAGTTAGAAAAGGATTCTTACTCCCAACTGAAGTGATCTAGGGTGACTTGAAAACACCGACTCCGAGGTACCGAAAGCGGAAGTGCCCGGAATCAGATAGTTCAGCGAGGTCAATTGCGGCGATCCAATGTTGTTGACCTGGCCCGGAGTGAACTGCGGGTGATTTAGCACATTGTATGCGTCGGCACGAAACTCCAGATTGAACTTGCTCTTTATCGCAAAGCGTTTTACAAGACTTACGTCGAAGTTGTTAATAGGTCGCAAGCCGAAGTTATTCCGGCCGCTATTAGGGAATGTTCCCAGGCCGCCGCGGACGAACGCGGCGTTCGGATTGTTGGCGAGATACGCAACAACCTGACCTTGAGAATTTGTGAGTGACGTAACTCCGCTTCCCGTTTCACTAGTTCCATTCGGATTGGTGAACACGCCGGATGGATAGAAGCCTCCGCCGAGGAGCGTGTCGAAGCCGCTCTGCAGCGTGGCGGATGCCGGCGTTTCATACGTGTAGGTGCCCGCGAGGTTCATGTTCACAAGAATGTCACGCACCCAGTTGAATCCTTGCTTGCCGACCGCGCCGAGATCCCACAGGGCAGTAAGCGTCCCGCGTTGACGATGATCGTAGACTGAGGAATTACGGCTGATGTTGTGCTCGAATGTGTCGTAGGTTGGGAGACCACTGAAGTATGGGTCGCCGACGTTATCGATGAGGTGGCTCCAAGTATAGGCGGCGAGAAATTGAAAACCACCGGAAAAGCGCTGCGTCCCCTGAACCGCTAAACCGTGATACATGGAGCTGCCCTGCGGGGTAACCATCGTAATCGGACTGGTGAAGCCCGCGGGGGCGAGCAGATTGTTTGGGATGGCTTCCAGACCGGGCAGGGTGGTGGTCAGGCTGTTCAACTGAGCCTGGGAGGGAGCAGTGAAGTAGAGCGGCAGATTCTGAGTAGCCGTGACGCGCGGAGTCTCGTTCAAAACGGTCTCGGTGGGTAAGTGCACGGCATGCACGCCGAGGTAGCGAACTTCCAGGACAAATCTGCGAAACATGGATTGTTGCCAACTTGCGTTCCATTGCATGGTATATGGCAGCTTTTGAGTGGGAATAAAGCTGGTGGTTAGCGCCCGCGCCTGCTGCGGCGTGATTGAAGGCGAAAAGATATTGGTAGTTGGGTTATCGAAGTAGGTCCCGCCAAAGAATCCGGGAGACGCCACCAGGTTGTTGGTGTAAAGCAACGTCGTGAACCCGGGAGTGAAGATCGGCAGTTCGCCATAGGAATTGGCCTCATAATTCATACCGAATCCGGCGCGGAACACTGAGTCCTTTATGAGGCCGGGCGAAAACGCGAGACCAATAGCGGGAGCGAAGTCTGTATTTTGAGTGTGCGGCTTTCCAAATGTGAGAACACCCGGAACGTCTGCGATCGAGTTCAGCCGCTGGTTCTTCAACGAACCGGGGACTGAAGCCCACTCGTATCGAACCCCGAGATCTAAGTGGAAATTTGGAGTTACACGCCATTCGTCCTTCAAATAGCCGTACAGATTGTACTGATCGTCGTTGTAAGTCAGGCTGCCTATCGCCCGCTCTCCCGCTACGTCAGGGGGAAGATTGTTGAGGAACGTCTGCAGGTTGCTATATTCGAAATTGCCTGCGCCCAGGCCGCCGTATGTCATTGGCCCGAGGTAGCGTCGCCCGTCGAAACCTGCCAGGAACGTGTGCCGGCCTATGACCCAATGGAAGTTGTCGGCTAGGCTGTAGGTATTAATCGCGGCAAACGTGGGTCCGGTGAGGCCCGAGCCTAGCTGCAAATTCAAATCTTGTTCGATGCCAATATTGGGAAATGCGCCCAGGCCCGGGAGTGTCAGTCCGTTTGAGCCAGTGTTTACATCCACGCGAGAATAACCCAACCGCAGCTCGTTAATCGCTACCGCCGAGAAATTGTGATATTCCGACAACGACACCACCATCGACCGCGTACGCTGAGGTTCGATGAACATCGGTAAGACGGCTGTGCTGGTGTTGCCGAGCAGGTCGTTAATTGTATACCTGGCTTGCAGGCTGTCAGTCTGGCCGATCTTCCAATCGATCGAGCCCACACCGTTGTATTGGTTTTGGTGAGTGCGACTCAAGATAGGAGCGAAGCCTAGTGGAATCTGCGTCCCGTTAACAGCGGCGAAGCTGAGTGCGGTCTGGGCCTCCGGCAAATAAGTCTGGAGAACGCCGAGGTTGGTGCGAGAGACTCCAGGGAGTCCAGACAGCGTGGCGTACCCAGCCGCGGTCGGCGCAAAAACCGGACTGGCTGGCGCACTTGCCACCCCTAACGGAATGTATTCAAAGTCGCCAAAGAAAAAGACCTTATCCCGAATGATCGGGAAGCCGACATTGCCTCCGAAGCGATTCTGGTCATAGCGCGGATTGTCTGTGACGCCCTGCCGGGCGAAACTTTGATCGACGGCGTCGAGGTTGCGGTTCTGGAAGTACTCGAAGAGCCCACCGTGCACTTCATTGTTGCCTTCCCGGGCAGTGATGTTGAACTGGCCGCCGGACGAATGACCGTAAGCCGGTGGGAACTGGTTTTGATACGAAACGAACTCTGTGTTCCCCTCGTTGGAAACGACCGTCAATTGGCCTGGGTCGGCACGATTATTGTTGTCGATGCCCTCAAGGTAGAAGCCGTTTGAGGTTGGCCGCTGGCCGCCAACCACTGGGGCGCGTCCCGGTCCTATCCCGCCGTTGGACGCGACGCCGGCGCTTAACAGCGAAAGGTTATAAGCTCCATATTCGGCGCCGTCGCGGGCTAAATAGTTTGTAGACGGAAGATATTGAATATCTCGCGTATTCCAACTAGTCTCGATTCGGGGCCCGTTGAGTTCCTGAATTGGCGAGGCTTCTTCCACGGCGGTAACTGGGCTCGTGGCCGCGTTCTGTCTGGTGGATCCTCCAGCGGTGATGCTGACTACCGTCCCGCTTCCTGGTGTCACGGTGATAATGTCAGCCGGAGTCCCCGATGTTCCGTTAGCACTCGCGGTGACCCGATAACGGCCCGCTTCGATGCTATCGAAACGATAATTCCCCGAGGTGTCCGTCACCGTCTGCTGTTTGACGTTATTGTCCACATTTTGGATGACAACGGTGACATTCGGCATCGGCGAGCCGGATGAGGAACTGACCGCGCCGCTAATTGAACCACGTCGATCCGATTGAGCGTGCACGCCCACAATGAGTCCGAACACGGCAGCCCACACGAGTTGCCTTCTTGCGCACATAAACATGATGCTTCCCACCTCCTGTAATGCGGCTCGATGATGCACGTTGAGCGCCGGAGAACAATTTCGGAGCGCTGTTTCGGATCGTGCAAGAAGCGTTGCGGAATGTGGCCAAACATGCCCAGGCGTCCGACGTGCAGGTGAGTCTAGAGCGGTTGGCAGATAACGTATGCTTGAGCATCGAAGACTCTGCCTTCGGGTTTGACATCGACCACGCGCAAGGAGGCCTAGGGCTGGCGAGCATGAGGGAGCGTCTCGCGCTGGCTCATGGGACCCTCGCCATAAGTCAGCCCACGGCCGAGGTACGTTGATCGAGGTGGCACGGCTTGCACCAACACCAGCTCTCAAGGCTTAAGCCACTTCGCCGTGATTTTTCACGTCGGGTGTTTTCTCTAAGCCCTCTAAGGTCGTTGCCCGATGATCCCTAGCTTTCCAAAGGTCGTTCTCAGATCGAATGCACCGATCTCGGATCATCTTGGTGGAGGACCACAAGCCCTCGCAAGCCGCGTATAATGCATTGCTCGAACCAGAATTCGAGGTCGTGGGCGTCTTGGATGACGCCAGTCGCCTCCTGCCGCACGTCTCCGACACACAGCCCGACATCGTCATCCTCGATGTCTCTCTGCCAGGCAGAAGTGGCTTCGAGGCAGCGCGGGAGTTGCGCCAATACTTTCCTCGCGTCTTCATCATTTTCTTGACCACAAACCCAGCTCCAGAATATGTCGAGGAAGCCTTCGCGCTGGGCGCTTCAGCGTATGTGCTGAAGGTGTTCGCAGTCGCAGATCTACCAGCCGCGGTCCGCTCGGTGCTCAGCGGCAGACGATTTACGTCCCCGTTTTTGTTAAGGGACGACGCGGAGCGACAGTAGCAACGCGAGAGCCATAGCCAAAGACTCAGCGTTGTCTTCTAACGCCCTTCCTTTCGTCCGCAAAGCGCTGCGCAGCGCAGACGAAATGCTAACTTCTGGGTTGCACGGCCAGGAATAGGGTTTTTCCGTCCCGAGCAACGAGCAATAATACCGGTCGTGATCCTGACTTCTGAAGCGCCGCTTTAATTTCCAAGGGCGACCGCACCGGCTGCCTGTTCACTTCTAGAATCACATCTCCCGGTTGAATGCCAGCCTCGGCCGCCAGGCCCGCTGGATCGACCTCCGCCACGACGACTCCCGAGGCGCCGGCTCCCAGGCCCATCTGTTTGGCTAGATCGGGCGTCAGCGGTGCCACGGTGATCCCAAGCTGCGCGTGCTCCCCGCCTGATCCATTTCCAGGCGATGCGGCGTCGGCGTTTTCTTTGCTTTCCGACAACGAAGTCAGGCGCGTCCGGACTTGCTGCTCCTGCCCGTTTCTCAGAATGGTGAGTGTAACCTCAGTTCCCGGGGGCATGCTCGAAATGCGGTTGCGAAGCGCGTTAGGATCATCGACGGGAGTGCCATTCAGGGCGGTGATGACATCGCCCGCGCGAAGCCCAGCCTTCTGAGCTGGGCTACCCGGTTGAACCGAGTTGACCAAGACACCATGCGATTCTTTGAGGTTCAACGCCTTCGCGAGTTCGGGAGTGATAGATTGAACACCCACACCTAACATCCCACGCTGGACGCTTCCGGCGCGCACCAACTGTTCCGCCACGGTCCGCGCCATGTTGGACGGAATTGCGAAGCCGATTCCGATGTTGCCACCCGAAGGGGAAAGAATCTGACTGTTAATCCCAATAAGCTCGGAAAGGGTATTGACCAGAGCGCCGCCGGAATTGCCATGGTTGATCGCGGCGTCCGTTTGCAGGAAGTCCTCGAAACTTCCGTCACTCAGGCCGGTGGACCTTTTCTTAGCGCTGATAATTCCGGCCGTGACAGTTTCGCCCAGCCCGAAAGGATTGCCGACTGCCAGACAGACGTCGCCAACCCTCACTTTGTCCGAGTCCGCCAGCGCGAGCACGGGAAGGTGGCTGGCACTAACTTTCAGGACGGCCAGATCGCTGGGAGCATCCGAGCCAATCAGTTTGGCCGAAAATGTGCGCCGATCGCTTAACTCGACGGTTATCTGATCCGCTCCATCTATCACGTGATGATTAGTCAGGATATTCCCGTCATCGCTGACAATTACTCCCGATCCGAGAGCCCGCTCGGTCAATACAGGGCTTCGCCGCAAGTCAAGGCTGCTGCGGTCGCCGAACAACTCCCGGAAGAAGGGATCGTTGAGGAAAGGAAATTGTGTGGGCAAGTGAATGCGCCGCGCCGAACGGATGGTGACCACCGCGGGAGTAACACGGTCGACCACGTCGGCGTAGGATTGCGGTGCACCGCTCGCATTCGAAACCGGCAAGGTAAACCCACTTTTGGCGGATACGGAAGTAGAGCTGTGGCTTCCGCAAGAGGAGGCGCCGGCAATCACGGTTGCCAGCGCCATCGTTCTCAAGAAAATACGAAATGTCATGACTCCTCGACCGTCAAACCATTGCTGACGGAAAACACTCCCGGAACGCTATTGGCACGTATGCCGGCGATTTGCTTGTCCATCTGGGTCGCGACCACACCAACCAGATCCACGTGTCCATTTTTGACGATGATGTGGATCGGAGGCACGGCGCCGAGCGCATAGCGCTTCAATGCGGGGTCGCCGTAGATGGCCCGAAACTCCGCCATCCGTATGCGGTCGTCATCCGGGGAAAGCGGCAGGACTTCGATTTGATTGACCACGCGCGTAACACCCGGGATTTTCTTTACGACGCGCTCGGCATCGTCCTTTAATGTAGGGCGAACCACCTGCCCCATCAAGGTGACGATTCCGTCCGGATCGACGCGGAACGCCAGGTTATCAAAGACGCTGTACCAGGGAAGCGTCACGAGCTCGTGACGAACTTCCTTGGCGATATTCGGCATATTACGGTCGGATTTGGCAGCGGAGGCGCGCGCTAAAGTGAAAGCCAGCGCGATCGTCAATGCTGCGGTGGTAAATGTTCTGAGAGTCTTGTGCATAGTGGTTACTTCTCCTTTTCAGATTTAGTTGGTACATAACTGTCTTCGACAACCACATGAGCGTGGATCGTTCTGCCGCTCGCATCCACGATCTGTAGTGGTCCCCCAGTCTTCGGATTGATGAGTTCGACGCGCACCGTGCGCGGTAAATTGAGGTCGCCCGCGGTGGATGACTTGTAAGTAATCACGTAACGTACCTTCACGTTCTCCATGACGTCGTCGTAGATAGGGGAGAGTTCAACCGTCGTGGCGGGTGAATAGAATCTACCGCCGGATGCTCGCGCGATTTCTTGCAGCTCACGTGCGGCGCGGTTCCAGTCGAAGCGTGCCGATGGCGTCACCGTTCCCGTTAGCTCTACATTGGTGCGCAGGATTTCTCCCAAGCTGATGGCATAGACCGGCGTATTCGCGACGCGAGCCGCTTTCAAGACGTCTTCGTGCGTGGCCTTGCTGAAGGTGTCTATGCCTGAGGAAATGAGGATGATCGCCTTGCGACCTCTCACCCCCTGCACGCGCCCGAATACCGTGACGAGAGCATCGTTCAGATTGGTTTCCGACACACCCGGCGGTTGGAGTGCTGACAAGAGGTCGTTGAGCTTGTCATGGTCCTGAGTGAAGTCGGTGAGTGGTTCCGGCCGATCCGCGTACTTCCAGATCGCGATGTTGTCCTCGCGGCCAGTGACTTCCAGCAGTTGTCGCCCGGCCATGGAGACCTCGCTGGCTAGAGTTTTGTTCAAACTCGGGTAACGGCCGCCCCATTCGAGCAGTAAAGCTAGCGAAACCGGAGCGTGTTCGACCTCGACAGTAGCGTTGTTCTGCCGCACACCGTTCTCGTAAACCGCGAAGTTGTCGCGCCGCAGGTTCGGAATGAAATATCCGTTGGAATCCTGGACGAGCAGCTTCATGGTCACCATCCCCGTGGCTGGGTCGAAATGAATCTCCGTGCGCTGTTGGCCCTCCTCGCCTTTGAACAACGGAGTGAACGAGCGATCCGGTATTCGGATTGGTCCGGCTCCTGCCGCCGAAGACCGGTCAGTCGCGACGTAATCCGCTTTCCGGCTCTGGGCCGGTGCAAGGAGCGCGAGCAGCGACAGTGCGAGCGAGGCACGAAGCATGGGCATACCTACCATCGAACGCCGAAAATAATCGGCACCAAGGACGTGTCGCTATTACTGGTAAAGCCGCGCATGTAGCGCGATTCCACGTAAAGATAGGGTCCACTTCTGGCTGGGCGAATATTGATGCCGCCTCCCACATTGAACGCTCCGGAATTGGAGGTGAAGGTGCCCAACACCTGATTCACCGGAATGATCGCCGGGCCTAAGTAGCCCCACCAGGGATCAAACACCGTGGTCTCGGCTAGCGTGGGCCGGGTGAATTGGACTGTTCTTCGCAAATATCCGCCGCCGACCAGGAAGTAAACGTTTGCGCGGCTTCCCAGAGGAAAGCGGACAGTCGGATCCGCCGTCAAGGTATAGACCCTGGCGTGGCCATCCGGCTCATTGAGGAGATTCAGCTCGGATCGCGTGATGCCGAGTGGGTTGAACATGAAATTTCCAGTGATGCCGAAGTAACGGTTGAAGAAATAGCCGGCTCCGACCTGGACATTTCCGCCGTGATCCAACTTGCCGGCGTCCGAACCAGTGATGGCAGTAAACCCACCGCCAACACTGGCCGAGAAACGGTGGTATTCCTCCTGTGCGAGCGAAGCGGGGGCGAAGCCGAAAGAGAGCGCAAAGCAGAGTCCTGCCGGGCACACCAACATGCGCGTCCAATAACTTGAGCTCATCGA
>Ga0210401_10005177_pt1 | contig 13442 bp, 8 predicted proteins | sample IncBWH32MmetaG_FD_150866 | JGI IMG/M metagenome (GOLD analysis project Ga0210401, IMG submission 150866) | Forest soil microbial communities from Barre Woods Harvard Forest LTER site, Petersham, Massachusetts, United States - Inc-BW-H-32-M | ecosystem: Environmental > Terrestrial > Soil >... | reverse complement strand
AAAGGATTATGCGCTTCCCCCGCTGAAAGACGCGCTCGCAACACAGATGTTCACCCAAGCGGCAAGCGCGATGGGCTATCACCCATTCCTATGCCCCGCGGCAAACGCTTCACAGGCGTACACCAGCCCGGATGGCGCGAAGTTCGGCGCTTGCCAGTATTGCGGTCATTGTGAACAGTTTGGCTGCGAGGCGAATGCGAAAGGCAGCCCCCACATTGCGGTGATACCGCTCGCTTTGCGCGATCCAGACGTCGAAATGAGGACGCGCGCATGGGTGACGAAGGTGAATCTTGATTCGACCGGCAAACGCGCAGCGAGCGTTTCCTACACGGATCTTGCAACTGGCGCCGAATACGAACAGCCGGCGGGGCTCGTGATTCTGTGCGCCTACGGGCTGAACAACGTTCACATGATGCTGCTCTCGGGAATTGGAAAACCGTACGACCCGGACTCTGGCAAGGGTGTCGTCGGAAAGAACTATGCGTACCAGGTGAACGGAGGCGTCACACTGTTCTTCGAGAATAAGACGTTCAACCCGTTTATGGGCGCCGGTGCGTTGTCCAGTCGCATTGACGACTACCACGCAAATGAGGAATTCGATCACGCCAAAGCCGGATTTGTCGGTGGCGGGACGATCGGCTCGTTATCCACCGGCGGCCGTCCCATCAGCTACCGGCCCGTGCCGCCCGGGACTCCGCGATGGGGCTCGGAGTGGAAGCGTGCGACCGCCCATTGGTATCAGCGGTCGATGGCGATCGGCGGGATTTGCAGCAACATGGCGAATCGATACTGCTACCTGGACCTTGATCCGGCCTACAAGAACGACTTCGGACAGCCACTGATGCGACTCACCTACAACTTCACCGAAAATGATTACAAGTGTCGGGACTACATTGTCCAGAAGGCCTACGAGATTGGAAAATCGATGAATGCCACGCATATCACGACTCCCGACACACGACGCGAAGACTTCTCGCTGGTCCCCTACCAGACCACGCACAACACGGGCGGGACGGTCATGGGAGCCGATCGCGGAACCAGCGTCGTTAATCCCTATCTGCAAAGCTGGGACGTATCGAATGTCTTTGTAGTCGGAGCGAGCGTCTTTGCGCATAACTCCGCCTATAATCCGACCGGCCCTGTAGCTGCGCTCACCTACAGATTGGCTGACGCCTTGAAAGACAAATACCTCAAGAAACCGGGACCGCTGGCATGATTGGGTTGCGCGCCGCTCGCGTCCAGGCAAGCTGCGTTTTACTTCTGTCGGGGATCGTCGCCCATGGCGCATACGCTGCCGACGCCGACAAGGGCAAGGTTGTGTTTGAGAAATGCGCTGCGTGCCATTCGCTTGAACCTGGCAAAAGTGACGACGCTCCCACGCTTGCGGGCATTTTCGGACGCAAGGCGGGCACGCTTGAGGATTTTCGGTATTCCGCGGCGATGAGGCAAAGCAACATCACTTGGAACGACCGCACACTCGATGCTTTCATCGAGGATCCGCAGGGTTTCGTTCCGGGCAACCGGATGCCGTTCGATGGTGTGAAGGATCCCGCCGAACGGGACGACCTGCTTGCCTATCTCAAGGTCGCAACGAAAGCGCAGTCGGGCCAGAGTTTAGGCAAGTCACCGCGCGTCAAGTGGGCGGTTACCGACAACTTCCTGGTCAACGGTTCAACCAAGCCGGCTGACAAATCTCGAAACCGACCGCAGGGTAGTTAGGGAATCGTCGCCAACAGCCGGATTGAATCCGGATTTTGCTCGTTGGCCGAATTCACCGCTGTTACAACGCAAAAATCGGAATCGCCCTGTTATTCGGCAAAATACTGCGCGGGTTTCGAATCCGGAACCCGCGACCGGTGGCTCTTTCGTCAATCTCGGTTATATCTAAGCCATCTGGGTGATCAACGGGGACTGCTTGCGGCTGATCGTGGGACTCATTCTCGCCTCGCCGGATTTCCAGCATCGCCGACAACACTCAGCTGGTCGGAAGCCCGGCGCCGCGAGCCGGGTCGAAAGGCTCACTGATCAATTCTCGACGGCGGGACGTGCACCAAGTGCGGGCTCCGCATCGGAAGTTTGGCCCGGCAATGGTTCCGGGGCAAATTCGTTTCGCAGGAACCGAAGCCAGAGATACACTTTCCACATCTCGCCTCGACTCTGTTAGAACTGCTCGCTCTGCCTGCGCTCAGCTTGCGCTACGCAAGGCTCGAACCACGCCGTTCCTATCCGTTCTAGAATGGGCGGTGCTGACCATGAATACGCGAAAAATCATTTTAAAGACGCATCTTTACTTGGGATTAGTGTCCGCCATTTTTCTTGTCATTCTGGGATTGACCGGGAGTGTGATGGCGTTTGAAGGAGACATCGACCACTGGCTGCATCCCCGCGAGTGGTACGTGACCGTCGCGCCCCAGACGCTGCCCGAATCGAAGCTGGTTGAGATTGTAGAGAAGCGATTTGCGCCTGATCGGGCGACGACGGTGCAGATCGCGCCGCAAAACAATATTGCGCAGAAGATCACGCTCGCAGCGCCCCGCGGCACGAGACAAGGCGCTTCAGGACCCGGGTCGGGCGTGCCCCTCGGAGTCACCATCGACCAATACGGCGGCAAGATTCTGAGCGTCCATGCCGGGACTACGACGACTGAGGCGGCCCTGGGATTTATCCATCAGTTTCACCTGCGGCTGGTGTCGGGAGGAAAGGGGCAGCTCGTAATTAGCTTCGTCGGGCTGATTCTTGCGATCGAAGTGCCGCTCGGCCTGGTGCTTTGGTGGCGCACCAAGCGCGCTTCGGTGAACTGGAAGGCGTCGGGCTTCCGTGTTTCGTTTGATCTGCACCACATTATCGGCGTGTATTTTGCCGCGTTCCTTTTGCTCGCGGCTGCGACGGGCGTGCTCATCGGCTTCGATTTCATGCAGTCAATGTTCTATCGCGCGACTCACTCGGCGCCGATTGCGGTGCGACCGGCTGCGTCCACCGTCATTGCAGGCGCGTCTCCGATTGGCGTAGACCGGGCCCTTCAGGCCGCGCATCAAGCGATGCCAAACGGAGAAATTTCCATCTTGCAGATTCCAGACAATCCACGCGGTGTGTACCAGGTGATCCTGCGCATGCCGGGTGACGCATGGAGCGCCGTTCATGGAATTGCGCGCATCGATCAGTACAGCGGAACGGTACTGACGTTCACGGATTTGTACGCTTCGCCCGGCTACCGAGCGATACGATTCAATCGTTCGCTCCACACGGGCGATATTTTTGGATTGCCGTCGCGGATTGTTGTTTCGGTCACGAGCCTGGCGCTGGTGGCGATGGTGATTACGGGCCTGGTGATTTGGTGGAAGAAACTGGCGATTTGATGCGGAGTGGGGAAGCCGACTGCAACTGCCTCGGTCGTTCTGGTTGAATGATTCGGGCGAATCCTCGGAATCATCGACCGAAAGGTTTGCGGCATTGAGCAGCAAATGAACGGCGAGACGGTGCGAATTCGTCGTCGCGAATTAACAGCGGAACCGGCCGTACTCTGAATCAGCTCATCAAGCCTATTGCCGAACAAGTGCAACAACAATAAGACCTATGCCACCCAACAGGAAAATGGGCACCAGGTAGGCCACCGATCGCGACCAGCCGCGCTTTGGACACGCTCTCAAGTAGCGCCCATAGTCAAGCGTGCCACCTTCGGCGACGCTCAGAAAACTCTTGCCTTCAACCGCTGCTATCCGCATGACAACGACAAGATGAAAACCGGTTGAAGCGGCAAGCAGCATGACGCCCGCAACGAGGGCAAAGAACATTGTTTCCCCTAAGGATTACTTTGAGATTGCATGCATCGAGGTGTTAATCGCCAAAATACTGCGCGGCTTTTGGTCGAGAAGTTACGACCGGTTGCTCTCGCCCCAAGACGTTCGCCCGATTTGCCCGAAAGGCTGATCTCGAAGACGAGGCACTGTGCCGGGCGATTGCCAACGCTGAACGCGGATTGATCGATGCAGATCTGAGAGGCGCCGACGTATAATGACCGCAGCTCGCGCCATCCGTTCTATACGGACTTCGGTTTCTCTATTGGCGCGGTTCCAAGCTCTGGACGCAATACCTTTCTCACCCCGGCCCCTTGCGGGGAGAGCCCCGCGGGGACTCAAGAGCGTTATTTCGCTTCGCGCCGCGCGTAATAGAGATGTTGGAAGAGGATCTTTAAAAGGCAGGCCGTCAGAATGCCCAACGAATCCCCAAAGCACGATCTAGAATCGCTGCGCATCGATGATCACAAGCGCACCTCGGGAAGTGCGGGAAAACGTATTGGCATTATTCTCGCTGTTTTGGTGCTTCTGGTCGTTGGTGGTGGCGTCTATGCGTACATCCACCAAGTGGCCGTTGTCGATGTGGCCGAGGCGCAGGCCCAGGACACCTCGCAAAAAGCGCTGCTTAACGCGAGCGGGTATGTGACGCCTCAACGGCGTGCGACGGTGGCGGCGAAAATCACCGGACGCGTGACCGGCGTTTTCTTTACCGAAGGGATGTATGTTCAGCAGGGCTACATACTGGCGACGCTGGATGATTCGGATGCGCAGCGAGACCTCGCTTCCGCGAAGGCGGATCGCAATGCGACCGAGTCCAGTATCCTGGATCTCCAGGTGCAATTGAAAAATGCCAACATCGAGCTCGATCGCGCCGAGGCGCTAAAAACGGCGGGCGTTCAGACGCAGGAGGCGCTGGACAACGCACTGATGGCCGTCAATAGCCTGAAGGCCAAGATCGAGTACACGCAGCAAGAAGTACTCGCCGCGGACGCGCGCGTCGCAACGGCTCAGCAGGGCGTCGATAACTGCACCATACGGTCGCCTTTCAGCGGCATCATTGTTTCGAAAGACGCCCAAGTGGGCGAAATGGTGTCGCCTGTATCGGCGGGAGGGGGCTTCACCCGGACGGGAATTGCGACGATCGTCGATATGGGCTCCAACGAGATCGAGGTCGACGTGAATGAGGACTACATTGCGCGCGTCAAACCACATCTGATGGTAACTGCCATCCTCGATGCGTACCCCGATTGGAAGATACCGTGCCACGTGCGCACGATTATCCCCACCGCCGACCGGCAGAAGGCCACCGTCGAGGTGCGGATCTCGTTTGACAAACTGGATCCTAGGATATTGCCGGATATGGGCGTGAAAGTATCGTTCCTCGCGCAGGAACCGGAGCAAGCGGCCAAGGCTTCTGTCGGCGTTGTCATTCCGCAGAACGCAGTCCGCGATGATGGCGGGCAAAAGATTGTGTTTCTGGTTCAGGGCGATCATGTCGAGCGTCGCGCGGTGAAACTGGGATCGAACCTGGGTGGCACGACTCAGATTCTGGCGGGCTTGGTGGCGGGAGACACGGTGGTCGTGGGCGGCCCAGCTGGCTTGCAGGACGGCGAGCAGGTCGAAATCAAACGCTAAACGGAAGTGTCGTTTTGTGCCCGTTTTAGCCGGTCGATATTTTTCAGCGGCGCCTTCGGGCAGCCGTGAAGCAAAAGCGCAACAGTGGGAGCGTCGAGCATGATAAGCGTAGACGGAAACGGGAAGACCGGAAGTTTGATTGAGGTTCGGGGATTGGACAAGACCTACCGCCGCGGAAACGAGGACATTCACGTCCTGCAAGGATTGAATCTGGATGTGGATAAGGGCGATTTCGTCGCCTTCATGGGCCCTAGCGGGTCGGGAAAAACTACGTTGCTCAATCTGCTCGGCGGCCTCGACGTTCCGACGCGCGGCAGCGTGACCGTAGCAGGTGACGAGATCACGCATATGTCGCGCGGCAAACTTACCCAATGGCGCGCCCGGCACGTGGGATTCATATTCCAGATGTACAACTTGATCCCCGTTTTGACGGCTTTTCAGAACGTTGAGTTACCGCTGCTGCTGACCAAGCTCTCCAAGTCCGAGCGGCGAAAGCATGTCGAGACGGCGCTGGCCGTCGTCGGTCTGGCCGACCGTATCGACCACTATCCCCGTCAGCTTTCCGGCGGACAAGAACAGCGGGTCGCCATCGCCCGCGCGATCGTCGCAGATCCCACGTTCTTGCTGTGCGACGAGCCCACCGGCGATCTGGACCGCAAGAGCGCCGATGAAGTGATGGACCTGATCAAGCGGCTGGTGAAGGAACACGGAAAAACTGTGCTGATGGTGACGCACGATCCGGTAGTCGCGCGGCAAGCGAAGCTCACATTGCATCTTGATAAGGGCGTGCTTGTTGAAGCAGGAGCGCGGCAGCCAGGCGTCCCCGCGGGAGGCGTGTCATGAAATTCAGCCGGCTGATTTTCGCAAATCTGTTTCGCAAGAAGGCTCGGCTGCTGCTGACGATCGGTTCGTTCGCGGTGGCCCTGTTCCTGTTTGCGTTTCTGGGTGTCGTGAACGACGCATTCGGTCGTGGCGCCGACGTAGTGAGTGCGGACCGGCTGGTGATCACCAATCGCACGTCGATCATCAACACGATGCCGCTTTCCTACCGGGACCAGATATTACGAATTCCCGGCGTGAAAAGCGTCACGTTCGACAATTGGTTCGGCGGCGTGTATCAGGACCCCAAGAATTTCTTCCCGCAATTCGTGATCGATCCGGCGAACCAGCGGACGGTTTTTCCAGAGCTGGTGGTTCCTGATGATCAATGGAATACGTTCTTGAAGGACCGGCAGGGCGCGATTGTCGGTGCGGCCACGATGGACCGCTTCGGATGGAAAATCGGGGACCGCGTTCCGATCAAGACGACGCTGTACGGCTTGGGGGACAAAAGTTGGGAGTTCAACATCGACGGCGTCTACCACGGAAAAGAAGCCAAGGATGATGAGACACAATTCTGGCTACAGTGGGACTATTTCGAAGAGAGTGTTCCCGAAGCGGTGAAGGGGCAAATCGGCTGGTACACGCTGCGGGTCGATAATCCCGACGATGCGCCGCGCATTGCCAACACCATCGACCAATTGTTCATAAATTCACCGGATGAAACAAGAACGCAGACCGAATCGGCTTTCGCGGCAAGCTGGGTAAAGCAATTCGGAAACATCAAGTTTCTGATTTTGACGATTGGGACCGTGGTCTTCTTTACGCTGTTGCTGGTGACCGGAAACACGATGGCGATTTCGGTGCGCGAGCGGACCCCGGAACTGGCCGTTCTGAAGGCGATTGGATTCTCTGACCGCGCCGTGCTGGGTTTCATCGTTGGCGAGTCACTGGTGATCGCAATTGTCGGATGCGTGGGACTTTTACTCGCCTTAGCCGCGGTCCCGGCTCTGAGCCGCCTGATGGCGGGCATGTTGCCGGCGCTTCTGATCACGCCGAAGGTGATGGTGCAGGGCGTCGTCGCGGCGCTCGCGGTGGGACTTGCCAGCGCGATTCTTCCGGGCTTCGGCGCGATGCGCATGCGCGTGGTTGATGCGCTTCGGAGGGTCTGAGCGTGACATCAAAGCTGATCTTTGGCGCAGTGATCACAATCATGGCGATCCTGGCCTTGCTGCTGATCCTGATCATCGTCGGCGGGATCATGGCGGGACTGCTCGCTCCGTTCATCGGCTCGGTGCCGATTTCCTATAACCTTCGCAGCATCAGGGCTCGCTGGACGTCGGCAATCGTTGCAATTCTTGGAATCGCGGGCACGGTGGGAGTTTTCGTCGCCATGCTTTCGCTGGCGCGAGGTTTCCGAGCGACTCTCGTAGCGTCAGGCTCGCCGGGTAACGCGCTGGTGATGCGTGCCGGCTCCACATCGGAAATGATGGGCGGTATCACACTCGATTCGGTGAGGCTCGCAGAGGACAAGCCCGGTGTGGCGCGAGACGCGTCCGGACAGCCGCTGGTAACGCAGGAAGTGGTCGGCGTTGTTCCGATTCCGTTAATCAGCACCGGAACAGACGCGAACGTTCAGGTACGGGGCGTTTCGTCCAACGTCCTGGAGATTCGAAAATTCGTGAAGATCGTCCAGGGAAGGATGTTCACGGCGGGACTTGATGAACTCGTCGTGGGCAGGAATGCGTCGAAAACATACGAGGGTCTGACGGTCGGCAACACCGTGAATTTCGGGGGCGGGCACTGGAAAATTGTTGGAGTCTTCGACGCTGGCGGCTCTTCATTCGATTCGGAAGTTTGGTGCGACCAGCACATTTTGAACGAGGTGCTCAAGCGTCCTGAGAACATCTTCCAGTCCGCCACGATTCACCTCACGTCGGTTGCCGATTTCCAGAAATTCAAGGATGCCGTCACGTCCGATCCGCAGCTGAATCTGGAGGTCGAGCGCGAAGTGGACTACTACGCGAACCAGTCCTCCGGCATGACGCGCCTGATCACCGTCCTCGGCGGGCTGGTCGCCTCGATCATGGCGATTGGCGCGATTTTCGGCGCGCTGAACACGATGTATTCCGCCGTCTCCGAGCGCGGGCGGGAGATAGCAACGATGCGCGCGCTCGGATTCTCCAGCTGGAACGTTATTCTGTCCTTTCTGTTTGAGGCGGTGGTGATTTCGTTTATCGCCGCGATGATCGGTTGTCTCGCGGTGCTTCCACTGAACGGCTTGACCACCAACACGATGAACTTCCAGACGTTCTCGAATCTCGCGTTCGCATTCAAGATTACCTTCGACCTTCTGCTGATGGGTGTCTTGTTCGCGCTGGTGATGGGCGTCCTCGGCGGAATACTGCCAGCGGTCCGCGCCGCGTTCCGCCCTGTGGCGGTGTCGCTGCGTGAACTGTAGGCATGAAGCGTACTTGAACGCTCAATTGCTGTTCTCGGCTCTCGGCTATACCTGAGCCACGCTAAGTTTCATTCGGCTCTGTTTGAGCACAATTTCCCAGTCCGCGCGCGACGACGTTGTTTCGATTAACACCACTGCCGCCGCAGACTAGCTGCTCAATCGGCGGAATGCCCTTGCCCTGGGTCCCAAGACCGCCGTTGATTGCGATCCGTTTAGCTGAACCGCGTCTGGCAGAGCATCCTTATATATAGATCTCTAGACGGAAGGACGGGATGAGCGTGCCAGTGGCAATCGGGAACGAAGATCTCGAGAGCCGCCAAGAAGCGGTGGGAGAAAGTAAAGGCAGGAGCAAAGAAAGCCGAGAGTCTCCTGCCTAGTGAGCACGGGCCCTCGCGACGAGCAACTGGATATAGGCAATCTCTTTCGCCGCACACAATCGGTCAGAACTCGATGCGTGCCTGAAACGCGACCATGCGGGGAGTGCTGTCGCCGCCCAAACCCACGCCCAGAAGTCCGGTTGGGGGAGAGGTCGTGTAAGTCAGAGAGCCGAAACCAGTTTGAGTCGAAGCCTTGCCCGGAATACCCGCGAGGACCATGCCGGGCAGACCGAAATTAGCGTGGTTGAAGACGTTAAAAAACTGTACGTCAAACCGTAGGCTCACATGCTCGGCCAGCGGAAAGGATTTCGTAATGTAGAAGTCGCTCCACGTAAAATTGGGACCACGCAGGGCGTTGCGACCGAGATTCCCGAATTGACAATTCCTCGGACTATCGCCCCCAAGGCATGATCCCGTGCTTGGATCCACAGTTGATACGAACGCATCGGGATTGAGCCACTGCACGGTGCCGGGCTGTGTAACTTCTGGAATCGGATTGTGTTCGTAGCGGGGCACGCCGGGAACAACGCTTGCAAATTGTGGACCGCTGCCGTTCACAATCCCGTTTCCATTCGCTGAATATGGAGTGCTGAGAACAGAAAAAGGAATCCCGCTGTGCCAAAACACGGTTCCTGATACCTGCCAACGGTTCAAAGCCTGGCCGAGAAGCCGGTTTCTCACTTTAGTCGGCAATTGATAAACATATTGGGCGTTGAGATTGTTCCGGATGTCGTAATCGCAGGGGCCGTAGTCTCGCGCCAAATCTCCGGGAAACGGGGAAAGAAGTCCTCCCGCAGAAAACTGAAGGAATCCGCCATTGGAAACGCTATCCATGCAACGGCTCCAGGTATAGTTGATCTGCCCGAAGAGTCCCTGGCCCATGCGTTTCGTCGCTGACAGTTGCAGGCCGTTGTAATGGCTGCTCGCGCCGGTCGCAAACTGGGTGACCGCGCCAAAGCGCGGGTCGGTCGCTTGCTGGTAGGGGAATGGCGCAAAGCAGCCGGGGCAAACGGTCTGATAGCCGTTCACCTGCGTGAGATACGGCTGGTTTATAGCGCGCGTGCCGACGTACTGCGCGCGCACGCTTCCTGTGCTTCCGAGCTCGTGCTCCAAACCAAGACTCCACTCCATAAAATATGGCGCATGAAGTTTTCCATTGGGTACGGCGGTGATGGCAACCGCTGGAAGGCACGTTGTCGGATTGGCTAGCTTGGACGCGCAGGAAAGCTGCCTCTGCTCAAATCCTGAAGTGAACGATTGATTAGCGGCAACAGTTGCGTCAATGGCGCTGTTGGGAACTCCTGGAGCGATGGCCCTGCCGCCCGCGGTACCGAGGAGCCCGCCCTGAAAGGTCTTTACGTTCGGCGGATTAACGCCAACAACATCGGCGATGCTGCCAGGCAAAATGTCGCTGAAGATTCCCAAGCCGGCGCGCAGCACAGACCTTGGCTCAAATTGCCATGCGATCGCCGTCCTCGGTTGAAGGATCGCCAGAGGCGTGGAGGAAAACAGATTGCCGAGGCCTGTTTGTATGGCGGCATCGAGCGGCTGATTCACATCATGCGAAATGGAATCGAAAGAGCCGCGGAGGCGATCGATTTGCCCGTGCGGGTTGTACGGGTTGGAATTGAATGTGTCTCGAATGCCGAAGGTCCACGTCAGATTCTTCGTCACTTTCCATGTGTCCTGCACGTACAGATCAAGATTCAGGAAGTCGAAAGGTTCGTTGGGCGATGTGGGGAAGGTTTTTGTCACGGTCGACGCGACTCCGTGAATGTACTCTGACAGAGTGGTGAACGTCACGATGGGGGTGGTTCCCTGCCCGAAGTCGTAGTCATTTAAGCGGAGGATTCGCGTGTTCGTTCCGAAGCGCAGTTCATGCGCACCGTGACTCCACGCAAGATTGTCGTTAATGAAAAATCGCGACGCGCGCCTTCCCTGAATCCAGGCGTTGTCCAGTCCTCCAAGAGTTGTGAAAGGGGCATTGGCGCCGCTGCCCTGCAGCACAATCGGGAACGCGGAAAGCGTCTTCTGAAGATCACTTGGCCCGAAGAGGCTTCCATACCACGAGAATGCCGGGTTGAAATAGTTCACGAGGTTATGGGAAAGGACGCGCGTATATCCCGTTGCGAAGGAACACAGAGGTTGCGGAGAAATGGCGTTAAACAAGGGATTGATCGGATCGGTATACGCGGCTTGAAGTCCGTTGTCTGTCTGAAAGCGGAACCAGGTCGTATTATTTTGATCGATGTTGTAATCAATTCGAACCGTCTGTACCTGTTCGTGATCGTCGCTTGAATGCGACACGCTCTGGCGATTTGCGCAACCGTTTCCGTCGTTTGCGACCGCGGGCTCAGCGCCTCCCACATCGAATGGGCAACCGAGGACCGCCAGTGGCGTTCCGCTCGTGTTCCCGTAGAGCGAAAACATTCTTTGATAGAAGGGCACCGACTGCGGCGCTGGTTGATATATCGAGCCAGTCACGGAATCGGTCCCGCCTAGAGGCAGTTGTCGCAGAACATAGTTTTGAAAAGCTGGGGTCGGGACGGTGGTTGCCGTGACGATGGGCAGCGCTATCCGAACCCACTCGCTATCGAAGAAAAAGAACAGCTTATTGTGAATGATCGGGCCCCCGACGCTTCCTCCAAAATGGTTCACGGTCGAGCGTGGCTTGTGAGCTCCCGGAGTCGAATTCGTGAAATAGTTTGCTGCGTTGAACCGCGAACCGTTCCACAACTCATAGAGATTGCCGTGAAATTGGTTCGAACCTGATTTCGTGACGTAGTTGACCTGAGAGGCTCCATACCGGCCTTGATCAACAGCGTAGGAAAGCGTATTGACCGTTACCTCCGAGACCGAATTCAGTCCGAGCACGAGGTTCGTCGAGAGCCCGCTATTCTGATTCGTCAGCGGATCGTTGGTTTCCAGCCCATCAACAATGTAGCCATTCGAAAGAGCCGACAGGCCGTTGAACTCCACATTGCCGTATCCGTTTGTGCTTCCAACGAAATCATTCCCGCTGCCAGCGGTGTTGACCAGGGCGCCCGCTGCGAACTGCAGAGGATAAGTTTCATCACCGCCTGGATTGGGAAGGTCTTCCAGAGCATGAGCGTTGAGACTCGTTGACGTATTCGCATTCTCGGGGTTGAGGATCGGAGTGTCGCCATTCACTTCAATGGTCGCGTTTGACTGGGCGAGTTTGAGCGAGAAATCGATCGGTTGCTTCTGGCCAAGAGCCGCCTGCACGGTGTCATTCTGCTGCGAGTCAAAACCCGTTGCTTCGACCTTCACCAAATAGGTGCCCGGTTTTAACTGGGGGAAATTGAATCGACCAGAGTCGTCGGTCGTGGTCTCGCGTTTTAGGCCGGTCTCTTGACTTGTAATTGTGACCCGGGCGTCGGGAACCGCTGCGTTCGCCGGATCCCGCACGTTGCCGACGATCGCGCTGGTGGTTTCGCCTTGCGCTAGTGCACCTAGGGGAATCAGCAATGAAAGCAACCATACAGCGGCCAATCTGGCAACGGCGGTTCGTACGGCCATGTCTCAGCCCTCGCCGTATATTAAGCATGGTTAATATAGAAAGTAAAGCTGGGTAAACATATGAGAGTTCCGGTCATGCGTCCAGTCCGATCCCGCAAGCTCGCTGCGCGAGGCCAAACTCGCCTTGGTTCATTCCGGACCGTTTACGAAAAACCGTCCTGTTGGGCCGCCTTCCCGTATTGCGCCGGGGCTTGGTCGCGCTATACTCCGGCGCGCCGATGCCCAAAATTCAAAGCGTGCCTGCGATTTCCGATTTTGCGGTCGAGCCTGCCGATGCTCCGGCTATGGAGGTGATGCCATGATCGCGAAGACTGCGCCTCGGATCACGGCGGCTTGTCTCGTATTTAGCTGCGTGATCGTGCTTGGTTACCTTGCCCACAGGAAGATCGAAAAGGTCGAAGCGGCCGGCGCCGCGGAGGCTCCGATATTCGTTGTCGATCCGCTTTGGCCGAAGCCCCTGCCGAATCATTGGGTGCTGGGCATGACAGTGGGCGTTTCGGTCGATTCGCACGATCACATCTGGATCGTTCACCGCCAGGGCTCGCTTGAGCGCATGGAGACCTACGCGCAACAGACTCCCGTGGCCGGCGATTGCTGCGTCGCCGCGCCTCCCGTTCTCGAATTCGACGAGAGCGGCAATTTGCTCCGTCATTGGGGTGGCCCGGGTGAGGGGTACGAATGGCCTGCCTCCATGCATGGAATCACCGTCGACTACAAAGGCAACGTGTGGATCGGCGGAAACGGCAATGGTGCCGGCGCGTCTGCTCCGACCACCGTCACCACGCCGGAGGGCGACGTCGCGCCGGGCCCGTATCA
>Ga0210401_10005175_pt1 | contig 13443 bp, 14 predicted proteins | sample IncBWH32MmetaG_FD_150866 | JGI IMG/M metagenome (GOLD analysis project Ga0210401, IMG submission 150866) | Forest soil microbial communities from Barre Woods Harvard Forest LTER site, Petersham, Massachusetts, United States - Inc-BW-H-32-M | ecosystem: Environmental > Terrestrial > Soil >... | reverse complement strand
ACGTAGGTCTTCTCGTCCGAGTGCGCAAATCCGTCGTGCAGCGATTTCCCCGCGTCCTCTTCCAGGTGCAGCCTCGTGATTCCGAGGCGCTTGGTCTCGCCTTTGTGCTCGATCTCGATCCAACCGTTCGTCGCCAGCGGCAGTTCGTATTGCGAAATCTGATAGCCCTTGGGCAAATCCGGATAGAAGTAGTTCTTGCGCGCGAAACGCGAGTGATCGTGAACCGTGCAGTTCAACGCTAGCGCCGCCCGCATGCCCATTTCCACCGCGCGTTTATTCAAAACCGGTAGTGTTCCCGGAAGTCCGAGGCAAACCGGGCAAACATTCGAATTCGGCGCGTCGCCGAAGCGCGTCGAACACCCGCAGAAAATCTTCGTGCGTGTCAGAAGCTGCGCGTGCACTTCAAGACCGATCACAACCTCGTATTTCGCCAGCATTTCCGGCGACATTGCGGATTCGGTAGCAAATTTGGTCATGGCGAAAGGAAAAGTATAGCAGAGGGGCGGCGTAACCGGGCCGCCGTCAGCGTCTAGGCGGGTGGCCGAGATTCCGCGGTGCGAAGCGCCGGACTGAGCCGTTCAACAAGCGCAAATCCACCGAACAGAATCAGCACGTACAACGAATCGCTCGCCAGCGTGTTTCCGAAGAACGGGATCCCCGCCGCATAGCAGATCAGCAAGCCTGCCGGCGATTTTGCATAGGTGTTTCCGAACGCCCATATCGCAAAATTTGTCACCAGGAAAAACTGCGTGGCGCCCAGCAATGTAGCCGCCGAAAGACCCAGCGGCGACTGGCGATTGCGAAACAACCGGCCAACCATCACGCTAAGGCAAAAGCTCAGATAAATAAGGGGAATCACGCGGTAAAATCCGCGGAACCGGTCAAACCCGACGATCAAGTCGCCAAAAAATAGCCCCGAGAGCGGAAACAAAAATGCCGCCCACGGATTGCGCAGCTTTGCCCCGCCGAATAGCGCCATTGCCCCTATGGGAGTGAAATTCCACGGATGCGGAAGTATGCGCACGCATGCAGCGAACAGAATGAAGCAGGCAATCGCGAAAATGCGCAGGAATCGAGCACCAGAATCGTGATTTAAGCGGTCGAGCATTGTTTTTCTCCTTGGGAATCCGGTAACAAATCGCAAAACACAAAAGAATCGCGCGCTACAACCTGCCCGGTGACAACCGGAACAGCCGAGCGGAAGACAGGCCCATCGAAAACAAAGGTGTGGAATTCGCCGTTCTCTCCGCAGGGATCCACTTCGATCGGCAGCTCCCGAAAAAAGGCCGCGTCCAATTCCCTGCCGGCAAACGATTTGTCGAGTTTTCGCGGATCGATGCAAGCGATTCTGGCGCGAAACCCGTCGGCCAGGAAACGCGCCGCCAGTTCGCGCGTATCCACGTTCCACAGCGGAAAAAGCGCAGACATCCCTACGCGAGCGAGGTTTGTCTCGCGATAAGCGCGCAGATCGCGCAGAAAAATGTCTCCGAAGCCCATGTGCAGGATGCCACGCTCCCGATAGCGGTGGACTGCCTCCGCCATGCAGGATTCGTAGATGGTGTTGGGGCACTGCGGCGGGATGCGCACTTCCTCCAGCGGCAGCCCTATGGAAGCAGCTTGCTGATGCAACAGTTCGCAGCGCACACCGTGCATGCTAATGCGTTCGTAACCTTCCGTGACGGTCGTCAACAGGCCGGCCACTTCAAACGCGGAGTCGCGCAAAAGGGAGTGCAGCGCCATGGCACTGTCTTTTCCTCCGCTCCACGCGAATACAACGGGCAACGGCATGGCTAGTTGCGGCCCGAGAATTGGTAGCGAAGCCCAATGCGCGCATCGCGACCTAACGCAGGATAGCCAAGCACGTCCTGATATTGTTTGTCGAACAGGTTGGTGGCGCGGGCGTAAATTGAAAGCCCGCGATAAAACGTATAGCTGGTGGAGAAATCGAATCGCGCGTAACCGGGATTGCGCGTGAAGCCAAGAAACAGGAAATCGCTATCGGTTCGCACTCCCGCAAAATAGCCCGCCAATACCGCGTTGAACCTGCGATACGCTGCCGTCAGCGTAATTGATCCTGAATTCAAGGGCCGCCGGATCAGCCGGTTGCCTGCAATCAGCGCCGGGTCCGAAGCATTCGGTGATTTCAACACGCGCGTATCGTCGTAGGTATAGTTCCCCGCCACAAACAGCCACTTTGTCGCGCGCAGCTCCCCGGACAGGTTCACGCCTCGTGAAAACGCCAGGTCCGTATTGAAATAGCTGCCGAAAAAAGGACAACCGGCCGGCCCCGTGGCTTGTCCGAAACTGACGATGTTATAAAAGCGGTAATAGAAGTAGTTTGCGAAAACTTTGAACCGGTCGCCACTCAGTTTCTGGTCCAGCCCCGCACTCCAATTCTTGCTGGCTTCTGGCTTCAGGTTGGGATTCCCGGGGTCGCACACATCGGTGCCATACGTCTGATCAAATCGCGGTTCCTTGATTCCTTGCCCGTAAAACATCCGCAGTTGCGTGTCGCCCCAAAAGCCTTTTCCGTACCGCAGAAACGCGGTTCCGCCCACACGCGGTACTACACGCGTTCCGTAATAACCGTTGTCCTCGGCCCGCGCTCCAAAATCGAACGTCAGCCGCGACATCGGTAAATAACGGAAGTCCAGATAGCCTGCCTGATTGTTCCGTCGTACGTGCGGCTGTGGCAGGTAATAGATGGATCCGTTTTCGACCGTGTATTGATATCCGGCCGTCGCCGCAAATTTCTGAATGCTGTAGGTCGTCTGCGCCGTCACGCTCGCGACGTTGTAGGCATATCGCGCATCGTACACATAGTCGCAAAACTCCGCTGTCGCCACCGCACTCGCATTCGCTTGCGGGCAGAATGCGTTCGGATCGGTGGCATAAAAGCTCTGCGTGGGATTGAAGCTGTGTTGTCGCATGTAGGCTTCCGCTCCCATCAATTCGTTCCGCCAGTGCGAGCCGGTCGCGAAATCCCACCGTGCGTTGGCGCTGAACAATTCCTGGTTATAGCGTTGGTACAAGCTTGGCGGCGTATATCCGATTTGCCCGGGAATACCCGCGTCCCCGGAATTGTTTCGCAGCGTCAGCCGCAGTTGGTTAGTCTCGCTGATTGCATAGCCGAAATTGCCCGACAACGTACGGTTGATGAAATCGCTGTTCGGGTATTCACCGCCAGTCTGAAGATACGAAGCGGCGCCCGCATAGTCGAAATGCCCTGCCATCCCGGAAATTTGCCCGCCGCCGCGATAGGAAGAAAAACTTCCGCCTTCTGAAAAAATGCTGAACGCGGGAACCACTGTGCTGCCGCGGTGAGAGATGAGTTGTACGACTCCGGAAACGGCGTCCGTGCCGTAAATCGCGCTTTCTGCCCCGCGCACCACTTCCACTTTGTCCAGATTATCAGTGGTCAGTATCGAAAAATCCACCGCGCCTCCCGGCGGATTAATCGGCGTCCCATCCACCAGCACCTTCGTGAAATTGGAATTCCCGCCATCCAGAAAAATCGATGCCGTCCCATTCGGGCCGGTTCGCCCAAAAGCCACGCCCGGCGTATAGATCAGCAGATCCGGAAGCAACACCGATTGCCGCTGCTCGATCTCCTCCCGCCCAACGATCGTGCTCGGAGCGGACGATTGCTGCTCGCTAATCGGTTCCGCTTGCGCCGTCACAAGCACTTGATCCGAAAGAGGCTGCAACTCCATCCGAAAATTAAGCGTGCGGGTCGTTCCTGGCGTCAGATCCACCGTCGCATCGCGCGGTGTAAAAGTGTCGCGAAAGAAATGCACCCGGTAGCGTCCCGCCGGAACAGACAAATCGTATGCTCCGTCGGTCGAGGAAGTCGCCGACCACAAGGGCGCATCGCTCGTATTTTCCAGTTGCGCGGTTACGCGAACACCTCCGACTCCCGCATCACTTGGATCCGTCAGATGACCACTGATATGAGCATCGGCAGGCTGGGATTGTGGAAAAACGCGTGCGGCACCGGCAAACAACAAGTACAGGCAAAAAACAATGCGAAGAGTTTTCATGGTTCCTCCGCTCCCTCACGCGCGGGAGCTCAAAGGTTGGCCAGCGCACGTGTCAAAACAAATCACGCTGGCTGCCGACCTCGCCGGTCTCCTGGCTTGGCAGAATGGAACTCGCTGCATCCACTCACCAATCCATCGCGGAGTGAATCCCATTCGAGTCCTCTCGCGGCCTTCCCGTAGCCCATCGCTCCACAGTGGCCGGCGAGCACTGCATCTGCCTTACAGTCGCGCGGCGGCGACGGTATTTCACCGTCTTCCCGAGCACGAGGTCTGCGGTAAATAGAAGGGGCGAAGCCCGCTGTGGATTGCCGGAATCGGCTGCAGTGCATGTGCCAGCCGGGTTGGGGTTAACGTAAAGTACTGCTACGTCTTCGAAAAAAGCGTTACGCGCGGCCTGCCGGAAGGTGTCATCTCCACGCTCAACGGCGCCTGAAACACTTGCTCCAGCAATTCGCGCTGATAAACGGTTGCCGGTGGTCCCACGCGCAGACACTTCCCTTTCTGCAACAGCACCACCTGGTCCGCATACTCACCGACCAAATTCAATTCGTGCGTCACCACCACAACGGTGTAGCGGTTCTCGGCCGCCAGCCGTTTCAGCGACGCAAGCAGATCCACCTGCGCGCCAATGTCCAGATGCAGCGTCGGCTCGTCCAGCAGCAGAAGCAATGGCTGTTGCGCCAACGCGCGCGCCAGAATGATGCGCTGTTTCTCGCCGCCGGAAATCTTGTCCATCCAACGGTCGCTCAAGTGCGACGCCCCGGTCTGCGCAAGCGCGTTTTCCGCGATCAACACGTCGTCTGAATTTTCAAAACGCATCCCTCGGCCATACGGGTGCCGTCCCTGCAGCACAAATTCCCACGCACGCGACGGGAACAGCAGCCTGCTTTCCTGCTGCACCATGGCGATTCGCTGCGCCCGCGTTTTCGCCGGCAGCGCATGCGTTTCAAATCCGTTCAGAAAAATCCTGCCGGACATTGGCTGCAGCTCTCCCGAAATGAGCTTCAGCAAAGTGGATTTGCCGCAAGCGTTCGGTCCGAGAATCGCCACGATTTCCGCCGGCTTCGCCTGGAAGCTGAGCGCTTCCAGCGTGAACAGCGGCGCCTGCGAAGGATTCGGCGAGTACGCGTAACTGACTTGCTCCACGCTGAGCCGGACATCGGATCCCGCGCGAAGTTGGTCCGCACCCGCCGACGAAGGGATAGGAGAGCGCAGTGGGCTGCTCATGCAATCCTCCTGCGTAACAAATAAATAAACAGCGGCGCGCCCGCCATCGCCGTCATAGCTCCGACCGGCAAATCGGAAGGAGCAACCACCGTGCGCGCTAGCGTATCCGCAATCACCAGCGCGATTGCCCCGCCAAGCGCCGATGCCGGTATTAGCATGCGATGGTCGGAACCAAAAATCAGCCTCATCACGTGCGGCACCAGCAAGCCCACGTACCCGATCGCTCCGCTCACGGAAACCGCCAAGCCCGTCAGAATCGACGCTGCGATGTAAACAACGATGCGCACGCGCCGCACCTCCACTCCCAGATGCATGGCCTCTTTTTCCCCGGCCAGCAGCAGATTCAGGTCGGACGACGTGGTGTAAATCGCGCCAGCCGCCAGCAGGAATCCAATGCCCAACAGATACAGCAGCGTTTTCGGCTGCGGTGTGGATAAATCCCCCATCAACCAGAACGCCGTGCCCCGCAGATTGCTCCCCGACAGGGTCGTCATCAAAAACATGATCACCGCCGACAAAAACGAAGCCGAGATGATCCCGCCGAGGAGTAGCGTGCTGCTTTCAATCTGTCCATCCCGCATTCCCAGCAGGTACACCGCGGCGATGGTGACCGCGGCCCCAATGAACGCCCCGAACGGGGTGATCAATCCCGCCATCTCCGGCGAAATTGCCATGTGGCTTTCAACGATCAACGCAACGATGGCCCCCAGCGCTGCTCCCGAAGAAATCCCCAGCACATACGGATCCGCAAGCGGGTTCCGCAACAGCGCCTGAAAACTTGCTCCCGCAACAGACAGCGAGGCTCCCACAACGATTCCCAAAAGGATTCGCGGCAAGCGTATATTCAGCACGATCATTCCGTAGTCCGTCGAAATCGCGGAGCTACGTCCGAGCAGCACGTGGATCAGGTCCCTGCCCAATCCGTACAGTGACACTTGCACCGCGCCCATCTTCAGCGACACGACCACTACCCCAAACAAGATCAACGCCAGCAGCCCGCAGCGCAGCAGCAACCGCTCCAACGTTAAAGGGCGCATGAAGACTCCATGCCGCAGGTACCACTTAAGGAATCCGGCGGCGGGAATAACGCTGCATGAGGACGAGCAGGATTCGTACTGTTCGTGGGCACGATTTCCTTTCCTGGACTGGGCAAATCCTGAAATGACGCCGGATGCAACTGGTGCGCAAGGTCTTCGATCGCTGAAACGATGCGCGGCGCCGGCCGGTTCACCGCGTCGCTGATCACTGCGTAATGACGATTCCGCACCGCATCCAGTAGCTGCCACCCAGGCAGGCTTACAAGCGCTTCAAAGGCTCGCGTTCCTGCTCCCGTCTGATCCGCCGCGAATACCAGATAATCTGGCTGCAGATGCACTACTTCTTCCAGGCTCATCTGCGGCCAATCCTGCGTCGAGTCCACAATCGAAATGGCTCCCGCCTTGCGCAGCGCATCCGCGATGAACGTATTCTTTCCCGCGGAAATCAGCGGCTGCGTCCAAACCACGAACAGAACATGCGTCGCGGGGACGGACCTCAGTCTCTCCTGCAGCGTAGTCAGCCTGTGGTGCAAATCATCGCCCACCACCTTGCCGGCCTGTGCCGCGCCCAGAATACCGGCTAGCCTTTCCGTGGACGAAATGATGCCATCGATCGTGTGGGCGGCATCCGTCGAGTAGCTCGGAATCCCCAGCGTATCCAGCGCTCGAACGGTATCAAGTCGGTTCAAATCTTTCGTCACCAGCACCAGATCCGGTCTCAGCGCCGCGATCTGTTCCAGATTGGGATTGATCGCTCCGCCCACTTTCGGTTTTTTCTGTGCTTCTGGCGGATAGTCGCAATAGTCCGTGTCGCCCACCAACCGGTCCTGCAGTCCCAATGCGTACACCGTCTCCGTCAAGTTCGGCGCCAGCGAAACGATGCGCGTCGGCACCAGCGGAACGCGCACGGTCCGTCCAACTTCGTCCACAACTTCATGCGTGTTTGTCGGAGCAGCGGTCGCGTTGGCAGCGTCCGCCTGCGCCGTAACCTTCTCCGCGAAGAAAAAGAGCAGCGCAAGTACCAGCAGAATGGCCCGCGGGCCGCTTTTGCACCGAAATCGTGGCACGAATCTCCCCTGACGAGAGTTGTGCGAGATCTTTCCCAACAAAAAAGCCCCTCGAGATTTCAGGGGCCATTTCCGGATGCGTCCTCTCTCGCGAAGGGCCGGCAGCCGATGCGGCTTGAGAGGGTAGCCTGGCTGACGGCCTTGAGGCCGATCACAGTGGCGGGACCGCGGCCGATTTTCACGGCACTTCCCCACGTCTCGAGCCTGCAAGTTGTAAATTCAGTTTACGGCGCGCCTCCCACACTGTCAATCAAACCCGGCATTGCCTTCCCCGAACGGAGATATGCCGGGACGTGCTCGCCGACCAAAATTCCGCGTTCCAATCCTTCGAGGGGGCATATCAGCAACACGTATTTCGGATCATAGAGTTAACCATGCCCATGTATGACGGCCTCCGCTCTGATTCGCGATGGCGGAATCTCGTCCGACGTATCTTCCCCAATAGGGTTTCCCGCAATACTGCGTTCCCTTCCTCCAGTCCCGTTCACCAGGCATTACAAGGATATATTAGGGTCTGATGCTCAGCCAGGAGGGACCAATGCCCCCAAAAACCAAGGGCTTTCTCGAATCCTCATTGTACGTGAGCGATCTGCCTCGCTCCGTTCGCTTTTACCAGGAAACCTTTGGGTTTTCTGTCATCAGCGAGTTCGGTGAGCGCGGTTGCGCGATGCACACTGGTACGCACCAGGTGCTACTACTGTTCAAGAAGGGAGCTTCACGTGCGATTCAATCGCCTCACGATGGGGACGGTGAGTTGCACCTCGCGTTCGGTATTCCTTCTTCCGAATTGGCCAGTTGGGAATCGTGGCTCCAGGCGAGAAGAATTCCAGTGGAAGAGAAGCGCACGTGGGAATTGGGAGGCTCGAGCCTCTACTTTCGTGACCCGGACCGCCATTTGATTGAACTCGCCACGCCGGGCACATGGTCGGTCTACTGAAGGAATCTGCGCTAGCGCGTTGACCACCGCCCGCTCGCGGTAGCCACTCCTGTGGCTTGCCCCTTCAGGGGTGCTGGCAAGTCTTGCCTGTTCTCCATCGATTACATAACCGACAGCGACGTGGGTGAGATGGACGGCGGTTTCGGCCTGAATCAATCGAATCTTTGCGCAGAGGTAGCGGGCCAGGACGTGTGCACCGGTGAATATTTCTTGACCATCCAGGATGCCCCTGTAACTTCGCCCGAACCGTCTTCGTTGCTCCTGCTCGGCGCAGGATTCGTCGGCCTGTTCGGCAGCCTGCGGCGTCGAATGCTGTGGCGTTAAATACATTGGCAAGGGAGCCGTCAGCCGGGAGACCATGCTCGCTGTTGCAAGCTTGCTCCTTTTTGACAGCCCGCCGACAAATAAGCCATTGTCAATACTGACAGGGTCCATGAAATACTCGCTGAAATAGCCTTCGCAACGATTGCAGGGAAAGTCCTCAAATGACTCCATCCTTCCTTCCCGTTTCGATCCCGTTTGAGCCACTTCGATGTCAGTAAGTGAAGCAAATTTGTCGTCGTTCGTCGCGGCTAACGCAGTGTCGCTTTTGACGATCACGCCCCGATTGAGTCGGGGAGACAATCTCAAAACAGATAACGATGTAGCAAAGAAGGCCACTCTTTTCGTTCGAGTGCGAGGGGCAGACCGATGGGGATTCCCATGGACACAAAAGCGGATTCTGGTTTTAACCATACGCCTGCTGAAGCTTCTTTCGTCCGTGGCGGTCCGTTTTACCGCGCTCAGCAAGCGCTCGGCCTAATCCACCCGAATAAGTGGAACCTGGGCCGGCGCATCGCGGTTGTCATCTCTGGTGCTCACCGCACTGTTAAATCCGCAGGGCCTGAATTCCTTGCTACGGGACGATCGCGTTCACGCTCGACTGCTCATCGCCGTGCCAGTGCTGTTGTTTTGTGAACTTCTGATGGAAGCGCGATTCCGCGCCGTGATGACTCACATCCGCCAAGCCCACCTTCTGGCCGCACCGGACCTCGCATACATGGACGGCGTCGTCGCTACCCTGGTGCGTTTGCGCGACTCATTCCTTCCAGAGCTTGCGGTTCTGCTGGTTCTGGTTATTCACACTGCCCTCACCTACAAGGGCCTGGTGGATCCCACGCCATGGCTTGCGAGAGGCGGAGGGGATAATCTCCAACTAAGTGTGGCTGGCTGGTATGCCGTTCTGGTGAGCGCACCGATTTTCCAGTTCTTGCTGGGCCTTAGCCTCTGGAAATGGCTGCTCTGGGTAATCTTCGCGTTGAAGTTGTCTCAAGGCAATTTGAAGCTAATTCCTACGCATCCCGACAAACACGGGCGGCTCGGTTTCCTCAGCGTCACCCCGCCAGCCTTCGCGCCGATCACTTTTGCCGCCTCGGCGGTAATTGGAGCAACCTGGCGCTACGACAACCTTCATCATGGTGCCCACCTGAAGGATTTCATGCTACCCACCATTGCCCTTGTAGTGATCGTCGCTTTTGTCGCCCTTGGGCCGTTGGTCTTTTTTGTTCCTCGTCTGGCAGCATTGCACCGCAGAGGTATCCTGGAATACGGCATCCTCGGACAATTGCATAACACCGAATGCCACCAAAAATGAATTCTTCATCGAACTGGCCATGAAGCCGAATTCCTCCAGGCACCCGAGAGCAGCACGCTCGCGGACTATCGCCAGAGTTACGAAAAGATTGAAGAGCTCAACCCTTTCCCCGCAGACAAACAGGATCTGATTCCCTTGGCGCTCGCGATAGCGATTCCGGCATTTCCTGTCATTATCGCCCAGATCCCCGTTGCCATTGTCCTGCAGGATCTACTGAGAGCACTGCGTTGAGTTCCGTGTACTCCCGCTCGAAAGCCCCATACGCCGTTTTTGCGTGTGGTTCCTGGGTCACGATCCAGCAACGTCGAGCGTCAGGTCTTCGCCCGTCAAATGCAGATATTCCTGAAGCACAGAAACCACCAGCGCATGGTCCTCACGCTGCGGCAAACCCGAAACCGTGATTGTTCCCACGCATCCTGTTCCCTCAAGAAGAATCGGAAAGCAGCCGCCATGTGCCGCGTAGTCCTTGGCATCAAGGCCGCCGCCTTCTAAAGTCGTGCCAGCGCGCTGGTGTTTTAGCCCGATGGCATAGGAACTGCGACGGTAGCGCATCACCACGTTGCGTTTCCGCCGTATCCACTCCCAATTGTCCGGCGTGGTTCCCGGCATTGCGTACGAAAACAGCGCATGGCTGTTCACCTGAATGTCGATCGCGACGGCAACATGGCGCTTCTCCGCGGCCGCCTTCAGCGCGCTGCCCAGAGCCCACGCCATTCCCGAATCAAAACTTTTGAATTGCAGCCGCTTCTCCTGCAGCGCAATCCTCTCGAGATCTTGATCGATGCTCATCTAATCTCCATATCGGCAATCACAACTCGAAAAAACATCAAAGTTTCAAGTTCAATATCATAACGCTGATTGGTCGCCACTTCTCAACCAACCGGTCAGCTTGGATGCTGTTATGCTGCAAGAATTCCTTCACGTCAGCGGAGACTGCCAATGCCAAACTCGTTGTACATGGTGGTGGAGCATTTCAAGAACCAGGATGCCGTGGCGGTCTATCGCCGCTTCCGCGATCACGGCCGTATGGCCCCTGAGGGCCTGCTGTATCTGTCGAGCTGGGTCGATGACAAGTTTGAGCGCTGCTATCAGCTGATGGCAACCGAGGACGCCAGTCTGCTCGATGAGTGGATGGCGAACTGGAGCGACCTCGTGAATTTCGAAGTTCACGCCGTTGTCACATCGCAGGAAGCGGCCGAAAGCATCGCGCCCCGCCTATAAAACCCCGGTGAGCGCCGTACCAATATGGCCCCGTCCCTCTCGTATGCGGTACGCGACGCACCCTGGCGCAAAAGATAAAATCGGAGTGCCTGAACAACCATTCGCTACAAATCGAGGCGCATCATGGCACACAACTTGTCCAACACCATATCGCTTCTCACGCGCACTCCCGCTACCCTTGACGCGCTTCTCCGCGATCTGCCAGAGGCCTGGACGTTCCGCAATGAAGGCGCACTCACTTGGAGCCCGTTCGAGGTCGTCGCCCATCTGATTTACGGCGAACGCGCCGATTGGATCCCTCGCGCGAAGTTCCTGCTGCAATTTGACGAGACTCGCGCCTTTGAGCCCTTTGATCGCCAGGGACACGTAGGCAACAGCCAAGGTAAGTCGCTGCCGCAGTTACTGGATGAATTTGCCCGTGCACGCTCGGAAAGTTTGGACCAACTCCGTGCCTTGAATCTGGGGCCAGAAGACCTCGAGCGCCGCGGACGACATCCTGCCTTCGGGCCGGTAACTCTCTCGCAGCACCTGGCAAGTTGGGCCGTTCACGACCTGACTCATCTGCACCAAATCTCGAGGATTATGGCCCACCAATACCGCGATGCCGTCGGTCCGTGGGGCGCATACCTCGGGGTGCTGAAGTGCGCCGGCCACAGTAGCCCTGCTTAATCTGAAATCTGGTTCGGTTGTGCGAAAACCCTTGTAAATCGGTAGGGCACGACTTCAGCCGTGCCGTACGTGCTTGCCCTGCAAACCGGCTTTAGCCGCTGAGGGCTTCTTTTCTAAGTTCTCAGCGATTTTTCCAGTTGGGCTTGCGCTTTTCGACCAGCGCACGCAGCCCTTCCTGCGCATCTTCCAGCCGGTACAGTTCATTCAGGAAAATACTCATGGAATTCTTCAGACCATCGCGCAATGACAGTCCCATTCCGCCGAGGATCGCCTTTTTTGCCATCGTCAGCACCGGTCCCGAATGACATGTGACCCGCGAAATCAGATCGTTCACGGTGTACTCCAATTGCGCTTCCGGAACCAGCCGGTTCACCAGCCCCAACTCGTGCGCTCGTTCCGCCGTCACCGCTTCTCCCAGCAGCACCAGCTCAAGCGCCACCTTTGGTCCCACCAGGTACGGCAAAATCGTCGTCGCCAGCGGCGGAAATACCCCAATCGTAATTTCAGGCTGTGCGAACCGCGCTTTTGGCGTGGCGATCACCAGGTCCCCGAACGCCGCCAGTTCCGCGCCTCCGCCGATTGCCGGGCCATTCACCACGCACATCACCGGCTTTGAACTTTCCAGTATCCCCAGGAACACGGAGTGGAACGCGTCCACCATCTGGAACACCCGCTCCGAGGTATATTCCCCCACGTCGATCCCGCCGCAAAATATCTTGCACGCAGAGTCCAGCACAATCAGCTTCACGTCCTCCCGCTCCGCTACGCACGCAATCCCATCCGCCAGTTCTCGCAGCATCTGTTCATTCAACAGGTTGTGGTCCGGGCGGTTCAGCGTCATGTGCGTTACGCCCGACTTCACACGATGTTTTACGAATTGAAATTCTTCCGGCGACCGGCGCTTCGGCTCGGTTCTGACCTCGACGGCGCTCTGGCGTTTCACGGTGATTCTCCTCCGCGGAAATGCGGCTTTTCTCTTTGAATTCGATGCTAGCATGCGCCAGCGCTCGCCTCCCGCCGGCTTCATTACTCGGTGCGCAATGAGTCTGCTGGCCGGATAGCCGGTCCGCCGGGTTGCTCACAAACGCTTCCTGAGGTAGAAACAGTCTGGAGCTACAACGCATGCGATCGAAACTCAGTCGGAATGCGGCGCGTATCACCTGGTGGCTAGCCGTCACATGCCTTTTTGCGGCCAGCTTTACCATGGCCCTGAATTACAATGTTCAGTCAGCGAAGGACGATCCCAAGTTGAACGAAAAGAACTTGCCAACCGCCACCGCCCTGCGCCTGAAGCAACAGCCGGATGCTGAGGGCTTCCCGCAAAAATCTGCCTGGGAATCGGCGCTGCCCCTTCATTTCAATCAGGACTGGCGCGGGGAAAACGCCGATCCAGCCAGGGCCACCGAAGTGCGCCTGCTCTGGACACCGGAAACGTTGTTCCTGCGTTTCCAGGCGAACTATCGCGATCTGAATCTCTACCCCGACTCCCGCGAAGACGGTTGGCGCGATAAACTCTGGGACCGCGACGTTGCCGAAACATTTCTCCAGCCCGATTCCACCGATCCTCTGAAATACAAGGAATTCGAGGTCGCCCCCAATGGCCTTTGGATTG
>Ga0210401_10005174_pt1 | contig 13447 bp, 11 predicted proteins | sample IncBWH32MmetaG_FD_150866 | JGI IMG/M metagenome (GOLD analysis project Ga0210401, IMG submission 150866) | Forest soil microbial communities from Barre Woods Harvard Forest LTER site, Petersham, Massachusetts, United States - Inc-BW-H-32-M | ecosystem: Environmental > Terrestrial > Soil >... | reverse complement strand
GCCTGGTCGCTCTATCATCTGTTGCAGAACGAAGAGGTGATCAAGAACTTGATGTTTCCCATCACCTATTATCGCGCGAATGGCTCCGGTTGGACCGATGAAGGCAGCACGCAAGCTCGCTATTTCGACGTCGGTGAGACCGGCTATACCGGCAATCTCGACGATCGTACGCTCTCGCTCATCGCCGACGTCGAGTCGCGCTGCGAACCGCTCGGTACACATCGGCTGCTGGACATGGCCGTGGTGATCCGCAGCAAGGATGCCGGAATCAATCGCCTGACCTTCGACATCATCTTCACCTCAGGTGAAAACTACGAGGCAGCGTTGCGCTCCAACGTCTTCAGCAAAGACAACATCGCTAGAGTTCTTGCTTTACCTGTCGATCGCGTGGTCGGAACGTTTTTCGTCGACAGCTGCAACGCCATCAAGATCTCGATCGATCGGCCCAATATCTCGGCGTCCGTGGACGAGCGGGACGTCTTTGGGGCTCAACAGCAGGCAGCCATTGAGTGCCTGACCATCCCGATTTACGCCGAGGCGCTGGCAAAGGCATCATCATTCTGACGGCTAATCGATGTCCCTTTTGGATTATCAAGTACGGCGAACCCGACGATCACCATCGTGGTGATGTAACGGATGATGCTGCCTTGTGCACTCATCCCCGAGCGTTCCTTGCGTCAGCGCGGTGCTTGGTCCCATTTCGTCAGAAAGGGCCGCTCCATTATTCCCGAATTCGCTGATGAACGTGAACTGGGTCACAAAATGGCATCTCGTTTGCAGACCCAGGCGCGCCGCCGAGCCTCTGTCCGGACTCACCAGGAGGCGGACATCACGACTATCGAACACAAAGTCAGCTTCCGGTATTACCGGACATCGGACGGCGTAACGAGCACATCTGCTTTCCACTGAACAGCGGACATTGGGAGCGCGGTCGAACAGGTCGGTTAAGTGCCAGAGCACTAATCTTACTGAGTCAGAAAAAAGTGTCTGATTCAAAAGGTCGCGGGCGAGGTCCTGTGAGAATCAGTTACCGGTTGAGATTCAGGCATCGGCAACGGGGGGCTGATATGGATCTCCGAACATCGGACGGCAGTGAATCGCGATTTTCGGCTTTTGTCGAGGGACTTGTGAGTGTGATCGGACATGCGGACCGGGCCCGGCCGTTGTTTGATTATTGCATCGGCTTAATCATGCCTGGGGAGCGTAAGAGCGTTGAGCCGATGGCAGCGGTGACGGCACCCGATCGGACGGCGGCACAGCATCAGTCGCTGTTACACTTCGTCAGCCAATCGCCCTGGTCTGACGAGGGTGTTTTGGCCAAAGTCGGTGAGATGGTACTGCCGGCGATAGAGCGCCATGGACCGATCGAAGCGTGGATCATCGATGACACCGGTTTTCCCAAGAAGGGAGCGCACTCGGTCGGTGTGGCGCGTCAATATTGCGGGCAGCTCGGCAAGCAGGATAACTGCCAAGTCGCGGTGTCGCTATCGCTTGCCAATCACCACGCCAGTCTGCCGACGATGTATCGTCTCTATCTGCCGCAGGAATGGGCGGCAGATAAGAAACGTCGGCGCAAAGTGGGCGTGCCCAAGGAGATCAGCTTTAAGACCAAGCCAGAGATCGCGCTTGAGCAGATCGAAGCGGCCTGCAGAGCCGGGCTTCCTCGCGGCGTGGTGCTGATGGATGCCGGATATGGCTGCAACACGGACCTGCGGACCAGCATCAGCGCGTTGGGATTGACCTATGTATCCGGTATCTTGCCAAACACCACGGTGTGGACGTCCGATACGGCGCCGCTGCCGCCGAAAAAATGGTCGGGCAAAGGGCGACCGCCAAAGCGGCTGCGCCGTGACCACAAGCATCAACCGATTTCGGTCAAAGAGCTCGCTCTTGGCCTTCCCAAGCGGGCGTGGCGCACGATCAAGTGGCGAGAGGGTGCGGCCGAGCGGCTGTCGTCGCGCTTCGCTCGCGCGCGTGTTTGCGTCGCGCATCGAGATTACCAGCTCACTGAAAGCAGGCCCGAAGAATGGCTTTTGATCGAATGGCCAGAAGGGGAGAACGAGCCGACCAAATACTGGCTTTCAACGTTGCCGCAAAGGATCACTTTCGGAAGGCTAGTCGATCTAACCAAGCTGCGCTGGCGCATCGAGCGCGACTATCAGGATCTCAAACAAGAGGTCGGGCTCGGGCATTTCGAAGGGCGAGGTTGGCGTGGCTTCCACCACCACGCCACGCTGTGCATCGCGGCCTACGGATTCCTGGTCTCCGAGAGGGAGACGATTCCCCCCTCGGGATCTGGTTCCTCCAGGCCGTTCAAGAAACTTACCGTTCCCAACGGTTACCGACCCAGGGGCTCTGCCGCTGCGGCCCGAACGTCACATCCCAAACTCGATTGCGACGATGCGGCGAAGACTGATCGTTGCCATCGCGCGGAACCTCTCACGCTGTCCCTGTTGCACCCGGCAGATCAAACAGACGAAGCGCTTTCTTTTGTGACACAGTAAGACTAGACGACGCCCCCGGAATCGACGTTCCCTTTTCGTTCTGCGGATTGGCTCATGACGGCAAAGCAGACAGCGCGGGGCACGTCTCTTGCTTGGTTTCCATACAGGCTGCACCAAAGATCAGTGCGCAGCTTTGGCCCGGCGAATCCCACTTTCCCAGCAGGATGCGCCGGGTCACCTCCTAGTGAATGAAGTGAGGTCGCACTGCCTAGATCGCCAGCATGCCGACGGAGCCAGACTATTACATCGTTACGATTGATACGGAGCAAGGACCCATGCCTTGGCGCTGGGAGCTAAGGCGTCGTAGCAGTCCAATGGGGGTGAGGATCGGCCGCAGCGGATACCAATCCCAAGCATCCGCTGAATACGCAGGAAAGCAAGAACTGGAAAATTTTCTAAATGCACTCGCAAAAGAAGAAAGACGTAGAAGATAAGACCGCCTCAGTTGGCGGCCTCTTTGATTCCGATGGCGGAATCCTAATTCGATTTCTGTTTACTTTGGAACTGACCGACGTAGCGCGGCATATTAGGATTGGTCGGAAGTGCAAATCGTACGGTTAGGACCGTAAGCACGAGATAGTATCATGCAGCGTCGCCGCCGGATCAAACACACACGCTCTCTCTGGAAGAACGTCTCGCCGAAGAAGCCAAGCGATTGCGAGAGGAGGCCAAAAAGCTACCCCCCGGCCCAACACGGGAACGCCTGTTAAGGGAGGCCGGGAAAGATGAAGGGTAGCTCGCATGGCCGACTGGATCACGTCTCCGGGATTGCAGCCGCCCGAATAAACCAACGCCGCCTTAGTTGCTGCCCCCGCTGGCCTATCTGCGTTCGTGTGACAATTTGTGAACTGACCGGCAGGACAGCCACCCCTAGAATTTATTCACTTCGATCATCTCGACGGTTTGTTGGTCGCGGAGCTCTTCATGCGTGCCTCGCCATCGATCGTGCCTCATGGGGCCGACCAAGACACTTTCCTTGTGCTCGATGACTTCGGGGGCCAGATCTTCTGGAGCGAGACTGACGCGGACAGCGCTGATCGCGAGACGCTGATCCGCGACTTAGTGGACGGCCAGTATGGGAGTCCGGTCCGCATTGTTGCCTTCAACACCTCCGAGGGCTGGTCACGTGATGTGACCATGGACATCGCCGACGAGTTGCGCCGACGCTACGTTGAGTTCGGCGAGATACCGAACTCTATACTCGACTTTTTGGACGCCAACCGGCGCTGAGCGAGCTTGGATGCGGAGTCATTTCCGGGTGAAGGCGTTCCCGGTCGCAAAGGCTTCTGCGTGGGAGAGCGCTCCACGGCGCCGGGAAGCGAGATAGCCGCTGTGGTACGCGCAGCCGTCCCGCCCAGGTCGGTCGCCCGTCTATGCCCGCTTCGAGTGACACCCGACAGTCGAGCAGTTTGCCGAAACACGCAACGAACTTTGCGATCTTGCCGAGCAGATTGCGTTCAAGCTGCCGGAACTCGAAGCCGGCACTATTGCGAGGCACAACGCATTGACGAGCCTCGACAACATTCGCAAGGTCATGCGCTTGCGGAATCTTCGCCCATGAGCGGATCGCCGCTGTGTCGCACCCTGAAAGGCGCGATGTGAAGCCGGTCGGACGGATCGGTTCACTCGAACGAGAGCCGGTGGCGTTTCAGCCATCTATGATCGGATGATTATTTGATGGCTATTTTCTTCTTGGAGACTTTGTAGCCATAGCCCTGAAGGCGGCGCCGCGCATTTCTGAGGCTGACCTTGCTGAAGAAACGGAATTTCAAGCGGGTTAGCGGATTTGCTGATGATAGCAAAAACGACTTCGTAGTCGCTGGCATTGGGACGCTGACGAACGTCGCTCAATCGTAGGGACGCTGGCAGTTTCTCGTTCAGCTTCCTCCGAAAGTTTTCATCTTGAACGAATAATTCACTGGAGACGACCGCTTGCGCGAAGAGGTGGCTCAATTGTGCCGTTCCCCCGTACCGTTTTATATGGACCAGTTTCTTGTCCTGCGTGGCCAAGTCGCAATATTCGACGGTGCTGTGTCCCCCACCGAAAGAAATCATTTCTCGATCCATGCAGTGGGAATTTGGCACCGTAGTCGGGAGTGATGCGTTGTAGTCTCCCTCGTCGGCATGAGCGTAGGCAGGCAGGGAAATGGAGGAATCCGGCGTAGCTTGGAAGTCGCGATTGACCTCGGCGGCGAAGTCCTTCGTGATCTCATACCATTTTCCGTTATTGAGAACGCAGACGTGGCCTTGATGGTCCATTTCTGCGTAAATGCACCTATAAGCGCTCCAGTGCATCATTTCCTGATCTGTGTTGGCTGAGATGACGTAGACCGATGTTTGCTTAAGCATGTCGAGATCAAGCTGGGCTCTGTCGATCGTTGCGAGAAATTGCGGAAGGTCGAGATCCGGCTTACTGTCAGCTCTCTTCGCCTTCGCGTACTTGAAGCCCTTGACGTCAACCCATTCCAGCACCTCGGGAGGTGCCATCCATGTCTTATCGAGGTCGCCTTTCCGAAGACTTTCAACGAGGCGCGCGTTGAGCTCCCTTACCAGGACAGGATTGGCCCAACGAGATCGCACTCAGTGTTCCGGAAATCTTGTAAATTTCGGCGCCCTGGCAAAGCTGACGCGCCAGTTCAAAACCGATGCCGCTGGTTCCGCCATTGGAGAAAGCTGGAGCTTACTAAGGCCAAGCTCAGCACTGCGCACGTCATGCAAAGCGATGTCAGGGATCCGGGCGCGATTTCCGCACTTTACGAAGAGGTTACACAGGAATTTCCGGCGCTCAATATCCTGATCAACAATGCGGGCATTATGCGCAAAATCAATCTGCAGGCCGGGGCTGGCGATCTCCGTGATATCACCCGCGAGATAGAGACAACTTTAAACGGCCCCATCCGCATGATGAAACAATTTCTGCCTCATCTTCAGAAGCAGAGGCGGGCCGCCATCGTCAATGTGTCTTCAGGCTTAGCCTTTGTGCCTTTTCCAATATCGCCAATTTATTCAGCGACTAAGGCCGGCTTACATGCCTTCACTCGGGCTTTTGCGCGTTCAACTGACTAAAACCAACATCAAGGTATTCGAGTTCGCCCCGCCCGGAACGGAAACGCCGTTATTAAGAGGCGACTTTGACGAAACGGACTTGGGCGGAGTGACTGGCATGGATGTAACTCGCCACGCTTGCCATCAATGGAATGAAAAGAGACGTGCTGGAAATTCGCCCCGGTCTCAGCAACGTCCTTAAACTTTTAAGCCGCATTTCGCCAGCCCTTGTCTTGACCATGCTCGCAAAGGCCAACGCAGCTTCGCTCGATAGAATGCAGGCGCAAGTAACAAGTCTGTACGCGAATGAGGTGCCAGATCAGAGGGAGAGGCCGGCTTTTGAAACACCGATAGTTGAAAGCGAGAGTCGCGATAGAGCCATCGCGGATCAATGACAAGAGACGCGCATTTTTCGGCACAGATCGTGCGAAACGTCGCGAGATTTATCCGAAGCGGATTCAACCGTCGGGGGCTCGAGTCGGTGGTCCGCTACATCGCGAAACCCACTATTTTGGAAGCTCTTTTTTCTTATCGGCGAGCGGCTTAACCTGCGCGGCGGCGCCTTCATAGCCGCCAAAAGCCGGCCCTTTTGTGCGGTTCATCGCCGCCCAAAATGGCGCCCGAACAGGTTCAAATCCCAGACACGCATCACCATTCTTGCGATCGGATGCGCGCCGCCGTGTCCGAGCTTCCCGATGGGGTCTATGCCGGCGCCGAGATGAGCGACAATGATCGTCTTGGGGAGTCAGATCACGGGAGGGATTGTCGAGCGCCATGCTGAAATGGCTTGCGCGAATGCGGCGCAATGTAAACACAAGGTTTCCTAGCCGCTTGTCGGCTTGTCGGATGTCGTTCGGAACGACCGAGCGTCAGGGGGGCAGAGCGAATCTTCAAGAGTGTGCAATTTTGACCAGACTCAAAGCCACATTGTAGGGTTTCCATGGTGACGAGGTACTCCGTCACCCGGGCCGGGCTCAAGACGGGTCTGCTGTTAGACTCTGCCTGACCTCGGTGCCGCGCTCGCGATCCGCTGCTCGGGATCCCGGTCAGCGGTGTTCCCCTCAAGTGAAGCCGGAATGCTCTGATTGGCCGATGTCACCATAAACATGACCTTCGGGCTTTGAAGACCAGATTGTGAGGCACTGTGCTTCACGGAGCGGAGCCAGCGATGGACAATTCGAGCCCGTCGTCCAAGGCACGACTGGGGATACCCGGCCTCGATGATATTCTCCTTGGCGGCTTGCGCAGAAATCGCCTGTTTCTGTTCGAAGGAAGCCCAGGAACCGGAAAGACCACGTTGGCCCTGCAATTCCTGCTCGAAGGGGCACGGATCGGAGAGAAGGGGCTCTACATCACAATTTCGGAAACCGAGGCGGAGCTGCGAGAGACTGCAGACTCTCACGGCTGGTCGCTTGGCGACGCCATCGATATTTTCGAGCTTGTGCCGCCGGAAAACCTGCTCGACGAAGAGCAGCAGCAAAGCCTGCTGTACTCCTCCGACCTCGAGCTTGGAGAGACGACAAAACGCATATTCGAAACAATGGAGCGCTGCAAGCCAAGCCGCATGGTCCTGGACAGCCTTTCGGAGATACGGCTGCTCGCGCAGAGCTCGCTTCGCTATCGCCGTCAGATTCTGGCCTTGAAGCACTCTTTCAGCCGGCGCGACGTGACCGTGCTCCTGCTCGACGACATGACTGCGGAAACGGACGACAAGACCGTTCATAGCGTCGCCCACGGCGTGGTGAGGATGGAGGAGCTCGCACCGGACTACGGCGCGGAACGCAGGCGATTGCGCGTTACCAAGTATCGCGGCCAGCCGTACCGCGGCGGATATCACGATTTTACGATAAAGACCGGCGGAGTGCATGTCTTTCCTCGGCTGGTCGCCTCCGAGTATCGCGCGCGCGTGAAAACTTCCGTCCTTACTAGCGGGATCGACGAATTCGATAAGCTGTTGGGCGGAGGGATCGAAAGCGGCTCCAGCACGTTGGTCATCGGACCCGCCGGGACGGGAAAGTCGCTCATCGTCCTTCAGATGGCAGTAGCGGCGGTAAAACGCGGCGAGCGCGCTGCGGTCTTCGTCTTTGATGAAGAGCTGGGATTGCTTTTTGCCCGGTCAAAGGGAATGGGCATCGACCTGGAGGCCTTGCGTGCCAGTGGAAGCCTCATCATCGAGCAGATGGACGCAGCGGAAGTATCACCCGGAGAATTCGCCCACCAGGTCCGTTCGTGCGTGGAACAAGACAACGTTCGTACTGTGGTGATTGACAGTCTCAACGGCTACCAGAACGCCATGCCGCAGGAGCAGTTCCTCATTCTGCACATGCACGAGCTGCTGCAATACCTGAACCGGCAAGGCGCGGCGACTTTCTTCACCGTTGCCCAGCACGGGATGGTGAGCGATATGATGGCCTCGGTGGACGTCACCTACCTCGCCGATACCGTTATATTGCTTCGGTATTTCGAGGCGATCGGGCAGGTGCGGCGCGCAGTTTCCGTGCTCAAGAAACGTACCGGTCGTCACGAAAATACGATCCGCGAATTCAGCATCGACCAGAATGGGCTCAAGATTGGTCCCCCGATCGACAAATTCCAAGGCGTTCTGCGCGGCGTGCCGCAATACGTCGGTGCCCACTCCCCCCTGATGGACCAGAAAACTTGAGCGCGGTGCTCAATCACTTTTCTGATCGCGCGCTCATCGCTGCGCCGCAGGGTCGAGACGCATTTATTGCGGCAAGAATTCTTCGCGAGGCCGGTCTCGTCGCCGAGATATGCAATAACCTGCCGAAGTTTCTTACGGAACTGGCACTTGGTGCCGGCGTCGCGGTGTTGACCGACGAGGCGATCCGCAATGCTGACATCAAGGGTCTCGCAAGTTGGGTCGGCTCGCAGCCTCCATGGTCAGATTTTCCTTTCATTCTTCTTACCGAACGGGGCGGCGGATTGGAACGAAATCCCACAGCAGAAAGGCAAATGGAAGCACTGGGCCATTTGGCCTTCCTGGAAAGACCGTTTCACCCGACAACATTCATCAGCATGGTAAAGACCGCCCTGCGAGGGCGGCGACGCCAGTACGAAGCGCGTGCTCGTCTCGAAGCTTTGCATGAGAGCGAAGGGAACGCGCGGCGTGCCGAGACGGAGTTGCGCGGGCTGAACGAAACATTGGAAGCCCGGGTTGCCGAACGTACCGGCGAGATCGAGGCAGCCAACAGACAGCTTGTCGCCCAGTTCGAGGAACGCGAGCGAGTGGAATCGACCCTGCGCCAAATGCAGCGGCTGGAGGCCGTGGGTCAGCTGACGTCGGGCGTGGCCCACGACTTCAACAATTTGCTTACCGTAGTGCTCGGGAACCTCGGGTTCGTTGACAAAGGCCTCACCGGCGTTGCCGACGCGAAGTTGAAACAGCGGCTTTCTCACATCCGGTTGGCGGCCGAGCGCGGTGCCAAACTCACATCACAGCTGCTGGCGTTTTCCCGCCGCCAGCGCCTCGAAGCGAAGCCCGTCAATCTCAACGATGCGCTGGCGAATATGCGTGATTTGTTGCAAAGCGCGCTGGGCGGCAGCGTCGCAATCAGCACGATATTCGGGCCCGGTCTTTGGTATGCCCTAGTCGATCCGACGCAGATAGAGCTGATTGTTCTGAATCTCGCAATCAATGCGCGGGACGCGATTGCGGTCGGCGGCAGCATCACGTTGGAAACCGCCAATGCAACCGTGGGCTCGCCCGAAAAGCCGGAGGAGCCGCCGCCCGGCGAGTACGTCGTGATATCCGTGACCGATACCGGCTCGGGCATGACGGAAGAAGTGCTCGCTAAGGCCTTCGAGCCGTTTTTTACCACCAAGGAAATCGGCAAGGGCTCGGGGTTGGGGTTGAGCCAGGTGCTCGGCTTCGCAAAGCAGTCCGGTGGCGGCATGCGGATCGACACCCGCATGCGAGAGGGTACCTCGGTGAAGGTCTATCTGCCCCGCACGATTGACGCTGCAGGAGCATCGACGGTTTCCGTTGCGCCGATCCGGCGACACCACAAAGGTGCAGTTATTCTTCTCGTCGACGATGACAGCGCGGTACGCGAGGTTACGGCATCCATGCTTCGCGAGCTGGGCTATGTGATCTTGGAAGTGGGCAGCGGCGGAGCCGCGCTCGATCTCTTGGGCGGGGCCAGCGTCGATCTTGTCATGCTCGATTTCGGAATGCCCGGGATGAACGGCATGGAGGTTGCTAAGCAAGTGCACTCGAGATTTCCGACTCTCCCCGTGTTGTTCATCACCGGCTTTGCCGACCAATCCGCATTGGGAAAAGTTGACTACGCCGGAATCATCAAGAAACCGTTCCTCGGCGACGAGCTCGCCAACAAGGTTCATGCTGCACTTGGATCCACCAGCCTCCCCTCAAATAGCAAGCGCGTTCCGCTGTTATCTCTGTCCGCCGGCGTAGCCCTCGTTGAGCTTGCACTTTCAGGGTTGTCCGATGGAGAAGGCGCCGAGGAGGCCAGCCACCGGCTGCGCCGAAAATCCTGATCCACACCTGCACCAAAGGTGATGTTAGGAGAGGCATCCCCTCAGGATACTCGGCTCCCATGGATCACCGGGCGCAAGCGGCGCTATGACGTCGGAGCCCAACGCACGCCGGATTCGAGTGCCTTTGTGCTCGGTCGCGCTTTGCGAATCAGCCCGCGGCTGCGACAGCAGGCCCCGCAGGGGTGCCCGTGAACGACTTTCCGAGCATCTGATGAAACTTTACATCGCGGGTGAAAATGACGAACACCGCTTGACAGTGGAGGCGCCGTCTTACCTTCACCACTTCAATCAGGAAATCGACTCCAGAAACTAGGGCAATATTCACCCTTCTGGGCGTGCCGCTGCTTCCACAGGGAGTTTCGCCGCGTTATTCTCGCTTTGCAGCCGCGGTAAGTATTTTTAGCATAGTCATTAGATCTCTTCTCTATAGGTGCGACAAGTCGACAACCTGCCCGAAGAGACGTTCCGCTATTAAACAGCGATGATTCAGACAGATTTGAGTTCAAGCGCCCAGTTGTCGCTCTGATGGCGGCGGCTCTAAATCTTTGAAAGTGAGCGATATTGACCAGCCAGTATCGACCGGAAACGTCATGCCGCGTTATCACCGCCCCGTCCCCGGCTACTATCGGTGACCGAGAGTGTTGCGCTCCCGCCGAGATCAAAGGGAAGCGCTGTGCTGAATCATCCCGTTCCTTCGTTTTTCCACGGCAAGGCTACCAGCGAGTACCCGTTTTGCGCGGACTGCGAAGCTCCGATGATCCTCTCACTTCATGAGCCGGATAAGCCCGGCTTCGATCTGCGCACGTACGCTTGCCTTATGTGCGCCGCGACCGAAAGCATCGTCGTCTCCGTTTTGCCGGCATCGCGGCGACCTGAGCTAACGTGGCCGCATTTCGTCCCTCTCCAGATCGCCATTACCCAGCCCAAAGAAGCCGCCCCGGCGCTCGGAAATGTGAGTCTGTACAAATTGACCACCTGTCGTTGCCGGCAAATGAAGATCTGTGCGCGACGGTTGCTCGACGTGGGGGCGATCACCGAAGTAGCTGCTTTCAGTGAACCATGGAACGTACCGTCCGGCCCAGACGTTTCCTATGCAAGCGCCGCGCTTTCAAACTGAAATCGCGCATACCTCGATCGGAATACACAATGAACATTTTCTACATCATCGGCGTAGTGGTAGTTATCATCATTGTTGCAGGCTTCTTTGGTCTGCACGCCTGAAGACCAGGCTTGACGCAGCGATTGCGACAGCTCCTTTTCAGGGACGACTAATCCAGAACCAACGGGTTCATTTGTCAGCCGAGCACATGACTCCTTGGTGAGGATGGTACGCGATACATCTGTTTTGTGACGCGTTCTAACGCAGGAAAGGCGGCTATCAGCCGCCCTTTCTCGCTTAAATAGACTCCCCGCGCGTCTCAAGATGGAGCTTTACTTGTGATACAAGCGGAATTGAAGGAGATGCACTCGCTTGAATTGAACCCAGCGAGTTCGAAGCAAATATGCAGCTTTGTCTGCTAGCATTCGTGAGACCTTCCAAGCTTCCATCGATTTTACCAGGTCCATCATTTGTCGCCAGTATTGGTATCCGAAAGCGAAAGCTGGAATCGACAGCAGCTTCGCTCGATTGAGCTGAAACAGTTGTTCGACGAATGTCAGCTTCAATACTTCGGCGGTGATAAACGTAGTCGCAGCCGCGCCGAAATGACCGGTTCCCATCAAATATCCCGCCAGAGGCTTGGCCGGTTCCAGGATGATTACTGGTACCGCTAAAAGCGCGAGCGCCGGATAGGGTCGCAAAGAAGCGGCCCAGAGCCGCGTTCGCTCGAAAATATTTCTCTTAGCGATCCACACAGTTATCGGCCGCGTCACGTAAGACAACACTCCGTCCACCACGAAATAGGCTGTGGCAACGATGAGGATTGCTGTCTTCCAAAAGCGGGCCAAGGCTCCTCCGCAAGATAAAGACAAAGGACGCGGAACTGTTCCAAAAATGCAGACTAAGAAAGGATGAGAACTCCCGGAACAATACATCGTCAGAGAAACCTGGCTCCTGTGTGCCAGCGGGCGACGATGGCGGACGGGTGCGCGTGACCGCCCCCGCCTCGTTCGCGCGCGCCTGCATCCTGCCGCGACTGCCCGCGTTCCTGCGGGAGCGGCCGGAAATCGAGATCGAGATCAAATTCCGCAACGAGATTCTCGATCTCGCGGCGGAAGGCGTCGACGTCGCGATCCGCTCAGGACCCCTCGACCGCGTGCCCGGCCATCAGGCGCGACGGCTTTGCACGTTCTCCTGGATCGCTTGCGCCTCGCCCGCCTATCTGAACGCGCGCAGCGCGCCGGCGACTCCATACGAGCTTTCCGCGCATGACCACGTCGGCTTCCGCAATCCCGCGAGCGGCCAGATCCTGACCTGGCGCTTCGCCGACCCGCGCGGCAAAGGACCCGTTCGCGTCGCGCCCAAGCCCAAGCACATTTGCGACGACGCGCACGCTTCGCTTGCTTTGATTGCGAATGGGTTCGGCGTCGGCTGGGGGCCGGCGTGGCTCGTCCATGAAGATCTGCGCACCGGCCGGCTCGTCGAAGTGCTTGCGCCCTGGCGCGCACCGGCGGAGCCCCTATGGATGCTGCGCACCCCCAACCGCCGCCCGCCCCTGCGCACGCAGCGCGTCATGTCGGCAAGGATGTGGATCGCCGACACGATCTCGAGGACGAGCAGATCGGCGACCGGCGCCAAAGCGTGAGGTGATAGATGGAGCGCCGCAGGCCCAGTCCAGGCGCCCTTTATCGTGACAGGTGATATTCGACGAGCTCGCAGATGCGCGGGCTGCCGTCGACGTGTGGAATGATCTTGAGCAGGAAGTTCGGCGCCTCTAGCGAAGCCCTGACATGTGCCAAATCGGCCTCGCGGTGTTTGTAGCCCATCGTGCCGGTCGCGACTCGGACCGGAAGCGGCCGAGAAGGCGGGCCGGTTCATCCTCGATACTTATCTGTCCCCCAACAGGACATTCGTCGACCTGCCCGATTTGATCAACGAGAGCGCCGGCCTTCTGCGGCGACGAAAAGAGCCAAATCCAAGCCCTCGACCACACTCAACCGGGATTGCCCATGAAGAAGGGGCGCGCCGGTCCATAACCCGCGACGACAAGCGCAACGGCACCACCACCGTGTTCGCAGGGCTGAACGTGCTGGATGTACGGTTATCGGGAACTGCATGCCGCGCCATCGACATCGCGAGTTCCTGCGCTTTCTCAGATTGATCGACCGGACCGATACCGGTCATCACCTCGGGCTCCGGCAGGTGACCGTGGCGGACGACGCGCTGGTGGCCGTCCTCGGTCTTCAAATCGGCATGCTTGCCGAGAAAGTCCGCGACCTCG
>Ga0210401_10005172_pt1 | contig 13449 bp, 10 predicted proteins | sample IncBWH32MmetaG_FD_150866 | JGI IMG/M metagenome (GOLD analysis project Ga0210401, IMG submission 150866) | Forest soil microbial communities from Barre Woods Harvard Forest LTER site, Petersham, Massachusetts, United States - Inc-BW-H-32-M | ecosystem: Environmental > Terrestrial > Soil >... | reverse complement strand
GTGTTGTGGACGCTGGGTGACAAGACAACGATTTCGCGTCACCCATGTTGACCATGCGTTTGAATAAACGCAGCGCGTCAAAACATTTCACGCCTTGCTCGAAGCCACCCTTGACGCCAAAGGTCAACAGTGAGCAGCGCTGCGAGCCGAGGTATTTCTGTGCCATCGGGTACAGCGGACTATCGGGAAACCCTGCGTAATTCACCCATGCCACCCGGTCATGATTGCGCAGATACTCCGCCACTTTGCGCGCATTCTCCACGTGGCGCTCCACGCGAAGCGCCATCGTCTCGATCCCCTGAAGTAACAGGAAACCGTTGAAGGGCGAGAGCGTAGAACCTGTATTGCGCTGTGCGACGGTTCGGCAGCGTGCCACGTACGCGGCTGCTCCATAGTGTTCGGTGTAGACAACGCCGTGATAGGCAATTTCCGGCTTGTTCAACATGTAGAAGCGCTCTGGATGATCGCGCCAGGGAAACTTTCCGCTGTCCACGATCATTCCACCCAAGGTCGTACCGTGCCCGCCCATGAATTTCGTCATGGAGTGCACGACGACGTCGGCACCGTATTCAATCGGCCTCAACAAAATTGGTGTCGCCACCGTATTGTCCACGATCAACGGCACGCCGTGTTTATGCGCCACCCTCGCGAGCCCCTCGATGTCCGCAACGTTTCCGGCTGGATTGCCGACGCTTTCGCAAAAGACCGCTCGAGTGTTTTCGTCAATCAACTTTTCTACAGCCTCGGGGCAATCGCTTTCCGCAAACCTGCCGGCAATTCCTTGCTTCGGCAAGATGTGCGCGAGCAAGGTATAACTGGCGCCGTAGAGCTGGGGGAGGGACACGATGTTGTGTCCCATCTCGGCGATATTGATAAGGGCGTAGTGGATGGCCGCCATTCCCGAACTTACGCTCAGCGCTTCAACCCCGCCTTCCAACGCCGCGACACGTTTTTCGAGCACGGTATTGGTCGGATTTCCGATGCGCGTGTAAATGTTCCCCTGAACTTCGAGGTTGAATAAAGCTGCGCCATGCGCCGCGTCGTCGAATTCAAACGCGACGGTTTGATAGATTGGCACCGCCACGGCCTTCGTCGTGGGATCGCCATCGTAGCCAACGTGAATCGCGATCGTTTCCAGCTTCATGCGTTCAGTGCCCTCGGGATGGCAGACATGCACGGAAGGAATTGTCGCTCACGTTTCTTGTAGCGACAGCATCGCTCAATCGCTCATTCCGTGATCGGCGCGACGCTCGGAGCCGGAACAGAAGCCCGACTCCGCGCGAGTGCTTGCGCCATGGCTTGTGTCACGCGTTTCGCGGCGAAGCCTGCGCCGAACGCGAAGCGCATGACCGGTCCGAAGCTATTCGCGGCTGCAATGCCGACGAAATACAGGCCGGGGACAGACGATTCGAAGGTTGATGAGAGCACTGGCGTGCGGTTGAGCGTCTTAAGCCTTGACCGAATCTCTGTGCTTAGAAACGCTAACCGATTGATGTCAACCTTATAACCGGTCGCCGCAATAATGTGTTCCGTTAGGATTTGTCGTTCGGAACCGTCGTTGCCGCGAAGATGGACGCGTACCTTACCGTTCTCAATCTCTGCGCGTTCGACCGCATAGCCGAGTACGAGAGGAACCCGCCCCATTACCTTGTCCTTGACGAACCACCCGGCTGACGGGCCCAGGGTCTTGCGGACCAGGTCGACCCGCAAACTCTCAGGCAAATAGTGAAACAGCCCCGCTCCGTCCGAAAAGAAGCGCGACCGCATGCCAGGACCGAGGCCTGAGTCCGGATGCCTCATTCGCTTCCACAAGGACCGCCGCCCACCCGGCTGCGGCGCCGTGTGAAACTTCAGCGAGGTGGCGCGAGCTACGAGTTGCACATCGGCGTCGGCATCGCGCAGCAATGCAGCCATATCAATGGCCGATGATCCCGCACCTAGTACGGTGACACTGCGGCCCTTGAATGATTCGAGATCTTGATGACGGTAGCTATGCGATACGAACTCTGCTGGAAGTTGCGCCAAATTCTCCGGCACATGTTCAAAATGGGTGATTCCGACGGCGAGCACTACGCGGCGTGCCTTGACCGTTTCTCCGTCATCCAATCGCAGAGCAAAACCGTCTGCCACACGCTCGATGCCGGTTACCAGTTTGTCCTCAAGTTCCGGCACCATGCGATCCCGGAAAGCCAATCCGTAGTCGCCGAAGGTATCGAGCCGGACCGGGATCCCCATGTCGGCGTACTCGATGCGGCGCTCCGCACAGAACTGTTTCAACGTGAATTTGCTGTCGGGATCGTAGATGTTCGAAGCGAACCCGTCCGATTTGAGCATCATGCCTTTCGGCATGTGCGCCAGCCAGCTATCCATGGGCCGGCCAAAAATGCGGAACGGGATCCCGCGACTGCGGAAATGTGCTGCGATGGAAAGTCCGTAGGGACCTGCGCCGACAATTGCAGTTTCGATCATAGCGTTAAAGACCACCTCGTTTCGATTTTGGCTTCTCGTGCAGGCCGCCAAGTCATCTGCAATACTGGGGGGTAATCGGACCTGTGTCCAGACAGCGATTCAGGCCTGTGACTACCCAGATATGCCTGTGCACTCAATACAAAGCAATATTGATGCCTCTAGGCTAACCGCTAACTACCATAGAATGAGCTATATGCCCTACTGTCAAATCGCAGGTTTGGGAAATTGTTTTCCCTTTGGGTCAACGATTTGCTCACGAATGTTCGGTGTCAGCGGTCGTCCCTATAGGATGTTAGGCAGGGCGACTAGCAAAATGCGCTTGCTCGACTATACTCTGCTCACAAACACTCGTTCCTTCGTCGGACTAGGGTCTCGCATTTTCTGGGGTCGAATGGCTCAATCATTAGAGAATTGCTCTCTGGTGATTGAACCTAACCACTTCACGCGGTGAAAGAATGCAGCGGAGAGTTCCTCAACTCGATGCCGTTCGCGGCGTAGCGATTCTCATCGTGATGATCCATAACATCAGCTTGAAATATCCTGTTTTTCATTCGCAACAGTTTTTCAGCAACGGGTGGATGGGAGTCGATCTTTTCTTCGTACTTTCCGGGTTTCTAATTACGGGCATCCTCGTCGACACAAAGCAATCAGCAGGCTATTTCAAGAACTTCTATGTCCGGCGCTGTTTGAGAATTTGGCCCCTTTATTATTCGCTCGTATTTTTCATGTTCGTGGTTGTTCGATTCCTGAAGCCATCGGAGTTTCATACGGTGCTTCAGACCTCATCGCCTTGGTGGGCCTTTCCATTATTTCTGCAGAACTTCTTGCTTCCCGTTTCAACCGATGCAGCAGGGCCCCTCGGTGTCACCTGGTCGCTCGCCATCGAGGAACAGTTTTATCTAATCTGGCCGTTGATAGTGCAATTCTGCCCCACCAATCAGCTACGCCGGATTTGTGTTGCGGTAATCTGTATTTCTCCCGGGCTGCGTTACTACCTGTCACTGCGCCACGTCAACCTTTACACCAATGTATTCTGCCGCTTAGACGGCCTAATGGCCGGAGCACTCCTGGCGCTTCTTGTGCGATCCGACCATTTTGTTGCGTCGAAATTACTGAAGCGAGCCTGGATTCTGCTGGCCATCGCGGCGCCGCTGGCATTTATGGCCGAGGCCTATCATGCAAGATGGATTGTTTTCTCCTTTACAGCGCTAGCCTCCGCATCGTTCGTCTATGTGTCGATGTTTTCCAAACAAAAATGGCTCCAGGCGCTGATGACCAACCGGTTCCTAATCTATTCCGGCATCATCAGCTACGGGCTGTACTTACTGCATAAAATCCCCTTCGGCATCGTGCAAGCTCTTCATTTGGACCAGCGTCGCTACCTGCCGCTACCAATAATTCTTGTCACCAGCTTCGCGCTAGCTGCGCTATCTTGGAGGCTGCTCGAGAAACCGTTCCTGAACCTGAAACGGTTCTTCACATCAAAGCCGCCGCATTCCGATGTCCCCGCTCTTGGTGCATCCGCCTTCGCAACGGATGGAAAATAAACCCTCCCAACCGAATTCATTATCCGGGCGCGAACGAAGGGGCGGCCTATAATTCGGGGCGCCACCAGTTGCTTTGGTCACTTCGATTGTGATATAGAGAGGCAACGGAAAGGCTGCGACGGTTCTCACAAAAGCGCAGACGATGCCCGTCTTGTTTTCCACACCCGGGCTCGATTGCACCATCACCAGCACGACCTCGATTGCTATCAGCCGTGCTGCAAAACAGATTCGCATGCTGCCTAGGCCGAGGTATCGGTGCCGGAGGACAAACGTCCTGTGATACCGATTGAAGGATAGGAGCTAACCAAGATCCATTCAGAAAACCATTTTCGGGATCCCGGTTGACGAACTTAACGATCCGGAGCGCGCCATGTCGAAATCGATCTTGATGGTCACCCCCGCCAATGTAGATCTGCAGCCCGAGCCAATCCCAACCGAGTGGATCTTAGGTGGCACGCCGCAAGCGCGTGGTAACAAGCTAGCGACAAGCCACGATTGGACCTCCACTGTTGTCGTTTGGGATTGCACTCCGGGATCCTTCAAATGGCACTACGACAAGGATGAAGCCATCCTTTTCCTCTCCGGCGAGGCCTTCGTGAGCAACGAAAGTGGCGAGGAACGCCGGTTCGGTCCGGGCGATCTCGCTTTCTTCCCGGCGGGATTCACTTGCACGTGGCGCGTTACTGAGCCCATCAGGAAGGTTGCTGTCCTGCGGGAAACGATGTGGCGGCCGCTCGGATTCGTTCTGAAAGTATCCAAAAAGCTTCTCCGGATGGCTGGAATAACAGGCAAGTCGCCGTTGATAATCTTCCCAGCGGCGTGGGTGTAGCGAAACCTGCGAAATTCTGACCTGTCGATTGAGCCGACTTCGTGATTCACTCGGGCAGCCGAGTCTCGGTCGAATAGGCCCAGACACGCGAATCACAGCCTCAGACCACCGATGACCCACGACATTTCAAGACTTCGTCCGGGCGACCTTGTGGAAGTCAAGGCCGCGGACGAAATTCTCCAGACGTTAGACCAAGACGGAACGCTAGAACGCTTACCTTTCATGCCTGAAATGATCGAGTTTTGCGGTAGAAGTTTTCGGGTTGCCAGGCGAGTGATAAAGACGTGTGCCTACGGAACCTATTCCACCATGCTGGCGTTCGATACCGACGACGTTGTGATTCTTGATGGCCTACGTTGCTCGGGCGCCGACCATGACGGTTGTCCGAAAGCGTGCGTGATTTTCTGGCGGGAGGCGTGGCTTCGCAAGGTCGCGGACGCGTCCCTCCGGCCTGGCTCAGATTCGAAGGGCAACGAACAACTTCGAGTTCGCCTCAGGACTAAGAGTAGTCCCAAGATTTATTTCTGTCAGGCCAGCGAACTACTCAAAGCCGCGCACGAGTTGTCGCATCGCGAGCGCTTTGTGAAGTGTATAGATGAAATTCGTAGCGGCAATTGTGGTTTTGTCCAAATGGCGCACCGCATCGCAATATGGCTCTTCTGGCGACTCCGGAGAGCGCTTCTTGGGGCGTATGGGAAAGGAACAAATAAAAACACACCCGCCGAAAGCCTCAGGCTCCAGCCTGGAGAACTAGTCGAAATCAAATCAATGGGGAGCATCACCGCAACCTTAAATGCGACGGCTCACAACCGTGGGCTGTGGTTTTCGCCCGACCAACGATTGCTGTGCGGTCAGAAACGGCGGGTGGTCAAAAGGATCGAGAAACTGATTGTGGATGGTACGGGAGAGATGCGGCAGCTCCACAACACTGTGTACCTGGAAGGCTCGATGTGTGGCTGCTCCCATGTAGCTTTCGGCGGATGTCCACGCGACGAATTCGTCTATTGGCGCGAAGCCTGGCTCCGCCGGCCAGACGGCTCTCCTTGATCAGAAGTTCGAGCGGGCTGTGGGAGGCCCCTCGGTGTTCTAGGAACCTCAGACAGGATTTTCCGTTGTCAACTCGCGGCGCCGACTGGAATGCTCCAAGTGTGCGATCAATCTCGGCACCTCTGACGAAGCACGAGCCACACAAACCCCATACCCAGAAGGACCAGCGGCGCTGGCTCAGGCACGGCAACAGACCAGCTTCCCGTGTTTCCCTGCTGATAACCCAGGGCCTTGCCGCCCGCTTGAAAAAAACCGAACTCTGAGGTTGAGTCGTCTCCGCAGCCGTCAATACAATTGGTGAAAATCTCCAGTCCGTTGTTACCGAGGATGTTTATACCCCAAGCGCCTTGGCCGAGGCTCAATTGTAGTGCTGTCGAATTGTTTTGCGTAAGCGTGTAACCGTCAACTGAGAACGAATACGACGAGGGCGCCAAATTGTCTAGTGTCAAGATTCCGGTGGGCAAATTCAGCGGACTCGAGAATGTCATTTCGCCAGTGATATTACAGGTACACGACCCGACGTCAGTTCGCCACTCGCCATTCGGCAGCAAGCCGCTGGGATTGGTCGAGTTTGTCAGTGGGTCGCCAGTGAAGACGTAGATTGTTGAATCTGAGTCCGCTTTTAGGCAAGGCGCGATCGCGAGTATAGCTAAGATCACCAGGGCCACTCGTTTCATCATTTCTCCGTTTCTCTTCCCAAAATATGCCACTTTGTTCCCTTCGCGCTCCCATAATTGGTCATTACGGTTCACCCTGCACGCAGAATGCCCAAATTCGACGATAACGAATTGGTACCGATGAAGTTTCGCATGCCGTGGCAGACGCTTGAAGCCCAGTAGTTCAACTACACCGACGAACCAGGTCATGGTAACACCCGTCTGATATCCTCGTTTCCAATGAATTGCGTTCAGCTGGACCGGAAACAGCTTCTTCGCCTCAACCTCAATGTTTAGCTTTGTGACTGACTTCCGATGCTGCGATTCGGGTTAATAGGGGTCGTTTGCGAGATCTAGCCCCCACTTATATAAACGGTGGCATCGTCCGTAGGGCTAGAAATGAATTCGCCACAATGGGCAAGTGTTTTCAATGCGTGGTTGGCTGGCAGACTCTCAGGCCAGATCATTTCTCGCAAAACTCTTATTTTCAGCACGATAGACAAAACCTCGAAGCCTGCGTGTTGCGCCAGTTTGGTCAGCAGATTGCGTCTCGATCAATCAGACATTTTTCGAAACTGACCAACTTGCCGTACATGCTGCGAGTTCGGCTGCGATCTGGCATGTGAGGAGGTCTTGAGGGCAGTGAAACCGACGGTTCTGATTGCCACCACTACTCGCTGGTTCCCCACTGCACGGCTGGCAGTTGCATTGGTGAACACAGGATTTACCGTGGACGCCGTCTGCCCGTCTCAGCACCCTCTCGGCAAGACCGACGTGTTACGCCGAATGTATAGCTACCACGGTCTCGATGCGTTGACGTCATTCGCCGACGCAATCTCGACCGCAAAACCAGATGTGATCGTGCCTGGCGACGACCTGGCTACACAACATCTGCACCGTCTGTATGAGGATGAACGGCGCAAGGGTGAAGCGGGACAGGCCATTTGCTCGCTAATCAAGCGTTCGCTCGGAGCGCCAGAAAATTTCGCAGTTTTGTATGCGCGGTCCAAATTCATAGAGCTGGCGCAGGAAGAAGGTATCCGCGCTCCGAAGACCCAAGTGGTCCGGGACAGCAGCGACCTCGAGAAATGGATTGCTGAAACCGGTTTTCCGGTGGTCCTCAAAGCAGACTTCTCTTCTGGTGGCGACGGTGTCCGAGTTGTGCGCACCCTAGAAGATGCCGAACGGGCTTTGAAGGTTCTGCAAGCTCCGCCATTGTTGTTGAGGGCCGCGAAGCGAGCCTTGATCGATCGAGACACTACGCTGGTTTGGCCCTCGCTACTTCGTCGTCGCTCGGTCGTAAATGCGCAATCCTTTGTTCAAGGGCGTGAAGCAACCAGCGCTATCGCTTGTTGGAAAGGCGAGGTCCTGGCTAGCCTCCATTTCGAAGTGATCCACAAAGGGGTTTCGTCCGGTCCAGCCACGGTCTTGCGCTTGATCGACAATGCGGACATGAACATCGCCGCCGAAAGGATGGCTCGCCGTCTGAACCTTTCAGGTCTGCACGGATTTGACTTTATGCTGGAGTCGCAGACGGGCAACGCTCACTTGATCGAAATTAATCCGCGATCGACTCAGGTAGGACATCTGACCCTGGGTCTCGGACGAGATATTCCCTCGGGATTGTACTCGGCAGTCTCCGGACAGCCAGCTTGCCCAGCAACGAAAATTACGAACGACGACACGATTGCACTGTTTCCGCAGGAATGGATCCGGGACCCGGCCAGCACGTTTCTGCAATCGGCCTATCACGATGTTCCGTGGGACAAACCCGAATTGATTCGCGCCTGCGTCCGTGCCCGTCGAAAACAACACGCTTGGTATTCTCAGCAAAGTCGGCTTCAAGCTTTTTCAATGGCGCGTCTCCCTCGCCCATGACTGACTCTATGCGAGAGCGCGCGGAGCGAGTTGAATTGCAAAGAAAAATAAATTCTGATGTGAGTAAGGAAGGCGCGTCAGCCTATTCTCAGGACTCCGCGTTTACAGCGCGCTCTGCCGAACACGGGCAGCGCGCCGATTCGCCTCTTGCTGCAACTGAGCCATTGGCCAGACATGCAATTCGGCCTTCCCGGACCGCACGAGCCTCGAATCCGCGGCCCGACGGAACGGTCAGGGTGCCCGAATCGTATCCCGCACACATCCTGCATCCTCAGCCCCACGTTGTTCGCGACCAACTCCGAAGGAACGCGAAAAGACCTTTGCGAGTCATGAAATTTGGCGGAACATCGGTCGGCGACGCCTCCTGCATCCAGAAAGTCGTTGATATCGTTCGCGCCGCCGTGAGTCATAGTGATGTGGTGGTGGTCGTCTCGGCCATGAGCGGCGTGACCAATAAATTGGTCGAGGCCGCGAAACAGTCTGCGGCGGGAAATCGCCAATTGGTCGCCACGATTTTCGAGCAACTTCGCCAGCGACACGAAGCCGCGGCGGATACACTGATTCATTCGCCTGAAATGCGCCATTCTATTGTCCTCAAAATGGCACAGGTAATTGAGGAGGGCGAAAGGCTTTGCCAGCACGCCATTCAGCACCAGGAGCTGACGCCCCGCATGTGCGATGCGGTTTCGGGCATAGGCGAGCGCCTCTCGGCTCCCCTAGTTGCTGCTGCTCTTGCGGAGCGAGGCGTTGCCAGCCAGGCAATTGAGGCCACCGAGCTGGTGGTCACCGACTCCTGCCACGGAGCCGCGGAACCGTTCATGGAACTCACGCGCGAACGCTGCGAAGCGCGTTTGCGTCCGCTAGTGTTGCAAGGCGTCGTCGCGGTGGTGACCGGCTTTATCGGCGCCACGGTGGAGGGTGTGCCCACGACTCTCGGTCGCAACAGCTCAGATTACTCCGGGACAATCATGGGCGCTGCTCTGGACGCCGACGAGGTCACTCTGTGGACGGACGTGGATGGCATCCTCACGGCTGATCCCAGGTTGGTCCCCGAGGCGTCTTCCATCCTCGAGATGTCCTATCGCGAAGCGTCTGATCTGGCGGAATTAGGGGCCAAGGTCCTACATCCGAAAACCCTACACGCTCTGATGCAGCGCGGCATTCCTCTTGCCATCCGCAATACGTTCGCTCCCGATCTCCCGGGAACAAAAATTACCCCGGCTGGCTCTTCGAGTGGTGCAGAACCAAAGGCTCTCACCGCAACCAACAACGCTGCTTTGATTACCGTTCGCAGTTCCAAAGTTTTGGGGGCCGCAGATATTTTGCGTCGCACCCTCGCCACTGTCGCGACCGTTCCAGCCGAAGTGCGGCTGATACCTCAGTCGTCTTTTCCGCAAAGCGAAGTCTGCGTCGTCGTATCGTCCGCAGCCGCTGAGCCTGCTGTCGAGGCGCTGCGCCGCGAGTTCGTGCAGGACATGGCGCATGACAGCGTCAGCAGCATCACAGTGAATCCCTCCGTCGCGATCGTTACGGTTGTCGGAGGAGAAATACTCGGCGAACGCGGACTTGCCGCCCGTACACTCGACGCCCTGCGCCGCGAGAAGTTGCTTGTCCTCGGTAGCGCACCTGGCTCACATTCCAGTTTCTGTTTTGTGGTTGCGCCGTGCGATTTGAATGCCGCAGTCGTTACCGCTCATCGAGAACTCCAAATCAGCGCGGTCGATTCCCGGGTGCTTCCCCGGACAATTACTTAAGAAAGTAGGGGCCCAAGCGCAGCGTGAGGCCGGCATCGCACGTTTGCTCAGAGCCGCTCTTGCGTTTGATGTGTCGGGTCGGAGGGCGATCGTGCGCCGCGGACTTCGAAGGATGCCGACGTTGCCATTGTTCTCCACTCCTATTCGCCACGGCCAGTTTGCCCTCACCCTTGGCGCTCCCGCTTCCTTCGCCGGTATCTCCTTCCTGCGTCGAGCGAGGTAGCGCGCCCGAGCACCTCCGTTCGGCGCCCCTTTTCGCCCGTTGCACCCCGAGCCCTCGGCCCGGACTGGGTTCTTTTATCCGGTTCCGTGGGCACTTTACGAATCCGCGAAAAGACTCCGAGGTTTTGATCATCGCGGCACGAGGCAATGTCTTCGGGACTTCGGAGGGTGGAGGGTGCGCAAACCGATGCGATGGCGCGACGCTCGATCGGGACCGGCAAAAGGCTCCGTCAGAGCTCGAAATACTGGCAGGAAGGTAACTGGCGTGAATGTATCATTCCGTTCCACTGACATAGGTCTAATGAATTTCGCCTCTGCAAACTGATTACATGCTCTCCATTACTTTACTAAGTGGCACATTTAGAGAACTTTAGATTCTATTTACTGGTGCAAACAGTGCCAGGATTGGTTCTCTAAATGCAATATAATAAGGTATATGTATCTGGACGGCGATGGGGACAAGTGTCAGCGCCAGATGAGCCATAGATGAAGATCCTCGGGATCAGCGGACTAGAGAACTCTGTTCCATTCAAGCAGAAACACTGGCCTGCGCTCGACCCTCGAGAGTACCGCATCTCCCAGGGTCACGACGCGGCGGCAGCTCTATTAATTGATGGGAAGCTCGTCGCCGCCGCCGCGGAGGAACGCTTCAACCGCAAAAAGCACGCCGGTGATTTTCCCATCGACGCCGTGCGGTACTGTTTGGCGGCCGCGGGTATCGAAATCGAGGATGTCGACGAAATCGCACACGGCTTCGACTACTTGCCGTATCGGGAAATTTATTCCTTGGATCCTTTATCGTCTAGTTTATACGGCGAAGTCTTATCGAAAGATGTTTTGCTGACACAGTTGCGTCGGTATTTCCCGGCTTTCCCCACAGAACGCGTTCATTCCGTAGGACACCATCTGGCACATGCCGCCAGTGCCGCATACACCTCGGGCTGGGATGAATGCTTGGTGTTGGTAAACGATGCCATGGGTGAAGTTCAGAGTCTCAGCGTTTATCATTTCTCAGAGGGTCATTTCGAAAAACTCCGCGAGTTCCCAGCAAACGATTCTATTGGCATCTTGTACTCCCTGGTGACCTTGCATCTCGGCTTTGATTTCAATTCCGACGAATACAAGATCATGGGACTGGCACCCTATGGGCAGGCAGAGCGCTTCCGTCAGTTCTTCGAGAAAATTGTCGAGTTGCGTCCAAACGGTTCAATTCGTATTCCGATTCTCCGCCTGAATCGCTCCCGTGAGGAACGCGAGAACTATTTGGCGACGCGCGCCTATTTAGACGACCATCTCATCCGTCGGCGAGCTGTGGACGAAGAAATTACCGACGATTGCAGGGATGTTGCTGCGGCGCTGCAGCAATGCCTCGATCGTGTCGTTCTGCACGTCTGCGGACACTTCCGAAGACAAACGGGACTCAAACGGATCGCCCTGGCTGGTGGTGTGGCGCTAAACTGCACCGCGAACGGTAAGCTCATTGATTCCGGACTCTTTGATGAAGTTTACATACAGCCGGCGGCTGGGGATGACGGCACCGCATTAGGCGCCGCTCTCTACCGGGCCTCATTGAATGGCGGTGTTTTGAACAAACGGATGCCGGCACCATTTTTCGGCCCTGCCTATGGCACCGATCACATCGAGCAGGCGCTCGGGAAATCCGCTGGCCGGATCCAAGTGCGCCGTTTTGATTCACTTGAATCTACTTGCGCCGAAGCGTCGCGTCTCATTGCCGAGGGCCGTATTGTGGCCTGGTACCGCGGCAGGATGGAGTATGGACCGCGCGCGCTAGGCAACCGCAGCATTTTGGCCCACCCGGGCGATCCCGCAATGCGCGATCGCATCAACGCTATGGTGAAGATGCGCGAGGCTTTCCGTCCTTTTGCGCCCGCTTGCTCTCAGGAACAGGCTCATCTTTGGTTCGATGTTGGGCCGGGTACTGCGCTTCCCTACATGATCACCACCGTCAACGTTCGCTCCGAACACCGCGCATCCCTTCCGGCTGTAGTGCACGTGAATGGTTCTGCGCGGCTGCAGACGGTCTCCGCCCAAGACAATCCCGACTTTCACGCGTTGCTTCGTGCGGTTGGCAAAACGACCGGGCGCGAGATGGTGCTAAACACCAGCTTCAATGTAAAGGGGCAGCCCATTGTGCGTACGCCGGAGGAGGCTATAGATACCTTCCTCGGCACTGGCATTGAGTTTCTTTTCCTGGAGAACTGCATTGTTACCCGCTCAGATTCTGGCGTGGAATCGAACTGAAGCCGAGTACCCGCGCTCTAAGACGATAGGGCAACTGTTTGAACAGCAGGTCGACCGCACGCCGGACGCGACCGCGCTGGTCGCAGGAGGGCGCGGGTTTTCCTATCGCGACCTCGATGCCAGGGCGAATCGGCTCGCGCGGCAACTGCGAAGTTGCGGCGTCGGGCCTGAAACACTTGTCGGCGTGGCAATTGAGAGATCGCACCAGATGGTCGTCGCGCTGCTGGCAACGCTAAAGGCCGGCGGAGCCTATGTCCCGATTGATCCTAGCTATCCCCGCCAACGGATTATGCAGGTACTCGACGATGCCCACGCGTCGGTTCTGCTCACAACCTCGCGCAACCGCCCCCAGATGCCAGAGGTCAGCGTCTGCGTCGTTTCCGACGGCAGTGCAGCGAGTGCCATCGCCGCACAGAGTACCGACCGCATCGCCTCGCCGACTACGAGCCACAATCTCGCCTACGTTCTGTATACGTCGGGCTCGGCCGGAAAACCCAAGGGCGTTATGGTCGAGCACCGCAACGTCGTCAATCTTTTCACCGGAATGGATCGTGCCATTGGTTCAGAGCCCGGCGTGTGGCTCGCCCTCACCAGTATGGCATTCGACATATCCGTAGTTGAGTTGTTCTGGACCCTCACGCGCGGTTTCACGGTCATACTCCACGGCGATGAAGGGACCCATACGATCGCAGAGGAACTCAACAGACACCAAGTCACGCATCTGCAATCGGTGCCTTCTCTGGCGCGGATGCTTCTCATGGACAGGCACGCGCCGGCCGCGCTCG
>Ga0210401_10005169_pt1 | contig 13451 bp, 13 predicted proteins | sample IncBWH32MmetaG_FD_150866 | JGI IMG/M metagenome (GOLD analysis project Ga0210401, IMG submission 150866) | Forest soil microbial communities from Barre Woods Harvard Forest LTER site, Petersham, Massachusetts, United States - Inc-BW-H-32-M | ecosystem: Environmental > Terrestrial > Soil >... | reverse complement strand
CAATTCGCCCTGGGCGAAATTGACCACGCCGGTCGATTTGTAGATCAGCGCAAACCCCATGGCGATCAGGCCATAGGTTGCGCCGCTCACGAGCCCGGTGGCGACGAGCAGCGCCAGGAAATCCATTAGGCGGCGCTCCCGTAAATCTCGACGATCTCGTCGCGGAATTTCTGCTCGATCATCCGGCGGCGCACTTTCATCGTGGCGGTCAATTCACCGTCGTCGTGATCGAGCTCCTTCGACAGGATGACGAATTTGCGCACGTTCTCGACGCGCGCGAAGCGGTCGTTGACGCGCTTGACCTCGCCGGCGACGAGCTCGCGCACGCGCTCGTTCTCGGCGAGCGAGCGATAGGTGGTGTACGCGATGCCCTGGCGCTGCGCCCACTTGCCGGTGGTCTCGAGATCGATCTGGATGAGCGCCGCCAGGAAATGGCGGCCGTCGCCGAGCAGGATGGCCTCGCGAATATACGGCGAGTCCTTCAGCGCATTTTCGATCAGGGACGGTGTGATGTTCTTGCCGCCCGACGTGATCAGAATGTCCTTCTTGCGATCGACGATGCGGATTTCGCCGTTGTCCTCAATCTCGACGATGTCGCCGGTATGCAGCCATCCGTTGACGATGGCGCGCTTGGTCGCCTCATCGTCAAACAGATAGCCTTTGAAGACGCTCGAGCCGGAAAGCAGCAACTCATTATCGTCGGCGATGCGGTGGGCGACGCCGTCGACCGCAAGCCCGGAGCAGCCGGACCTGGTGGCGCCGGGTCGCTGCATGAAGGCAACGCCGCTGCTCTCGGTCATGCCGTAGATCTGATAGATCGGCACGCCGAGAATCCAGAAGAACAGCAGTACTTCCGGCGAAACAGTGGCGCCGCCACAGAAGCCGCAGCGCACTTTGTTGTGCCGAGGAAACGCTGCAGGCTGCCGAAGCAGGCAAGCCACAACAGCGCAAAGACGAGGCGGTCGCGCAGGTTGGCCGGCGCACCGCCATTGGCGAGCCGGCGCTCTGCGATCGGCCGGCCGAATTTCATGCAAATTTCGAAGACCCGGCGCTGCACCGGGGTGGTGTCGCGAATGCGATAGTCGATGCTCTGCTGCATCTTCTCCCAAATGCGCGGAACGCCAAGAAAGCCCTTTGGAGCGATCTCACGCAGATTGACCACGACGGTATCGACCGATTCCGCGAAGCTCACCACGCAGCCGGTCAGAAGCTGCATGATGGTGGAGAAGCTTCGCTCCGCCACATGGCAGAGCGGCAAATAGCAGAGCACCGAGTAGTTCTGCGCATTCAGCCCAAGGACGGAGATGACCTGCACCGAGGTGTGCATCATGCTGCGGTGGCTGAGCAGCGCGCCTTTCGGCGTGCCGGTGGTGCCGGACGTATAGACGATGATGGCTGTGTCGTCGGGCTTGCCGGCGGCGAGTGCGGCGTCGACCGACGCGCCGAATTCGGCCTCTTCGCTCTCGCCGAGCGCCATCACCGCGGCAAAGGACATCAGGCCGTCCTGCTTGTAGTGGCGCATGCCTTTCATATCGACACAGACGATGGTGGTCAGGTCGGGCAGGCCGCCTTCGTTGCGCTGGGCATCGAGCACCTTGTCGGTCTGCTCCTGATCGCCGCAGACGACGATCTTGGCGCGCGAGTGGCGCAGGATGTATTGCAGCTCCGGCCAAGGATTGGTCGGATAAATGCCCAGACACGCGCCGCCGATCATCTGCGCCGCGAGATCGGCGTAGAGCCATTCCGGCGTGTCGTCGCTCGCGACTGCAAGCCGATCGCCGGCCCGGAAGCCGAGCGCATGGAGCCCGATGGCGAAACGCCGCGCTTTCTCGAAGTACTCGCGCCAGTTCGTGCGCCGCCACACGCCGAAATCCTTCTCGCGCAGCGCCAGGCGCTCGCCCTGCGTTTCGGCGCGATATTTCAGTGCCTGCGGCATGGTCATGAGCGAAAGGCGCTTGAGCTCTTCGTTCATGCGGCGGCCCGTTTGGCGCCGAGATAGGCAGCGACGACCGCCTCGTTCAGGGCGACTTGCGCCGGCGTTCCCTCGGCGATCTTGCGGCCTTCGTTCATCACGCAGACATGGTCGGAAATATCCATCACAATGCCCATGTCGTGCTCGACCATCAGGATGGTCATGCCGAGCTCTTCCTTTAGATCGAGGATGAAGCGCGCGATATCCTCGCGCTCTTCTTGGTTCATCCCCGAGACCATTTCGTCGAGCAGCAAGAGTTTCGGCGAGATGGCGAGCGCCCGACCAAGCTCCACCCGTTTCTGCAAGCCGTAGGACAGCGAGCCGACCGTATGATCGCGGATGTCTTCGATCTCCAGAAAGTCGATGATTTCCTCGACGCGCTCGCGCGCTTTGATCTCTTCCGTGCGCGCTCGACCCAAGAAAACGGCGGCGGAAATCGCATCGGTGCGCAGCCGCGTATGCATGCCGACCAGGATGTTGTCGACGACGGTCTCGTGCTTGAAGACCGCGAGGTTCTGGAAGGTGCGGGCAATGCCAAGGCGCGCCAGCGCATGCGTCGGGAGCTTGGTGAGATCCCGCCCGTCAAAAAGGATCTGGCCGGCGGATGGCCGGAACACTGCGCTGATCAGATTGAAGAGTGTCGTCTTGCCGGCGCCGTTCGGGCCGATCAGGCTGCAAATCTGGCCGGCTTCGACCTTGAAGCTCACATCCTTGACGGCGGTCAGGCCGCCGAAGCGTTTGGAGACGCCAACGATATCGAGAAGCGCGCTCACGACAGCCACCGCTTGCGCCGCTTGTAATGCTTGACGTCGCGCATGCTCTTGCGCTGTCCGGCCGAGAAGCCGAGGTAGAATTCCTGCACGTCATCGTTGGCACGCAGCTTCTCCGAGCGGCCGTCGAGCACGATACGGCCGTTCTCGAGAATGTAGCCGTAGGATGCGACCTCGAGCGCCAGCCGCGCGTTCTGTTCGACCAGCAAGATCGTCAGGCCGCTGTCGCGATTGAGCGCCACCAGCGCTTCGAAAATCGCGTCGACGATTTGCGGCGCGAGCCCGAGCGATGGCTCATCGAGCATGAGCACGCGCGGCCGCCCCATCAGCGCACGTCCCACCGCCACCATCTGCTGCTCGCCGCCGGACAAGTAGCCCGAAATTTGCGACCGCCGCTCCTTGACGCGCGGGAACAACGTGTAGATTTGCTCGATGGTCTCCGCACACTCAGCCCGCGCGCGCGTAAAGCCGCCCATCAGCAGATTCTCTTCCACCGTGAGCGTCGCGAACAGCGCGCGCGCCTCCGGCACTTGCAACAGGCCGGCACGGACGATCTCGCGCGGCGAGCGGCCGGAGATTTGCGCGCTATCGAGATGAACGCTGCCGTTGACAATCTCGCCGTCTTCTTGCTCAAGCACGCCGGAGATCGCTTTCAGAATGGTCGATTTGCCGGCGCCGTTGGAGCCGAGCAACGCCACGATCGCGCCGGCCGGCACGTCGAGCGACACATCGCGCCGGCCTCGATCGCGCGGTCGTAAAGAACTTGCACGTTTTTCAGCGACAACACGGTATTATCCGCCGCCGATAGTGCGAGAACGATGGGCGACGCACCGATGAAAGTCATTCATCGGCGCCAGCGGGGTGTCTTGATGCGGGTTCGGTCGCGGGGAAAAGCGGCGCATCGCTGGCCACAGAGCGCCATTGCGGGCTATCTCGGCCCAACTCCCACAAGCTGGGCTGTCAAGCACCCAGTCCCCCCGTTTCTCAAATATTCGCGTCGCTGCCAGAGGCTGGTTGAAAGCAACTTGCGCGGCGTCATCGTATGATGAATGATCTTCATTAACGGCGAAGGCCGAGCCTTTGTCAATGATAATGCGGACGCATCGATCCGTTTGGGGGAAGGCGGGGAAATAGGGGCGGCGATATGAAGGACGCTCAGTCCAGCGCACGCAAGACGAGTGCCGCCGACATTCGCAGGTCCGGCCGGCTCAGCGTCTATGAACTGTTCGCCGCGCAAGTTCAGCGCGATCCGAACGCCGTGGCGATCGAGCAGGGCGGCTCGCGGCGCTCGTACGGCGCTCTCAACGAGCGCGTGGTGCGTCTTGCCGCAGCGCTCCACGGCAAGGGCGTGCGCTACGGCGATCGCATCGGGCTCCTGTCGGAGAACCGTGCCGAATATATCGAGATCGAGCTTGCCGCCGCCTATCTCGGCGCCATCGTGGCTTGTCAGAATTGGCGGCTTGCCGCCGCCGAATTGCAGCATTGCCTGGATCTGGTCTCGCCCGCTTTGGTGATCGCCTCGCGGCGGTTCGCGCAAACGCTGTCTGCGCTCGATCTGCACGGCGTCGCAAGCTTCATCATCGAGGATGATCACGAAGCGCTGGTGCAAACCACGCGACCGCTTGCCGAGCGTCCCGATGTCGATCCGGAAGACGGGCTCGTCATTCTCTACACCAGCGGCACCACCGGCCTGCCGAAGGGCGCGCTGATCAGTCACCGCGCCGAGATTGCGCGCATGGCGCTTCTGCGCATGGACATACGTTCGACCGAGGAGGACGGCTTTCTTGCTTGGGCGCCGATGTTCCACATGGGCTCGACCGACCAGATGCTCGGCGCGCTCATGTCCGGCGCGACGGTCTATGTGGTCGACGGCTTTAATGCGGAAGTGATCGTCGACGTCATGGGGCGGGCGCGGCTTGGCTGGCTGTTGCTGATGCCTGGTTCCATCGAACCTGTCGTGGCCTTGCTGAAGGCGCGCGGCCGCCGGCCCAAAGGCATTCGCGCGGTGGGCGCGATGGCCGATCTGGTGCCGAAGAAGCTGATCGCCGAACTGACGGGGCTTTCGGGCGCGCCCTATCTGAACAGTTTCGGTGCAACCGAGACCGGGCTGGCGCCGGCTTCGGCCTCGCTCATCGCGCCGGGCGAGTTCCCAGCAAGCTTGTCGAAGCGAAAGAGTGGGCTTTGCGACTTTCGCCTGGTCGATCCTGATGGCGAGGATGTTCCGGACGGCGATCCGGGCGAAGCCGCGGTGCGCGGGCCGACCGTGTTCAGCGGCTATTGGAATGCGGAGGCGACCAACGCGCGCGACTTTAAGAACGGCTGGTTCCGCATGGGCGATCTCTTTCGCCGCAACCCGGACGGCAGCTACGATTTCGTCGACCGGGCGAAATACATGATCAAATCCGGCGGCGAGAACATATATCCGGCCGAGATCGAGCGCGTTCTGTTATCGGATCCGCGGGTGAGCGACGCCGTCGTGGTGCGCAAACGCGACGCCAAATGGGGCGAAGTTCCCGTCGCCTTTATCTCGCGGCGTGACGAGCGCTTGAGCGAAACCGATATCGAGGCCGTGTGTCGCAAATCGCTCGCCGGCTACAAGCGGCCGAAGGAAGTGCATTTCATGCGGTTCGAGGATTTCCCGCGCAGCACCACGGGCAAGATCCTGCGCCACGAAATGGAGAAGAAGCTGCCTTGAGCGAGCAGTGGGCCGAAAACGCGCGCATGATCCCGAAAAGTGGAAACCGGTTTTCGGGTCAAGATCATGCTCAAATAAAGAATCTAACGGGTCAAGATGGAAGCCGAGACACGTAGGACAAAGCAGCAGACGGGAGATAATTCCATGGCGCAAGCCGGAACGCTTCGCCGGGTGAGCAGACTGCCCGCGGAGCGGCGCATCCTCGACATCATGACCGCGGCGCGAGCGGTGTTCACCGAAAAAGGCTACAACGACGCCCTGATTTCCGACATCGCCGAACGCGCCGGCGTCGTGGAAGGCAGCATCTACCGCTTCTTCACCAACAAGCGCGATCTGCTCGTGCGTGTCGTCGAGCATTGGTACGAGGACATGCTTGCGGACGACGACGAGCAGTTCGCGAGCGTGCGCGGCACCTGGAACAGGATTCGTTTCATCGTCCACCATCATCTCGGCACGATCCGTCGCGAGCCCGCGCTTTGCCGCCTGGTGTTCCAGGAACTGCGGCCCGATCCGTTGTATCGGCAGACGCGGCTGTTCAAGCTCAATCAGGCCTACACCCATCGCCTCATTGAGGTGGTGAAGGAGGCGGTAGCGCAGGGCGAGTTCAGGCCCGATGTCTCGCCGGCCTTGGTGCGCGACATGATCTATGGCTGCATCGAGCATCGCACCTGGGCGTTCCTGCGCAACGAGGGCGATTTCGACACCGACGCGACCGCGGACGGCATCACCGATGTCGTCTACGGCGGCCTTGTCGCGCGCAAGCCCGAAGACGAGCCGATGGCGAAAGCGCTCGCGCGCATGGAGGACGTCGCCACGAGGCTCGAGCGGCTGGCCGGCTCGCAAGGGGATTAGCCGGTAGCCCGCATAAGCGTAGGCGATATGCGGGGCGCGGCTTCAAAGCCAATTCCCGGATGTCGCTTCGCTCATCCGGGCTGGGTGTGTTCTTTCCCGTCACCCTGAGGTGCCCGCGGAGCGGGCCTCGAAGGGCGACGGGCCCGGGCCGTGCATCCTTCGAGGCTCGCTTCGCTCGCGCCTCAGGATGACGGACTAAGCTCAGTGACTCAGCAGCTAGCAAATCCTTACAAAGGATACCCGACGAGCTGTCCGTTCTCGATGCGCTCGATGTATTCAGTCATGCCGTAGCCCTGCTGGCCGTTCCAGGTGAAGCGCGTGAAGCCTTCGGCGATGCGCGATTCAAGCGTCTGGCCGTTCACTTTGCGGCGGTTGCGCAAAGGCGCGAGCGTCATGATCTCGCCGGTGATGACCGCCTTGCGGTTCGCTGTGCGCACGCCGATCTCGACGCGCCGCGGGTCTTTCTGGTCGGTCCATTCCGTCGCCAGGTCCATATCGACGATGTCCTCATATTGGCCGTCGACCAGGAGCACGCCGACGCGCCGCGACTTGCCGGCCTCGTCGGTGATCTTGAGCAGCATAAGGCCGTCGCCGTTCGGAAAATTGGCGAGGAACAGCCGGTACCAATAGATCGCCTGCCAGTAACGCGGCCCCCAGGAATGATCGCGCCAGCCGTGGCCGTCGATCGGGAACGTCTCGCTCCCGACCCGGATTTCGCCATGCACGCGAGAATGCTGGTTGAAATGACCGCGCGAAAAATTGCGGCCATACATGGTCTGCGCCGCATCGTTGACCGGCTCGCCGCCGTGCACCGGCGATTCAGCCTCGAGCGTCCAATGGACATGGCCGGGCAGGCGCGGTCCGTCGGCGAACAGCGTTTTCGGATCGCGCAGCGCGTTCGGGTCCTTCACGATCATCAATTCGCCGTCGAAGGACATCGATACTTTTTTCAACGGCTCGATGACCGCGTAGGAAAGCCCGCCCGCGTCGAAGCGCTCATTGCTGGTGATGTCCGGGCGCTGAAACTGACAGGCAATGCGGCCGTCGGGCAGATAAAGGCACACCGACAGTTCGGCGTAGCCTTCATTGACCCGGTTGCCGAGCCGCATCCAGCCTCCGACCGGAGAGGCGCTGTTGAAGCCGTTGGTATAGACGCTTTCGTTGAAATTCACCGACGCGTCCGGCTTGTGCGTCATCTCGTCGTCCGGCCGCATCACAAAGTCGCCCATCGTCAAGCTCCCGCGTTTCCATATGTCTGATCGCCGGCGCGCACCAGAACCAGCATGCGGCCGCGCTGCACTACCTGATCGTTCTGATTGATGACCTCGAACACGAAGGTCGCAAGCTCACGCCCCGCCTTCGACGTCGGCCGCTGCTCCTCGAGCGTCACGCGCGAGCGGATCGTGTCGTCGATCTTCACCGGCCCGCAGAAATCCCAGTTCAGATTAAGCAGTCCGATAACGCGTTCGCCGAGAACGCCGGTTTGCGTGAGCATGCCGATGGCGGTCGCCATCGCCAGCGGACCGTGCGCAATGCGCGTCCCGAACGGCGAGGATTTCGCGAACACTTCGTCAACATGAATCGGCGTGAAGTCGCCGACCAGGCCGGCAAACAAATTGATGTCGCCGGCGCCGATTGTGCGTCCCGGCGTCGTCAGCGATTGTCCCGGCGTCAGCGTGGCCACGGCGATTGTCCCCGTTCAGTTCGCGGCGCGCGCCAGTTCGATGCGCGCCAGCGCTTCGCGATGCACTTCGTCGGGGCCGTCGCCGATGCGCAGAAAGCGTGTTTCGGCGAACGCTTCCGCCAGGAAGAAGTCCTGCGACAAGCCGGCGCCGCCATGCACCTGAATCGCGCGGTCGATCACGGCGCCGGCCATCGTCGGCACGATTACCTTGACGATGGCTATTTCGGCGCGCGCGGCCTTGTTGCCGGCCGTGTCCATCATCCACGCGGCCTTGAGCGTCATCAGCCGCGCCTGCTCGATGTCGCAGCGCGATTGCCCGATCGCCTGCCGCACAGCGCCCATTTCCGCAAGCGTCGAGCCGAAGGCGACGCGCGCCTTGGCCCGCGCGCACATGCTCTCCAGTGCGCGTTCGGCAAGCCCGATGAAGCGCATGCAGTGATGAATGCGGCCGGGGCCGAGCCGCCCTTGCGCGATCTCAAAGCCGCGGCCTTCGCCGAGCAGCATGTTGTCGGCCGGCACGCGTACATTGTCGAAGATTATTTCGGCGTGCCCGAGCGGCGGATGCTCGTAGCCGTAAACCGAGAGCGGGCGCTCGACGGTCACGCCTGGCGTATCCATCGGCACAAGGATCATCGATTGCTGCTTGTGCTTGGGCGCGCCCGGGTCGCTCTTGCCCATGACGATCGCCACTTTGCAGTGCGGCGACATGGCGCCGGTGATCCACCACTTGCGGCCATTGACCACATAGTGATCGCCGTCGCGCTTGATCGCGGTCTCGATGTTGGTGGCGTCGGAGGAGGCGACCCGCGGCTCGGTCATGGCGAAGCACGAACGAATTTCGGCCGCGAGAAGCGGCTTGAGCCAGCGCTCTTTCTGCTCCGCCGTGCCATAGGCCGCGAGCAATTCCATGTTGCCGACGTCCGGCGCATTGCAGTTGAAGATTTCCGGTGCCACGAGCGAACGCCCGAGCGTCTCGCACAGATGCGCATATTCGAAATTGTTCAGGCCCTGGCCGCCGGCACCGTGATGGAAAAGGTTCCACAAGCCGCGCGCCTTGGCTTTGGCCTGCAGCTCCTTGAGCAGCGGCTGAGGCGCCCAGCGCTCGGCGCCGTCGGCATTGGCTAGCAGCGCCTTCTCGTTCGGATAGATGTGCGCGGCCATGAAGCTTTTCAGCTCGGCGTGCAGCGACTTGGCGTGGTCCGACAACTCGGCGAACATTGGCTTTTCCTTCCGCAACTCTTGCCGCTGCGCTCAATCGTTGGTGCTTAATCGTTTTTGGCGCCGATTTTTTCGCGCTTGACCACGATGCCGGCGGCTTCCCGGTCCCAGGTGTCGGTCGTCAGCCCCTCGGCGCGCAGCTTAACCTTCTCGATCTTCGCAGTGGGCGTGCGCGGTAGCGCCTCGACCACGCGCACGTAGCGGGGCACCATGAAGTGCGCCATGCGCGGGCGCAAAAATTCGATCAAAGCGGCGGGATCGAACGCTTCGCCTTCCTTGATTGCGATCACGGCGCAGACCTCGTCCTCGGCGATCTCGCTCTTGACCGCGATCGCGGCCGCCTCGCGGATCGCCGGATAGGCCAGCACTTCGGACTCGACTTCGAATGAGGAAATGTTCTCGCCGCGCCGCCGGATCGCGTCTTTCAGGCGATCGACGAAATAGAAGTTGCCCTCGGCGTCGCGCTTGAATCCGTCGCCGGTATGAAACCAGCCGTTCCGCCAGGCGGCGGCCGTCGCGATCGGATTGCCCGCATAACCGTGGCTGGTTGCCCAGGGACAGTCGGTGCGCACCACGAGTTCGCCGACCGCGCCGACCGGCAGCTCGCAATCGTTCTCGTCGATGATGCGGACATCGACGCCCGAGCGCATGCGGCCGGCGCTGCCGAGCGCGGTCGGGTTGGCGCCGGTGACGATCGGCATGGAGATCTCGGTCATGTTGAAATGCGTATAGATGTCGGTGCCGAAGCGCGCGTGAAATTGCGGCGCGGTTTCATTCAGCGGCACATAGGTGCAGGTCTTGAGCGGATGGTCCTTGTCGTTGGAGGAGGGCGGGCGCTTGAGCAAAAAGCCGCCCATCACGCCAAGCAGGATCGAGGTGGTGATGCCGGCCTTGCGGACGGTCGGCCAGAACGCTTCGGTGTTGAAGGAATCCACCATGGCGATCGACCCACCATGGATCAGCATGGCGGTGACCGGCATCACGCCGCCGGAGTGGAACATCGGCAGATTGATCATGTAGCGGTCGCCGCCGGACAGGAACGGTGCCGAGCCCGCCATGGCGTGAAGGTGCACGTAGGACGACATCACGCCCTTGGAGGGCCCCGTCGTGCCGGACGTGAAGATGATCGATTGCATGTCCCAGGGCGCGATCGGCCGCTCGAGCGGCGGCGGGTTGGTGTCGGCGCTCTCCAGCGCGCCTGCCGGATGTACGCTGATGCCGTCGAGCGGTATGGGGGCGCCGCCGAGCACGACCAGTTCGCGCACGGCCTTGCGATCGACATCTTTCAGCCGCGGGCAAAGATCGGCATGCGCGATCATCAGGCGCGCTTCCGACAAGCCGATGGCATGCTCGAGCAGGCTGCCGCGATAGGCGGTGTTGATCGGTACGAACACGGCGCCGAGATAGTTGAGGCCGAACCAGACACGCAGGCAGTCGGCATTGTTCGGCAGCCACACCAGGACGCGCTCGGCTTGTTTAACTCCGAGCTCGCGCAGCGCGTTCGCCGTGCGAATCGCCAGCGCCTGCATCTCTCCATAGGTCCATTGCTCGCCGTCGGCGAAAATGGCGAATGTCTTGTCGGGCTGCTCGCGCGCCCACCGCTCGATCATGTACCGCTGGACACATTGATCCGGCCGCGGCATGCGCGGGTCCAAATGATAGTCCATGGTCATTCCTCCCGGCTCCGCAGCGGAGCCTTCGGTCAACTTTGACTCTTTGCTTGCCCGCCGGCCGTCGCCTTGGAGATTTCGGCGAACAGCGGCTTCTTGGTCAGTTTCATCTCGCGCGTGAGTTCGTCATGAACGTGTTGCCGCAACAGCGCCGTTGCCGCGGCGACATCGCCGCGTGCCCTCGCGCTTTGCGTCCACGCAATCAGATCAGAAATTTCGCCGTCGAGCCGGTCGCGTTCGGCGGCAAGTTCGGCGGAGTCTGCCGCCGCAATCGCTTGATCGCTCAAACCCGCGGCGCCGGCGGGCGCTTGCGGTACGAGCGCACGCACGGCGCGCACGGCGTTGCGCCGCTGCGCCACAGCTTCGGCGAGCGGCGCGCGCGCCCATTCCAGCCGCGGCGCGATGTTGTTGAGGACATCGATGACGCCGATCGCCTGCCCGCAGGCGTACGCATCTGTGACGTTCGGAATTACGTCGCTGCGCAGCGTTGCGATAATGCCGGCAATCAATCGCTCGAGCGAATTGTTCATGCCGCCCGCTCCATCACGGCTTCGAGCTGCAGCAGCATGCGCGGCAATTGCGCGCCCATGCCGGCCATGCGCAGATCGTTGAAGTCGCGTGTCTCGAAACAATAGCTGGCGCCGAGATGCATCACCGCAAGCTTGAAGGTGCCGAAGGCTTCCCAGTAATGCAGCGCCGCCGGATCGACCTTAGTGCCGGTAAGCGCCTCGTATTTGTTCTTCAGCTCATCGCGGGTGAACAGGTGACACATATAGGGCGAGCGGCCGCGCCAGGCTTGCAGGCAGATCCAGCCGAGATCCTCCGTCGGGTCGCCCAGATGCACGAGCTCCCAGTCGAGGATCGCGGAAATACGGCCGTCGAGCTCGAGAAAATTACCGATCCGATAGTCACCGTGCACCACGCTGATCCGCTGCGCCTTCGGCGCATGCGCGCGAAACCATATCAGCGCCCATTCCAGCATGGGATAACGCCGCGCCGACCATTGCCGCATGCGCTGTTCCCAGAAGGCGATCTGCGAATTTGCCGTTTGCGCGGGATCGGTGGCGCCGCCGATGCCGGCAACCGGCGCGCCGCGCCAGTTGAAATTATGCAAAGCGGCCAGCGCGCCGAGGAACTGATCGCCGAGATTGAGGCGAGCTGCTTCATCGAAAGCCGGCCCGCCGTCCTCGGTCCACGGCACCGGCGCATCGCCCTTGACGAATTCGCACACGAAAAACGGCGCGCCCAAAGCCTCGCTGTCATCGCAGCACCAATAGGGGTGCGGCACCGGTACGCTGCTGCCGGCGAGGCTTTGGAGCGTGAGAAATTCCGGCGTCGCCCGATAGGGCGCAAAGATGCCGCTCGGCGGTCCCAGTCGCAGAATGAGGTCGCGCTCGATGCGCGCGCCGCCCTCGTTCCATTTGGCGTTGAAGCCGAATGTCAGCCAGGAAAAACCCACGGTGTAGCGCTTTAGCGGTCCGACCTCGACGTCGCCGCCAACCTGCCCGCGCAGGTAGGCCAGCAGCCGGCTTCGGATGCTATCGCCGTCGAAGGTATCGATCGCTGACAAGCGTGTTCCTCAGGGCTTTCCCGACGCGGCGCGTATCGCGCAATCGACGCGGCATGATCTGCATACTCGCAGCAATGCCGCCACAATTGTGATTGCCGGACCGCTTGAGCCAAAATGAACCAGACTCATTATGCGGGGTCAAGCGGTCGCTCTGGACTTTCCGGCCGCAATGCGCGGCCTTGCTTAAAGGCTCGACAGCAAGTGACCGGCATCGACCGGCAGCACGACGCCGGTAATCGAAGCGCCGCCGTCGCCCGCAAGCAAGATCAGTGGTTCGGCCAGATCCTGCATCGGTGTCAGGCGTCGCGATGGAATCCGCCGGATCATCTCCTGGCCCTTTTCGGTCTGGAAGAAGTCGCGGTTGAAATCGGTCTCGACATAACCGGGCGCCAGCGCGTTCACCCGAATGCGGTAGCGCGCCCATTCCAGCGCCAACTGCTTGGTCATTTGCACCAGGCCGGCTTTGGCGGTGGCGTAGGCCGTGACCCGCCCGGCCTGCCGCAGTGCCAGGATGGAAGCCACATTCACGATCGAGCCCGGAATTTTGGCGGCCACCATGTGCCGCGCCGCCTCGCGCGCGATCATCCAGGGGCCGCGCAAATTGGTCGACAGAATGCGGTCGAAATCGGCCGGATCCTCTTCGAGTGTGTCGACCACTTCGGTGATGCCCGCATTGTTGACCACGATGGCGGGCGGGCCCCATTGCTTCGTGATCTCTTCGAATGCGCGCAGGATCGAATCGTCGCGTGTCACGTCCATGACCACGAAATTTGCCTCGCCCCCCGCGCGCGCGATGCCGTCGGTGACTTCCGGCAGGTCGGATCGGTTGCCCAAAATGACATGCGCGCCCTCGCGCGCCAGCGTTTCCGCGAAGAACCGCCCTAGTCCCCGCGAAGCGCCGGTCACCAGCGCGACGCGGTTTGCCAGCCGGCGCCCCGCGCCGCCCTGCGTCTTTGCTGACGCGGCCGGTTCGGCGTTGCCAAGTTGAGACATGCGAGACTTTCCTTCCGAACCCGATCC
>Ga0210401_10005167_pt1 | contig 13457 bp, 10 predicted proteins | sample IncBWH32MmetaG_FD_150866 | JGI IMG/M metagenome (GOLD analysis project Ga0210401, IMG submission 150866) | Forest soil microbial communities from Barre Woods Harvard Forest LTER site, Petersham, Massachusetts, United States - Inc-BW-H-32-M | ecosystem: Environmental > Terrestrial > Soil >... | reverse complement strand
AGCCAACGGTTTTGCGTTGCTCGGCGGCAAGCCGGTGGTCGGCTTCGCGTTCGAGCCGGGCTTGCTGACGATCGGGGTGGGAATGATCATCGGCCTGCGCGTAGCGCTGTCGATGCTGGCGGCCTCCTGTGCGCTGTATTTCTTCGTGGCACCGTGGCTGCACGGCATCGATGCGGCCAGCAGCGGCGTGGCCGGCTACGTCGCCTCGATTCCGACGGCCCGGGGCGGGGCGGTGTATCACCCGCTGCGCTGGGCGCTGTGGGGCGGAAGCTCGGTGCTGGTGTTCTCGAGCCTGACCACGCTCGCGCTGCACTGGCGCACGGTCGGCCGGGCGTTTGCGATGCTGCGGGGACGGCGCACGGCACGCTCGCTGGACGAGTTCGAGCGCACCATGCAGTCGATCGAAGTGCCCGGCTCCTGGATGCTCGCGGGGCTGGTTCCGCTGGCGATCGCGATGGTCGCCATTTTAGCGATCGCGTTCGGGGTGGCCTGGTGGGCTGGCCTGATCGCCGTGTCGATGTGCTTCATCCTGGCGCTGGTGGGCGCGCGCGCGGCCGGCGAGACCGATCTGTCGCCGATGGGCGCGATGGGCAAGGTGATGCAGCTGCTGTTCGCGCTGATCTCGCCACCGGGCGCGGTCGGCGCGCAGCTGAGCGTCACGCAAAACGTGCTGTCGGCCGGTGCCGGCGTCAACAGCGCCAGCTCGGCCGTGGAGCTGCTGTCGGACCTGAAGACCGGCTACCTTTTAGGAGCGAACCCGCGCCGCCAGTTCCTGGCCCAGTTCGCGGGCGTGTTCGTCGGCACGCTGGTGTGCGTTCCGGCCTGGTACCTGCTGGTGCCGAACTTCGCCGCGCTGGAGAAGTACCCGGTGCCGGCGGCCCAGATCTGGGTCGCGGTGGCGCGGGCGCTGACCGGCGGCCTGAGCTCTCTGCCGCCAACGGTGCTGTACGCGATCCTGATCGGCGCGGCGATCGGCGTGACGCTGTCCTTGCTGGAGAAGGTTTTCCCGAAGGCACGACCGTGGCTGCCGTCGGCCGCTGCCTTGGGAATGGGGTGGGTGATTCCGTTCAGCATCGCACTGTCGTTCGCGATCGGTTCGGTGATCGTGGCGGTCTGGCGCCGAACCTCGCCGGGCACTGAGAGCACCTACAGCGTTCCAGTGGCCTCGGGATTCATCGCGGGCGAGTCGATCATGAAAGCGATACTGGCGATGCTGGCGACGGCGATTGGGTTGATGCAGTAGGCTTCGCGGGCGAGGGGCGATCGAGCGCCGCAAGGTTGCGGCAGAGCAAGGCTAGGCGTCGCTGTCGACGCGCACTGTGCGTGGCTTGCCGTGCAGGAATACGACGGTGAAGGCCAGGTGCGGGTGGGGGATGGCGCGGAAGCCCAGCTCGTAGCGGGAGTCGGTCAGCGGATGCGGCGGCAGGTGGATCAGGGTCAGCACCAGGTCGTCCGGGGCGATCGAACCGGCGATCTTGACGGCTCTCAAGCGTGCGTTGATCAGCGGCGCGCACAGGGCCGCGTCCTGGATCTGCAGCCGGCGAAACGCGATCACGCAGGCTGTCTGGTCCGGGCCGGGTGGGCGGTCGCCCTCGACCTCACAGACGATGCGCAGCGGGAAGCGGCTGTCGGGCATTTTCTGCTCGCCGTGCCAGAACGAGGGCCGGCCATACGGCATCGGGGCAAATTCGAGGCGGCCCAGCATCGGAGACTCGAAGACGTCGCCCGCGGAGCGCTTCGGCGCCACCGGCTCCAGGCCGGCGAGGCGCTGCTCCAGCAACAGCAGGTCGGTGTCGACCGCGGGTGCGCTCGGCTCAGCGTCGAACATCGAAGGTTCCCAGGTCGGATTTGAGCTCGCGCGCCACGCGCTCGCGGTCGGTGATGAAGTCGTTGGAGCGCGCCTCGGCTCCCAGGAAGAGATCCAGGTCGCCGTGCTTGGCCTGAAGGTGCGGCACCAGGTCCAGGAAAAGGTCGGTCAGCTCGGGGTCGAAGTGCTTGCCGCGCAGCGAGGAAATCTCTTGCAGAGAGTCCTGCACCGACCAGGCCTCCTTGTAGCAGCGCCGGTGCGTGAGTGCATCGAACACGTCGGCCAGCGCGGTCACGCGCGCCGCCAGCGGAATCATGTTGGCCTGGCGCCGGTTCGGGTAGCCGGTGCCGTCCCAGCGCTCGTGGTGGTTCAGCGCGATCTCCTGCGCCACGAACAGCTGCGCCAGGCCCCCCTCGCCGATCAGCTCCCAGCCGTGCTCGCAGTGCTTTTCCATGATGGCGCGCTCTTCCGGCGTGAAGCGGCCGGGCTTGAGCAGGATCGAGTCGGGCACGCGCAGCTTGCCGATGTCGTGCAGCCGCGCCGAAATGTCGATCAGGGTGCACATCTCCGGGTCCATGCCCTTTTTCATGGCCAGCTCTTTGGCCAGCGCACCCACCCGGTAGCAATGTTCGCCCGTGTCGTCGTCGTGCAGCTCGGCGGCGACCGTGTTCTTTTCCAGCACCTGCATGCACTCGCGCAGCGTGTCCATCGACAGCCGCTTGAAGCGCAGCTCCTCCTGCTGTTCCTCGAGCGCGGCCTGGGCCCGCAGGTCCAGGTCACGGTTGACCTTTTCCAGATGCCGGTGATGGTGCTGCAGCACGCTGCGCACCCGACTGTCGCGGTTGAGCTGCACGACCTCATGCAGGTACACCAGCGCCGCGTTGGGCTGGCCGGCCGCTTCGTAGCCGCGCACGACCATCGCCAGCGCGTCGCGCAACGCGCTGGATGCGCCCCGGCGACTGCGGTGCACGGCCTGCTGCAGGCGCGACAGCCCGATGTCGCGCGAGGCCGGGTCGTGCGTCTCGACCAGGCCCTGCACCATTTCCGCAGACAGTTCAGACAGCTCGTTGGTGCCCGTCGCGTACAGGCGCGCCAGCTTGGCGCGTTCGCGCGCCAGCGGCAGGTTGCGCACTTCCAACAACAGGCGCGCGTAATAGCACTCGGCGATCGTGCGGAGGGCTCGCTCGTACGCGTCGGCGGGCGTCTCAAGGACTTCGATCGCCCGCTCGGCCGCGCTCAGGCCACGCGGAAAATCCCGCAAGTGCAGGCAGGCCAGGGCGATGTTGCTGAGTGCCAGGGCGAGCGCGGACCTTTCAACGTCCGCCGATTCGGCCACCTCGACCGCCCGCTCGTAACACGGGACCGCTGCGTCGAAGTGCCCCGCGTACTGGTGCGCGAGGCCAAGATTCGACAGGATCTCTACTTCTTGGAGCGCATGCCCGCACGCCCGCGCGGCCGCCAGAGCGCCGGTCAGTGAATTGACCGCCCCCGGGTAATTGCCGGCCTCCGTGTGGAGCAGACCGAGCATCTTCTTGGCTTTCGCGACGAGTACCGGGTCGCCAAGTTGCTCTGCGAGAGAGACCGACTGCTCCGCCGGGCTCAGCCCCGCGTAGGCGTTTCCGCTGTAGTACCGATAGCGCACGATGTACAGTAGGCACATCACCCGGTCAACGCTGACGGGCTCGTCAGGCAACTCCGACAGCGCGTCGGCCGCCATCTCGAAGAGTTGTCGGCCCTCCGCCGTCATCGGAGCCTCACGTAGGCGGTTAGCGAGGTCCGCCAAGCGCTCCGTCTGGTCCGCCGCGTTGGGGAAAGGCAGTGACGTTGCGATCGCGGCTATTGACGCGTCTGCTGAGAGCATATAGGGTACGAGTGGGTATTGCCTGAACCAGAGGCTAATCCCCCGGCCAACCCCTTTATCGACAAGATTGGGGGAGAACTTGAGCCGGAATGCGAGGTTTGTTTTTCGATCCACTAAGCGGGGGCAGCAATGGATCAAGTGCTGGAACTGAGTGAAGTAGTTGAAGAGCAACAAGTGATCGAACTGCCGACCGACCTTCTGGGTCAGGTTGGCGGTGGCGCCGGTGGCACCAATCTGAACTGATGCCTTGATGCCTTGCATTACCGGGGCCCGCGTAGCGGGCCTTTTTTTTGACTAGAGGTGTTGGATTGGTGGGTGGTACAGGGATTGAACCTGTGACCCCTCCCGTGTGAGGGGAGTGCTCTACCGCTGAGCTAACCACCCGGGGCGGAGCATGTTACCGCAGCGCCACCGCTGAACCGGTCATAAGCCCGCGCGCCACACCGGCGCCCGGCGGTATTCCTGCTCGATCGAATCCAGCACCGCCTCGTGCGCGGCCAGCTCCTCGGCGCTGGCCACTAGCACGATCAGCAGGGACGAGTCGACCGGGGCCGCATCGGCCAGCAGGCCCTGCGCCAGGTCGATCACCAGGCTGTCCTGGCCGCGCGTCATCGCCAGGTACACCTCGGCCAGCAGGCCCGCATCGAGCAGCGCCCCGTGCAGCGTGCGGTGGCGGTTGGACACGCCGTAGCGCTCGCACAGCGCGTCCAGCGAGTTGCGCTTGCCCGGGTGCAGGTCGCGCGCCAGACGCAGCGAGTCGGTGACCACGGCGCAGTGCTCGGCAAACGGCGGCCGGCCCAGCAGCGCCAGCTCGGTGTCCAGGAAGGACAGGTCGAACGGCGCGTTGTGGATGACCACCTCGGCGTCGCGCACGAACGCCAGCAGCTCCTCGACCACGCCGGCGAAGCGAGGCTTGTCGGCCAGGAAATCGTCGCGCAAGCCGTGCACCGCCAGCGCGCCGGCGTCGATCTCGCGCCCCGGGTTCACGTAGCGGTGCAGCCGCCGCTCGGTCAGGCGGCGTCCCACCAGCTCGACGCCGCCGATCTCGATGATGCGGTGGCCCTCGCTGACCTCCAGGCCCGTGGTTTCGGTGTCCAGCACGACCTGCCGCATCGTCAGCGGCCCGCCCCGCCCAGCAACTCGTCGATGCCCTGGTTGGCGAGCTGATCGGCCCGTTCGTTGCCTCGGTTGCCCGAATGCCCGCGCACCCAGCGCCACTCGACGCGGTGCCGGGCGGCCACCTCGGCCAGGCGCTGCCACAGGTCCACGTTCTTCACCGGCTTGCGCCCGGCCGTCTTCCAGCCGCGTTTCTCCCACTGCGCCAGCCACTCGGTGATGCCGAGCTTCACGTACTGCGAGTCGGTGTGGATCACCACGCGGCTGGGGCGCTTCAGGGCCGCCAGCGCCTCGATGACCGCGGTCAGCTCCATCCGGTTGTTGGTCGTGTCGCGCTCACCGCCTTGCAGCTCGCGGCAGTGCCCCCCGCTGCACAGGAGCGCGCCCCAGCCGCCCGGCCCCGGGTTGCCCCGGCAGGCGCCGTCGGTCCAGATTTCGATCGTCGCGGGCTCTTCAGCCGCGGCGGTGGTCACCGCGGCCGGCTCGAGCAGTTTGATCGAGCGCGCATGCCTCATCCGTGCGCCGCGTCGCCGGCGGTGTCGTTGGCCGCGTCGCCCACCTGCACGATCCGCACGGTGAAGGCATCGGTGGCGCGTGGCGTGGCGGCCGGGGCCAGGGCCACGCGGCGCTCCCGCTCTTCCTTGCGCTTCCAGACCGGGCCGATCAGCCGCATGCCGCGCACGCGCTTGACGGCCGTGAGCATGTACACGCTGCCAAACACCGGCCACCAGCGGTCTCCAGCCTTCTCCATGAAGGCCCAGCGCGAGAGCCAGCGGTCGTTGCCGGCCCACGGCGCATAGCACCCGAAGTGGCCGCGGTTGGCTTCGAACGACAGCAGCTTGAGCCAGTCCTTGATGCGCGGCAGCGAGATGAACTGGCCGTCGCGTGGAAGATAGGGCCGCATCACCTTGGTTCGCGCCAGCGTCTGCCGCAGGCCCCACAGGCTGGCCGGATTAAAGCCCGTGATGATCACCTGGCCCTCCGGCACCAGCACCCGGTCGACCTCGCGCAGCACCTGGTGCGGCTCCTGCGCGAACTCCAGGATGTGCGGCATCACGACCAGGTCGATCGACTGGGTCGCAAACGGCAGCTCCTCGAAGCGCGTGATCACCGCGACCTGCTGGCCGACGGAGGCGGGCGAGTCGTTGCCTTGCAGCGGCTCCTGCGGCGCAGGCGGGTCGACCAGCCGATCGGACACGCACAGCCGCAGCGGCATGCGGTTTTCCGAGAGCGTGTCGATCTCGGGCACACCCAGCTGGACGGCGTGATAGCCGAAGATGTCGACCACCGCGCGGTCCAGGTGCGCCTGCTCCCACCGCAACACGTATCGCCCCGGCGGCGAGGCCAGGAACTCGGAAAAGCTCAAGTTAGACTGCATGCGTGACCGGTCTCGTCGAAATCCGCCCTATCCCCGCGTTCCGGGACAACTACATCTGGATGCTGTCCCGCGACGGCGATGCCGTCGTGGTGGACCCCGGCGACAGCGCTCCAGTGCACGCCGCGTTGCGCCAGCACCGGATCAAGTTAACGGGCATTTTAGTCACACACCATCATGGTGATCACGTGGGAGGCGTTGCCGAGCTGGCCGAGGCCTACCGCGCCAGGGTGTGGGGGCCGGCGCGCGAGACGATTCCGAGCCGCCAGGTTGCGTTGCGCGAAGGCGACACCGTCGAGGTTCTGGGCCAGCAATTCACGGTCATCGACATTCCGGGGCACACGCTGGGCCACATCGCCCTGTACGCGCCATCCATCGACGCATTGATGTGCGGGGATACCTTGTTCACGTGCGGCTGCGGGCGCCTGTTCGAGGGCACCGCCGCCCAGATGTTCGAGTCGCTCTCCAAGCTGGCGCGGCTGCCCGATTCGACGAGCGTGTACTGCGGCCACGAGTACACGCTGTCGAACATCCGCTTCGCCCGCACGGTCGAGCCCGACAACGCCGAGCTCGCCCGGCGCCAGCTCGACTGTGAGCAGCTTCGGTCCCGGGGTGAGCCCACCGTGCCCTCCACCATCGCCCAGGAGCGCGCCACCAACCCGTTCCTGCGCTGCACCGAGCCGACGCTGCGGACGGCGGCCGAACGGCGCGTGCCGGGCGCAGGATCCGACCCGGTGGCGACGTTCGCGGCGGTGCGCGCCTGGAAAGACGAGTTCTGAACAAGGCAGCAACCCGGCCAAGGTCTTGGGTCATTTCTTAAAAATCTAAGGCCAGGTTAAGCCGCCAAGATAAGCCGATAACCGGCCGATTCCGCCCGCCCAAAATCTTGCACCCCGGTAAGCGGCCACATACACTGGGCCGTTGATTCATAGTCATTTTCGGCCTCGGACGGGCTGAGGATATGGTGCGGCTTCCTGTTTCGATTCTGTCGGTAAGTGCCCTGTGCCTGGCGGCCGGCGCCTGGGGCGAGGAGCCGTCCGCGACCCCGGAGTCGGGCGCGGCGCCTTCGCCCGCGCCCGTGGCCCAGTGGTCGGCCGCGCCCGGATTCGCGCCGGAGGCGACCGCTTCGACCCCGCCGGCCGCAGCGGCGAGCCCCGATCCGGCCGTGGCCGCCACCAGCCCGGCCCCATCCAGCCCCGCTGCCCCCGAAGCTTCGCCCGCGCCGGGTGCGGCCACGTCCCAGCCGGCAGCGGTTGACGAGCATCCGGCCGCCGCCGCCTCCGAGGCGCAACCGGTCGCCCTGGCCGCGCTGCCCGCGAACAGCGACCTGTGGGAACGCATCCGCAAGGGTTTCGCCATGCCGGACCTGGCCAACAAGCGGGCCGCCAACAGCACGCACTGGTACGCGGGCCAGCCCGATTACATGTCCCGCATGGCGGGGCGCGCGAGCCTGTACCTGTACTACATCGTGGATGAAATCGAAAAGCGCGGGCTGCCGACCGAGCTGGCGCTGCTGCCGTTCGTCGAGAGCGCGATGCAGCCGCAGGCCGTCTCCAGCGCCCAGGCGGCGGGCCTTTGGCAGTTCATGCCGTCGACCGGCAAGATCTATTCGCTGGAGCAGAACCTGTGGAAGGACGAGCGCCTCGGCGTGGTCGAATCGACCCGCGCCGCGCTCGATTACCTGGAAAAGCTCTATGCGGAGTTCGGCAGCTGGCAGCTGGCGCTGGCCGCCTACAACTACGGCGAGGCCGGCGTGGAACGGGCCCTGGCCTACAACCGCACCCGGCACAAGCCCCTGACCTACGAGAGCCTGCGGCTGCCGCGCGAGACGCAAAACTACGTGCCCAAGCTGCAGGCGATCAAGAACATCGTGTCCGATCCGCACCGCTACGGCATCGAGCTGCCGGCCATCCGCGACGAGCCCTATTTCGTCACCGTCAGCGGCTCGCGCGACATCGACGTGGCCACCGTGGCGCAGCTGGCCGACATGCCGGTGGAGGATTTTCAGGCGCTCAACCCGGCCTTCAACCGCCCGCTGATCGTGGGCGCGACGGCCCCCACGATCCTGCTGCCGGCCGACCGCGGCGAGAAGTTCAGCGCCAACCTGGCCGCCTGGGAAGCCACCGGGCAGCCGCTGGCGAGCTGGACCGCGTACCGCCTCAAGAGCGGCGAATCGCTGGGCAAGGTGGCCCAGCGGGTCGGCGTCACCGAGGCCAGCCTGCGCGCCGCCAACCACGTGCCGCCGCGCTACGTGGCGGCGGCCGGCTCGACGATCCTGATCCCGCGCGACGAGACGATGGGCGAGGACGTGTCCGGCGAGATGCTGGACGGATCGGTCGCGCTGGTGCCGGAAAAGGCCGGGCTGCGCAAGATCACCGTGCGGGTGCGGCGTGGCGATTCGCTCGCTTCGATCGCGCGCCGCTGGCGCGTGGCCCCCGATGAGATCATCGCCTGGAACAACCTGCGCTCGCCGGAGCTGTTCGCCGGCCAGCGGCTGAGCCTGACGGTGGCCTCCGCCCCGGGCGGCCACAAAAAGACAACGCCGCACAGCGCAAACGTCGACAACCAGAACACGAACCAGACCACGACGCTGGCCCGCGCCGCCTCCGGCGCGCACTGACCGCCGGGTCGGGCTGCGCCACGCGCCGGCTGGCCGCCCCAGACTCGCTCACGCACATGCCCTTTCTGTCCGGCAAGCGCATCCTGATCACCGGTGTGCTGTCCAACCGCTCGATCGCCTACGGCATCGCGCGCGCCTGCCGGCGTGAGGGTGCCGAGCTCGCCTTCACGTACGTGGGCGAGCGGTTCAAGGAACGCATCGGCCAGATCGCACGCGAGTTCGGCTCGGACCTGACGTTCGACTGCGACGTGGCCCAGGACGCGCAGATCGCGGCCACCTTCGAGTCCCTGGCGCGGCACTGGGACGGGCTGGACGGGCTGGTGCACGCGATCGGCTTCGCGCCGCGCGAGGCGATCGCGGGCGATTTCCTGGACGGCCTGACGCGCGAGGGTTTCCGCATCGCGCACGACATTTCGGCCTACAGCTTTCCGGCACTGGCCAAGGCCGCCTTGCCGCTGATGCAGGAGCGGCGTGGGGCGCTGCTCACGCTCACCTACCTGGGCTCGGAGCGCGTGGTGCCGAACTACAACACGATGGGGCTGGCCAAGGCTTCGCTGGAGGCCTCGGTGCGGTACCTGGCAGCCAACCTCGGGCCGAAGGGAATCCGCGTGAACGCGATCTCGGCCGGACCGATCCGAACGCTGGCCGCCGCGGGCATCAAGGACTTCGGGCGCATCCTGCAGTTCGTCGAGCAGACCGCGCCGTTGCGGCGCAACGTGTCGATCGATGATGTCGGCAATGTTGCTGCGTTCTTGCTGTCGGACCTGGCGGCGGCCGTTACGGGCGAGATCGTGTTTGTGGACGCCGGGTTCAATACCGTTGCGGCGGGCATCGCCGGCTGACGGTCCACGGCCTGCTCGGCCCTCATGGATAATGGGGCGCCATGAACGCTCCGGAGTCGCATCCGCCCCCGGCACAGCGGCCACCGCGGTCCCTGTTTCGCCAGGAAGCGATCGACGCTCAGCGCGAAAAGCTGCTGGGCGAGCTGTCCACCGCGCGTCCGGTTCCCGTCTGGGTGTTCACGTTGCTGGCGGTCGCGTTCGCAACCGTGTTCATCGTGTTCGCATTCGCCGGCGAGTACACCCGGCGCGAGCGGGTCGAGGGCTTCCTGGCCGGCGACGCCGGGGCCGCCCGGATCCTGACGCCCGAGGGCGGCAGCGTCACCCAGCTGATGGTCAAGGAGGGCGACGAGGTTCAGGCCGGCAGCCCGATCGCGCGCCTGAAGACGGAGCACAACCAGGGCGGCGGCGGCAGCACCTCCGAGCAGGTCGAGCAGCAGCTGCTGAACCGCCGGCGCGGCATCGAAAGCGAGCAGACGCAGGCGCAACTGATCGGCCAGCAGCAGCTGATCCAGCAGCGCAAGCGCATCGACGACCTGCTCAAGGAAGTCGAGCAGGCCAAGGCCGAAGCCCAGTTGCAGGAGCAGCGCATGACCTCGGCGCAGCAGGAGCTGCACCGCTTCGAAAAACTCGCCAAGGACGGCTTCGCCTCCGAGGCGATGGTGCGGGAGCGGCGCAACGAGCTGCTCGATCAGCAGTCCAAGCAGGAGAACCTCAAAAGAGCGCAGTCGGGCGCCGAGCGCGAGCTGCGCACCGCGCAGGCGGAGCTGCCGCTGATCGAGCTGCGCACCCGCAACCAGGTCCAGCAGCTCGAGCAGCAGAAGGGCGAGCTGCAGCAGGAGCTGGTGCAGAACAAGGCCAAGCAGGAGATCGTGATCAACGCCTCGATCGCCGGCGTGGTCACCAACATCGTGCCCAGCCAAGGCGACTCGGTGGCCTCCGATGCGCTGCTGGCGACCGTGCTGCCCAGCGGCACGCGCCTGCACGCGCAGCTGCTGGTGCCCACCCGCGCGATCGGCTTCATCGCACCGGGCAATGCCGTGGTGCTGCGCTATGACGCCTTCCCGTTCCAGCGCTTCGGCCAGTACCGCGGAACCGTGGCGAGCGTGGGCCGCACCGTGTGGTCGCCGGGCGAGCGGATCGGGCCGCTCACGCCGCGCGAGCCGGTGTACCGGATCGACGTGAGGCTGGAACAGCAGACCGTCAGCTCGGGCAACCGCGAGTTCCCGCTGCGGCCCGGCATGCTGGCCAGCGCCGACATCCTGCTGGAGAAGCGCACCGTGTTCGAATGGGTGTTCGAGCCGGTGCTGGCGCTGCGCGAACGGCTGCGATGATCGATCCGCCATGCTGAATCCATTCCGGCGGCGCGTCCCGCTGATCCTGCAGAGCGAAGCGCCCGAATGCGGCATCGCCTGCGTGGCGATGATCGCGGGCTACCACGGGTTCCGCACCGACCTGTCGGCGATGCGGATGCGTCTTTCGCCGTCGATGAAGGGCGTCACGCTGCAGCACATCGCGGCCATCGCCGGCACCATGAAGATGTCGATGCGCGGGGTACAGGCGCCGCTGCAGGGCCTGGACCGGCTGCGGCTGCCGGCGATCCTGCACTGGGACATGAACCACTTCGTGGTGCTCACGCGGGTGGAGGCCAACAAGATCACGGTGCACGATCCCGCCCGCGGCAAGCGGGTGCTGGTGCTGTCGGAAGCCTCGCGCCACTACACCGGGGTGGCGGCCGAGCTGATGCCGAGCGTCGGATTCGCGCCCACCGACGAGCGCGAAAAAATCACCGCCTTTCAGCTGATGGGCAGCCTGCGCGGGCTGCACGGCACCATCACGCAGGTGATCCTGCTGTCGCTGGTGCTGGAGGTGTTCGCGATCGCGTCGCCCTTTTTCGTGCAGATCGTGGTCGACCGGGTGGTGGTCGGGCGCGACGAGGACCTGCTCACGCTGCTGGGCCTTGGCTTCGGGCTGCTGGTGCTGATGCAGGTGGCCACCACCGCGGCGCGCGGCTGGCTGGGCGTGTACCTGTCCACCACGTTGAACGTGCGGCTGCTCGATGCGCTGTTCGGCCAGCTGCTGCGGCTGCCGCTGGCCTGGTTCGAAAAGCGCCACATCGGCGACATCGTGTCGCGCTTTCGCAGCGTCGATGCGATCCAGCGCACGCTGACCGTCACCTTCCTGGAATCGGTGATCGACGGCGCGATGGTGGTGCTCACCGTGTTCGTGATGCTGTGGTACAGCCCGCTGCTGGCGGCGATCGTGCTGGCCGCGGCCGCGCTGTATGGCCTGACGCGCTGGATGTTCTACGGCCCGCAGCGGCGCGCGCTGGACGAGCAGCTGGTGCACGAGGGCCGCTCCGGCACCCACTTCATCGAGACGCTGCGCGGGATGATGGCGATCAAGCTGAACCTGCGCGAGGCGGCGCGCCGCGCCGCCTACCAGAACCTGGTGGTCGAACAGGTCAACGCCGGCGTGCTGGTGCAGAACCTGGCGATCCTGCACCGGGCCGCCAACGGCCTGATCTTCGGCCTGGAAAACGTCACGGTAATCTGGCTGGGCACGACGCTGGTGATGGACGGGCGCTTCTCGGTCGGCATGCTGTTCGGCTTTCTGTCGTTCAAGCTGCTGTTCCTGACGCGCGTGAACAACCTGGTCGACAAGGCGATCGACTTCCGGATGCTGGACCTGCATGCCGAGCGCATCGCCGACATCGCCCTGTCCGAGCCCGAGCAGGTGCAGGCGGCCGTGGCGCACGCGCCCGATGCGCCGCTGCAGATCCGCGCCCGGGGGCTGGGCTTCGCCTACGGGGTCGAGGGCTTTGCCTTTCGCAACGTCGATTTCTCGGCGCGGCCGGGCGAGACGGTGGCGATCGTGGGTCCCTCGGGCAGCGGCAAGACGACGCTGGTCAAGGTGCTGGTGGGGCTGCTGGACCGCACCGAGGGGGTGGTCGAGGCCAACGGGCGCGACGTGCGCGACTGGGACCGCTCGGCCTACCGGGCCCGGCTGGGCGTGGTGATGCAGGACGACCAGCTGTTCGTCGGAACGCTGGAGGACAACATCAGCTTCTTCGACCCGCAGTACCACCCCAACCTGGTGCGCGCTGCCGCCGCCATCGCCGGCATCGACGACGAGATCCTGGCGATGCCGATGCAGTACAACACGATCGTCGGCAGCCTGGGCATGGCCCTGTCGGGCGGTCAGAAGCAGCGCGTGCTGCTGGCGCGGGCGCTGTACCGCAAGCCGCACATCGTGTTCCTGGACGAGGCGTTCGATCAGCTCGACCTGGCGCGCGAGCGCGAGATCACCGAACGGCTCAAGCGGATCGGGGTGGGCCTGGTGATCGTCAGCCACCGGCCCGAGACGGTGCGCAACGTGGACCGGGTGATCCAGGTCGGGCAGGCCCCGCAAGTGCTGCTGGCGGCGGCGGCCGGCGGCTGAACCGCTCCGGTCCCGGCCCCTGCCCCTCTCCTCCGAATCGAGGCCGGCCTAGGAGCGCTGCGGGCCCGGGCCGTTGGCGTTGAAGAGCTTGAGCGTCTCGGCGATCTTGCGGCGCGCCTGGATGAAGCGCGACTCGCGCGCCGCCTGGCCCAGGAACGTGTCCAGGTCGCCCACTTCGCGCACCAGCCGCGGCACCAGCGCCAGGAACAGGTCGGTCAATTCCGGATCGAACTGGCGGCCCTTGAGCCGGGCGATCTCGTCGAGAGCGGAGTCGACCGACCAGGCCTCCTTGTACGGGCGCCGGTGCGTGAGCGCATCGAACACGTCGGCCAGCGCGGTGATGCGCGCCGCCAGCGGAATGGCGCTCTCGCCGATGCCGAACGGGTAGCCGGTGCCGA
>Ga0210401_10005166_pt1 | contig 13458 bp, 12 predicted proteins | sample IncBWH32MmetaG_FD_150866 | JGI IMG/M metagenome (GOLD analysis project Ga0210401, IMG submission 150866) | Forest soil microbial communities from Barre Woods Harvard Forest LTER site, Petersham, Massachusetts, United States - Inc-BW-H-32-M | ecosystem: Environmental > Terrestrial > Soil >... | reverse complement strand
AGTCGGCAATGAGCCGTTTGCCGTGCTGCTTGGCGACGTGATTATTCCGGGGCTGAATCCGGCGACCAAACAGCTGGTTGACATCTACCAGGCAACGGGCAAGGGCGTGATCGCCGTCGAGGAAGTGCCGCGGGAGAAAACGGGGTTGTACGGGATTGTCGACGTAGTGCCAAAAAACGGCGCCGGCAAAGACAATCGCACCATGAAAATCCGCGACTTGGTCGAAAAGCCCAGCCCGGCCGAAGCACCTTCGACGCTGGCCGTGACGGGTCGATATTTGCTGCCGCCTGAAATTTTTGATTGCCTGGAACGAACGAAGCCCGGACGCGGCGGTGAGATTCAGTTGACGGATGCGTTGCGGCTGCTGGCGAAAGAGAGCGGACTGCTGGCGTACGTCTATGAAGGAAAATCGTACGATGCGGGAGACAAGCTGGGATTTCTGAAGGCTACGGTGGAAATCGGACTTGAGAATCAGGACTTCGGCAAGGATTTTCGAGAGTATTTGCGCGCGCTGAAGTTGTAAGCCGTTCACTCCATCTCGTAAACAAAACTCATTCGCAGCCGGATCGCGGATTCCAGCGAAGTCTTCGTAGCGCCAGCGCTACGAAAGCTTTCGGCGCCGAGCTATTTTTCTTTCGATGTGCTTGCGGTTTTCTTATCCTTGGAGGGCGCGGGTTTCGAGTCTGACTTTTCTGATTTTTCGGACTTCTCCGCCTTTTCCGCTTTCTCCTGCTTCTCACCCTTTTCGGATTTGCCGGAATCGCCGCCCGACGTCTTCTTGCCGTAATCGGTGACGTACCAGCCCGATCCTTTGAACTGGATCGCGGGCGCCGTGATCACGGATTCCATTTTGCCGCCGCAGTGCGGGCACTTCTTCAGGTGCGGCCCGTTCAGATTTTCTATTTTCTCGGTGTGGCGCTTGCATTTCAGGCAGCGGTACTCGTAGAGCGGCAATTCTGATCTCCTTCAGGTGCTTCAAGTGCAATTGGAATCCGATATCTTAGCACGTAGGAATGGCTGCTGACCTCGTCCCATTGCCGCCGTGGGGCGAGGCGGCGGAATGAAGGCCGCTCTGCACCGGTCAGCAATCTGACGCCGATGCAGCACTAGTTGGATGGGTACTATTGAGGGCTGGGGGAGAAAACGAGAAATCTAGTTTTCCCGACTCAGCATGTCAACGAGTCCTTGACCGTTTGTAATCCCACTCTCTAATCCATCCATAAAGACGAACGGTACTAACAGGGGGTTGCGAAATCTGTAACGGTATCCCCAGGGCTGGCCGTCCCGCTCTAGAACGTTTCCTCGTTTGTCTTGGCAAAATTCTGCCAAGTGGTTGGTAAAACTCGCGATGGTAACGTCCTTTTGCAGAATATCGTTTAGCGGTTCCACAATTGCGCTCGGATTAAAATAGCCCAGCGGCTCTTGGGAGCGGGCAGCCGCCAACGCGCATCCGAGCAGGACGTGGCGGTACAGTGCAGTTTTATGTGAGCTTCGAGTTGCTTTCAAATGGGCGTCAGTCACCGTTTGTTCAGCCTCCTTTACGGCTTTCTTTAGCGCCTCGAAAACGTCCTCGCGTTCCACCAGTTGGAGAGACAACCGATTAGCTGCTGACCTGACTGCGTGAAGACCGATCAAGTGCGTGTAGTGCGGAAGTCCCTGAGAGATGTGCACTATGAGGTTTGTGGCGTCCTGAGAAAACTTGATACCAAGAGGAGTTTCGGCGTTTTGGAGGATAATTCTCAGATCTTCCGGTTTCATTCTCTTTAGAGGGATTTGAATAAGGGCGCGGTTAATCGACGCATGGTTTGCAATTAAATTGTCGACCGTTTCCGATACACCGACGACAATAACCGTGCTATCGATTACTAGGTCCTGTAGCGCTTTTATGAGTTCAGTAAACTGTTTGGAAATTCCTCGTGGGGCCTGGTCGAACTCATCAATTATGAACACAGCTCCGGGGGTCTGCGCCAGAACCTTTCGGACGTGGTCAATAGACAAGTTCACTGGCAACAAGAAGGTTGCGGTCGTTGACTTCCCTTCGTTGTCAGGCCAGGTAATCTCGTCGAACACCTTATTCCAAATCGAAGAGAACGTATCTGAACTATTTGCCACTGCCTTTATCACTAGGCGCTCGGGAATAGCGCCAGCCTCTTCGTCGGTCATACCAAATCTCTCTAGTGCCCAGATGGTTGGATGTACGACATTGGCCAATGAGGTCTTACCCACACCCCGCTCCCCGTATATGACGACATGCAGTCCAGCTTGGTGGACTGCGTCGGCAACGGCCTTTAGCTCACCCCAGCGGCCAGCGAATAACTCCTTCGTCGTGATTGGGGTCCGCGGTTTAAAGACCTGTATGGCTTTGGATGATAAGGTATCAGCCCTGGCAAGTAACTCAGCCTTTTCGTCATTGTTCATACACCTAAGTCTAACACCATATTTTATGAACCTTGGCGCATATCCCTGAGTTGAACACCAGCAGCGGCAAGCTACGGGAGTTGAGGTAGGCCCTCATGCGCTCAGCACCCAGAGCCCACGAGCATCCTCCCCAAAAGCGATAGCTAGAAGTTGACGCGATACTGATGGGCGGTCGGCGCCACCGAGTGGTGATAAACTCGCCGGAACGAGGAGCGCGGGATGACGGACGGTCAGGACAATTCGCGGACGGGCTGCTTGTACCTGGTGGCGACGCCGATCGGCAACCTCGAGGACATCACGGTGCGCGCGATTCGCGTGCTGAAGGAAGCGGACCTGGTCGCCTGCGAGGATACGCGGCAGACGCAAAAGCTGCTGCAGCATTACGGGATTCATAAGGAGCTCGTCAGCTATCACGCGCACAACGAACTGACGCGCGCGCCGGAACTGGTGATCCAGCTCGAGGAGGGCGCGCAGGTGGCTCTCGTCAGCGATGCCGGCACGCCCGTCGTGTCCGATCCGGGCCACAGGCTGGTGGTACTTTCGCTCCGGCATCACATTCCGGTTGTGCCGATTCCCGGGCCGTCGGCGTTCGTGGCGGCGCTTGCCGCTTCGGGCATGCCGACCGAGGAATTTTTGTTTGTGGGATTTCTTCCCTCACGCGCGGGCGCACGCAGGAAAAAACTGGATGAATTGAAGTCCGAGCCCAGGGCGCTCGTGCTCTACGAAGCGCCGCACCGCCTGGCTGACACGCTGGCCGACGCCGCCGAGATTCTGGGATCGCGGCATGCGGTCGTTGCACGGGAAATTACGAAGATTCATGAGGAATTTTTGCGCGGGTCGCTCGGCGAGCTGCGCGATGCGGCGCGGCAGCGAGAGCCGCGCGGGGAAATTACGCTGCTGATCGGTCCGGCGGTCGAGGGAGAGCTGCAGGCTGTGCAGGCCGTGTCGCTCAGGAAGCGCGTGGAACAGCTCGAGGCGGAGATGGGATTGGACCGCAAGGCGGCGCTGAAACAGGCGGCGAGAGAGCGCGGTTTGGGGAAACGCGAGGCGTACAAGCAGTTGTTGCTGGAACGGTGAGCAATACCACGATTGCAGGCCCAATCGAAAACTTCAGCGGCTAAAGCCGGTCTTCCTGGGTGTAATGTCACGGCTGAAGCCGCGACCTACAAAGCGGGTCGCATCGCGCTACGTCATTTCTGAGACGAACATGCGGTGGAAGCGGGGGCCGATGAATTCGACGCCCACGATAATTTCCTGGTTGTCTCTGCCGGGTTTGACGTGGACGATGCGGCCTTGCGTGGAGAACTCCTTCTCTCCCCTCGTCGCGTTGGCGCCCACCGGAATGTGGATTTCGAGTTGAATACCGAGTGCGAGCGGATGGCGCGTGGCGAAGGCGGCGCCGCCGCGGCAGACGTTTTCGCAGGAAGTGTGTTCCTCGAACGGAAATCCCGCCCGGTCCTTGCCGCGAACCACGATCGGAAGATGAACCGGAACCCGTCGTTCCCGTCGGCGCTCGAGGGATGGGGTCGCAGCGCTGGCAGAGGTCATCGAGTGCCTCCTCGAGTATTGCTCAGCATCATGTCACAGTTTGCACGAAAAACGAGTCCACTCGATCGAGAATTTCCTCCGTTGTACGTGACTGATGCACGTTCCGGCGCAACTCGCTGCCGTTTCGTACGCCAAACGTAAAATAGGTAACAAACTGCTTCATCTTGCCGACGGCGTCGGGCCAGTCGGTGTCCGCGAGATTCCGGAAATACGCGGAAAGCAGGCGATAGCGGTCCGTCTCGGTCGGCTCGTCATAGCGTCCCGTTGCGTCGAATTGGGCGATCTGGTGGAAAACCCAGGGATTGTTGGAAGCGGCTCGGCCGATCATCACGGCGTCGCATCCGGTTTCGCGCAGCATGCGCACGGCGTCCTCGGGCGAGTTGATGTCGCCGTTGCCGATCACGGGCATGCGCACGGCTTGCTTCACGTCGCGGATCACGCTCCAATCGGCGCGTCCCGAATATCCCTGCGCGCGGGTGCGGGGATGGACGGCGATGCCCTCCACGCCGATCTGCTCGGCGAGGCGCGCGACTTCCGCGGCCACGATGCTATTTTCGTCCCAGCCGGCGCGGATCTTGATAGTCATCGGAATTTTCACGGCGTCGCGGACCGCGCGCAGGACCTGCTCGAGGTTTTTCAGATCGCGCAGAAGGCCCGAGCCGCCGCACTTCACCACTTTTTTCGCGGGGCAGCCGAGGTTCACATCCACAATGTCAAAACCCAATTCCTCAACCATGCCCGCGGCGCGAGCCATCACTTTGGGATCGGCGCCGAAAAGCTGGCCGGTGATGGGATGCTCGTCCGGCTCGAAATAGAGGTACCGCGCGGTGCGCGCCGAATTGCGCGTGATGCATTCGGCGCTGGTGAATTCGGTCATGATCAGGCCGCAGCCGCCGAGGCCGCGAATCATGCGCCGAAAGACGGTGTCCGTCACTCCAGCCATTGGCGCGAGGACCGTGGCCGGGGAGATCACAATGTCGCGGATGGAGTAAGAGGCAGGGAGCATTTGAGTCGGGGCGTCCGAATTCAGAGTAATGTCTCGTCGAGATTTTGCGCTTGTGATTCTGGAACGGCCATGCCGGGAGCGTCAACCTCGGCGGCTGCGGGAGGAACATATTCCCTCGCTACGGGGGCTTTCGCCGAGAGATGCTCGGCGAGCGCCTCCCGCGATCCCTGGAAAAATCCGTCCACGATTTTTTCTACTGCTTTTAGCCGCGCCTCCTCGGCGCTCAGCAGCGGTTGATAGCAGAAGGCGCGGCCTACTTTGCGCCGGGCGACGATTCCCTTTTGCTCGAGGCGATCCATGATGGTCATGACGGTCGTGTACGCGCGCGGGCGGGACGCCGCGAGGGCGTGATGAATGTCGCGCACGGTGCCTTCGCCCATAGGCCAGAGGACGATCAGGCACTCGAGCTCGAGCGGGGCGAGATCGAGGATCGAATGCCGCGGGCTTGGCGGCCGCGGGGTGCTGCTCTGTTCTGCGTTGCTATTCGTTTCCATGCGAATCGTTCCCGCTACCGGCTGCGACTTGCGCCGCGGAATCCTTCTCTTTCGGCGCGCGCGACCCCGCAAGAAAACGGTCGGCGCGCAGGATGCGGCGCTCGAGGGCGCCGCTGAAAGCCGTCCAGTTCCCTTCTCCCTGTTCGGAGTCGAGCGCGGCGCGAAGCGCCCCCATCTTGGAGTCGAGATCGTCCAGGTAATGCAGCAGCAGGGCTTCGCGAAACATCGGCAGCTTCGGCGAGCCGAATTCGTACTGCCCGTGATGCGAAATCAGCATGTGCTGGACGAGAATCTTCAGCTCGGGCGGGAATCCCTCGATGGCATCCATTTTCTTCGAGACGAGTTCGTACTCGATGAGAATGTGGCCGAGAAGCTGGCCTTCGTCCGTGTAGCCGAGCGAGCGCTCGTAGCTCAGCTCCTTCAGCTTTCCGACATCGTGAAGGACCGCGCCCGAAAGCAGCAGATCGGCGTTGGCCTCCGGGTAGTGTCCGGCAACGGCGCGGCACAGATTACACAGGCTCAGGACGTGTTCGAGGAGGCCGCCGCCATAAGCGTGATGCATGACTTTCGCCGCCGGCGCCCGCTTCAGCCGCGGGACGATCTCTGGATCCCGCACCACGCTCTCGAGAAGCTGGCGCAACCAGGGATTCGAAACCGAGGCGACGATTTGCAGGAGCCTCTCGTACAGTTCGTCGACATTTTCCCTGGTGTGCGCGAAAAAATCCGCCGGATCGATTTCGTTTTCGTCCGCGCGGCGAATCTTCTCGATCACGAGCTGATGCTTGTTGCGATAGGTCTCAACGCGCGCCTGAACCTTCACGAAGTCGTCGCGCTCGAACGATGCAGCCATGCGATCGAAACCGTCCCACACGCGCGCCTCGATGCGCCCGGTCGCATCGCCCAGTTCGACACGCAGATAAGTTTTTCCCTCGCGGGTGGCGCGAACTTCCTTTTCACAGACGAGAAAGTAAGTGGTGACGGTTTGGCTGTCCTGAAGGCTCGAAACGAAGCTTTGTTTCATGTGCCAGATTTCTTTTTCGGAAAAAGTCCCAGTCTCTTGCTGCTGCTTTTGGATTTGGAATCGTCCTTCTCGGGAGCGGCGGCCACTTCCTCGATCGGCTCGGCTTTCACGGCGGCGGTGTCCGTGTAGCCGGGCTTGATCTGGACGTAGCTGTCTTCCCGCAGCGTCTTCAGATAGTCGCGCATGGCGGGTTCCATGGACGCCTCGTACAGTTTGTTGCTGATCTCCGGCTCGACCTTGTCGAGCGGCTGCTCGCCGGCCTCGTAGCGTTCCTGAACCTGGAGAATCTCGAAACCGGTTTTGGTTTCGAAAACCTCGGTCATCTGATTGCGGTTCAGGCCAAACACTTTGTCGGCGATTTTTGGATCGAGCTGCGAGCGCTCGAACGTGCCGAGTTCGCCCGACTGCTGCGCGGTCGAGCTATCCGAGTAATGCTTGGCCATCTCGCCAAAATCGTCGCCGTTGTTCATCACGCGGTCGCGCAGGCCTTCCGCTTTTTTCTTCAGCGCGGGGATATCGGACTCCGGCTTTCCCTCGGTGGAGACGAAGATTTCGCGAAGGACGACCGTCGCCGGCCGGACAAACTCCCCCTTGTGTTCGTTGTAGTACTTCACCACGTCTTCGTGGCTGATGATGATCTTCGATCCCACTTCCTTGCGGATCAGGTCCTGCGTCAAAAGCTGGTCGCGAAGCTGCGCCTTGAAATCCTCATAGTCCTGGCCGCTCTTCGTGACTTCGGCTTCGAGCGCTTCCATCGATGGCAGTTTGTATTGCTGGCGGATGGCATCGAGCCGCTTGACCAGTTCGGTATCGACGTTGATCCCGGCATCCTTGGCGCGCTGCGCGAGCAGGGACTGATCGATCAGGTCGCGGAGCACGTCCTTTTCCTTCGCCGCGATCTCCGAGCGAATCTTGTCTTCCGAACAGTTCGTGCATCCTTCGCGCACTTCGCCTTCGAGGGCGTTGCGGGCGTGCTCCAAATCTTCCCGCGTGATGATTTCGTTGTTCACGCGGGCGACAATTTCCTCGAGCACGGTGCCCTTGGTCTGCGCGCCCGCAGGAACGCACAGTCCCGCAAAAATCAGGGGAAAAATCAGCCATCCGAACAGTTTCATAAGGGATCTTCCGTCCGTCAGTTTATCGCTTCGTTTCAAGCGGAAGCAACACGTTTCTGACGCTTTCCGCCACGCTGGCGCGGCGCTCGAGGCGCATCCACAGCGTTCCGCTGGGATCGAGGCGCAGGCCTTCCTGGTGCGACCGGATGAACTTCACGAGCTTTTCGGGCGAGAGAGGCGTTTCAGGGTGAAACTTGATGGCCACTTCGTTCGCGCGCCTCTCAATCGAAGAGATCAGCAGGCCCTCGGCCAGCCCTTTCAACAGCGCATAGTCCAACAAATTCCGGACCGCGGGCGGCGGTGCGCCGAATCTGTCCGTAAGCTCGCTCGTGACTTCGTCTCGTTCTGCTTCCCCTGCGATTCCCGCGATTCGTTTGTACGTCCTTAGGCGAAGATTTTCGTTCGGGATGTACTCTTCTGGGATGCGGATGTCGAGCCCAAGGTTGATCGTGACGCGCATTTCGGGCTTGACCTCTTCGCCCTTGAGCGTGGAGACGGCGCGCTCGAGCATCTGCACGTACAAATCGAAGCCGATCGCGTTGATGTGGCCGTGCTGCTGGCCGCCGAGCAGGTTTCCGGCGCCGCGGAGTTCGAGGTCGAGCGCGGCCACGCGGAAGCCCGCGCCGAGGGCGCTGAATTCCTTGAGCGCGGCCAGGCGCCGAGTGGCAAGGGGCGTGAGCGAGACGTCTTCGGGTACGACCAAATAGGCATAGGCGCGCTGGTTCGAGCGGCCCACGCGCCCGCGAAGCTGGTACAGCTCGGAGAGGCCGAAACGGTCGGCGCGATTGATCAGAATCGTGTTCGCGCGCGGGATGTCCAGGCCGTTTTCAACGATGGTGGTGCAAATCAGGACGTCAGCCTCGCCGCGGACAAATTTGAACATCACCGATTCGAGTTCCTTCTCGTTCATCTGACCGTGGCCGACCACCACGCGCGCTTTGGGCACCAGCTTGTTCACCAGGTCCGCGATCGTGTAGATCGATTCGACGCGATTGTGGACGAAGAAAACTTGCCCGTGGCGTGACAGCTCTTCCTCAATCGAGCGGCGAATGAGCGACTCGGAAAACGGGGACACGACGGTTTGGATTGCCAGGCGATCCTTCGGCGGCGTTTCGATCACGCTCATGTCACGCAAGCCGACGAGGGACATGTTAAGCGTCCGCGGAATGGGCGTCGCGGAGAGCGTCAAGACGTCGACGTTCAGTTTGAGTTCTTTGAGGCGTTCTTTGTGCGCGACGCCGAAGCGCTGCTCTTCGTCCACGATCAAGAGGCCGAGATCGTGAAACCTCACGTCCTTGGAAAGCAGGCGATGGGTGCCGATGACGATGTCGACCTCACCCGTTTCCACTTGGGTCAGGACGCTCTTCTGTTCGCGCGGGCTGCGAAAGCGGCTGAGCAGATCGACCTTTACCGGAAAAGCGGCGAATCTGCGGCGGAATGTATCGTGGTGCTGGAAGGCAAGCACGGTGGTCGGCGCGAGGATGGCGACTTGCTTGGAGTCGGTGACGGCTTTGAAGGCGGCGCGCATGGCCACTTCCGTTTTTCCGTAGCCGACGTCGCCGCAGAGCAGGCGATCCATGGGCTGCTGCTTCTCCATGTCGCGCTTGGTGTCGGCGATGGCGATGGCCTGGTCGGGGGTTTCGTCGAACTCAAAGGCGTCTTCAAATTCGTGCTGGAATTCGCCGTCCGGAGAAAACGCGAAGCCCTCGCCCGCTTTGCGCCCGGCATAGAGCTTCAATAGTTTGTCGGCCATGTCCTCGACCGACTTTTTCACGCGGGCTTTGCGCGCCGTCCAGGTGCTGCCGCCCAGTTTGTCGAGAACGGGCTTCGCGCCTTCTACAGCGCGATAGCTCTGGACGAGGTCGAGGCGCTCGAGCGGAACGTAGAGGCGCGCGTCGTCCGCGTAGCGCAGGCGCATGAATTCGCCGCGCGCGCCGCCGTTTTCAATCTGCTGCAAGCCTTCAAACTGGCCGATGCCGTGATCGACGTGAACGACGTAATCGCCGGCCTTTAGCTCGGAGAAATCGCTGAAGAAGCTGGCGGTCTTGGGGCGGCGCTTGGCCGCGCCCGTACGCATGGACTCGAAAACATCGCCGGTCCCAAACAGCGCGACGCGCGCGTCGAGAAAGACGACGCCGTCCGTGAACGGCCCTCGGCACAGGACGATGGCGGGGACGCTGCCGGCCGAGGAGTCTTCCGCGAGGCGCGCGCTCGTGGCGTTTTCTTCCAGATCGCCGAGGCGGAACGGCACTTCGTACTCGTGGCACAGATCGGCGTAGCGTTCGAGTTCGCCCAGACTTTCGGCGGCCAGGAGTACGCGCTCGCCCGAGGCTACGCGTTCGCGCGCTTCGGCCATAAACCCGGGCACGTTGCCGTGAAAATTGGTCGTCGGTTGCGTTTGAATGTTGCGCGTTTCCGAGTTCTCGCGCACGAGGCCGAGGTGTTCGAGTTCCAGAATCGGGTGCCCGGCAAGCTGGTCCGCCCAGTCGTCGGTAAAATAGTACGAAGAGAGGACCTCTAGCGAGTCGCTACCGCTCGCCTCCAGACTCTCCGTCGCGCTCTCCAGGAAGGCTCGCGAGGCTTCTTCCATCGCCCCCGGCTCGTCGAAAAGGATGACGGTGTCCTCGTGCAGATCGAACAACGAATGCGTGCGGGATGCGCGATTCGCGCCGGCTGAACTTCCGTTTCCGGCGTGAAGGCCGTTGCCGGTCTGCTCGACGAGCGGCGGGAGCGTGACGTGCTCGATGGGGCGAACCGAGCGCTGCGTATTCGGATCGAACTCGCGGAGCGATTCGACCGCGTCTCCAAACAGCTCGAGGCGCACGGGCCGGTCGGCCTCGGCAGGAAAGATATCGACGATTCCCCCGCGCACGGTGAATTGGCCGGGCATCTCCACCATTTCGTGGGATTCGTAACCCACGTTGCGCAGGTGGGTGACGAGTTCTTCGAGCGAGACGGCCTCGTCGCGCTTGAGCGTGCGTGCCTGGGAGGCGTAGTGCGCGGCATCATCCAGCCGCATGCGAGCCGAGGCGATCGGCGCAACGACGACGCGCGATTGGCCCGTGGCGTAGCGCCATAACGTCACCGCGCGATTTTCCAGGATTTCCGCGTGCGGGACAGCGTCCTGCCAGGGGAAAACGTCCATCGCCGGCAGCACGCCGATTTCGGTGGCTTCCTGGCCCGCGAGCGCGGCGTAGAAGAACTGCATCGACGCGGCAAAGGTCTCGGCTCGTGCTTCGGATTCCACCACCACGACAACGGGCCGGCGCAATTCCGCTGCCACGATCGCCGCGACCAAAGCCTTGGCCGTGTCCGTGAGTCCGGCTAGGCGTTCGCGCGAACCTCCGCGGCGGAGCGCCGCGAGCGCGGCCTCCAGCGCCGGATGCTGGCTCACCGGCGCCAACGTTTCCGAAACCGACGGCAGGATCATGATTTCTTGACGGGTTCGCCGGACGCGCCAACGCCCGCGGCGCCGACGCCGAGATTGCGGATGCGTTGAACCAAGTTTGTAGTGGAGTATCCGGGAGCAAGAGGAATGGACACGACACGCCCGCCGGCCGCTTCCACTTCCTCGCGTCCCGCGACTTGATCGAGAGCCCAATCCGCGCCTTTGACGAGAATGCTGGGAAGCACGCGGGAGATTAGTTCGCGTGGGGTCGGCTCGTCGAAAATTGTTACATAGTCAACCGAGGCAAGGGCGGCGAGGACCTCGGCTCGATCGCGTTCGGGGACGAGGGGCCGCTCCGGCCCTTTGTTGCCGCGTACGCTGCGATCGCTATTGACCGCCACGATGAGCACGTCGCCCAGAGCGCGCGCATCCGTAAGGCAGCGCACGTGGCCCGGATGGATCAGGTCAAAGCAGCCGTTGGTGAAGACTACGCGCCGCCCGGTGCTCTTTTCACGCGCCGTCAGTTGGATCAATTCGTCTTGAGAGATAATTTTTCCCATGGGAGACGATATAAGTACGAGTTCCGATGCGGGCGCCCGCAGAGACTCATAGTAGCATGCGCGGCGCGGACTTCAGTCTGTGGGGTTTCCGGCAATCCGCCCGGGCGTCGCATCTTGCCAAGATCAGTTGGAACCAGACAGACTTAAGTCTGTCCTACACCGCCGATTTCGCTTGCATTTGTGATCCGGCTCACAGATGCTCGGGGCAATTCAGGGTATGGTTAGGGCCTTCGGGCGGGTTGAGCGAATTCCCGTTTGTGATGTTTTCCGGGTCTCGAAGGCGTGGCACGTGAACTGTCGCCGCACGCCCGCGCGAGGTGGCGCAGGCTGCGGGACGATTGATCAGGAGGCAGAACACGATGTGGGAGGCTTTGGAGCAGTCCGCATGGATCAAAACGCTCGGTGAAACGGGATGGATGTACGCAAGCATCTCCGTACTTCACTACCTGACGATGTTCTGGTTCATCGGTTCGATGGCCGTGGTGGATTTGCGAGTCATGGGCTTCGCCGCGCGCAAGAGAAGCCTTGCCGACCTGGCCGAACAGCTCTATCCGTGGGCTTGGACCGGCATGGCGCTGGCGATTATTTCGGGATTCTTCATGTTCGCGACGGATGCGGGCGATTGGGCGCCCGACCCGGTGTTCCACTGGAAGCTGGCGATGATTGCGATCTCGATTGTGCTGGCGGTGCTGGTTCAGATGTGGGCGCCGAAGTGGTCGGCCGCTCCTGAAATTCCCACCTGGGCGAAGGTTCTCGCTGCGGTCGCGCTGCTCTTCTGGATCGGCACGATCTTGAGCGCGTCCGAGATTCCTGCGATGGAAGGATTGGGATAGAGCGTGAAAAGGAGCTACGGACAAACGCAGCTTCAGGGGCAAAAGAGTCCGTGTGAAAACTCAGCTCTAAGAGACGAGAAGGTAGTGCGGGTGCCCCACCCTTTGTGCATTTCAAAGGGTGGGGGTTTAGATTCGAGGGTGACCGGAGACTTGGACACGGATAGTCCACAAAATCCCCACCCTTGCAAAAACCACAAGGATGGGGCACCCACGCGTAGCTTCAGTGGCTAAAGCCGGCTGATGCGTAGGCGTTACGGCCGGGCTGAAGCCCGGCCCTCCGAACGCCGAGAGGAGAGGACACTCGATATGTACGGAATGCTGCAAACGTTCGCGAAATGGCTGGAGGGGACGCCGTGGGGAATCGGCGTTCGCACGTCGCTTTGGGCGTATCCGTTTACGCAGCTGGTCCATTTCACGGGCCTGTCGATTTGGCTGGGCACGAATCTGGCGCTGGACTTGCGGCTGCTCGGATTGGGCAAGAAGCGCGAAACGGCCGCGCAACTGCGCGACGATTTGTTTGCGTGGAACTGGATCGGCTTCTGCATCGTTGTAACTGGCGGATTGCTTCTGTTCTCCTCGACGGCGACAACGTTCCTCGTTAACCCCGCGTTTCGCTGGAAGCTGGGAATCTTCGTTCCGGCGGCGCTGCTCTGGCACATCTTCGTGCAGGCCAAGGCGCGCAATTGGGGAGCGACACAGGATGTTCCTGTAATCGGAAGGCTGTCCGGCCTCGCGGAAATTTTGTTGTGGGTGTGCGTTATCACCGCCGCCGTTGAGATTCCGAACCACTAGTGAAGATAAAGCGCTGCCATTCCGAGCGAAGCGACGAATCTGCTTTTCGCTCGACCGAAACAACAGCGGATTCCTCGTTTCGCTCGGGACGATACGGTGGCGCTCAGGGGCTGCTTTGCTCGGGACATCATCCACCGCGTTCATGCCGCTTACGTTCCTCGTCTCTGGACGCGCAGAGTTTTCTGCTATACTCACGCGAAGGTTTCAGTTGCGGCACGATTTGCCTCCCACAGCTGGACCTCCCAGCGCCGAGTCCGATGCCAGGCTCTGCCTTCTTTTTGAG
>Ga0210401_10005165_pt1 | contig 13462 bp, 15 predicted proteins | sample IncBWH32MmetaG_FD_150866 | JGI IMG/M metagenome (GOLD analysis project Ga0210401, IMG submission 150866) | Forest soil microbial communities from Barre Woods Harvard Forest LTER site, Petersham, Massachusetts, United States - Inc-BW-H-32-M | ecosystem: Environmental > Terrestrial > Soil >... | reverse complement strand
GGTGTCGGCATCATCTCGCCCCGAGAGCACAAAAACGCCGTACGAATCGCCCTCCGTCCTCGTGCTCTTCGCCAATGCCACCCCGATAACGCGTGCAAGAGCCTCGTTCCCGTCCCGTCGCAGTCTTTCCGCCTCCTCGTCGCTGAAGACAACGCTGGAATACCGCGCCCGGATCTTGGCGATCAAGATCTGGATCTCGCCCTCCGTATAGAACCCGAGATAGTCGATATCGGAACGGAAGGACCGATCCGGTTGGCAGATGTAAGCGGCGGTCTCCAAGTACTCGGGCCACGCCCAGCGCGCCGCCACGATCACCGTGTCGTCGGTACTCAACAGTCCGTCCACCTCGAAGAGGTTCACCAATTCATCGAGCAAGAACCGAGTTTGCTCGCTGTAGAGCCGTGCCGAGATCACCGTGATCGCGTCGCGCAGGCGGCCGAAGGAGGTCCAAAGGATCCGGCCCCCTACCTCCTCGCTGACCTCTCTCACGAGCTCGGGCGGTTCGGAGTCGGGGGTGATCACGAACAAGAGCGCGTCTGCGTTTTTCCTTAGCTGCGCCCCGTAGGCGCGCAGCTGATCGGCCGAATGACCCTCCCGCGAATACGACCCCCGGGCGGTCTTGGTCTCGAACAACCACTCGAAATGCCCTGCGATCCGCGCATCCGCCACAGCTCCCTCACCCGGGATCTGGTTCTCGAAGGTAACCGCGCTCAACTCGCCGGCCTCGGTCGCCGCGGCCAGGATCTCTCGCACCAACTCGAGGTCGATGCGTTCGAATACCGCCATGATTGACGAGGTGACGCGGTTCTCGCCGCCGCGATACGGCGACAGCAGCGGGTTAGGCATCGGATCATTCTTACGCGGGCAGACTGGGGGCGGAAGAACGCCCGAACCGGCCGCTCGTTCCACTCTCCTGCTTCAAGCTGGCAACCATCGATTCCAGCTATTGCAGGCGCCTTAATCGTCTAGCTTCTCATCAAGGGCTCTTCGGCCGTTCAGGATGATCAGCGGTAGTAGCCCCTGGGTTCGACTTCAGTCCACGCCAAGATGTCGTGAAGTCGGAGCGTTCCCACATTCCAACCGCCGGCCACCACGAGCGCTTGAAGAGTTGCCAGCTCTGCCGCCGTTGCTACCAGGTCGGATTGCACAGCAAGGAAGGCTTGCTCCATGGCTCTATGGAAACGAACGTCCCCGGAAGGCGCACCATCCGCCAACATTGCTGCTGTTCTCTTGTCGCAATAGTGACCAACCACCACGGAATCGAGTATCGGTATTGCCTGCCGTCTCTTCCGGTGAAGGACTTTTGTCACAACTGCAGCCTGTGCACCCTGGGCGCGAGTCCCCGCAATTACCAAGTCCACAATGCCATCTATTGCAGCGGAGCTGGCCAAATCCGCATCGGCGGGGACGGATTGCAGAATAGCTGAACACTCGCTAACAAGCCCGTCGTGGATTGTCCGAAGATTCGTCACACTGGCGTTCGCCACGAACGCATTTACGCCGGTTGCGACGAGTACATCGAACGGAAGAATGACATTGGGAATTCGATCTGCGTAAGCGTCATACCATGCGTATTCCCTTTTCAAGAACCGCTCAATCCGTTGCAAGGGGTCGATGACCCTAATGCCGCTTGGGAAATCGATGCTTGTTGGAGATGCCATTTCTCGCTCGTGTCTGGTTGGTAGCTGGATCCTACGATTGCCCACATCCTGCCGCCGTCTGAGCGGCTATGGCCAGGCTGCACGCTCGAAGTCCTTTCAGTGTCCGGACTCCCCGCCCGGCATCGCAACCGTTCAATAGAGACGTCCATCGAAAGGCACAGGCTTACACGAATGTCACAACCACAGGATGATGACTTTGAAGCACTTCAGTACAGCAGTTACGTAATAGACCTGGATGTAGAATCTTTGGGGAAGATTGCTGGAATGGTGCTCGGTCTAAGCGCGGGCTATGTGATTCTGGAACGTTGGGACACAGGAACTCACTCACTTTCTGGCGAACTTCTACGAGTCCACCAGAAGAAAATTATGAAGTTCGGTCTGCCATGAGCGATGACTGCCGACCGTTGTGCGTACAGCATCGCGTGCCGCAGCCGGAGTCTTTTTCTGGTAATCAGCTCACACCGCCCAACCATTCACCCACCATTTGAGAAAATCGCAATAACCCACCTCGCTCGCCTATTCCTTGCACTACTACTCGGGCACCAATTACGGTCAAGGAGTCAACGGAGATCCTCTCAAATTCTTCGACCGTCCCCGTCAGGTCAGGTGTCGACAAACCGTCGCTTGGATAAAGGAGAATGGCTCGATTGGCGTCGGCGGCCTTCAAAAAGGCCAGCGCTTCGTAGAGGTCAGTGTTGATCACTCGGTACTCATCAGTAGGTCTTCCCTTGTACTTCGCGTCAACAACGAGGATCTCTGCCTCTTGCTCAATCAGGACGTCCGGCGTCGTCGTCGCTGGCTTAGTCTGAGTGCCGCGTGTTCTGTTACCTAACGTCAGGACCGTCTGAGAGCGTACGATCGCACTTGAGGATCGGCTACGTCGGATGGCGAAAGTAATGGCGTCCTCCCAAGCACGCCAAGTATCTAAAACAAACCCAGGGGCCGACAGTCTTCCCATCCGGAGGCTTCCACCGAATTCCTCGCATATCAAATAGGCCATGTCCAAGATGGGCTGCCATCTGCGGTGGCGACTAGGCGCTCGTAATGGCGCCGGGTTGAATTCTGCGTGTGCCTTCGGTCCTGTTATTTCATTCCGAAGTTGAGCAGCCAGAGATGGGTTGCTTACTTCGTTCGCTAACAGTCTCAGCGCGTGATCGATCAAGATCGAAAACGGGTTGACTCTCGAGAATGTTGGCAGACTCTGTGCGAATCCCTCTTCTGAGACGTCGAAGAAACTCTCTGGTTCCAGATCACCGTCGACCTCAAAGTCGAACCATCGACGAATTTGGTAGGTGCGGAGGGGATTACGACGGTTTGCACGGATCAATGCCAAAAGATTCATTGCAATGATCGTGGTTAGGTCTGACTTCTGGTGGAGTGATGCGGCGACTGGAGCAGAGCTGAGAAGCTGAGTGTGTCGGGACAACAGCGCAAGCTGGAAGAAGTCTTCCTGCCATGGTGTCTCAGCGCGGAGGAACTTCGGGATGATTTCCAATTCAAGTGTGGGAGTCAGGCGAACGATTCCTGCAATTCCTGCGGCTCTTACGAGAGTTCCGTCAAAACGAAATCGCGGTGCTGCTTCAGCATCCTTGCCAAGTCTGGACGACGTCCTAGTCAACACGACGGAGGCTTGCTGAGCATCCATCCCGTCCTGGACTAGTGCGTCAAACGGAATCCCAGAAGGCTGCCATTCTTGGATAGATACGCGCTTAGGCGGTGCCATCTTTGGCCACAGCAAACAAATATTCGTAAAGGTTCGCGACCGGGATCGGGCTCGGACTCGTCACAATCTCACGCGGCTCATCGCCGAAGAGAATGGTCTCGTATGAAGCCACTGGATTTGGTCCGCTAAGCAGATTAAGGACCGCAGCCACTCCTCGCGCGTCGCCGAAAAAGATTTCATCGATGTGTGCTTGGACTTTTGCCCATGCACGCGAGATGTGCTCCGCCGCACCGATAACTGTGTCTGCCACAGGCTCGGCCATGAAAACGCCATGGCCTAGTCGGTATTCTGGACCCCGCCCTACGGCAATACGATCGTTTATAGCTTGCCACGCGTAAATCGCAACGCGGTAGACATCGGCAGCCGTCTCTGGAGTTGCAGGAGGTTCGTCCCCCGACTCAGCGACACCAAGGTAGATCATTAGAACGTTCGACGAAGGTTCGACCCTGAACGATTCCCAACGCCGAAGAAATGCGACGTCCAATGCTTCGACGCTGGTATCCGCCTGATTCATCGCGCCGAGTATGTAGAGATCTCCCGATAGGGCAATCTCTTCAATTCCCTCATTCATCAATGCATCGAACGTCACCGTCGACGGGGTGGGATCTCCCTCCGAATCGCCGCGCTTATCTCGCTCCATGGAGACGATGGCTCCGCCGAACAGCTGAACCGCTGGGCCTCGGTTTATCTCATCAATGATGATCAACGCCGTGCCATCCGACTCGGATGCAAACAGATTCGCTCGCAAGAGCACTCCAATTGATGTCGAGAATGCCCCGGGTTCATCCAGATCGGGCATTAGACCGCTGACAAAGTCGCGATATTTACTGTTTTGATGGAAGACCGTTCGAAAGACCTGACGACTAGAGCAGCTAGGGCTCGGTAGCCAGGGGAACGCGGCTGATACCGCTCCTGCCTTCGGGATAGGCACAGCTGCGCCTTTGTCGTGAGGCGGTACCGTAGGAATCCCCCGGAACAGCTCCGCGACCTTCGACAGCAATGCTGTCTTCCCGGTGGCTGGCGGTCCCGAGATGAGGACATTGAGGTGTCGGCGAAGTAACCCCAGAACTTCGATTGCATCCGCCTCGAGGTCAGACAACGCACTCCCTCCGCCCAGTAATCAGATCTATATAGCCGGCTGCCAATGTGGACTCTGGTCTGTCGTAGTGAAGCAGACACTCAAGGATCGCATTTGAAATGCCGTCCTCCCAAGCCTCCAACTGAGTGTGTCCAATAATGTACGGCCATACCTCTTGGTCACTATCTTGAACGAGAATCACGAGTTCATACTCGCCTGGGAACCGCTGAGCTTCGGCAAAGGGCTTGTATTTATAGACCGTCGCCAGGCGGCCCTCGCCAGGACGGGAGTTTGTTGGTGGCCAGATCTGAGCCTCTTCGCGGTGCACTGAACCCTCTTCGTCCCAGGCAAGTACACCGGTAAAAATCTCAACGTGACGCGGTCCTTTACCCGCAATCCGCCCTGGGAACATGTCACCCAGCACGGGTTCAAATACGTCCCAATTCCGGAATCGTAGATCCCGCGCTCCACCACCGGTTGGTGAATCGTTTGATTCCGCCACGAATTTTCGGTAGTCGCCGTCATCTAGACGACGCCAAACAATTCGTTCAGGTCGAGCTGGCAATGGCATTTGTCGTGATTCCGAAATGAGGAATGGAGGAAGCGTATTCAGCGGGTACGAAAGGTACTGCACCAATGGATCGCGCTTCTTCGACGCGCTCTGAAGCCAACGAGTCGGTGGCGCCCAAGACTTCGCTCGTGATGCTTAGAAGTAAGTCACGCGTGACAGTCGACCGCTTCTCACCTGTTAGTGAAGGTTGACCTCGATCTAAAAGCAGGAAATCGTCCAGCATGAGCTGTAGATCCGCGAGATCCAAGCCAAACGACAAGAGAACCCGGGCGTCGATCTCAGCGCGCCATGCAGCGATCTCCCACGGATCACACGGCTGGCCTCCGGATAGTGCTCGATTGATTCGTTCAGCAAGTTCACCAAGATGCCTGGCCGGCAGTGAAGAGGGCTCAAGGTTGGGGAAAGGCATGGCTTGAAGTAGGAAGAAATTCACGGTCGTCGTTACGATCCGCCTCGCCCACCAATCAAACGCGATTGAGTTCGCAATTGCAATCCAGGTCAATAGGTGCGAGTGATCGTGCTCACGAAGCTGAATGGTAGGAACTTTGTTTCCGCACACCACGCCACTCGGAATAAGAGCCGCGATTATCGTGCGCTCATTGGTTTGCCCGGTGATATCGCAAAACCCGATCCGTTCATCGGTAATCCGTTCCGACGCAGATTTAGGTAGAGCTTCTTTAGGAATCCAAAATTGAGGGTGCACGCGACTCGAGCCGAAGGGGGAAGGCCTCCACTCGGCGCTTCGTCCGGTTCCCCCCAAATATTGCTTAGCCCCAAACCAATGTTGTGCAACCATTCGACCCTCTGCGACTGGCACTGCTCCTTTAGTCATTTCGCGGCAAAAATGGGGTCGATCGCGGGTCATATCCACCTCGCGCAAAATGAAGGGGTGCCACGGAGAGTCCGCATCCCCGAGATTGCGACCAACTTCAGCCATTCGACGCCATAGCCGCCACTCTTCAGTGGAACGGACCTCCGGTATGGCAAGAGATGGAGACAAACGTTCAAGTGTTCGCCGTCCGATCAATGTTGGCGACGTGCGTTCAACACCGCCGGCGGTTCCGGCACCATGCGAAAGTCGAATAGGAGCCGGATTCGACGTGGCGCGACTGGCAACCAGAGATAAGAACTTGAATCGCGTATCAATCGAAAAGAACCGTGAACGGTTGTCGTGAACTGTTATGTCTAGCTCGTTGAACTCATTCCACAAGCGTTTTCTCAACTGAGCACAACCTAGAGAGCGGATCAGACCCCCTGGCACCAGGATCCCGAGTGTTCCCTTGGGACCCGCAAGGTCGGCTCCGAGCTCAAGAAACACCTTAAACAGATCGACTTCCCCCCGACCTTGGTTGCTGTACACCTGTAGAAGCGCCTCGGCATAGCGAGCTCTTTGAGCGCGGGCCGACTGGTAGTGCTTCGGGTGATGCTCGTAGTCGTGGCCATAGTGACGGTCCACACCGTTCGATTTCAAGAACTCATGCCGACTTAGCTTTACTCTTTCCCACGGCGGGTTCGCTAAGACAACGTCGAATCCTGACGATGATGCAATCGGCCAAGCCGCCGGTCCATCTGCGAGGCTGTCAATTACTTGGAGTCGACTGTCGAGGTGTTCGATCGCCGAAAGGGACTCGCACATTGACGCCAGGGAAAGACGAGCCCCACGGATTGCAATCTCATCGAGATCCGCAGCGCAAATGCACTCAGCCACCATCCGCGTCGACGCTCTTCGATCGTCGCCACAAGCGGCACGCACCGCAGCAACCAATAGGATGCCCGTTCCGCTGGCGGGATCAATGATCGTGTCTCGATCCGTTCGAATAGCCTGAGACGCAAGGTCGGTCGCCAAACGGAAGTCCGTGTAGTAGGCACCGGTGGTGCGCTTTCGATGAGCATCAAGGGCAGGCTGCGCCAAAGCTGCTAGTGCGAGAGATGGGTGCGCAGGAAGCGCTTCCAACAATGCCAGCAAATCCTTGGCGATCTGCTCGGTGGGAATGTTCGGCTCTTCAATCGAAAACCGCTCGCGATATTCTGAACATGTCCAGCCTGCGAGACGCGAGGAGGCCTCTTCCAACACGTCGAAGCGCTCTGATGGTTCATAAGAACTCAAGAGAGCTGACGCCGCGTGGAGGGCCACGGATTCCCGAGTACGGATGGTACTCACGTCATGTTCTGTCGATCGTGAGAAGCCATTCCTCTACTACCTTGCGCCGTCCTGCCTTCTCGTTTGGCCGATAGCGGCCGATCTCTCTAATCGATCGAAGTTCAGCTCGCTCGCCCTTAGCGATGAGGGTCTCGAGAAGTTCATCGAGATTGACGAATCCATCAGTGCTATATGACATGTAGATCTGTCTTGCCTCGAGTGATAGCAACAAATTGGTTATCGCTGCTTGAGCCAGTCGCGAATAGCAATACTTTGAAGCTTTTGAGCGCCAAGGTCTGAGGCCAGTGACTCCGGAGACATCGGGGTTGTCGCCATAGGCGACGGTTTCGAGAATGTGATAGTAGGCCGCGTACTGACGCTTGGTATAGGGCGGATCTAGGTATACGACGTCGGAAGACTTGCTCGACATGCCCTCGACGTCACCTATTTGTATCTCGACAGTCGTTCTGTCACTGGAGAGTTTCTGCGGCTGTAAATGAATCGGGCGAAGGGCGATTTCGGTCCAATCGCGGAGAAAACAACCGTACGTACCGGCCGTATTTGCGATTCGATTGGAAGCGAGTAAAAGATCCGCGATGAGTAACCGATACTCGGTTCGAGTGATCGTTTCCGTCCGCAACAACCGCTCGATTTCAAGGCGTATCGCATCAATTCGCGCTGCATTCTCCACCGTAAAATAGCGTCGCTCCACCTCACAGCTTTCAGAGGAGAGCGGGGAATATGTTCGCGCAACGAACCCCTCCGACCCCGGAATGGAATTGAGGTGGCCGAGAATGGATTCGTAACCACCCGCGACCAGGAACGGCGCATCCGACTGGGAAGTCAGACGAGCCGCTGCAATTAGTCCAGCCGAAAGCAGCGTGTCGTTGATTAGGAATCGTCGCCAACCTCTGCTCAGGGCCATCGAACTGACAGCCCCGGTCCCGCAGAATCCATCTACGAACCGTGAGCCCGATGTGGGAGGTCCGATCTCATCGACGATCGCTAGAGCTACTCGGGCCTTTGAGCCGATGTACCTGAAACTCATGCCGCCTGCAGGCGTTTAGACAACCCCATGATTGGGAGTCTACGCAGGGAGTGTGACGGGTTTCGATGATGATGGCGCGGCGCTATCTATCGGGCTCCCGAGAAGACAACGACCAGACAGCATCGCCATTTCGCACTACGACCTTAGCGTCGCGAGCGAAAGTTCATCAACAAAAGGCGCGGGTCTACTGGTTGTTCTTGAGCTTCTCACTTGCGATGTTGTTCGCACAGAGCGCGTTGCCTGGGGCAGCCCTACTATTTGCCAATGACCGGAGAACGAGTTTTTACGGTTAAGGACACAAAGGCCTACCCATGTAGCGAAATTACGCTCGCAGACGCTGGGTTCACAGAGCGCGGCCACCTGCAGGAATGGGTCATCGCCCACCCTGAAATGCTCGGTGATGACGTAATGGTCGTGTCATTTGAACTCGCTAGATGGATAAACGCGGCCGGCGATCGAGAATTGGACAGACTTGATGTTCTCGGTCTGGATACTGCTGGTCAGCTCGTAGTTGCGGAACTCAAGCGCGGGGAAGCTCCTTATACGGCCGAAATGCAGGCAATCAAGTACGCCGCCCTCGCTAGTCAGTTCACCGTATCGACGCTGGCAGAAGCTTTTGCGAAGTACCTTTCCACCGGCGAACCTTCAATAAATCCAGACGGCGCGCTTGACAGGTTGCTGGAGCACGCGCCTGAGATGACGGATGACACGCTAAGACTTCCTCGCATCGTTCTGATGGCTTCGTCGTTTCCTCCAGTACTCACCAACACAGCGGTATACCTACGCAGAGTGGGCCTCGATCTTTCTCTTGTCACTTTTCAGGCGTATCGGACCTTGGGCGAGGAAGTCGTGCTGACCGTGTCACAGCTCTATCCACTGCAGGAGATGGACGAATTGATGGTGGTCCCCGGTTCAATCCAGCAACGCAAGATTGTGGCAGAAAAGAAAAGAGAAGCTAGAACCACAACCCGACTCTTTGATTCTGGCGCCATTGCGGACGGGACTTCGTTTGTATTGAAGCCGCCGAGTAAGGGTGAGAACGTCGACAGGCTTCTTGAGTGGATAGCGGAAGATCCCGAACGTGGACGAGTGACATGGCAAAACAGCCGTAGCCGACCGCTACTGTGGAACGTCGACCACAAGGCGTACAGCGCCACGGGGCTGGTATCTCTTCTCTTTCAGCAGGCGACCGGTTTGGACCTTCAAGGTATTCAGGGCCCGATCTGGTGGGTTGACTCGCATGGCAAGAATCTCTGGCAGTTGGCCGACGAACTGCCCTAGACAGAGAGGGAAAGATGATGGACCCCTTCGCGGACATACGGAAACCGAAGAGGTCATCGGTCGGGACAGGATCAACCACCTGGGTGCTTAAACACCAGGTACGCCTTGGCGCCAGGCCCAGGCGCGGTGCCGGCCCATTCCCAACCACGGTAGGCCCGATCGTCGAAAAGTCGCTGCATCTCGAAGAGGCCCGTGACCTTGAACGAGTTCCCGTTGTCCGGCGTGTAGGGCTCTTCCGCATCGATCAGCTCATATCTCATAACAGCTCCTCTCGTCCACGAAACACCTTCATCTAGAAGAATCGCAGAGGGATGTGTCACTCGGAAGTGGGCCGGCCGAGCTCGAATGGTTGTGCATCAGCCGTGAAGCTGAACCCTGGGGTCTTGGGGTGTGGGCCGACGCGACCGGCTATCCGGACGCCGCTTGGACCCAGGCGGCCAGCATCTGGGCCAAGACACATGAGGTGCCACCCCCTGGATGACCTCACACGTCACACACCTTGCCGCAATAGCCGGCGCTCCCTAAGCCAATTCGATTATTGCTAGCGAAAGCCAATGCAACCGCCCGCCGAGGCGGCGGCGAAGCCGCCGGCCGAGGCGCGGACGGCTTGAAGCAGTAAAGAAGAACGCGGACATCTGGGGTTTGATCTGGGGGAATGCCTGATTTCTTTGATTTCCTTCTTGCTCTTGGTCTCGCTCTGTTGGTCGTTGTGGTTGCTACAGGTGCTTGATCCTGCTCTCCTGCTCTCCTGCTCTCCTGCTCTCCTGCTCTCCTGCTCTCCTGCTCTCCTGCTCTCCAATTCCTCCCGTAGTCGTTGCCGTTGCTGACCATCGAGTACGCAGCGACAGATCGCACAGTTAGTTGACGTGACCGGAGCTCCCAGGAGACAGGACCGTGAGATCCTGCCTCCCGAGATCTCCTCGAGGCGTCAGTACGGCTGGCCCACCCGCCACTCCATCTGATGAGGCACCTCGAACTCTCCGGCCTGCTCAGCGCAGTGCCAGCAGACGACCTCGCCGGTGCTGAGAGGTGCGTGAGTGCTGTCCATGTCGCCGCAGAGCTCGCACTCGTGCCAGTACTCGTCGGTTCCCTCGGCGAGCTTCCGCTCGATCCAACTGCTCAAGGTGATGCGCATTTCGTTTCTCCTTCTCTCGGTGCGGTCCGTCCGGAGGGTTCTCCTCCGGACGGGTTCCGCTGCTGACGCTGAGAGCGCAGGAAGGCGAGTCAGGGTCCGAGGTCAAGGGGGCTGTCCGAAAAGAAAATCGAGAACCGCGGAGGCAGCTGGCTCGGAATGAGTGCTGATTTTGTATTCGGCCCTTGACCCTGGACGACCGCCCTCCAAGGTGAGCAGCGACTGCAGCGGAGCCCGTTCGGAATGCGCCCCCGGCGGGACCGGGCCGAGAGAGGGATGCGCGATCGCCCGGAGTAGATGGATCGCGCCCGCCGCCGATGTCCGCGGGCGCGCCTGGCGCGCTCACCCGCGCGTCGTGCCCTGCGACCAACTCGCTGTCGAGGCTTCCACACTCGGCGTTTAAACGAGCGTGACAGCGTCGATCTGGCGGCGATCTACGGGTCTCTGACCTCCATGTTGTTCGGTTTCGGCGATTTCAGCGGCTCTACCTAAATAGGGAAGGAAGTTCCTCCCCTACTTGGAAGGAGCAACCAATGCGCTTGCCCGTTGACACCAGTGTCGTGCACTTCGTTTCGGCCGGACCGGCCGAACCGAGCATCGACTTCGACACCAAGCAGCAGAAGACCGACGCCAAGGGCGTCGCCATCAACCAGGTCCACCTCTTCGTCGTCGGTGACGGCGGAACCCGTGAGGTCATCACGGTCAAGGTGGCCGGCGAGGTCCGAGGACTCGGCCAGTTCACTCCGGTGAAGGTGACCGACCTCCTCGCCATCACCTGGTCGATGGCCGATCGCTCCGGCGTGTCGTTCTCGGCCTCCAAGGTCGAGGCGGTGACCGCGAGGGCGTCGGCCTGATGGCACGGTTCTTCGCGATCGTGCTGGCGCTCATGGTGGGCCTGGTCGTGGTCGGGTTCGTGCTCGCCCACTTCGGCATCGCCGTGGGCCTGGTCGTGGCCGTCATCCTCGTCGGCCGTTACCTCCATCGGCACGGTGCCTGAGCGTCCCTACGTCAAGACCCTCAACCCCTACTCCCGGATGGCGCTGGTCGTCCGGGGGTGGGGGCTCGAGGTCGCCTTGGCTCTCGGCATCTTCGGACTCTGGCGCCTCGGGGTCGCACTCGACGGCGAGGGCACCGGGGTCCTGGCTCTTGGGGTCGTCGGCATCGTCTTCTGGCGCAGCCCCGTCCTCACCCGTCGTCTGGCGAAGACGCTGCGCGACCGGGCGACTGCTCGGTGGTTCGTGCGGGTGTTGGTGGCCTGCGAGCTCATCAGCCGTCACGGCCTCATCCCTCGAATCGAAGCGACCGAGGCGATCCCGGCCGGCCGGCGACTGCGCCTCCGCCTGCCGCCAGGGTTCACCGCCGAGATGCTCGATGAGGCGAGCGAGGCGCTGGCGGCCACTATCGGAGCGCGCGACGTCCGCGTCGTGCGCGAACCCGCAAACGCTTCGCTGGCCCACGTCTCGATCCTCTTCCGAGACCCGCTGTCGGCCCCTGCCCCGCCGTGGCCCGTCCCCAAGGGCTCGCTGTGGGAGCCGCTTTCGATTGGCGTCGACGAGGACGGCAACCCTGTCTCGATCGGACTGCCCGAGCGCAACCTGTTGCTCGGCGGCGAGCCCGGTGCCGGCAAGTCGGTGACCCTCTCGCTCCTGATCGCGGCGGCCGCCCTGGATCCAGCCGTGACGCTCACCCTCCTCGACGGCAAGCAAGTGGAGCTCGCGCCGTGGTCGGGATCGGCGGAGCACTTCGTCGGGCCCGACATGGCCGGCGCCATCGACGTCTTGAAGGACCTGTGCGCCGAGATGGACCGCCGCTACGGCGTCTTGTTGTCGTCGGGTCTGCGCAAGATCGAGCGTGGGGGTGACTTCGGGCTCCACGTCGTGGCCATCGACGAGCTCGCCTTCTACATGCGGGGTGGGACCAAGGACGAGCGCACCGAGCTCTCCGAGACGTTGCGGGACCTCATCTCGAGAGGACGGGCGGCCGGCATGATCGTCATCGCCGCCACCCAGAAGCCCTCCAACGACATCGTCCCGACCTTTGTCCGCGACCTCTTCAGTTTTCGGATGGCGCTGCGCTGCACCACCCCCGAGGCCTCCGACACCATCTTGGGCCAGGGCTGGGCGAAGGAAGGCTTCTCGGCCTCGACACTGGATCCGACAAGCCGGGGCGTGGGCTACTTGCTGGCCGAAGGGGCGACCCCGCTCAAGGTCCGCACCCACTACCTCGACGACGACGCCATTGCCGCGCTGGCGAAGCGAGCCCAGCAGCGGAGATCGCGATGAGGTCGGTGGCGGAGTGGCGCTCGGTGCTGGCCGAGGTCGACCAGGCCGGCCTGTGCGCCCACCCCGTCCGCCTGCGCGGCGTCACCTTGGACCGCGCCACCGGAGAGCTCGCCGAAGCCGACCTCCTGGTCGCGTGCAAGGACCGCCGGGCCGCCGTCTGCCCCTCGTGTGCGCGCCTCTACCAGGCCGACGCCTGGCAACTGGTGGCTGCCGGCATTCGCGGCGGCAAGGGAGTCCCGCCGAGCGTCGTCGCCCACCCCCAGCTCTTCGTGACCCTGACCGCACCATCCTTCGGTCCGGTCCACCGGGCCCAGGTCTCGGGCAAGAGTTCCCGACCGTGTCGCCCTCGCCGCAGCTCCGGGATCTGCGCTCACGGGCGGCCGCTCTCGTGCAACGTCCGCCACGGCACAGACGACCGTGCCGTCGGCGAGCCGTTGTGTCCCGAGTGCTTCGACTACCGCGGCGCGGTGCTCTGGAACGCCCACGTCTCGCGGCTGTGGGCCCGGACCGCGCACCGCCTCTACCGCGAGACCGCGCGGAGCGGCG
>Ga0210401_10005164_pt1 | contig 13464 bp, 11 predicted proteins | sample IncBWH32MmetaG_FD_150866 | JGI IMG/M metagenome (GOLD analysis project Ga0210401, IMG submission 150866) | Forest soil microbial communities from Barre Woods Harvard Forest LTER site, Petersham, Massachusetts, United States - Inc-BW-H-32-M | ecosystem: Environmental > Terrestrial > Soil >... | reverse complement strand
CGAAGTGCCGGGATTGCGCTCGTAGAAACCTTGCGCGCGGGTGAGCTCGAATGCGGCGCGCGTCACCGGGAGATAACCGGTGTTCTGGTGCCAGGAGGCCTGAACTTCCGGCTTCGACAGAAAGCCGAAGAATTTTGCGACGCCCTTGTATTCATCGCGCGGCCGGTCGCGCAGCACCCACAATGTCGCGCCGCCGATGATGGTGTTTTGCGGCGCGCCGGCGACGTCCGGCCAGTACGGAAGCATGCCGTAGCCGACCTCGAATTTCGAATTGGCCTTGATATCGGCCCGGGTCGCCGACGAGCCGATGAAGATTCCGCATTCGCCTTTTTGAAACCGCGGCTCCGCCGCCTGCGCGCGGCCGCTATAATCGAACGCTTTCGTGGTCTGCCATTCCGCGAGTTGCGCGATGTGGCGCACCAGAAGCGGATTGTTGAACGTCAAGACCGCATCCAGCCCGCCGAAGCCGTTGGCCTCGGTCGAGATCGGCAGATTGTGAAATGCGGAAAAATTCTCGACATTGATCCATGACGGCCACGACGTGGTGAAGCCGCACGCCGCGCCGGCCGCACGCAGCCGCTTCGCAGCCTCCCCGACCTCCGGCCAGGTCTTTGGCGCGACTTCCGGATCGAGGCCCGCATCGCGAAACAGATTCTTGTTGTAGTAGAGGATCGGGGTCGAGGCGTTGAACGGAAATGAAAGCATGTTGCCGGCGAGGTCGGCGTAATAACCGGTAACGGCCGGAAGGTAAGCGGCCGGCGAAAACGCTTCCTGTTCGTCCCGCATCAACTCGAACACCGGGTAGATCGCGCCCTTGGCCGCCGTCATGGTCGCGGTCGCAATCTCGTTGACCTGGACAATGGCAGGCTGGCTGCGCGAACGAAACGCGAAGATCGCGGCCGTCACGGTTTCGGTATAGTTGCCCTTGTAGCTCGGGACGACCCGGTAGTCCGACTGCGAGGCGTTGAAATCGGCGGCGAGCTTCTCGACCTGCTTGCCGAGTTCGCCGGACATCGCGTGCCACCAATGGATTTCGGTGACGGCTCGCGCCGGTGACGCCAAGCCGATCGTTACCGTCAAAGCTGCGAGTTGCAGAAATCTGAACGCCGATTTCACGATAAAACCATTCCAATCTGCCGCCGAGACAAGCGCCAACATCGATTTGCGCGCCCGACTTTTAGTCTTGATGCGCCTTCTTCACGCCAACCGGTAACCGCCCCGCTGTCCAGGTGCGGGGCAGGCTTTCGCTTGAAAACCCTCTGATAAGACCTCGGGGTTTCGGGTTCAATCCGTCAAGGGACCGGTCGCTTAGCACAATTGACGACTATCCCGGCATCGGCAGAATAGCTACCGCCCAAATTGTATTGAACCTTTTCTTCCCGCCATAGACATCATCATAAGGGGATTAGGTTGCCTGTGTACAGCCGCGCCGACCTTTCGCGGACCGCAGCACTCGTTGTTGCGCTGCTTTTGGCGGCGGTCGCAACGGGGGCGTTCGCGCGCGAATTTAGAGCCGCCGACACCCAGAACGAAGATTATCCGACGGTACAGGCGCTGCGCTACATGGGCCGCCTGATTGCGGAACGCGCCGGCGGTCGGCACCAGATCCGGGTATTTCATTCGCGCCAGCTCGGCGAAGAAAAGGAAACCATCGAGCAGACCCGCGCCGGCGCGATCGACCTCAATCGCATCAATGGGGCGCTGATCGGAAACTTCGTGCCGGCGATGAACGTACTAGCGATGCCGTTTTTGTTCCGCTCCATCGAGCATCTGCAAAAGGTGCTGGACGGTCCGATCGGCAACGAAATCCTCAATAGCTTCGGGCCCTACGGATTGGTCGGGCTGGCGTTCTACGATTCCGGCGCCAGATCGATCTACAACAGCGTCCGACCGCTGCACTCGATCGCGGACATCAAAGGCCTGCGGCTTCGCGTGCATCAATCGGAATTGATGTCCGACATGATCAAGGCGCTTGGAGCCGAGCCGGTCGAGCTGCCCTATGGCCAGGTTCTCACCGGGCTTGCGACCAAGCTGATCGACGGCGCCGAGAACAACTGGCCGTCTTTCGTCACCACCGACCACTACAAATATGCGGGCTTCTATACGCTGACCGAACACACGATGAGCCCCGAAGTGCTTGTGATGTCGCAAAAGGCCTGGCAAAGCCTCTCCGCGGAGGATCAGAAGATCTTCCGCGAAAGCGCGCTGCGCTCCAGTCGCTTCATGCGCGAGAAGTGGAAGGATCTCGAGGACCAATCGCGCAAGCGGGCTGAAGCGGCCGGCGTGACCATCGTGAAGGATTTTGACCGCAAGCCCTTCGAAGCCGCGATGGCCACGATCTACGAAAAGGCGCAGCGCGAGCCCGCGAACGCGCGGCTGATCGAACACATTCGCAAGGTGGAGTAACGTCGTCTTGGCAGCGCCCGGGCAAACCGAAGTTATGGAACGGCCGGCGAACCTCGCCGCACGAGGCCGTGCGCGCATCGTCGGGCTGCTCCGCGCGGTGCCGATCCGCTGGCGCATCCTCTCGATCGCGGCACTGAACTCGGCCGTCGTCGTGGTGCTTGCCGCGATGATCTATAACGGCGCCCATGTGCTCGGCGCGGCCTGGGACGACGTGCGGCAGGTGCGCGAGTCCGACAAGATCCTGGCGCTGCTGGAGAGCGAGACCAGCCGGCTGCAGAACCTGATCCATCGCTACATCAACCAGCCGAGCCCCGACCTGTTCGCCGAGATCCTGCTGCTGCGCGAAGCAGTCCTCGGCACGCTCGCGACACGCGCCTCGACAGACCCGATGCTGTCGGGGTCGGTAGAGGAACTCGAGCGCGTCACCGACCGCTTCCTCAACGGTTTCGGCGATCTGCGCGGCGTACAGGCGACGATCAACAAGACCTATGAGCAAGAGGTCTTGGGTCCTGCAAGGGACATGGCCGGGCTTTATTCGATCATCGAGGGAGCGACCGGTCACCGCGATGCGCTGATCTGGCCGTCGCTCGGAAAGTCCCGCGAGGCGTTTACCGCCATGCTGGTCGCCGCCAATGCCTACTATCTTTCGCTGGCCTCGGCGTCCGCCGAAGAAGCCCGGCGCAATACCGAGACGATCGAAAGGACCATTCCGGTCATGGCCGACCTTGCCGACAACGACCTGCAGCGCATGGCGCTGGAGCGGTTGGGCGCGCGGACGGCGGCGCTGCGGCAAGGGTTGGCGAAATTGTCCGAAGAGCTTTCCAGCCGTACCGATTTGTTGCGCAATACGATCGATGCCAGCCAGGCCGAGGCGATCGGCGCCATCGACGATTTGTCGGTCAAGATGCACCAGCGCGAACAGAAGGCGCAGGAGACGTTCGACCGGACCTTGGGCGACATCTCGCGCAGGGTGTTGTCGATCGCCGTGATCTTCCTCGGCATCATCCTCACGGCCGGCGTCCTAATCGCGCTCTCGATCCGGCTGCCGCTCCAGCAGATCATGACGGCGATGCGCGCGATCACGTCGGGCGACTATGACCGGCAGGTCCAGGGCACGAGCGCGCGGGACGAGGTCGGCGCGATGGCGCGCGCGGTCGAGGTGTTCCGCGAAAACGCAATCGCCAAGCGCAAGACCGAGGACGAGTTGCGCACCTCGAAGGAAAAGGCCGAAAGCGCGCTGTTGGAACTCAACACCGCCCAGCAAAACCTGATCGACGCCGAACGGTTGGCCGCGCTCGGCGGCCTGGTCGCCGGTGTTGCCCATGAGGTGAACAACCCGATCGGCATCAGCCTGACGGTGGCGTCAAGCTTCGCGCGGCGCTCCGAGATGTTCGAGGCCGAACTCAGATCCGACGGCGGATTGCGCCGCTCGCAGCTGGAAGAGTTCGTGCGCTCCTCGCGCGACGCGTCCGAGCAACTGGTGGCGAACCTGCAGCGCGCCGGCGAGCTGATCCAGTCCTTCAAGCAGGTGGCGGTCGACCGCTCGCACGCGGAGCGCCGGCAGTTCAGCCTTGGCGAGGCTACCGACCAGATCATCGCCAGCCTGCGGCCGATTCTGAAGCGGGCGCCGATCTCGCTCACCGTCGACGTGCCCGAAGGGCTCGTCATCGACGGCTATCCCGGCTCCTACGGGCAGATCCTGACCAACCTCTTCCTCAATGCCGCCAATCACGCCTTTGCCGATGGCCGCGCCGGGACGATCTCGATCTCGGCGCGGCCGCGCGGCCATGACGACGTCGAGATCAGTTTTGCCGACGATGGCGCCGGCATGACGCCGGACGTGCAACGGCAGGCGTTCGACCCGTTCTTTACCACCCGCCGCAACGATGGCGGCACCGGCCTCGGCCTGCATATCGTCTATAATCTGGTCACCCAACAGCTCGGCGGCCGCATGATGCTGGAGTCAAGGGTGGGACAAGGCACCACATTTCGCATTATCATGCCCAGGACCGCCAGGGGTGGTCCGGTGACCACAGAGACCTTAGCCGACGGAAGCGCCCAATGGCCGAACAGGACGATGTCCTCCATCTGATCGACGATACCGGAGCCGCTCCGGTGGATTCGTCGGTCCGCAAATGGAAGATCGCCATCATCGACGACGATCGGGCCGTGCACGAGGGCACGCGCTTTGCGCTGAGCGACTACAGCCTCAACGGCCAGACGCTGGAGATCCTGTCGGCCTATTCCGCGGCCGAAGGCCGCACCCTGATGCGCGCGCATTCGGATATCGCCGCCGTGCTGCTCGACGTCATCATGGAGACCGATGTCGCAGGATTGGACCTCGTCGAATACATCCGCAACGAAATCAGGAACGAGACGGTCCGCATCATCCTGCGCACGGGACAGCCCGGCCAGGCGCCCGAGCGGCGCGTCATCGTGAAGTACGATATCAACGACTACAAGGCGAAGACCGAGCTGACGGCCGACAAGTTGTTCACCTCGCTGACCGCGGCATTGCGCAGCTACCAGCAGCTCGAGCGCATGGTGCAGACGAGGCGCGGCCTGGAGATCATCATCGATGCCGCCTCGACGCTCTACGACTTCAAGTCGATGCAGCGCCTCGCCGAGGGCGTGCTGACGCAGCTCGCCTCGCTGCTCAACGCCGACTGCGCCGGCATTCTGGTGCTGCGCGACGACGGCGGCAAGAACGGCGTCGATTTCTCGGTGCTGGCAGGCTCCGGCTGCTATAGCCGCTTCATCGGCACCACCAACTCGAAAGCGCTCGACCCGGATTTGCGGCAGATGGTGGAAGCGGCATTCCACCGCCGCAAGAACGAGTTCGCCGACCACCGCAGCGTCCTGTATTTGCGGACCGGCTCTGGGCGAGAAGTCGTCGTGCTGCTGCAGGCGGAGCGCCCGTTATCGGAGACCGACCGCGCGCTGGTCGAGATTTTCAGTAGCCGGCTCTCGATCGCCTTCGACAACGTCATTTTGTATCAGCAGCTTCACGCCGCCAACACGCAGCTGGAAGACCGCGTCGCCCAGCGCACCCGCGCACTGATGCAGGCCAACCGCCGGCTGTCGACGCAGTGGCTGCGCCTGCAACGCGCCAACGGCTTCAAGAATGAAATTCTCGGTACCGTCGCCCACGATTTGAAGAATCCGCTGGGGGTGATCCTGGGCCGCACCGAAATGCTGACCGAACTGATCGGCGCCAGCTCGCCGAAAGAGAACATCACGGCGCAGGTCGACCATATCCGCGATGCCACCAAGCGCCTGACATCGATGGTCGATCACCTGATCTCGGACGCGATGGCCGATGCCTTCGACATCACCATCCGCCGCGAGCCGGTCGACGTCGCCGCGCTGGTCAGCGAAGTAGCCGACGCCAACAAGCCCTTGGCGGTCAACAAGCAGCAGACCATCACGGTATCGGCGCCGCCGAACATCGTGACCATGTGCGATACCGATCGCATCAGGGAAGCGATCGACAATCTCGTCAGCAACGCCATCAAATACTCACCGATCGGCGGCAGGATCTCGGTCGTCGTCACGCACGAGGGTGAAAACACCGTCATCCGTATCGTCGACCAGGGCCCCGGCCTGTCGCCGGAGGATCTCGGGCGGCTGTTCGGCCGCTTCCAGCGGCTGTCCGCAAAGCCCACCGCCGGCGAGAGCTCGACGGGGCTGGGCCTGTCGATCGTCAAACGCATCATCGACATGCATGGCGGCCATGTGACCGCCGACAGTGCCGGACCCGGACAGGGGTCGACCTTTACGGTTACATTACCGGCAACAGAGCTGTCATGACCCAGAGCCCGCACATCATCATCGTCGACGACGAGGCGCCGGCCCGCGAGATGGTCGGCGATTACCTCAAGATGCATGGCTTCGGAGTGACGCTGTGCGACGGGGGAAAAAGCCTGCGCAGCGTCATCGAGACCCAGGTGCCGGATCTCGTAGTGCTCGATCTGAACATGCCCGAGGAAGACGGGCTCTCGATCATTCGCGACTTGAAGAGCCGCATTAATGTTCCCGTCATCATGCTGACGGCGACCGCAAGTCCGATCGATCGCGTGGTCGGGCTCGAGCTCGGCGCCGACGATTATGTCGCAAAGCCTTGCGAATTGCGCGAACTGATGGCGCGGATCCGCTCGGTGCTGCGGCGAAGCACGCCAGCCAAGGCAGCCGCTTCATCGGAAGAAGCCAGTGCAAAGGCGGCGAAGGATCAACTGGTGCGATTCGGCACCAAATGGCTCGATCTGGAGGCGCAGGCGTTGCGCGACGAGGAGGGCAACGAACATCCGCTGACCGCTTCCGAATTCGGCCTCTTGAAAGTGTTCGCGGCCAATCCGAAGCGGGTGCTGTCGCGCGAACGATTGCTGGAATTGGCCAATGCGCGCGACGCCGAAGCCTTCGATCGCGCCGTCGACCTCAGGATCATGCGGATCCGCCGCAAAATCGAGCCGGACCCGACCAAGCCTGCCGTGATCCGCACCATCCGGGGCGGCGGCTATCTGTTTTCGCCGACCGGCGACAAGGCGTGATCGGTTGTCCGTCATGGCCGGGCTTGTCCCGGCCATCCACGCCTTTCTTGCATAGTAGCTACCTAGGACGTGGATGCCCGGAACAAGCCCGGGCATGACGAAATAGACGACGCGTCCTGAACTTCGAATTTTCCGTACATTGAAATAATTCACATTTTTGCCTCGAATGTTTCGTCGCGCGGCAGGTGACGAAACAATTCTCCCCGGCATGAAACCATTTTTCCCTCCTGGTGCAGACGTCCCGAAACGTTGGCTGATTAACAATCTGCCTAACGAAGCGCCGCCAAGCGGCGAGGGGAGATTGTCATGCAGAACGTGATTGCGATCAACGAGGCAGCCCGCCAGAGCATCACCACTGCTCAGGCGACCACGGATGAAATGTTGCTGCAGAGCATCGCCGATGGCGGCCGCACCGCGATGCACATCCTCTATTCGCGTCACAATGTGCGGGTTTACCGTTTCATTCTTCGCATCGTGCGCGACGGCACCATAGCCGAAGACCTTGTCAGCCAGGTGTTTCTCGACGTCTGGCGCACCGCGCGCCAGTTCGAGGGCCGTTCCCAGGTTTCCACCTGGCTGTTGTCGATTGCCCGCTTCAAGGCGCTGACCGCGCTGCGCCAGCGGCGTCACGAGGACATCGACCAGGAGGACGTGCGTCAGATCGCCGACGAGGCCGATACGCCGGAAGCTTCCCTCGACCGCACCAACACCAGCGCGATCCTGCGCGCCTGCGTCGCAAAGCTCTCGCCGGCGCATCGCGAGATCATCAATCTCGTCTACTACCACGAGAAGTCGGTCGAAGAGGCCGGCGAGATCATCGGCATCCCGCAGAGCACGGTGAAGACCCGCATGTTCTATGCCCGCAAACAATTGGCGGATTTGCTTAAGGGCGCCGGCGTCGACAGCCTCGCGGCGTAAACCAAAGTAAATTCAATGTCTTAACCGGGAAATCCAGGTAAAATCACGATCTGGTTTCGACGGACAGGATTACCGCCGACGAAACAATTGAAGCAATCGGCGACATCAGGCGGAAAAGCTCACCCGTTACAACGATCACCATCAGGTATCCATATCTCCCAAGTTGCCTCCAACGACCCGGACGGGATGCCCCCCTTCCGGGTCGATTTGCGTGTGGGATCTTCTGCTCCGCGTGTGGGGCTGGTCTGGACACCGCGCGCGGGTCCGGTGCTGGGCTCGATCCTGACCCTCGTCGCAACCTCCAAGGACGTCGCGTGGGCGAGCGTGCTGCCGGGCGTCTACGCCATCGGCGCTGCGCCGCCGATGCTCGCGATCGCCTATGGTGGACAGCCCACCACCCGCGTTCGCAGCACCGCGCGATATTCGCCGAGGCTGCAGCAGGCGTTTGGTGCCATCGACGCGATACCATCGCCCCATCCGGTGTGGTAAGTTCCGGATATTTCAGCGACGGGTGGCCCATGTTCGAAGGCTGGGATGCCGTAGCTTTGGCGCGGGCGCAATTCGCCTTCACGATGTCGTTCCACATCGTGTTTCCCGCCTTCACGATCGGGCTTGCAAGCTATCTTGCGGTGCTGGAGGCGCTCTGGCTGTGGTCCGGGCGCGAAGTCTTCATCAACCTGTTCAATTACTGGCTGAAGATTTTCGCGGTCGTGTTCGGCATGGGCGTGGTGTCGGGCATCGTGATGGCCTACCAGTTCGGCACTAACTGGTCGGCATTTTCCGACAAGGCCGGCCCCGTGATCGGCCCGCTGATGGCCTATGAGGTGCTGACCGCGTTCTTCCTGGAGGCGGGCTTTTTGGGCGTCATGCTGTTCGGCCTCAAACGCGTCGGGCACAGGCTGCATTTCCTTGCGACAGCGATGGTCGCGATCGGCACGCTGATCTCGGCGTTCTGGATCTTGTCGGCCAATTCCTGGATGCAGACGCCGGCCGGATACGCGTTCAACGCCGAAGGCCAGTTCGTCGCCGCCGATTGGCTCAAGGTGATCTTCAATCCGTCGTTTCCTTACCGGCTCGTGCACATGGTGCTAGCAGCCTACCTCACGACGGCGATGGTGGTCGGCGCGGTCGGCGCGTTTCACCTGTTGCGCAACCAGAATCTCGCCGGCCCCCGCGTGATGTTCTCGATGGCGATGTGGATGGCCACTTTGGTGGCGCCGATCCAGATCCTCGCCGGCGACCAGCACGGCCTCAATACGCTGGAGCATCAGCCGGTAAAGATCATGGCGATGGAAGGCCATTTCGAGAGCCACAAGGACGGCGCGCCGCTGATCCTGTTCGGCTGGCCGAACGAGAGCGCCGGCAAGGTCGATTACACCGTCGAAGTTCCGAAACTTGGATCGCTGATCCTCAAACATTCGTTCGATGCGCCGCTCGCCGGGCTCGACACCGTGCCGCGCGAAAACTGGCCGCCGGTGCCGATCACGTTCTGGTCGTTCCGGATCATGGCCGGAATGGGATTTCTGATATTGGGGCTCGGCCTTCTCAGCCTCCTGATGCGCTGGCGCGGCAAGCTCTACGAATTCAGGTTGCTGCACATGTTCGCGGTCGCGATGGGACCGGCGGGTTTTGTCGCGGTGCTGGCGGGGTGGATCACCACCGAAACCGGGCGCCAGCCGTTCACCGTTTACGGCCTGCTGCGGACCGCTGAATCCGCCTCGCCGCTGGCGGCGCCGGCGGTCGGCTCCTCATTGGCCGCCTTCATCGTCGTCTATTTCGCGGTGTTTGCCACCGGCGCCATTTACATTCTGCGTTTGATGGCACAACCGCCGCATCAGGGCGAACAGGGGCCGGAACGCGATGTCCATGCGCGCGCCGCCGGCATCACGCCCACCGCGGGCGCTGTCGCAGCCGAGGGGTCAGCCCGATGATGACCTTCGACATCGCGACCATCTGGGCGTTCATCATCGCGTTCGCCGTGTTCGTCTATGTCGTGATGGATGGCTTCGACCTTGGGCTCGGCATCCTGTTTCCGTTGTTTCCCGCTAAGGCCGACCGTGACGTGATCATGAACAGCGTGGCGCCAGTCTGGGATGGCAACGAAACCTGGCTGGTGCTCGGCGGCGGCGGCATGATGGCGGCGTTTCCGCTAGCCTATGCCGTGCTGATGCCCGCGCTCTACACGCCTGTTATCGCGATGCTGATCGGCCTGATATTCCGCGGCGTCGCCTTCGAGTTCCGCGCGCGCACGACGCAGCGAGAGAGCAATCGCTGGGACATCGCCTTCGCCGGCGGCTCGTGGCTGGCGACGGTCGCGCAGGGTATAACGCTTGGCGCCATCCTGCAGGGCATCCATGTCGAGGGACGGCATTATGCCGGCGGCTGGTGGGACTGGCTGACGCCGTTCAGCATTCTGACCGGCCTCGCCCTCGTGGTCGGCTACGCGCTTCTGGGCGCAACATGGCTGGTGCTGAAGACCGAGGGGGAGCTGCGCAACAAGGCCTATGGCCTCAGCTGGTCGCTATTGTTCGCCATGCTCGGCTCGATCGGCGCGGTCAGCATCGCCACGCCATTTCTCCATATTCAATATGCGCAGCGCTGGTTCGCCTGGCCGAACGTCATCCTGACCGCGCCGGTGCCGCTTGCGGTCGCCGCCGTCACGCTCTTGCTGTTGCGCAGCCTTGCGAGGAAACAGGACAACCAGCCATTCTTCCTGTCGCTCGTGTTGTTCGCGCTGTCCTATGCCGGGCTCGGCATCAGCATGTATCCCTATATCGTGCCGCAGAGCATCACGATCTGGCAGGCGGCCTCACCCGCGAACAGCCAGATCTTCATGCTGTTCGGCGTCGCCGTGCTGGTGCCGCTCATTCTCGGATATACGGCGTGGGCCTACTGGGTATTCCGCGGCAAGGTGAGAGCCGGAAGCGGCTATCACTGATGCCGGATGAGCAAAACCCAGCGCAAGACCAGCGTCCGCTCGGACAACGGCTGTTGTGGTTCGCAGCGCTCTGGTTCGCCGGCGTCGGCACGGTCGCCGTGCTGTCGCTCGGCTTGCGGCTGTGGCTGGCGCCGTGATAATGCCCGCTAGTCGTTCCGAATGAACGCTAAATGACAGAAAACCAAGGCATTTCGGTTATATTCGCCTTGAACTTGCCATCGAGCGCGCCCTCAGATTTGATGCGATTACCAATTTGGCGGAAATACCCATGAGGAGAGCTTTGTCATGACGAAGTTTCGTCACCTGATCTGGATGATGATTGCCGCTGTCGGCTTGATGCTTTCGGCCTCCCACGGTCACGCGCAACAGCCCGATGCGGACCAGCCGGGATTGCTGGCCGATGATGGGTTCGAATTAGATCCGGAATTCAGGAAGCAGGCGGTGTACTACCGCACCACGGAGGCGCCGGGCACCATCATCATCTCGACCGCGGAGCGCCATCTCTATCTGGTGCAGGGAGGCGGCCGCGCGATACGCTATGGCATCGGCGTCGGCCGTGACGGCTTCCAGTGGCAGGGACTGCTAAGCATCACCAACAAGAAGGAATGGCCGGACTGGACGCCGCCACCGGAGATGATCGCGCGCCAGCCTTATCTGCCGCGCTTCATGGCCGGCGGGCCGGGCAATCCACTCGGCGCGCGGGCGATGTATCTTGGCGCCACCGTCTACCGCATCCACGGCACCAACCGGCCCGACACCATCGGCACCAAAGTCTCCTCCGGCTGCTTCCGCCTGGTCAATGCCGACGTCGCCGATCTCTACGACCGCGTCCCCGTGGGCACCAAGGTGATCGTGCGGCAGAAACCGGAATTGTAAACGCGGCCCCCAGCGTTCCGGCCAGTTCTTTTTCCCGAATTTTAGCGAGTAAATAATCATGCGCACATTCCGAGGCGGCCTCTCGATCGGGCTCGCGGTCGCCGTTCTGGTCGCGGCTGCCGCCATCACCTATGAACGCTACGACACCCGCACCCTGAAGCGGACCATCCGGCGCGGCGAAGTCTTCTGCGGCGTCAATGCCGGCCTGCCCGGCTTCTCGATCCCCGATGACAAGGGCAACTGGACCGGCTTCGACGTCGACTTCTGCCGCGCGGTTGCGGCCGCGATCTTCGACGATCCGAAGAAGGCAAAGTTCATCCCGCTTGATGCCAGCGAACGTTTCAAGGAGCTGCAGAGCCGCAAGGTCGACATCCTCTCGCGCAATTCGACATGGAGCATGTCGCGCGAGGAGAGTTACGATCTGTATTTCCCCGCGGTCGCCTATTACGACGGTCAGGGCTTCATGTTGCCGCGCTCGCGCAACATCGATTCCGCGCTCGACCTCAACAACAGCAAAGTCTGCGTGCAGGAGGCGACGACCACGCAGCTCAATCTCGCGGACTATTTCCGCACCAACAACATGAAGTACGAGGAGATGAAGTTCTCCAAGCTGGACGAGCTCATCAAGGCCTATGATTCCGGCAAATGCGATACCTTCACCGCTGACGTCTCGCAGCTCTATGCGCTGCGGCTAAATCTTGCAAAACCCGACGATCACGTCATCCTGCCCGACGTCATTTCCAAGGAGCCGCTCGCGCCGGTGGTGCGCCAGCGCGACGACGACTGGATGATGATCGTGAAATGGACGCTGTACGCGATGATCAACGCCGAAGAGCTCGGCGTCACCTCGCAGAACATCGACGAGGCGCTGAAGTCGAAGAAGCCCGACGTGATGCGGCTGGTCGGCACCGAGGGCAGCTATGGCGAGGATCTCGGGCTGACCAGGGACTGGGCCGTGCGCATCATCCGCCATGTCGGCAACTACGGCGAAGTCTACGACCGCAATGTCGGCTCAGGATCGAAGCTGCACATTCCGCGCGGCCTCAATCAACTCTGGAACGCCGGCGGCATCCAGTACGCCCCGCCGATTAGGTGATGATCTAGACTTCGGCGCAGTCACACCGCGCTCGTCATGCCCGGCCTTGTGCCGGGCATCCACGTCCTCTCTTTTCTGTGGTGAAAAAAACGTGGATGGCCGGGACAAGCCCGGCCATGACGGTGAAATTCAGTAACTCTTCGCCCGCGCCAGCTGGTCGGCGTGAAAATTACTGTCGCCGAACAGTTCCTGGCAGACCCGCGCGCGCTTCATGAAGAAGCCGATGTCGAACTGGTCGGTCATGCCCATGCCGCCATGCATTTGCACGCCCTCCTGCACCGCGAGCGTCGCGGTCGAGCCGGCGCGCGCTTTTGCCACTGACACGGCCGCACCGGCATTTGCAAAATCTCCGTCCAGCGTCTGCAGCGCCTTGAGCACTGCCGCGCGCGTAATCTCGATCTCGATATAGAGCTGCGCGGCGCGGTGCTGCAGCGCCTGGAATTCGCCGATCGGCTTGCCGAACTGCTTGCGCTCCTTGAGATAGTTGACGGTGCGGGTGAACACCTCGTCAGCGAGGCCCACCATTTCGGATGCCACCGCGCCGCGGCCGATATTGAGCACGCCTTCCAGGAGCTGATAGCCCTGGTCGACTTCGCCGAGCACATGATCGGCATCGACCTCGACATTGTCGAAGGTGACGCGCGCCGCGTTGTGCGAGTCCACCATCACGGTGCGTTCGGTCG
>Ga0210401_10005161_pt1 | contig 13467 bp, 11 predicted proteins | sample IncBWH32MmetaG_FD_150866 | JGI IMG/M metagenome (GOLD analysis project Ga0210401, IMG submission 150866) | Forest soil microbial communities from Barre Woods Harvard Forest LTER site, Petersham, Massachusetts, United States - Inc-BW-H-32-M | ecosystem: Environmental > Terrestrial > Soil >... | reverse complement strand
TGCCGGTGGCAGACGGCCGGGGAAGCTGGGTGTCCCTGGCCTGGATCGGCATCGACGGAGTGTCGGACGTGACCCAGATCGGCACGCTGCAGTCGGTGACGAACGTGTTCGGCCCGGTCACCAAGCAGTGCTACGCCTGGTTCGAGTGGTACCCGGACACCTGGCACGCGATCTCGAACTTCCCGGTCAGCTTCGGGGACACGATGTCCGGCCTGGTCTGCCTGCTGTCCCCGACCGAGGCGTCCTACAGCATGATCAACATCACCCAGGGCACCTACACCGGGTGGCGCTACTTCAGCGCACCGGGGAGCACCACCTCGCTGGAGAACCAGGTCGAATGGGTCCTCGAGCGGCCCTACGTCAGTGGCGCCCAGGCGCAGCTGCCGAACTTCGGCGAGATCTACTTCGATTCCGCCGTCGGCGGCCAGGGCCTGGAAAACGTCGTGCAGGCGGGCCAGGACACGGTGATCAACATGACAGAGAACGGCAACACGGTGGCCACGACCACGGTCGAGACGCCGACTTTGATCAAGATCGCGTACACCGGCCCCTGACCAGGCCCCGCGGGCCTGCGGCATTATGGCCACGTCGGGGACGGGACTGTGGCCCTTACCGCCGGGTCGGCCATGCTGTGCGACCGCAGGCCTGCTGAGCACCGAGGTCGACTGTTTACCCGCCCATGCCGCAATGACGATTGTTCGGTGGGTCTGCTGGAGCGAGACTTCGGACCCCGCGGATCCGGTCCTTTCAGGAACTCGTGGTTCCGAGCGCCGCTGTGATCTCCTGGACAGCCTCGGCTTCGGCAGGGCTCACGCTCTGCCCTTCCTCCTTGTGTGCTGCCGCGACCTTGCTCGCCAGCGCCAGGACGAAGCGGCGGTAATCATCGACTTCCCTGGTCGTTGCCTTGCTCTCGAGCAGTGCCACCGCGTCGCGGAGGTGCTTCAGGCCGTTCTCCTTGAGTTCTGCGGCAGAGTGATACCTCGTGTGGTCCGTCTCGGGCTTCGCCGCGACGATCTCATCGAGAAGTTCACTCTCACCATGCTCGGCGCGCGCGTCGACGTAAGCCTTCGACATCGCGATTGACTCGCGGATCGCTCCCCCGCGCGCGGCGGTGACGACGATCATGCCTGCGCTCGGCGGCCCCTCGAGTACCACCTTCCATTCCTCGGGCGAGAAAGCGGCCTTTGACGTCATCCCAAGCTCCTTCCTGTCGATGTGACGGCAGACCTGCCTGCGCGCTGAGAAGAAACGCGCGATCGCGATCATCCCCGCCTGGGGCCTGCCGACACCAGCCGAGGACGAAGATCTGCACAGCTCCGCATATCCGCCCGGCCGGGAACCCAGCACAGCAGGTCTGACCTCACGAACACACGCTCATGCCTACCGGTGTTCATGCGGTGCCCGGATCCGGCGACGGCCACCACGGAGTGATGGGGATCGAGGTAATCGTGCACGAGCTTCGTAGGGCCGCGGACAGGTCTTGGCTGTGGGTCGTGTCCGCGACCGCACATGCCGATGAGCGGGCGTTGCATGCTCGTATGCTTTTGCGCTGTTCTGTATATCGCTAACGGCTGCGGCTGCCAATTCGGTCTTGTTAATTCGAATTGTGGGCGCGGCGATCGCTTACTCGGCTCGGGCGGCTGATAATAGCACCGGCCATGCGGGCCGCGGCACGCATGTCGGCCGGTTTTGCACGCCAGCGGTGATCTTGATGGTGCTGGGGTCGTGCGGCTGCAGATGATCTGGTGGGCGGGCCCTCGGCCGTCCCGGGGCACTGCTAGGTTGCGGCGCGCAGGTCGATGGCTTCGGCTATGTCGGTGGCGGGCACTCCGGCCTGCTTATTGACCGCTGCGACCTCGGAGGCCGATTCAGCTTGGAAGATGCAGAGCGCCCGGCCGGTGCCGGTGAGGAAGAATCCTCCCAGGTAGCGGACCTCCCGGCCTGCCTGGCTGGAGCGGCGGGAGGCATCGGCGGCGGCACGCTGGGCGGCGATGTACTGGTCCCGCGTTACCCCGGGCAGGTTGCGGAACACGAGGAACAGGGCCACGTGGCGACCGTAGGCCGGTCCGGCTTGTGAGCGCATCGGGGAAATGGCGTACCTGGGGTACGTACTTCGTCCTGGCCGCTGCCGGGCGCAGTCGGATGGCCCGGCTGGCGTGCCGGCTACGTCGCTATCGTGTGGCCGGGTTCGCGCGCGGCCGCCGCGGCGGCGCTGGCAATGATGGCGGCGACCTGCGCCCTGCTGGCACAGCCCAGTTTGGCCAGGATCCGGCCGACGTGAGTGTCGACGGTCCGCTCGGCGATGAACAGCCGGGTGCCGATCTGCCGGTTGGTCAGGCCATGCGCAATCAGTTCGGCAACCTCACATTCCCGGGGCGTAAGGGGTAGTCCGCCGTTGGCGCGTGGGGCAGCCTCGCGGTTCTCCGTCGGCCACAGGGTGGCGGCGATCTGGTCGCCGCGGCCGAGCACCTGCCCCGCCTGCCTGGCCGGCTGCCAGGCCGGGCCGAGCTCGGCCGGCCCGCGGGCGGCAACCGCGTCGAGGTCGGCCTGCATGAACGCGTGCGGCTGACCGCCGGTGCGCTCGCTGAGCATGTCGACGACGCCAAGCAGCATGGCTGCCCGCGGCCAGTCGCCGGCCGCGGCGCAGGCCTCGGCGAGCCAGATGGCCGTGCGCAGCAGCCCCACCCGCTCCGGGAGCTTTTCAAATACGCCGAGGGCCTCGCGCAGCACCGCGATCGCGTCGGCCGGCTTTCCTTCCCGGGTCAGGCACTCCCCCACCGTCGCCAGCGTGTAGGCCCGCAGTCGGCTGTCTCCTGTCCTGGAGAACAAGCCGGCGCCGGCCGCGGCCAGCGTCCGGGCGCGAACGACATCGCCGGCCAGAGCCAGGGCGAATCCCATGCGCCACAGCGCGGCCGCCTCGACCCAGGCGTCTCCGTCGCGGCGGGCCAGGGCGAGTGCGTGGTCGGTGGCCTCGGCGGCGCCGGCCGCATCGCCGCACAGCGCACGGGCGTAGCCGAGGTTGGCCCAGACGCGGCCCTCGTCGCGCCCGCCCGGTGACCGCTGGAAGCATTCGATGCTCGCGGAGAGCAGATCGCGGCCCCGCTCGGGCTCTCTCCGGAAACAGGCGATCAGCCCCAGCCCGTTAAGTGCGACGGCCCGGACGTGCCCGGGCCCGCCCTGGCGTGCTAGCGCGTCCTCCAGCCAGGCGGCGCACTCGACGAGGCGACCGAGGATAAACCAGTAGGCCCACACCCCGGCCGCCAGCCGCAGGCCGGTGCCGGCCCGGGCCGGATCCCGCGCACACCAGCGGCGGGCCGCGCGCAGGTTGTCAGTCTCCTGGTCGATCCGCGGCACCCAGCCTGTCACGCCTGGGCCCCACACTTCGGCCGTGGCCCGCTCGGCGAGGTCGGTGTAGTAGCCGGCGTGCCGCTCCCGGGCCTGCTCGAGTTCGCCGGCCTCAGCCAGCCGCTCGGCGGCGAACGCCCGGATCACGTCCAGCAGCCGGTACCGGCTCCCGGCCGGCGTGTGGTCCGCCTGCGCCAGCGACTTGTCCACCAGCGACGCCAGCAGCCCGGCCACGTCCCCTTGCCCGAGCGGGGGCAGGGCACACACTGCCTCGGCGGCCTCCAGCGGCCAGCCGCCGACGAACACCGCCAGCCGCCGGAACACCGCTCGCTCCGGCTCCGATAGCAACTGGTGGCTCCATTCCACCGATGCGCGCAGCGTCTGCTGCCTTTCCGGCCCGGCCCGTGCCCGGGCGAGCAGTTCCATGCAGCCGGTCAGCCGGGCAGCGATCTCCTGCAGGCTCAGCGCCCCGGCCCGCGCAGCCGCGAGTTCCAGGGCCAGCGGGATGCCGTCCAGATGAAAGCAGATCGACGTGACCGCCGCAACATCACCCGGGCCGACCACCAGGCCGGGCCGGGCGGCCCGCGCCCGGGCCAAGAACAAGGCGGCCGCCTCGAAGCCTTCCAGGTCCGCTGCTGTGAGCGGGCGCTGCGGCCACGGAAAGACCAGCGACGGCACCCGCCAGGTCACCTCGCCGGGCACCCGCAGCGGCTCCCGGCTGGTTGCCAGGACCACCACGCCCGGGCACTGGCTGAGCACCTCAGTCACCAAGTCCGCGCCCGCGGCGCGCAGATGCTCACAGTTGTCGATCAGCAGCAGGCGCTGCTGGCCACTCAGCACCCGCACCAGCCGCTCGACAAGGTCGGTGCCAACCCGGTCCTCCACGCCCAGGCCCCGGGCCACCGCGCCGGGCAGCAGCGCCGGATCCATCACCGCGCTCAGGTCGATGAAACTGGCCCCGTCATCAAGGCCGGGCGCCACGGTGGCCGCGACCTCGACCGCCAGCCGTGTCTTGCCGACCCCGCCCGCCCCGGTCAAGGTCACCAGCCGGCCGGCCGCCAGCAGCCGCGCGACCTCGGCCAGTTCCCGTTCGCGGCCCACGAACATGGTCAGCGGAACGGGCAGCCCGGGCGGCCAGCCTCTGCTGACCGCTGCCGATGACGCCTCGCCGCTGACCGGGGTCATGGTCCCACCCCCGCCGGTCACGCAACCACTTCCTGCCGTGCCGGTCAAGAGCCCGCGCCATCCCGGGACCGACGGCCACCGGGGATGACGCCCGGAAATACGTACCTCGTATACGCCTTTCTCACGATGCCCGGCCACCGGCCGGCGGCTACGGTCACCCCGATGACTGGTGGCGCCGTGTTGCCAGCCCGCAGGAGAGGAGCACGAGATGTGGCAACGACTTGCTGTCGGTACCGCCGTGCTGGCCGCCGTCGCGGTCTTGCCGGCGGCCAGCGCGCATGCCGACGGGCTGCCCGAACCAACCTGCGCCGCCTACACGCTACCGGTCGCCATCACCGATCCGGGGTCAGCTGATCAGACCATGTGGGGGCAGCTATGCTACCGAGGCAGCCGCGAGCCGGCCACCGTCCAGCTTCTGGTGCACGGCGCCACCTACAACCACCTGTACTGGAACTTCCCCTACGGGGACGGCTACTACTCCTACGTCGATGCCGCCACCGCAGCCGGGTACGCGACCTTCGACGTCGACCGGATCGGGGACGGCAACAGCTCGCACCCGCCGAGCACTGACGTCACCTTGACCGCCGGTGCCGTCGCCCTGCACGACGCGGTCACCGCGCTGCGCACCGGCACCGTGGGCGGCCACCCCTTCCAGCACGTGATCATGGTCGGGCACTCGCTCGGCTCGGTCGAGGCCTGGATCGAGACCGCCCGCTACCACGACGTCGACGCTGTGATCATCACCGGCGCCCTCCACCAGCTCAACCCCGACCTCGCCGCGCTTGCCCAGGCCGATGTCTACCCAGCGGCCGACGACCCGAAGTTCGCCGACTCCGGCCTCGACCCCGGCTACCTGACGACCCGGCCCGGTACCCGCGAGGCGCTGTTCTACGACCTGGCCACCGCCAACCCCGCCGTGGTCGCCCTGGATGAAGCAGGCAAGGACACCGACACCGTCGGCGAGCTCGACGGCCTGTTCGCACTCGAGAGCGAGCCAGTCTCCGAGCAGCCTTCCAGCCAGGTCAACGTGCCCGTCCTGGTCGTCGTCGGAGCCGACGACAACATCTTCTGCACCGGCGTCACCGCCTACAACTGTGCCAGCGCCGCCTCGGTGCAGAGCTACGAATCCCAGTACTACCCGGCCGCCGCACACCTCAAAGTCGTAGTGATCCCCGACACCGGGCACGACCTCGCGCTATCTACCACCGCCCCGCTCACCGACGCCATCATGATCGGCTGGTCGCTGGCGACGGTCACGCCCTGACCACTGCCAGATGACGCGGCCTCGCCGCTGGCTGGCCCGAGGTTCTCCCCTGGGCACACGGCCCCAAAGGGAGGGAACGGTCCGTAACGACCAGCACCGAGCGGAGTCTGACCGCCCACACCGGCAGCCTGCCGGCCCGCTGACCTGTAGCGGCACGATCAGGACGCGGCGCACGATACGGTCAGGCGCCGACTCGACGAGGGCGCCTGCATTATCGACGACGGCGAGGCCAGCAAGCTGAGCTACGCCAAATACGTGACCAAGCGGCTGTCGGGCTTCACCCTGGAGCCTGCTCTGATCTAGATGTGGGGATTCGAGGCCCCGGGCTACGGCCCAATCAACGGCCCGCCAGCCGCATATCCATACATCGTCATGCGTGGGGTGAACGTCCTCAACTGCCGTGTTCAGGTTGTCTTCGACGACCTGGTCTCCACCGGATGAGGAGTCCGTGCCGGGATGCGCTACGGTGTGATGCGCAGGGCGACCCGGCGGTTCCCGCCGTTGTGCTGGACCAGCGCGAACCACAAGGGCAGCAGGGCATCGACCGTCCCGCAGGCGCCGGCATCGCCGACGAACACGGGCTCGAGTCCGACCGCGGTGATCAGTTCCTCGGCCAGTGGGCGCGCGCCGGGATCGGCAGCGAAGAACAGGACAGAGCCCGGCGGCGGGTCGGCGAAATTCTCCCAGCCCAAGGAATTGAACGCACGCACATACGCGGCGCCGGGTGCGGCCGCCGCGACTGCCGCCCGGCTGTTGACCTCCGGCTGGCCGACCCGGTTCACCGCGTCGATCACGACCTTGCCCGCCAGCGCCGCGCCGAGTGTCGCCACCACCTCGGCGACCGCCCCGCCTGGCACCGCCAGCACCACCACGTCGGCGCCGGTCACCGCGTCGCCGACTGGCAGGACCGGGGCACCGCCTGGTCCCGTGCCCGACTCCGCCCGGGAGCCATACACCACCTCGTGGCCAGCCGCACGCCATCGCTGGCCGAGCGTACCGCCGATGCGGCCCGTCCCGATGACTGCGATTTTCATGCTGGCCTCCAACCCGGCCGGTCGGCCTGCAACGTTCTTACCAGATGACCTCCTGTTCTGACCCCCCAGTCCCTTGCCCGTGGACCGGCTTGACGCGCAGTGCCGCACAATTGGCAGCTTGGCCGGCGTGGTGCCTGCCCGCTGTTGCGCCTGACTGAGTGATCCGAGCGTGGCTACGGATGTAACAGTCGGACGACTACCGTTAGCGTCCGGATCTGCCGAATAGCGGGCGTTGCACATGCGCGCGTTTTATGCACAGCCATGCATACTCACTCACGGTTCGCTCGACCTTATCGACCATCGCGCAGCCTTTCCCACCGTTCCGGTAGGAAATCAGATCGCCGATTAGGCGCGTATGCGCAGGCCGGTGCGACCTACCTGATGGGCGTACAGATCAGCTAATCTGCACGCGACCGCCTAGGTACCCGGCATAGCAAGCTGGAGCGGTTCAGGGAGCAGCCACACCGTGTCCTTATGCGGGGTAGCGACCCGTTTCAGATCGCTGGTCGCTCGCGGGCTGAGCCCCGGCGCCTCAGCCAGTTTCTCCTGCCTCAGCCGGGCCTCGGCGCACAGCTCCCGCAGTAAACCGGCGAACGGAGCGGGCGGCTCAGTCACTGCTGTTCCTCCGCCGCTTTTGCCGACTATAGGAAGATTCTCCCGGTTCGACCGCCAACGCCGCTATTCGCGCAAGACGAGCCTGCATCACGGGGAGGCTGGGGCCGGATCCGGCGTGCCGGGCGGCGCGGCCAGTTCGGCGGATACGTCGGCGGCTTCGGCCGCGCCGATCCGCTGGAAGATCGCCAGCGCCTGCCGCAGCTTGTCTTCGGCCTCGGCGGTGCGGCCGACGGCCCGGGCGTACCGGCCCAGGCCGGCCAGCGCGTGCGCTTCCTCCAGGGCGATGCCGGTCCGGCGGGCCAGGTCCAGGGCCTGCTGGTGGCATGCCTCGGCCTGGCTGAGGTCACCGCGGATCCTGCTCAGCGTCCCGGACTCGTTCAGAGCCATGACTTCAGCGTCCGGGCTGGCGATCTGACGGGCGACGTCCAGTGCCTCCTGCAGGTCCCCGGCCGCGCCCGGATAGTCCCCGGTCAGCCTCCGCACGACCGCGAAGCGGGTGAGGGCCACGGCCAGGTTCAGCGGGTCGCCCGCGGCCCGGAAGGTGCCTATCGCCTCCTGCAGGTCCCTGGCTGCCCCCGGCAAATCGCCGGTGAGCCGCCGCACGACTCCCAGGAAGATGAGGGCGACGGCCCGCCCGACCCGTTCGCCCCGTTCACTGCAGATATCCACTACCTCCTGCAGGTCCCGGGCCGCGCCCGGATAGTCCCCGGTCAGACTCCGGACGGCCCCCAGGTACATCAGGGCGTTGAGCTCCCCGCGCAGGATGCCGAGGTCCCGGGAGATGTCCAGTGCCTCCTGCAGGTCCCGGGCCGCGCCCGGATAGTCCCCGGTCAGCCGCCGTACGACTCCCAGCCAGGTAAGGGCGAGGGCCTGGACCTCCCGGTCGGCGAGCTCCCGGGCGATGCTCAGCGCCTCCTGCAGGTCCCGGGCCGCGCCCGGATAGTCCCCGGTCAGCCATCCCCCGGTTCCCAGGTTCACCAGGGCCTGGGCCTGGCCGCCCCGGTCGCCGAGATCCCGGTAGACGTCCAGTGCCTCCTGCAGGTCCCGGACCGCGGCCGGATAGTCCCCGGTTGCCAGCAGCGCCTGTCCGCGGATGATGAGGACATTGGCCTGTCCGGGCCGGTCGCCGAGGTCCCGGTAGATGCTCAGCGCCTCCTGCAGGTCCCGGACCGCACCCGGAGAGTCATCGGCCACCCGCCGCGTGTTCCCGAGATTGGCGAGGGCGCCGGCCCGTCCGGGCCGGTCGCCGAGCTCCCGGTAGATGCCCAGCGCCTCCTGCAGGTCCCGGGCCGCGCCCGGATGGTCCCCGGTCAGCCGCCGCACGTCCCCGAGGCTGGTCAGGGCGAGGGCCTGTCCGGGCCGGTCGCCGAGCTGCCGGGCGGCCTGCACCGCGGCGGCGTGACGGGTGACGGCCTCGTCCAACGGTCCGTCGATCCGCAGCAGGGCCGCCAGGCCCGCGGCCAGCGCGATGACCCGGGCGTGCTGGCCGGCCGCGGTGGCCTGGTCCAGGCAGGCCAGCAGGCTGGTCCGCTCGGCCCGGGCCCACGCCAGCGCCTGTTCCCGGTCGGCCAGGACCGGGACCGCGGCCGGCACGGTCCCGGCCGCCGGGCCGGGGGCGCCGCGGGCCTGGCGGGCCAGCAGATCCTGAGCGCGGGCGGCGGCGTACTTGTAGTAATCCAGCAGCCGCCCGGTGGCCTGCTCCCGGGCATCATCGGGGTCCAGACGGCTGGCGAGGGCGCAGGCGTGCTCGCGGATCAGGTCGTGCATCCGGTACCGGCCCGGGGCGGGCTCGGTGAGCAGGTACTGGTCGTACAGGGCCTCCAGGCCGCGGCGGGCGCCGGCCAGCCCGGTGCCGTCCAGGGCCGCGGCGGCGTACGGGTCGATGTCGGTGCCGGGGTGCAGCGCGAGCCGGCGGAACAGCCGCTGCTGCTCGGGGGTGAGGTCCGCATACGACAGGTCGAATGCGGCGGCGACGGACAGGTTCTCGGTGGCCAGCAGTTCCAGCCGGCCCGTGGCGGCGGCCAGTTCGGCGGCCCGCCCGGCCAGAGTCCAGGCCGGATGGTGGTACAGCTGGCGGGCCAGCATCCCGATCGCGAGCGGCAGGCAGCCGCACAGCCGGGTGATCTCCGCGACCCCGGGGTCGGCTGCGCTGAGCCCGGGCCGGACGGCCAGCCGGACCAGCAGCCCGGCTGCCTCGCCGGGCGGCAGGGCGTCCAGGCTGATCGTCTGGGCGTCTTCCAGTGCGGTCAGCCGCCGCCGGCTGGTGATCAGTACCAGGCTGCCGCCGGCGCCGGGCAGCAGCGGCTGCACCTGCTCGCTGTCCGCGGCGTCGTCCAGGACCAGCAGCAGCTGCCGCCTGGCCAGCTGGTCCCGCCACAGCCCGGTCCGTGCCTGCAGGTCGGCCGGGATCTGCCCGGCCGGGACGCCGATGGTCAGGAGCAGGCTGGCCAGCGCGTCGGCCGGGTCGACCGGCTGGTGGCCGGGGGTGTGGGCGTGCAGCGGCAAGAAGATCTGCCCGGCCGGGAACCGGCCGGCCAGCCGGTGCGCGGCGTGCACCGCGAACGCGGTCTTGCCGATGCCGGCCATCCCGCCGATCGCGTGGATGCTCACCACCCGGCCCGCCCCCGCCGCCGCGTCCGCCAGCTCGGCCAGTTCGGCTAGCTCGTGCTGCCGGCCGGTGAACGAGGCGATGTCGCGGGGCAGCGTCCGGGTCGCCGCCGCCACCCCCCGGCCGCGGGCCCGGCCCGGCTCCGCGTGGCCCCGCGCGGCCGTCTCGAACTCCACCCGGGCCGGGCCGCCCAGCTGCAGCGCGTCGGCGAGCAGCCGTACCGTGTCCTTGTGCGGGGTGGTGGCCAGGCTCCGTTCCAGGTCGCTGATCGTCCGCGGGTTCAGCCCCGCCGCCTCGGCCAGCTCCTCCTGGGTCAGCGCGGCCCCGGCACGCAGCTGCCGCAGCATACCGGCGAACCTGACCGGCGGCTCAGCCACGGCCTCTCCTCATGCCCCGGGACGCGCAATCCACGGCCAGCATAAGCGGCCGGCCCGAGGGCCGTCTGCGGCCAGCACCAGCGCAGTCGCGAGGGCGGCGGCCGGCCCGCGCAACGCCGGCTGCGCCGGACCGGGCCCGAGGCCGTGCAGTCAGCAGCTCCCTCCGCGCGCGCCGGTCACAGTTTCCGGGTTCTCAGTTCCCTGAGCGGTCCTTCATGGTCATGGCCCGGCCGTGCTGTTTGGCTTGCAGCACGAACGGTTACCCGTTGTCACACCCGAGAAGGGAGGGGCTATGGCCCCGCAAACCAAGCCGAGCATCGTGTTCTGCCACGGGATCTGGGCCGATGGCTCGTGCTGGAACAAGCTGACCGGGCCGCTGCAGGCGGAGGGATACGAGGTGATTTCCGCGCAGTACGGCCTCGACACCAACGAGGCCGACGTCGCCGCGACGCGGCACACCCTGAAGCGGGTCCACAGCCCGGCCATCCTGGTCGGCCACTCCTACGGCGGTGCCGTCATCACCGCCGCGGGCATCGATGACCGGGTGGCCGGGCTGGTGTACGTCGCCGCCCTGGGCCCTGACGAGACCGAGACCTCCCAGAGCGAGCAGGAGAAGTTCCCCCAAACGGCGCTCTTCGGCCAGATCGAGGTCGCCGACGGGCGGATCTGGATGCTCCCCTCCGGCGCTGAATTCTTCTGCGGGGACCTGCCCGAGGACGAGCAGAAGCTGGTCTGGGCGACCGCCTACCCCCCGTCCGTCGAGCTGTTCAGCCGCAATGTCCCCGGCGTCGGTTGGAAGACGAAGCCGAGCTGGTACATCGTGGCCAACCACGACCAGGCCGTGCACCCCGAGCTGGAGCGGGCTGCGGCCAAGCGGATGGGCGCCACTACCTACGACATCGACAGCAGCCACGTCCCCATGCTCTCCCACCCCGACTACGTCCTCGACGTCATCCGCACCGCCGCCACCTCCATCTAGGCTCAGGGGAGCAGACATGGCAGTCAAGCCGAGTATCGTGTTCGCCCACGGGATCTGGGCCGATGGCTCGTGTTTCAGCAAGGTGATCCCGCCGCTGCAGGCGGCGGGGTATGAGGTGATGGCTGCGCAGTACGGCCTGGACACCAATGTGGAAGACGTCGCCGCGACCATACGCACGCTGGACAGGGTCAGCAGCCCCGCCATCCTGGTCGGCCACTCCTACGGCGGCACCGTGATCACCGCCGCGGGCACCGATGACCGCGTGGCCGGGCTGGTCTATATCGCTGCCCTGGGCCCCGACGAGACCGAGACCTCCCAGGGCCAGCAGGACAAGTACCCCCAGACGCCGGTCTTCTCCCAGATCGACGTCGCCGGCGGGCGCGTTTGGCTGAAGCCGTCGGGCATCGGGTGCTTCTGCGGCGACCTGCCAGAAGACGAGCAGCAGCTGGTCTACGCGACCCACTACGCCCCGGCCGCCGACCTGTTCCTGCACAACGCCCCCGGCGTCGCGTGGCGGTCCAAGCCCAGCTGGTGCATCGTGGCCAACAACGACCAGACCGTCCACCCGGACCTGGAGCGGGCCTCGGCCAAGCGGATGGGTGCCGTCACCTACGACATCGACAGCAGCCACGTCCCCATGCTGTCGCACCCCGACTTCGTCCTGGACGTCATCCGCGCCGCCGCAGCAGGCGTCTGAGCCCGCGCCCTTTCTGAGCCCCTGCTCCTCGACGGCGGGGGAGCAGGGCTCAGAAACAGCGACCTGACAAAGGGAGAAACCGGTGGCATCCGAACAAGTCCTCGATATACCCGTGCGCCGCCATGTGCTCACCAGCGAGCGGCCGTTTCAGGTCGTGCTGGACGGCATCTACACCGGGATCAGCCAGCCGGACATCGGGGCGCTGTTCGCCAAGCTGGCCGCTTGTACCTCCTACGAGGAGTTCACCGGCCTGGTCCGGCAGGCGCAGGGCAGCGCCGGCCTGTTCCGGTTCTGGCACCTCGACGACGACCACGTACTGGCCCTGGACCCGCAGGCCCGCGACCAGGCCGGGCGGCGCCTGGTCCGGCTGATCGCCGGCAACCCGGTCACCATGGGGCAGATGACCCGCCACCTGCCCGCGGCCGGCGCCTACGCGCCGGTCACCATCTTGATCCAGGAACTGCCGGGCGGCCGGACCCAGGTGGCTTACGACACCGTCGCCAGCGCGATCGCGCCCTACGCCGATGCCGCCGCCTCCCAGGTCGCCCAGCACCTGGACACCGAAGTCCTGCGCCTCCTCCGCCACGCGACCGGCATACCGGCTACCGCACCCCCCTGAACCACCGCGTGAACGCACAGGCCCTCAAGGCTGGCGACCACGAACAGATCGGCGGTCCCTACTGATGGCCGGCTACCGGGGAAGGTGCTTCTCGACGAGTCCCGCCGAGCGGTATCACGGGGAGGTTGAGGCCGGATCCGGCGTGCCGGGAAGGGCGTCCAGTTCGGCGGATACGTCGGCGGCTTCCGCCGCGCCGATCCGCTGGAAGATCGCCAGTGCCCGCCGCAGCCTGTCTTCGGCCTCGGCGGTGCGGCCGGCGGCCCGGGCGCACCGGCCCAGGCCGGCCAGCGCGCGCGCCTCTCCCAGGGGGATGCCGCGCTGGCGGGCCAGGTCCAGGGCCTGCTGGTGGCTTGCGCGGGCCTGGCTGAGGTCACCGTGGATCCTGCTCAGCGTTCCGGACTCGTTGAGGGCCGTGACTTCGGTGTCCGGGCTGCCGATCTGACGGGAGATGTCCAGCGCCTCCCGCAGGTCCCGGGCCGCGCCCGGATAGTCCCCGGTCAGCCGGCGCACTGCTCCGAGGCAGGTGAGTGCCAGCTGTCCCGTCGCCAAAACGAGTGATGCTTACGGTTGCAGCACCGTGTCTGCTGTTCTCGGCGGTCTCGAGGTGCGGGGGCGGCGTTCGGTACCGACAGCTACATGCGTTCGGCGAACGGGTGTCAAGGGACATCAGGAATTGCCCAGTGGCGGTCGTGAGTTCTGCCCGCTGATGGCCACCAGATCTGCCCGGTGGTGGCCATCAGACGT
>Ga0210401_10005160_pt1 | contig 13471 bp, 11 predicted proteins | sample IncBWH32MmetaG_FD_150866 | JGI IMG/M metagenome (GOLD analysis project Ga0210401, IMG submission 150866) | Forest soil microbial communities from Barre Woods Harvard Forest LTER site, Petersham, Massachusetts, United States - Inc-BW-H-32-M | ecosystem: Environmental > Terrestrial > Soil >... | reverse complement strand
CGCGAGCTCGATTGGTCCCCGCAAGCCGCGCGCGCCCAGGCCGTTCCCAGCTCTGCGCCGCCGTCTGACCCGCTATGGCGATCTTCGTAACCGGCGGCACCGGCTACCTGGGCAGCTACCTCGTAGCAGGCCTGCTGACCGAACACCACGACCCGCTTAATCTTTTGGTTCGCGCAAAATCTACGCAGGAAGCGCGCGAGCGCCTCTGGCAATCACTGCAACTCCATCTCGCCTTCCCCGAATTTCTCGACTATCTCAACTCCCGCATCACCGTATTTCGCGGCGAGCTCACGACCGACCGCTTCGGGCTCTCCGACGACGACTATCACACGCTGGTCGACACCACCAGCTCGCTGATTCATTGCGCCGCCTCTCTGAACCGCAAATCCGAAAAGCAGTGCCTCAACGTCAATCTTCGCGGCGGCCTGGAAGTAATCCAACTGGCCCGCCGCGCGCAAAATCGCAACGGTGTCCTGCGCTATTCGCACGTATCCACGGTCGCCGTGGCCGGCAAGCGCCAAAACGAGGTCGTCACCGAAGACGCCTCCATCGACTGGGCCCGCTCCGACTACGATCCCTACGCACGCACCAAAAAATTCGGCGAGCACATGGTGCACCAACTGTTGCCCGACGTGCCACGCACCATCTTCCGTCCCGCGATCGTAATGGGCGACAGCCGCCGCCCAGAAACCTCTCAATTCGACATGGTGCAAGCCTTCGACGTCCTGGCCCGCCTCCCTGTCCTTCCTCTGCGTCCCAACGATAGAATCGACATCGTGCCCGCGAACTACGTCGCCAAAGCCATCGTCACCATTCATCAGAAGCCCGCGCCCGCGCACGGCATCTATCATCTGTCGTCCGGCGAAAGCTCGCAGACCTATCGCGAAATCACCACGGCGCTCGCCGCGGCTGGCGGCGGTCATCGCCCCGCTTTCGTGCCGTCGCTGGGCAAACCGTTCTCTGCAACGGTGGATCGCCTGGCCCACGGCAGCGGCTCGGTCGGCCGCGGCGCCTCGCTTCTGAAAGTTTTCTGGCCCTATCTCGACTGGAACACTGTTTTCGACAACTCGCGCGTCGTAGCTGAACTCGCGGAATCCCCCGCGAAGTTTTCCTCCTACGCATATCCGCTTCTGAAGTTCAGCCGCGAAAACAAATTCCACTATCCGGCGAAGCCGTGGCCCTCGTCCGCGCCCGTCGCGCAGCCATCCATCGTCGCCGGGAGCGCCCACGCATGACCGACTTCCTGCTGGTCACCTGGGTCAGCGCGCTCATCGAAATCCGCCGCTTCGCTTGGATGTTCGGTCTCGGCCGCCGTTGGACGCCCGGCGAAAAACTTCGTCTCCTCTTCGCAGGCTACAACGGTACGCGCAACACCGGCTCCGACGTGCGCGTCCAGGAAATGCTCCGCCAGGTCCGCCACGTCCTCGGCGCGGATAACGTCGACTTCAGCGTGATGTCGCAGGATTTCAAACGTTCGGCGGGGTATTTCGACGGCACACGTCAGGTCCATCTGCCCGACGTTTTCCCGCCGTTCCTGTTCCGCGAAGTGCAACAAAATCACGGCGTGATCGCCTGCGAAGGCTCGATGTTCAAGAGCAAATTCGCCAACGCCCTGACCACGATGATGATCGGTTCGCTAGGCATGGCTTCCGCGGAGAACAAGCTCTCCCTGGGTTACGGTGGCGAGGCTGGACACATGGACCGCCTGGTCCAGGATATGTGCGCGCGCTATGTTCATGATTCGCTGGTCATCACCCGCAACGTCGAATCACAAACGCTCCTCCGCAAGCTCGGCATTCCCACGGAACTCGGCACCGACACCGCCTGGACCTTCGAGCCCAACCCGCCCGAATACGCGCGCAAAATTCTGCGCGAAGCGGGCTGGGACGAAAAGACACCGGTCCTCGTGCTGTGCCCCATCCATCCGTTCGTCTGGCCAGTGAAAGCGTCCATCGCCAAGTACATCGCCCGGGTAACGACCGGCGCCTACAAAGAGAGCCAATACCGAACCGTCTACTTCCACGAATCAGGTCCCGAAGTCGACCGCAAATATCGTCACTACATTTCCGGATTCGGAAAAGCCGCCGCCGCCTTCTGTCAGCGTCATCGCGTGTTTCCCATTCTCGTAGCGATGGAGCGCCTCGACGCAGTCGCCTGCCGCTCCATGTTGGAGTTTCTTCCGGGCACTGCGATTTTCACGTCCGACGACTACAACATGTTCGAACTCGTCTCGATCCTTCGCGCGGGCTCCTACATGGTCTCGTCCCGCTATCACGGCATCGTCACGTGCATGCCCAGCCTCGTCGCCTCCGCCGGCGTCACCATGGACGAACGCATCCGCAACCTCATGCGCGAACGCGGCCACGAACATCTCTTCCTGACCGTCGAAGACCCCGACCTCGAGAACAAACTTCTGCAAGTCATGGAAACCCTGGTATCGGAAGCCGACAGCGTCCGCGAAGGCATAGGCTGCACCGTAATCCGCAACCTGAAGGTGATGGCCCGCATGGGCACGATCCTCGAAGACGCCGTCCGTCGCACCTACCCCGAATTCCCCCTTCGCTCCGGCGTCCTGAGCTGGGAAGACTATCTCCCCCCACTAAGCCCGACGCTGCTCGCCCTAGCCGACCGTTACGACACCTCCCCGGCAGCGCAACACTCCGTAGCCGGATCCACCGCCCGCTAACACCCAACCATCGCCGCTCATCTCCCTTTCTCTGCAGGATCGCAGCAGTGCTGCGCCCCAAACGTCCAGCCGTCAACATGCGCGTCGTGAGCATTCGCGGCGCACCGTCATTCCGACTGGAGCAACCGCACCCCGCAACACCAAACCCTCCCCGCACCGTCATTCCGACCGGAGCAGACCGACTTTTTTCTTCCGCGTTCGCTTCCTGCGAACGCGTCGGTCTGCGTAGTGGAGGAATCTCTCTTCGATTGCGCACCCGCCCCCCTTCCACGTCACACCGTCTCTCTCGTACTCGTGCCCTAAGCTAAAGACCCGGTTGCCGTCATTTTGTATGCTGTGGCGGCCGGGTGCTCACCTTCGATCCGCGCTGCAAGAAATCGCCACCCACGGAAGCCCCGATCTCGCCGCCATAGCCGAATCCATGTGGCCGCCTTGGTGCGCTGCGCCCCACTCGCCCAACATGCTCCGAACCGCTCCACTATTTCCACTTCTCGGTAGTGAGTCAGTCCAGTTAGTGCGGTAATCAGGCGCTTGAACGTTAGTTGCCGGCTGTTTGTACGTATCCGACGTTGGTATACTCAGGCCTAAAGCGCAAAGGAAGGAGAGGAATGACCACTACAAGCGATGTTCTCGATAATCATCTGAAGTGCTTTGGCGAGAACGACCTCGATGGCGTACTCGCTGATTACTCGTCGGATGTCGTGTTGTTCATGCCTGACAAACCGCTAAAAGGCCTTGCCGCAATCAAGCCATTCTTTCAGGCGATCCTTTCGGAGTTTGCAAAGCCTGGCGCCTCGTTTACGATGCGGCAGCGATACATTGACGGAGATTACGCTTACATCTTATGGGATGCAGAAACAGCAGACAATTCGTACGAGCTTGCCACCGACACATTTGTTGTGCGGAATGGGAAGATAGTGGCGCAATCCTTTGCTGCCAAGATCACGCCGAAGCGCTAAACAGCCCATCCAGCGCACCTTGCGCGCGGGGCTCCTGAACACTCTCGTACTAGGCTCCGCTTTTCCGGTTACCGCTGTTTATCAGGCACTTACAATAGAGCGGCAATCCGCAATGGGTCGTTTCCGCTGATGCGCGTACTTGTTGTTATGATTCTCAAATGGCGAAACGGCATTGGAACTGATCTCAAAATTAACAATCGTCGGACAGCTTCGTTGTCTTAAGTCCCGTTAAGTCGCATATCGGAAGCAGATCCACTACGTACTTCTCCCTCGAATTGCATTGCCCCACCGCCGCAATTCATAATACCCACCGCTCAACTCTCCAAACTCCATGCCCAACTTCCTCGAAAACCTCTTTGCGCAACTTCACCGTAACTCTGCCCGCACCATCCTTCGCGAAATCCACGGCGATCAATTTACAAACGTAACCGGCGGACAACTCCTCGCTCAAATCCAGCAGGCCCGCGAAGCCCTTCGGCACCATCTCCAGCCCGGCGATCGCTGTGCCCTGCTCGCCGCCAACTCCATCCGCTGGATCGTCGTCGACCTGGCTCTGATGGCCGAAGGTCTGATCGTCGTCCCGCTCTATTCGCGCCAGGCTCCCGCCGAATTAGGCGCCGTGATGCAAGACTGCCAGCCGCAATTACTCGTCGTAGGAGATGCTTCGCTAGGGGATGCCATCACAAAAGGTTGGCCCGGCGATTCTTTTGCGGTCCCCAAACAGGTCCTATTCGACGAACTGCTGCCTCCCACGAGCGCATCCGCACCTGCAACGCTCCTGGCCGCGAATCCCCGCCGCGACTCCGATCTAGTCACCATCGTCTACACTTCCGGCACTTCCGGCGAACCGAAGGGCGTCTGCCTCAACGTCGGCAACATCTCCTTCATGCTGCAACGCACTAGCGAACGCCTCGACCAGCTCATGCGCGGCGCGCACTGTACAGACAGCGTCTTCCACTACCTCCCGCTGAATTTCGCCGCGTCCTGGATCGCCACCCTCTCCTTCCTCTCGCGCGAAAGCGTCGTCACTCTCTCAACCGACCTCAACAAACTCGCCGACGAGATTCGCCTCTCCGCCCCGCACTATTTCCTGAACGTGCCCACGCTCCTCGAACGCGTCCGCCGTGGCGTCGACGACGCCATCGCAAAACGTCCAGCCCCAATTCGCTCGCTCTACGCAAAAGCCCGCGATGCCGCACAGCGCGATCTCATCAAGACGCCGCAAGTATTCGACAAGCTATGGCTCGCCCTGGGCCGCAAACTCATCTTCAGCAAAATCAAAGAACGCTTCGGCCCCAATCTCCGCGCCCTCATCTGCGGCTCCGCACCACTAGCTCCCGAAACGCAAAATTTCTTCCGCATGCTGGGCGTCCGAGTCCTCCAGGTCTACGGTCTAACCGAGACCACCGGCATATGCACCATGGACGATCCCGACGGCACCGTGGACACCGGTCACGTGGGCATCACCACCACTGGCGTCGAAATGAAAATCGCAGAAAACGAAGAAATCGTGGTCCGCGGCCCGAATGTCTTTCCCGGCTACTGGAGTCGCCCCGAAGAAACCGCAAATGTTCTTCGCGACGGCTGGTTCCACACCGGCGACCAAGGCGAAAAGAACGCTCACGGCAACTGGCGCATCATCGGCCGCGTAAAAAATCTAATCATCTTGAATTCCGGCCACAAAATCCCACCGGAGCCCATCGAAGACAAACTAGCCCAGCTCCTCCCCGGCGCCCAGCACATCGTCATCGTAGGTAACGGCCGCGGCTACCTCTGCGCCCTCGTCACCGGATCAGTCGAGCCCGCCGCAGTGCAATCCGCGGTGGACGCCATGAATCCAGATTTCCCCCACTACCGCCAAATCCGCAACTTCACCCTCCTGAACGAAACGTTGACGCCAGACAACGGCCTCCTTACCGCGATGGGCAAACTTCGCCGCGCCGCCATAAACTCCCGCTTCGCCAAAGAAATCGACGCCATGTATGCCGCACGGAACAACTAAATGCTGATAGCGATAGATCTCCAATCCCTGGCGAAAATACTTGCGGTGACTTGCTGCGGCATTTTCTCCGGCGCCGCCCTCTACGTCACGCTGGTTGAGCATCCGGCCCGCATGGAATGTGGAACGCAACTCGCCGCTACCCAATTCGGCCCCAGCTATCGCCGTGCGGCGATTATGCAAGCTTTGCTGGACGTCGTCGGCTCCTTGCTAGCTGCGCTGATCTGGGTTCGAGGCGGCAGCGTAGCCTGGCTGGCAGGTGCGGCGTTGTTCGTTTCGATCGTTCCCTACACCCTGCTCGTCATCCTGCCCACCAACAAACAACTTCTCGACGCGTCGTTGGACCGAAGCTCTAACCTTGCCCGCGCCCTTCTGGTGCGCTGGGGTTATCTCCACTCCGTCCGCACGGTAGTCGGCTTAGCCACCTTCGTGCTCTTCGTGTACCTAATCGCAGTGGGAAAATAAGGTCTGGCGGGGCGCCCAGGCCGCGCGAACACGGCTCCCGAAATATTCGCTTGACTCCTAAGCCGCGCAGTCTTTCAATATGTTGTAGCGCCATATATGGACCAGACAGCCTCACAAGTGGAATGGAAAAAGGGTAGCGCCGAACTCCTCATTCTTTCGCTCGTCGAAGCCCGTCCGCGCCACGGCTACGAAATCAGCAAACTTATCGAGCAACGCTCTGGCGGCACTGTGCGTTTTCACGTCGCCTCGCTCTACCCGCTACTCTACCGTCTTGAACACCGTGGTTGGCTGAGTGGACGCTGGGTCGAAAAAAACGGACAGCGCCGCCGCCGTTACTATCGTCTGACGCGCCAGGGCCGCAAAGTCCTCGCTTCGCAGCTTCGCGGCTGGCGTGAATTTGTAGCCGGCATCAATCGCATCACCGAGGCAGAAAATGCCTGAATGGAAGCCTGAAATTCTCCGCCGCCTTGCTCCGTTGAAGCTCTCGCCGGCGCGCGAAGGCGAAATCGCCGAAGAGATCGCGCAGCACCTTGACGATGAATACGAGGAACTTCTCGCTGATGGGCACTCGGCGGACTCAGCCTTTCGCGCGGCTCTGGACGAACTGAAGGATGAAGACTTCCTCGCACGCAACTTACAATCCGTCGAGAATGATTTGTATCGCGAGCCTGTAGCGCCCGGAAAAGTCAGCAGCAAATTGTTCGCCGGCATTCTTCACGACATTCGCTGCGCATTCCGCATGATGAGGAAATCTCCCGGCTTCACCGCGGTTGCGGTGCTTACCCTCGCGCTCGGTATCGGCGCCAATACTGCGATCTTCACGATGATGAACGGCCTGATGCTGCACACGCTCCCGGTGCGCGATCCAGGGCGGCTCGTCGAAATCCTCCATCACTATCCCGACGATCCTGAACCTGGGTTCAACGGTTTCTCGTGGGATGAATACCAGACCATGCGGGACGGCAATCATGTCCTCTCGGACCTGATCATCGGCTCCCTCAACAACTACGTCGTCGGTGGGCAGGCGCTCGAATCGCAAACCGTTTTCGGCGGCAATGTCGGCGGAACGTACTTCGAGTCGCTCGGCGTGCGGCCTGCGATCGGCCGACTGATCGGCCCGCAAGACATCACCGACTCTTCGCCCGTTGCTGTCGTGAGCTATTCCTTTTGGAAATCGCGCTTCAATCTGAATCCCGCCATTATCGGCCAGAAAGTCACTGCATCTGACACTCCGGTCACCATCATCGGCGTAACTCAACGCGGATTCTACGGTCTCAGCAATCAAGCGCAGCAGGACATCTGGCTGCCGTATTCGCTGGGGCATCGTGCTTTGGGAGATTTTGCGGTGGCGTTGCTGGGACGTCTGAAGTCGGGCGTCACCATCCCTCAAGCCCGGGCAGAGTTAGCGACATTGTTCAAAACCGCCAACGACCGGCCCAATGCAAATCCTTTTATGCGTCAAATGGAACTCCGTATTGTGCCCGCGGGAAACGGCGTTTCGACTCCTGTGACCCAGATGCTCTCGACACCGCTAACGGTGTTAATGGCGACGGTAGGCTTGCTGCTCCTCCTTGCGTGCGCGAATTTGGCGGGGCTGCTCTTGGCACGTGGAGCGGCGCGGCAGCACGAGATGGCCGTGCGAGTGTGCCTCGGGGCGGCGCGGGCTCGTCTGCTGCGACAGACGCTGACGGAGTCGCTGCTGCTGTCGTTGATCGGGAGCGCGGTCGGTATTTTTCTGGCGTACTTCGCGGCGGACAGGCTGATCCGGCTCTTCGCGTCAGGCAGGTTCATGATGGGATTGCCGGTGCACTTTGATGTGCTGAAGCAGCCGGACGCACGGGTGCTGATATTCACGGCGGCGATCGCGCTGCTCACTGGACTTCTGTGTGGTGCAGCACCCGCGATGAGCGCGTCGAATGCGATGCCGGCGTCGGCGCTGCTGCCAGGGTCGAAGATCGGAGAGACAAAGCGCCAGCGCCTGTTCGGCAAGGGGCTGGTGGCTGCGCAAGTGGCGATTTCACTGGTGCTCGTAAGTTTGGCGGGGCTATTTGTTGGATATCTGGCGCAGCTTCGGAACAATCTGGGGTTCGAGCGCAATAATCTGCTGCTGGTCACGCTTGATTTCGCGAAGAGCGGCTATAACGCTGCGCAATTCTCGCGTCTATCTCAAGAGCTGGTGATGCGGCTGAACGCTATTCCCGGCGTGACTTCAGCCACCTTTAGTGAAATGAGCCCGATGGAAGGGCCCGGGGCAGCGAGCTTCGCGGCTGCGGACGGTCATCCGGATAAAACGACTGCGGTCTGGATGAATTACATCGCGCCGAGTTACTTTGAGACATATTTGACGCCATTTCTCGCGGGTCGCGACTTTTCAGCACGCGACCAGGCCGGTTCACGTGTCGCGATCATTAACGAAAGCGCCGCTCGCAATTGCTTCGGGAACGAAAATCCAATCGGAAGGCACATTACGCTCAGCCATATCACGATGACGGAGGGCGAGAAGACGTTTGAGATCGTTGGAATCGTGGGCGACGCGAAATACAAAGACCTCAATCAACCGGCGCCACCGACGATCTATGCAGACCTTATTCAAGAAGGCTTCATTGGCTCCCAACTGGCGATCCGCACCAGGATCGATCCAGGCGGACTTGCCGGCGCGGTTCGTCAAACCGAGGCCACTGTCCTGAAGAGTGTTCCCATCGTTCGGATGATGGAGATGAACCAACAGATCGATTCGTCCATCGTTCCACAGCGGTTGTTTGCGGCGCTTTCCGCAGGGTTGGGTGCGCTGGGCGCGCTGCTTGCTGTCATCGGGCTGTACGGCCTACTCGCATACACGGTCGTATGGCGCACACACGAGATCGGCGTTCGCATCGCGCTAGGTGCGGCAGCGACTGACGTTATGCGCATCGTCCTTCGCGACGCCTTGTGGATGGTCTGCGTTGGCCTCGCTATCGGAGCACCTCTTGCGTTCTGGGGAAAACGCTTAGCCGCCAGCCTGATCCCCGACCTGCCAGTCGCCAGTCCCCTTCCGATTGTCCTTGCCGTTGCAATAATGATCGCGGTCGGTTTGATTGCTGCTTACCTGCCCGCCCGCCGTGCCATGCGTGTCGATCCCATGGTGGCGCTGCGGTACGAATAGACCGTCCGGGGCCCCATTCAGACCCAAGTGGACGATGAGTCGCGCAATCGGAAACTGACACACTGGAATAACCCCCGTGGCACATCCATTCCTGGCGGTGCACGTCGACCAAATCCCACAACTTCAACGCAGGCGCGGAATGCTTCGCAGGCGCGGATTCGGTTGTCGAACTTTGATCCGACACCCGCTGCACCCAACCCAAAAATATCTTGACCGTTAAATATTATCTTGGTAACATTAGTCCGTTGAGAATTACGCCCAAGCGTCAGGCCACCACGCGCTCTCCTTTTGAGGTTGGCTCAGCCGGCTGCTGCACATGGCCCTGCCACTGAACCTAAGAGGCCTTCCTGCAGGGTGCCGGGCAACCATCCCCATAAGCCTTTTAAAATGAATACTTGCAGAAGTCTATCAAAACAAGCCGCTTGAAGTGCCTTTGAAACGATAGACTTACAAAAAACAGGGGGGAGGTAGGTAACTCACTTATAACCACTCGCAGCTCATCTTCTAACCCAGGCTCGCCCATACAGTCCCCAAACTTAGCCCGATCGGCGGCGCCAGACCGGCCCGAGTCCATCACTTTCAACCTTCAACTTTCAACTGCTCGCCCTGAGCCCCGAAGGGTCGACCCCCCGACAACGTCAATCGGTCCTTCCGGACTATAGTAAGCTTGGTTGGCTTCTTCTCTCCCGGAGCCCGCTGGACTTCTCGAAAATGGCTTCCTTTACCGGCAAAACGCTGCGCTGGGACCTGCGCGACTCCATCCTTGAGCTGACTCTCGATCGCGAGCCCGCCAACGAAATCGGTACCGCCATGATCGCCGAACTCGAGCAGTTCGTGGCCGCATTTCCCGCGCTAGCCCCCGAAACCTCCGCGTGCATCATCACCAGCGCTCGCAAACAAGGTTTTTCCGCGGGCGCCGATTTACGCGAGCTGTACGAGAGTGCGGCACCCCTTTCCGCCAAAGAGCGCCTCACCGGCGTCCGCCAATTCCTCGAACGCATTCACGCGGTCCTGAATGCCATCGACGCCGCGCCCTTCGTGACCATCGCCGCGGTCCATGGAGTCTGTTTCGGCGGTGGCCTGGAACTCGCCCTCGCCTGCGACATCATCGTCGCCGACAAAATGGCGCGCTTTGCCTTCCCCGAGCTTCGCCTCGGACTTATCCCTGGCTTCGGCGGCATACCCCGCCTGAAACGCGACCTCGGCAACGCCTTCGTCCGCGATCTGCTGCTCACCGGCCGCAGCGTCAACGCCACACGCGCCCAGGCTGTCGGCCTCGTCGCGCAACTCGCCGCTGAAGGCGAAGCCCGCAAGATTGCCTTAGCTACCGCCGCTCAAATCACAAAATTCGACGCCGTAACCCGCGCCGCCGCCAAAAAATTCATCAAGCCCATCCCCCTCGAAGATCTCCGCCACGAAATCGACCTCTTCTGCCGGCTGTTTACCCGCAAAGAAGTCATGGCTGCCCTGAAAAAATTCGTCGAGTCCACCGAGGCCATGCCCTATCTGCCGTGAGTAACGAACCGCGTGCCGGCAGAATCAAATGAGAATAGAAATAGACAAGTCACAAACAAACTGAAATGAGCTTGCGAATAGAATGGAACTGAGGTCACGAACCTGAAGCGGCGAACCATCCATCTCGTAGCGTTGTTTGTCCTGGCCGGACTCATGTTCCTGGCATCCGGACTCCATGGCAGCTACTTCTGCGTTTCTCCATGGGCAGGCGACGGTCCACTGCAACGATCAGAGGCTCATGCCAATCCTTAGCCTCGACCACGTGCAGATCGCAATTCCCATCGGTGGCGAAACGCGGGCCCGCGACTTCTACACCGGAATCCTCGGTTTAACCGAAGTCGAGAAGCCTGCCGAAATGGCGGGACGCAACAGCATATGGTTCGTGGCCGGCCCCGTGAATCTTCACGTCGGCATCGAGCCCGATTTCCATCCGGCCAAGCGCGCCCATCCAGCGCTTGTTGTCAATGATCTCGACGATATCGTCGCGGCTTGCGAGCGCGCCGGCCATTCCGCTAAACCCGACACCTCCTTCAATAATTTTCGCCGTGTCCACGTCTTCGATCCCTTCGGTAACCGCCTCGAACTGATGGAGAGCACGACTCCGTAAACCCGGGTCGCATCGAATCGGCCGTTTTTCTTGCGGTCTTGCGTCGAAAGATCATCCGAAACGGCGATACCTACCCATCCTTCCAGGCTCCGACCTAGCCAATCGGCGGATGTAGACGCCCCTGCGACTGCGGCATCTTGTTCAAGGAGGTTGTATATGTCTTCACAACTTATTGAACTTTCAAACGCGCTGGCGCAAGCCACGGATCGTGCCGCGACGAACACTGTTGCCGTTCACGCCGAAGCACGCGGCTCGTCCAGCGGCGTCATCTGGCGCTCGGGTATTATCGTCACGTCCGAACACGCGCTGCGCCGCGACGACGAAATTCACGTCACACTCGCCGACGGCCGCGTCGTCCCCGCGAAACTTGCCGGACGGGATCCTTCGACCGATCTCGCGGTTCTGAAATGCGTGGAAGCCGCGACGCCCGTAACCGAGTTTGGTGATGCGGCTGCCATCAAGCCCGGAAGTCTAACTCTCGTCGTCGGCCGCACGCGCGCCAGCGGCCCAGTCGCCGCGCTCGGCGTAGTCAGTCTAGCGACAACCGAACGCAAGACCTGGACCGGCGCATCACTTGCTCCTTATATCCGTCTTGATGTCGCGCTATCGCCGACGGCCGCGGGAGCCGCCGCGGTTGATGCGCACGGCCGCATTTTCGGCATCGCCACGCCACGCTTCGCACGTTTCGGCGCCATCGCCGTTCCGGCCTCCACGGTCAACACCGTGGTCGAGACGCTCTTGCAGAAAGGCCGCATCCCGCGCGGCTACCTCGGCGTCGGCCTCCAGCCCGTGCGCCTGCCCGAGGCTCTGCGCCAATCCTTACACCGCGAGCAAAAAACTGCGGCCATCATTCTCGAGGTGGAATCCGAAAGCCCAGCCCACAAAGCGGGCCTGGTCATTGGCGACATCGTTGTCTCTCTCTCCGGCCAACCGGTCGCTCGCCTTGAGGACGTTCACTCCCAACTCCAAGGCGCCGCGATCGGCAAATCACTAACGCTTGGCTTCGTCCGCGGCGGCGGGCTGCAAGAAACCACCATCGTAGTCGGCGAACGCACTCACGGAGCCGCATAACATGGCGGTCGCGAGCTTCGGCGAAATCGCGGAGAGTCTCCGCAGATCCACGGTTCTCATCCAGGCGGGCCCGCGTGGCAACGGCTCGGGCGTAATTTGGTCGAGCGGCGGCGTCATCGTCACCAACGCGCACGTCGCCCGCCGTGCGCAACTCCGCGTCCAGCTCTGGGATGGTCGCGAACTCGACGCTGCACTCGTTTCTTCCGATCCAGTTCGCGACATCGCGACGCTCCGCGTCAATGCCAAGAATCTCCCCGCGGCAACTCCCGCGGATTCTTCGCGTGTGCGGCCCGGCGAACTCGCGATCGCCATCGGCAATCCTCTGGGGTTTGTCGGGGCACTCACCACGGGAGTGGTCCACGCAGTCGGCCCGTTTCCGGGTCTCGGCCCGCAATCGTGGGTGCAGGCCGGCGTCCGCCTGGCGCCCGGAAACTCCGGCGGTCCGCTCGCCGACGCTGCCGGCCGCGTCATCGGAATCAACACGATGGTCGCCCTCGGTCTGGCCCTGGCGATTCCCAGTAACGCCGTCACCGACTTCCTTTCCGGCGCGCGTTCGAATCATGGAGCACGGGACGGCTGGCTGGGCGTTACGTTGTATCCCGTGAGAGTCCCCAATTCCGGTAGCCGTGCGGCAAAGCGATTCGGGCTGGTTGTGCTCGAAGTCGAGGCGGGAAGTCCCGCGGCGCGCGCCTCGCTCCTGCCTGGCGACATCCTGCTGGGAACCGAAGGCCACCCATTCACGCTGCTGGACGATTTGTCCCGGGCGCTCCGTGGGGAAGGCCCGCGTCTCCTGCGTCTCGAATTTCTTCGTGGAGACTACAGCCGCGTCCGCCGGGTAACGATTCAGCTGGGTCGCCAGGCTACAGGTCGTCAGGCTTCGGGGAGCGGCGTCGCGGCGTGATTCGCGTCTTCATCGTCGGAGCTTCCTCGCTGGCGCGTGCCGGGTTGCAAAATCTCCTCGCACACCGCGGCGTTGAAGTGGCTGGGAGCTTCTCCGACCTCGACGGTCTCGCTGACGCGTTCCCTG
>Ga0210401_10005159_pt1 | contig 13471 bp, 15 predicted proteins | sample IncBWH32MmetaG_FD_150866 | JGI IMG/M metagenome (GOLD analysis project Ga0210401, IMG submission 150866) | Forest soil microbial communities from Barre Woods Harvard Forest LTER site, Petersham, Massachusetts, United States - Inc-BW-H-32-M | ecosystem: Environmental > Terrestrial > Soil >... | reverse complement strand
GGGTGCAAAAAGAAATTGGGTGTCGGGCCGCGAGGATGTTGCTTTGGTTTACAAGACGACCGGAAACTACACCGCCGGGGACCGACGATCTCTAAGCGGCCCGACGCTGGTAGCGGTGGTGAAGTCCTCCGACCTGAGGAATTACTACGATGCGCCCGCGTTCTGGCTCCTCTACTACTCTCGACTCCGGAGCGTCCTTGGCCAGCGCCAGATGAGTTCGGGAGCGCTGGTAGTAGGCAAAATAACTTCGCAGAGTTCGGCGCAACGATCTTTCATTCCACACGATGATGTGGTCTAAACATTCGCGCCGTATGGAACCGATCAGCCGCTCGACGTACGGATTTTGCCATGGAGAGCGTGGTGCGGTAATCACTTCTTCCATCCCCATGCCTTTCGTCATGGCTACCAAATCAGCGCCATAGATCGCATCTCGGTCGCGCAGAAGATATCGGCACCCGTGGTCCCAGGGGAACGCTTCCCGCATCTGCTGCATCGTCCACTCCTGGCTCGGGTGTTCGGTCACCTGAAAGTGCAGCACACGACGCCGAGCATGCGACAAGACCACGAAGACAAACAGAACCCGGAAGGTCGCCGTCGGCACCACGAAGAAGTCGATCGAGGCCATCTGTTCCGCGTGATTGGTCAAGAACGTCCGCCAGGTCTGGGAAGGCGGCTTCCGCGGTCGGTAGAGATATTTGGCCACGGTCGATTGTGCGACTTCGATCCCTAACTTGAGCAGTTCCCCGTGAATGCGGGGTGCTCCCCACAACGGGTTCGCTTGGCTCATGTCCCAAATCAAGTGGCGAATGTCTGCGGCCACGTTCGGTCTTCCCGGACGTCGCCGTGATTTCCGCGTCCAGTACCAAGCGAACGCTCTGCGGTGCCAAGCAATAACCGTATCGGGGCGAACGATGTGCAGACTATGGCGCCAACCAGGCCACCATCGCGATAACAAAACCCACAAGAGCCGGTCGGAGCGCTGGAAGCGCAAGCGAGGCGGCGCGTTCTTTTGGAAAACTGCGAGTTGGTGACGAAGCGCGAGAATCTCCGTCTGCAGGGCGGCTCGGGTTCGAAAACTGGAGGCTACCAGAGCGAAAAGGGCGACGAAAAGAGAGCTCATCGTGATACCACCAGGATCTCACGAATGCTCGGAACCTCCGCGTTTTCAGCTCGGACGGATTTTTCGGTAACCACAGGTTTGCGTCCTGTGCATCGGGGCGCTCTGGCGGACGACAGCGAGTATGGCTTTCTGCTATTTGTTCTGGATCACAACGCTTGCCTGGGTAGTACGCTACATCATTCGCGCCAAGGTGAAAGGCGGACTCTTTGTTTTGCTGGGGATCACTTGCAACGCCTTGGTTACATCATTGAATAAAGGTGTCATGCCAGCAGTTGGAATTCCCGCTAACTTCCAGCCAGCGGCTCCAATTTGGAATCTTTCTGGCAAAGGCCAATGGCTGACGCTTGCCGACCAAGCAGCGTTGTATCGTTTCAGCATTGGGGACATGTTTCTAATCGCGGGTTTTCTGATGTGTTTGCTCGACACGGTCTACCGTTTACCCATAATAAAAACAATGGCGAACACGGCGATGGACGAAACTGTTGCATGCGAGCGTTCTGTAGAAGGCTCTACATGCCGCTTATAAACCCTCCCAATCTACAATCACGATTCTCAATTTCTAACCGGGTCTGGCATGGACAGATCGCTGAATTAACCTGCTGAGCCGAGAAATCGCAGCACAGACGACTTCTCACGCAGTCAGGCCGGTGTTGCTGATCGTCTTGAAGGCTCTCAGCCGTTCGCACGCCATGACGCAGCAGCCTCCCCATGCCCCGATAGAATTGCAATCAATTGCAAAGACCACTGTGCTGCTGGAGGAGGTGTGTGGTGCCTACGCTGCATGTATCAAGCTGCTTTTTGCTGTTGCTTTCATTTTGCCCAGCGTGCCTTCTGAGACGCTGAAGTGGACTCGCCGGGCTTTTGAGCGCGTGGGTACTGCTCTCACGCAGTCCAGTGGGGCAATTGCATTTTTGCGATCGCGTTCCCAAGTCGCAGACTCCTGAAACAGGGGCTATACTGGCCTGCATCAGATGCCCTCAACCCATCCCATTCTTGAAGTGACGCTAGACAAAGTTCTTGTTGCGACCGATTTCTCGGCTGCCTCCAAGGACGCAGTTCTGTACGCGACCGCAATTGCACGCCGTCACAAATCCAAGCTGTTCATAGCTCATGTGGTTGCCTCCCGATCCGAAAGCGCCCTCATGGACGGCTGGCGTGCCGGTCAGACGGAAATTATCGAGCAGCTACTCGCCAATCGCCTCGATGGCATCGAACACGAATTGGTCGTAAAGTCTGGCGAGGTTTGGGAGGTGCTGTCGCGGCTTATCGTTGAGAAAGCAATTGACTTGGTTGTTGTCGGAACACGTGGTCGAACTGGTGTCCTGAAACTTCTGTTGGGTTCAGTGGCTGAAAGCATATTCCGCCGCGCACCATGCCCGGTGCTAACTGTTGGGCCGAATATCTCTGGGCAAAATCCGGAAGTCAGCCCGGAGCGCATACTTGCCACGACGGGCTTTGCTGCTCATTCCGTCTTTGGTGTGAGGTATGCAATAGGTCTTGCAGAGAATCTTCGCGCTTCTATTGCCTTATTGCATGTGGTGACCAAGGCAGGTGAGTTAATTGGAGATGCTAAATCCCGCATGATGGCCGATCGCACTAAAAAACTTCGCGATTTGATTCCCGCAAACGTAAATCTCGCATCCGAGCCTCTGTTGCTTGTCGAATTCGGCACAGCGCCGGAAAGAATCTTGCAGACCGCAGCAGCTTTGAAAGCGAACCTGATCGTCCTTGGGCTTCGCAGCGTGCAGGAAGCATCTGCTGGTACGGCAACGTGGGCTAAGGCCTACGAAATTGTCTCAAAAGCCAACTGTCCCGTGCTGACGGTTCGCGGCCCTGAATGACCGGCGTCGTAGACTTCAGAGATTGAAAACGTGGCGAGACACCACCGAACTTGTCCAGAGCAACCTAGATGTCCACGAATCAACTGCCAATCCGACCCCGTGCAGAGGTCTTCATCGCCACAACGGTGATGCTCAGCTTCATCTCCTTTTGGCGGGCAGCAGCTATTGTCCTTTCTGACCTCGCTTCATCGGCCTACTACGCGGGAGGAGAGGCCGAGCACTATATCGGCAAAAGTGCTCCTTGGTTCATTCTCACAGTGATGCTGTTCAGCTATGCGGTGCGAGCGCTCTACATCGAGTCTAGTGCGATGTTCGTGCGTGGGGGCGTTTACCGGGTCGTCAGGGAAGCGATGGGCGATACGCTGGCAAAAATCTCGGTTTCGGCGTTGCTTTTCGATTACGTTTTGACCGGGCCGATCAGTGCCGTATCGGCGGGACAGTATCTAGCGGGATTTACAGAAGACATCAGCCGGTATGCTGGGCATCCAGTTCACTTGCCCACGAATGGTTTTTCTGCCGTTGTCGGAGTTCTAGTGGTCTTGTACTTCTGGTGGAAGAACATTCAAGGCATCCATGAGAGCAGTGGCAAGGCCATGAAGATCATGAAGATCACCACGGTTATGGTGGTGATACTGATCGTGTGGTGCCTAATCACGCTGTTCAAATCACCCGCTCCCTTGCCGCCGAATCCTATTCATGTTGGAGCCATGAGGCTCGATCATCGTTCACTAGGATGGCTGGACGGCACTTGGCTGAGTCATCTGACATTCATCATTTTATTCGTGGGGTTCGGGCACTCGGTCTTGGCAATGAGCGGCGAAGAGACGTTGGCTCAGGTCAATCGTGAGATCGAACACCCGAAGTTGAAGAACCTGCAAAAGACAGGGCTTGTGATCTTCGTTTACAGCCTCGTGTTTACGTCATTGGTGTCTTTCTTCGGCGTGATGATCATTCCTGACCATGTGCGGCACGAGTATTTTGCAAACCTGATTGGCGGGATTGCCATGTACCTCACTGGGCCTCACATGCTCAAGCTCTTATTTCATGGCTTCGTAGTGCTTGTCGGGGTGCTGATTCTGTCAGGAGCTGAAAACACTTCGATCGTCGGTGCTAATGGGGTGCTAAACCGTCTGGCCGAAGGAGGGGTGCTGACCGATTGGTTTCAGAAACCCAACAGGAGATACGGAACCAGTTACCGGATTATTAACCTGATCGTTGCTCTACAGGTGCTCACCATCATCGCCAGCGGCGGAAACGTCTACCTGCTGGCTGGGTTATATGCTTTTGGCGTGGTGTGGAGCTTTGCCTTCAACGGCTTGGCAGTCCTTAGGCTCCGTTACACCGAACCGCAGCATCGGCAATGGAAGGTGCCGGGCAACCTGCATTTCCGGGGCAAGGAGCTACCCCTCGGCGTTCTGGTCATTACCGCTATTCTCTTCATCACCGCGATCGTCAACCTCCTTACGAAACAAGATGCAACCATTGCAGGCGTGATCTTCACAGCGGTCTTTTACGTTATCTTCACGGTCTCTGAGCGGCGGGTTGCGAAACAGCGCCAAGGTAAAATTGGGGGTCTGGACAAATTCCGGGTGTATGGCAATCAGGAATTGGGCTGCGGTGCTCTAGGAGTGCGGCCCGGCAACATTCTGGTAGCAGTCCGCGATCCCCGCAATCTTTATTATCTGCGGCAAATCCTCGGCCGTACTGATACGAGCAAACAAAATGTGGTGGTCATGACAGCCCGCGTCTACCATCGTGAGCACACCTTCAGTGGCAGCATGGTGAAGGAAGCAAGTGAAGTCTTCGACCAGTACGAGCAAGAGTTGTGCACTTCGGTAGTTGCGACTGCTGAGAAGGAAGGTAAGCCAGTTTCCCTACTGGTCGTCCCTGCAACCAACGTTTTCGATGCCATAGTCTTTACGGCACAGCGCCTCGGTTCGAGCAGGATTGTGTGTGGTCTCTCAAACAAACTCACAGCCGATGAACAAGCTAAGCTCACGGGAGACGCTTGGGAACGCTTGCCGGAGCCACGCCCCCGACTGGAATTGGAGATCGCGCTGCCAGACGGCGATGCCTTAACTTATTCACTGGGCCCGCACACGCCGCGTTTACGTCCGGAAGACCTCGAACTGCTCCACAAGATTTGGCTCGAAATTACCGCCAATCCTAAGTATCGGGGCCTTCACCATTACCACGTGGTTACAGTTGCTCTAAAGGAGCTACAGCGTGAGCTTAAAAGTGGCAATAGCGATCAAGTCCTCGAACTGCTGCAGAATGAACTTATTTACGAATCCGAGTCCGAACGCTGGCAGCAACATCGCGGCGAACAACAATAACTTGTTAGCCAGAGAGGGTGTGCCCGTTACGGAATTTTTCTGCAATTGATTGCACGGCTTGACAAATCATGTGATTGTGCGTTTTCCCGATTACCCTGAGGCCCTTTCGTTTTGACCCGAATTGCACGCAGCACGAAGATTGATTCAAAGAGCAGCGGGAGCGCCGAATCGACTTCTGAAATGCGGAAGCCAACTCCCACTTTCTTTTTCTGTTTACTGCGAAACATCTGCAAGGTGCCTCGTAATCACGCAAGCTCGTACACAGAGACAGCCATCTACTCGACCCGGTGTGCCCCCACTTGCTCTCGGGGTAGCTGAGCAATTCCTGACATTCCGCACGAAACATGAAATCCTCGTTTTTTAAACATTGATATATATCAATGTCTTAATTAGTAGGATGTTCTTGCGCGTGGGATTGTTGTACTTACAACAGAGTTATTACGAATCGAACCGGCTTTCCGTCACCGGGCGAAGCGCCCCGCTTGCGAAACAAGTTGATTTGTCAGGAAATTGATTGCAACGGCCCTAGGGGCAAGCGATTCACGCCGCTGCCTCAAATTGCATAGCATCCCAATTTCACCAGCAATTCTCAATGAATGTAATGGCCTGTTATACGCGCATGAAAAAGGGTGCCCCCTGGCTCAAGACCACTCTGGTCCAATGCGCATGGGCGGCCACGCGCACCAAGGGAACTTACCTCCACGCTCAATACCTGCGCATTCGATCCCGCCGCGGCGCCAAGAAGGCCATCGGTGCTGTCGCCGCTTCCATCCTCACTGCCGCTTACCACATGCTCAAAAATGGCACTCTCTACGAGGACCTCGGCGCAAACCACTTCGACAAACGCGCCCAAGGCAAGCACGTCTTGCAACTCGTGAACCGCTTAAAGAACCTCGGTTTCGCCGTCCAGATCACGCCCATGGCGGCTTAATCAATGCATTGTTTCTTGTCAGAGTTCGCAGCGTTGACTCCCAATTCGAGCAGAGGGATAATGGACCGCCATTCGGAGGAGGATTTTATGACCCGCGCTCCCCGGCCCCCCATTAAGCTTGCCGATTCAGTTCAGCAACAACTCAACATGTACGCACTCGCGGCAGGGCGCAGCGGGAGTGGGAGCGCTGGCGTTAGCGCAACCTGTCGAGGCGAGGATTGTCTACACGCCCGCACATCGTGCCATCAAATTGCACGCTATCCGAAGGGTCCACCAGACAGCTTTGATCCAGCCGAACCTGGCATTCCTAAGCGCGTACAGCGTGGCGGCTCATTTTTGTGCAGTGAGCAATATTGCACCCGCTACATGGTCGGTGCTCGCGGCAAGGGAGCGGCCGACACCGGCACCAATCACGTTGGTTTTCGCTGAGTTCGTGAATGACCCGAAACTATGTCCTTGCCAGAGGTGCCACCAGAAGAACCGAAGAGGAGAAAGTCATGAAGAGGCTATTGAAAAGCGTATGCGCCGTGGTTACGCTCGCCTGCTGCGCATGGGCCCAGAAGATTTCGAGCACTCCCACTGCCAATGAGCAAGCCACCTCATCAGAGAACCGACCCAACATCCTCTTCATCATTATGGATGACGTCGGCATCGACCAGATGAAGGTCTTTGGTTACGGGGGTCGGACTGCTCCGCGCACTCCGAACTTCGACACGATTGCACGGGCCGGGGTGCGATTTCGCAATGTCTGGTCCATGCCGGAATGCTCGCCGAGCCGGGCCATCTTCTTCGAAGGACGGTTTCCGCTGCGGACAAAAGTCTTTACCGCCATACTCTCGGATGATCTGGCGAACTCTCAGGTGTCGCCTTTTGAAGCGACAACACCGAAGCTGCTCACTGCGCACGGGTACGACAACGCTCTCTTTGGAAAGTTCCATCTCGCGGGACCGGACAACAATCCATTTGGCGAAGGAACACCGCACGCGCTCGGGTGGCAATACTTCGACGGGTTTCTCGAGGGAGCTCCTCATCCAATCGATGCCACCGCAGGTGGCGTTGCTCACAAAGGTGTGTCGTACACCTGCGGCTTCGTTCCCAACGCTAAGCATCGTAACGGAGCCGACAGAGGCGCATGCTATCAGTCGAACAATTCGTGTGTTGTGCTTAGAGCTACGCTCGATAAGCCCACCCCCGGTCTTACCTGCCTGGAGAGCGGCGGGATTTTCGATCCCAACAAGGGCTGCCAGTCGCCTCACCCACCCTATTTGAATTTTGAGAATGACAATGGATATTACGTGTGGAACCGGGTGATTAACAAGCCCGACGGCACCATCATTGAGTTTCCGCCTAGCAATCCAGGGGCGCGCGGTTATAACGGCGAAACCATTGTCCAATCTACAGTCAACTGGATCAACGAGGAGACGGCCCAGAACAAGAGCTGGATGACGACTCTGAGCTTCGCACAGGACCACACACCGTATCAGCAGCCGCCGGCGTCGCTTTTGCCGCAGCACGAAATTGACTCGACCGGCTTTGCCTGCACCGGCAACCAACCCAGGAACACTGCCGCTTTACGGATAATCAGCAATCAGATGATTGAGGCGATGGATCACGAGATTGGCGATGTGTTGGTCAAGACCGGCCTTGCCATTAACAACCCCGATGGCAGTCTAGATTATCACCCCGAAAACACCAATACCATGGTGGTCATCATCGGCGACAACGGCACGTTCGCCCCTGGGGTGAAGGTGCCCTTCGATCCAAACCGAGCGAAGGGTTACGTGAACCAGACCGGGGTTTGGGTGCCGTTGATTGTCGCCGGACCTCTGGTCACCAATCCCGACCGCGAAGTGACCGCGATGGTCAACATCGCTGACTTGTTTCAACTGTTCGGGGAAATGGCTGGCATCGATGTGCGCAAGGAGGTCCCGAAATCTCACAAGCTGGACTCTATGGCTATGCTGCCTTATCTGACTAATCCCAAACAGCTGAGTATTCGCCAGACCAACTTCACCCAGACGGGCAACAATATCCATCCCAACCTTAAGGCGCCCCCCCCATGCGTTCTCACTCTGACTCATCCGGCCACGTGTGCGCAGATCTTTGTCAATCAGGGGGTATGTAAGTACGAAGGCGGGGTTTGGTATGGGCCGGGGGCTCCTAAAGAATACCCCTCGTGCTGCGCGGTAGAAAACGCTCATATCTACGCCAACATGCAGATTCTGCCGGACGATCAAACCGCCACCCGCAATGACGTGTACAAGCTGATCGTCAAGCACACGCCGGATTGCTCCAATCCAGGCCAGGAGGTGACTACGAAAGAGTTTTTTAAGATCAACGAAGACGTTCCGGTACCCAAGATTGACCACGACGAGGAAAACAACGATGACAATCTATGTTCTAAAGCAGGCTGTCCCCATGGTTTGAATCCGGAGCAAAAAATGAACTATTTCCAGCTGCTGGCCGACATGCGGAAGACCCTTAATTCTGAGCCGCCATGCCCCGGTGACGGAGATGAGGACAAAAAGGTAAACGATCGGGATGTTGCCAATTGGTTGCACTTCAACCAACACAATGGCCTATCGAGTTGGTACGATTTCAACTACGATGGCCTGACCAACGCGGCAGACCTCGCGGTCATCGCCCAGCACCTTGGAACCGACTGTCTGAAGAAATAGACATTCATTTGGCGGCGATTGATCTGAATGGTCGATTGCCAGATAGCCAACCTCCGATTCTCATATCGCCAGGAACACTTCCATTGGGATCCGCAAACCGGAGGAGTTGGCAATCCCATTGTTAACGTTACATCGCCATTAAACTCAAAATCCCCCAATCGAATACCAATCAGTGTTCGATACGTAGAAACTCGCCAGCACTGTCCGCAAGGTCGAGTTCAGACTATTACAACAGAAGAGATTCTGCGTCTCAAGGACGAAGTCTCCCGGCTTTCGCGTATTCAATCAGCAGACAAGCAACACCTTCCAAGAAAGCAGGGCAGCCGACAGCGGAAACGCGGGTGAGCTCTGCTTTCGACTTTCTGACCTCATACAATCGCAGCAATCCCTACGTCCAGAGAACGTAGACATAGCACCCGGCTCGGGAACAGCAGGGTGTTTGTGTTTTTCCAGTACTCAATACAACTGACCGGAACTCCCTTCCGGGATTGTGGGGAGCCGTGGGTGGAGGTGTGAATTACCTCCAAGGCGGCAACCTACCCACGGCTCTCGCTGAGATGTCTGGGCCGCATCTCGAAAGAGATCGGGGGAAACATACGCCATATGACCTCTGCTCCCGGCCCGACAAGGTGGTCAGTATCACTTTCACGAGAGCGAGCAGAGCATGAACATCAAGCTGGAACCAGACGCGGCGAAGATTCGCCAGATACATCACTCCCTGTTCTCCACCAAGGATGCACTCACCACCTTCGAGGCAGAGGCATTCCTGTTCCTGCCCGGTGACCAACTGCTGGATGGACTCAACGGCTACGTGCGGGAGTTCCTGAAGAGGAAGCTCGCTTGTGAAACTCATCGATCAAGACGCCCGCGACGCTGTCCGCACGGCCCTCGATAAAACCTTGGTGGTTGAGGCTGCCGCAGGCACCGGGAAAACGAGCGAAATGGTGCAACGAATGATAGCAGTGGTCGCGGCTGGAAAGACGACAATCGACCGCATTGCAGGCATGACTTTCACCGAGAAGGCCGCGGGCGAGCTCAAACTTCGTCTCCGCTCCGAACTCGAGAGAGAGCGCCGCGCAGAAGAGAAGAACTCCGCAACCCGCAACAACCTCGAGCAGGCTCTGGCGCACCTCGAAGAGGCACGGCTTAGCACCATTCACTCTTTCTGCGCTGATCTACTCAGAGAGCGTCCGGTAGAGGCACGCATCGATCCACAGTTCGAGCTGATGACCAAGGCGCAGAGCCTACGTCTTTACAGGGCGGCGTTTCGTTCATGGTTCGAGCGCAAGCTGGAAGACCTGCCCGAGGGCACGCGCCGAATCCTGCGGCGTAAGATCAGGAACAGTCCTATAGAGACCCTGATTTCCGCCGGCTGGGAGCTGTCAAAGTGGCGCGACTTTTCGGCGAAGTGGCGGCGACCAGAGTTCGACCGCAAGGCTGCGATCAGACGTTCCCGAACTCGGTCGTGCTGCCGAAGTTGTACAGCATGGAAAAGCTCTGAGCATGAGCAGCAATTGTAACCAGCACAAGCACCAGGAAAACAAAGAGTCCATAGATTCGCATTTTCCTCATTGGGATTCTCCGCGGTGCAAAGCCCACAGTTGTCCAAGGGTTCGATTCGCCAACCGGCTGCCGGGCCCGGCGGGCATTGGCGGGGATGCGATCGAGCGCCCAATTCTCCTCCCGGCGACATCGGCGGTCAAGGCAAAAAATGAGTTCTTCGACAACGCGATTAACGGTTGCCACCAGCACCGTCACGGCACGTCCGTGGGCTAGGCCCCGTGGCGAACGACAGCTCGCTAATAAGAGTCATTAGTTATTGCTAACCTACCCCACGAAAATTCGTCCATTTTCTTGGACTGCTTGAAGGCTCTTCCTAAACTACGCCCGGTTTTCCTCTTAATGGGATTATTGTCCGCACTGGCGCCAACCGTGACCGCCCAAGATGCGGCCGCCCGGATCAAGGACCAGATCGATCATCTTCGGCAAGCATTGGAGCATAGGCCAGTTTCCGATCCGGAGTGGAAAGAGGTAAAACCGGGTATCGCAAAGTCCTTAGGTCGGGCTGACGATGATTTTCGAGCCGGCCGTCTCTATCTGAGCCTGGAGGAGTTGGCGGACGCATGGGATCCACTTCGCGGGACGGAGAGTGCGACCCAGAAGACCGAAGAAGAGCTTTTGAAGGAGGGACTGCCGGGGGTCGAATCGGAGCTTCAGAAGACGCGGATCGCGCTCACAGCCTTTGAAAAACGAGCCACGCAGAAGAACTGGGATACTGCCCCCGTTGCCGTTCGCGCATTAGCGGAGAAGGCACAAGGCCAGACCCTGAACTTGCTGGAAGGCGGCCGCGGGTTCGCCATCCTCACCGATGTAGAGAAAAGCGCGCTTTCCGAAAACTATGCTTCTGCTCTTTATTATGCTGGCGAAAGCAGGGCTCAAGCCGAGTTCAATGATTTCTGCTACGCACTCGATCTTCTTCGGAAGACCACAGCGTTTCCCCTGCGCTCGATCTCGCCAGAGTTGCAGCAATTGCAAACGCGCGTCACGGCCGCATATCAGCCGCCCCGCTCGGTCAAATATCACGCTGACTTCATCCGTCTGAACGCGACGCTCAAACTTATCGGTGAACTCGATGCTGCCAAGCTGTACGCCGGAGCCTTATATCAATACTTGGATGCAACCCAACGGTTCGCCGTGCTTGAGGCGGTTGGGCCGGACGCAGCACAGCAATCTCGATTACGTAAATCTCTCCAGGAAATGCGCACCCGCCTCGGCGCGTCGCAACAAGACGAATCGATCGCGCAACTGTTCCTGGAGCGGGCAGAATCGGGGCTGACAAGATCGCCGAGCTCGGCTGGCTGGATAACCGTCGAGACCATCGTTGAGCAGGTGCTGCCAGCCTACTTCGCGGCGTCGAAAGCATCTCCGCCTTCCGGGCACCCAGCGACGGCTGGAGTTACCGTGACGCTAGTCCGCTGGCCCTACACTTGAAACTTGTCCGACCCAGCAAGTTTGCTGATCCAGGAAGTGGTGGCGAAATACCCGGGAAAGGTTAAATTCGTAAATGAGAACTTCGGGTCCTCTCCGCTCGCGGAGCGCTTTGGGGTGCAGCGATATCCCGCAGTATTCGTGGAAGATGTGCTCATCGCGCGACCGCGCGACTTCGGCTTTTTCGGCGAAGGAGAAAAGGACGGACGCTATAGTCCCTGGGTGCGGAATCCTCAAAACCAAGCAAAATTCCAAGCTGACCTGACCCGCATGATCGATCTTGTCCTGGCGGGCAAGAAAGACGAGGTAAGTCGAGAACGAGCCGATAGCAGTGGGCTGCCGGATCAGATAACCGCGCTGCCCAAGTTCACGTTGAACGATTTGTCCGGACACCCTCTCAGCCCGGAACAGGTTGCCGGACATGTGGTGATGGTCGAGTTCTGGGCGACCTGGTGCCCGCCGTGTCGCTCAACCCTGGTTTGGCTCGGAGAGTTGAAACGTAAGTATGGCGCTAACCTCGCGATCCTAGCCCTTGCCGTCGAATCGCCCGAGGACCAAGTTCGCGCCACGGCAAGCTCGCTAAGCCCAGATATTCGCTGGGCCATTTCCGATGCGAAAACAGCACGCGCGTTCGGTGACGTAGTCGCCGTGCCAACCATGCTACTGTTTGACCGTTCCGGGAAAACCGCACGAGCGCTGTATGGCGCACCACCCGACCTTCATGAACAAACCGAGAAGGCGTTAGACGCTCTAGTGAAGTAGCCCGAGCCTCCAGCCTCGCCAAATTCTGGATGGGTGCCCGCATAAGTTCGCATGTCCAATTCGTTCTATACGCAAGCACCGCCGGTGTGATTCGTCAAAACATCGTGCACTCGCAGAATCAGTCGCTTGGCGACAGGCCCAAATCTGGATGTTCCGATGAGGGTCTCTTTTGTTACCGGGTACGACTTCTGGCGCGGTGGTGCTCTCAGCGGCATTGCAAACAATTGGAGTCGTCGCGATTTTCGTCTCGGTCTTCAACATACCGACCAAGAGCCACCGTGAGCGTTGCCAGGACGTAGTCTCCCTGCCTAGTATTCAAATTTTTTCCCATCCGGGCGCTCGTAGAGCAGTACTGCTATGCCAGCTGTAGTCTGCAGATCGCATCGGAAGGATACTAGAATGCCGGACACTAGAATGTAGCGGGCGGACTGGCCGCCCGGTCTTGCCATGCGAAGTTTTCAAATTTCGCTGGCTTGGTTGCTCGCGCAAGAGCCGTTCATTGTTCCGATTCCCGGCACACGAAGTGTCGATCACCTGCACGAGAACCTGAAAGCAGTCGATGTTCAGCTAACGCCTGCGGATCTTCGTGAGATCGAAACTGCTCTCTCTAAAATCGAAGTGCACGGTGGCCGGATGAATGAAGAACGAATGAACGCGGTTGACCAAACAGCGTGACCAGTGGTTTCGAAGGTCCCGTCGCTCCCGCCATTGGAACACGCCGCGATACAACACTGCGATGGAATGCTGTGAGTGAATTGCTTTGCGGCGGCAACGCTATTGCGGCTACCGGATCTGCTCCACATCCCGACGTGGCG
>Ga0210401_10005158_pt1 | contig 13473 bp, 11 predicted proteins | sample IncBWH32MmetaG_FD_150866 | JGI IMG/M metagenome (GOLD analysis project Ga0210401, IMG submission 150866) | Forest soil microbial communities from Barre Woods Harvard Forest LTER site, Petersham, Massachusetts, United States - Inc-BW-H-32-M | ecosystem: Environmental > Terrestrial > Soil >... | reverse complement strand
GGAAAAGTCTCGCGCATCGAGACGTACTTTGAAGTGCTGAATTTCTTTGTCGCGCAGAATAAGCCCGCGGATGCGACCGCGGCAATCGATGGCGCAGCCGCTGTTTCGGCGAACGATCCGCGCATCGGCTATTACCGCGCGGTGGTGGACGTGCTCGCAGGCACTGACATTGCGAACGCGGAGAAATATTTGAAGTCCTACATCGCCAGCACGCCGGATCGGAGCGATTGGCCATCGCATGCAGCTGCGCGCGACTGGCTCGGGCGGCTTTACGAGAAACAGGGGAACAGTGCGGCTGCAGCCGAGCAGTATCGCGCATCGCTGCAACTTGATCCGTCGCGAAAGGAAACCCGGGATCGCCTCAACAAACTCGCAAAAGGTTCGCAATGACCGCGCAAGTGGTGAAACCGGCGAAGCGTTGTCGAGTGGCGGCATTGGCTTGTGCCTGCGCAATTGCGCTGAGTTGCGGCGCGTCTCGCGCTCAAGGCGCTGCAAACCCGTCCGATTCGACGCTTTCACTCAAGCAAGCCGTCACGCTTGGACTGCAAAATAGCCCTGACCTGAAACTCGCCAAGGTGCAATACAAGGTGGCGGTCGGTGAAGCGGGCGTTGACCGCGCTGCCTTTCGTCCGAACCTTTATACAGGTTCCGGCGCCGCCTACACCTACGGATTTCCTTCGCTGCCCGGCGGCAATGCGCCGGCGCTTTTCCAACTCGACTACACCCAGAGCCTTTTCGATCCACTCCTCAGAGCCCAGCAGCACGCCGCTGAGCAGCGCGCAAAAAGTATGAAGCTGGAAATCGACCGGATCCAAAGCGACGTAATCGCGCGCGTCGCGACAACGTATCTGGAGCTTGCCGACGTTCGCCATTCGCTCGATCTGCTCGGGACCGAGCAGGGCAGCGCCGAGAAAATTATTCAAATCATGCACGAACGCGTGGAAGCGAATCAGGAGCTTCCGATCGAAGAAACGCGAACCCAATTGGCGCTGGCGGAAGTCCACGAGCGGATGGTGAAGCTCGACAGCCGCAACGAAATCCTGGGCCAACAATTGCGCGATCTGACCGGGTTGCCCGATTCGGCGTCGCTCGAGGTCAATCAGAACGAGACGGTGACCAGCCCGGGTCTCGGGCAGCAATCCGACGATCAAGTGATCGGGCTTGCGATGCAAAACGACCGGAGCATCACCGAGGCCGAAAACGACCGCCTTGCCAAGCAGCAACTCCTGCGCGGAGCAAAGCTCAGTTATTTCCCGACGGTCGAGATTGTTGGGCAGTACAGCATCCTGAGCAAGTTCAACAACTACCTCGAGTTCTACAGCAAGTTTCAGCGCAACAACGTCAACGCGGGCCTGCAGATCACGATCCCGCTCTTTAGCGCGAAGACCTCCGCCAACGTGGCTCTGGCCAAAAGCCAGCTCGAAGTTTCCGAAGTAACGCTCGAAAACAAGCGGAAAGAAATTCGCAGTGGCGTTCAGAAGGAGCAGCGCGATCTGCGGGAAGTTGAGGCCACGCGGGACGTGGCGAACTGGGCACTCAAGCTCGCACAACAGACCCTGGAGATGCAACAATCGAAGCTTCAGCAGGGCCAGGCCACACTGGCCGACGTCGAGCAGGCGCAGCTGGACGAAAGCGAGAAGTTCGTCGAGTTCCTGGACGCGACTTTTGCCGAGCAAAGGGCCCAGATCACACTCTTGCAGGCCACCGGGCAACTGGCTCAGGCGCTGCAATAAATCGCAAAGCTTGGCTTTAGGTGACTGGGTAATTCAAGTACAATTAAAGAGTTCAGCCGGAATTTTAACGCAATTGTAATTCTTAGGGGGACCTGTAAATGCCGTCTGTGATGAAGACGCTTCTGCTGAATCCGCCGAGCTTTGAAAAGTTCGACGGAGGCGCCGGTTCGCGCTGGCCCGCAACCCGCGAGATCGAGTCGTACTGGTATCCCGTCTGGTTGTCCTACGCCGCTGGAATGTTGCCCGGAAGCCGCCTGCTCGATGGCCCTCCACACCATATCAAGCCCGCCGAAGTGATCGAGACAGCGAAGGATTACGAGTTCGTGGTGCTCTTCACCTCGACCGTTGGTTTCAATAGCGACCTGCGCATGGCCCGCGCGATGAAGGAAAAGAAGCCCGATATCAAGATAGCGTTCGTCGGACCGCACGTGCAGATCAAGCCGGCCGAGAGCCTGCTCGCGAGCCCAGACATTGATTTTGTCGTCCGTGGCGAGTTCGATCACGCTGTGGTCGAGTACGCGGAAGGACTGCCTGTTTCGAGCATCAAGAACGCGAGCTATGTGAAGGATGGGCAAGTCGTTCACAACGAGTCGCGTCCGTTGTTGCAAACAGCTGAGCTCGATGCGCTGCCCTTTGCGACCGACGTCTATCAGAAGAATCTGAAGATTGAGAATTACAACGTGCCGTTCCTGCTGCACCCTTTTATTTCGTTTTATACGTCGCGGGGTTGTCCGGCGTTGTGCACGTTCTGCCTCTGGCCGCAGACGCTTTCAGGCCACGCTTGGCGTACACGTTCTGTCGAGAACGTTGCGCGCGAATTCAAACAGGCGCACAAGATGTTCCCACAAGCGAAGGAGTTTTTCTTCGACGACGATACGTTCAACATTCGCAAGGACCGCGTCCTCGCGCTATGCAAGGAGTTTCAGCCGGTTGGCTTCCAGTGGTCCTGCACCGCGCGCTGCCACAGCGATTACGACACGCTCAGCGCGATGGCCGACGCAGGTTGCCGCCTGCTGATCGTGGGTTTTGAGTCCTCCGATCCGGCGATTTTGAAGTCGATCAAGAAGGGCGCGACGGTCGATATGGGCCGCACGTTCGTGAAGAACTGCAAGAAGGTCGGCATCAAGGTTCACGGCGACTTCATCATCGGCTTGCCCGGGGAGACCAAAGAGACGATCGAAAAGACGATCGATTACGCCAAGGAACTCGATTGCGAGACGATCCAGGTTTCCATGGCACACGCATACCCGGGCACCGAGCTTTACGACCAGGGCATGCGCGAAGGCTTCCTGGCGGGCGAAGCGATCACCGATGACGGTGGACACCAGCTCCCGCACCTGCAGTATCCCGGCCTCTCCAAGGAATACATGGTCGAGGCCGTCAATCGGTTCTACGACAGCTATTATTTCCGTCCGCGAGTTGCGTGGAGGATCGTGCGCGACGCGCTGTGGGATTCGAATGAGCGCAAGAGACTTTACCACGAGGCCGTGGACTTTATGAGGCTGCGTGCGGACCGCCGCAAGGTGGCCCGTGACCGCAAGGGCGTCGACAAGAAGGCCATGGTTACCGTTCCCGCGATGCGCGCAAGCAGCGAGCCCCGCACAGCCGGAGAAACACACGGCGCATGACGGTACAGCCGGGCCGGCGGCTGAAAACCTACATCATGATCCTGATCATGGTGACGGTGACTCCGCTCGGCGATATCTTCCTGCGAAAAGGAATGGCGGAAATCGGCGCCATGGCGAGCTGGGCACCTGCCGACGTCTTCCATTTTTTCTTCCGTGCGTTCACATCGCCGCTGATCTGGTTGGGCATCGCGCTGCAGCTTGCGTTTTTCATTGCTTACCTGCTGGTGCTTTCGTGGGCCGACTATAGCTTTGTCCAGCCCGTTTCCACGGCCATCGCCTACCCATTGATCGCGCTGCTTGGTCGCTTCGTGCTTCACGAATCGGTCACTCCGCTGCGCTGGGTCGGCGTGGTCGTGATCTGTCTGGGCGTATTTCTAGTGGGACGCACGCAGGTGAAGACGACCGAGGATGCAATTTGATCACGAACTCGATTTTCTATTTCTTCGTCGTTGTTGTCGGCACGGCCGGTGAAATGTGCGTTTCGCGCGCGACGAAAGCAATCGGCGAAGTGCATGAATTCACGCCGCGTTCGATCGCACGTCATGTGGGCCGCGCGATGACCGTTCCGTGGATGTGGCTCGCGATCTTCATGATGGCTGTGGCGTTTTTCTCGTTGCTGGGGATGTTGGCGACGGCGAAAGCAAGCTTCGTGTATCCTTCGACGGCGGTGAGTTACGGCGTCGGCGCGCTGGGCGGGAAATTCTTTCTGAAGGAGCAGGTTACCGCCGAGAGATGGCTCGGCGTCGCCGTGATCTGCGTGGGCGTGGTTCTGGTTATCATCGGCAAGGGGTAGCGCGATGACGGTGTGGGCTGCGGTTCGCGATGCGATCACGCTTCTTGCGGCCGCGCCGTACGTTTACTCCATCATCGCGACCGGTGCGGCAGCGAGGCTGTTCCGACCCTCTTCCGGGAGGCAGAATCCTTCGGCCCCGTTTGCGCCTCCGCTCAGCATCCTCAAACCGATTCGCGGACGCGACAGGGAAGCCTACAGAAACTTTGCCAGCTTTTGCACGCAGGACTATCCGGAATTCGAAATCCTTTTCTGCGTTTCCGATCAGGACGATCCCGCCGTTCCGATCATCGAACAGGTGATGACCGATTTTCCGCAACGCGCCATCCGTTTGCTTGTGGGTTCCGAGCCGATCGGTGCGAGCGACAAAGTGAATAAGCTTTGCCGCATGGCACGCGAAGCGCGCTATGACGTGCTGCTCGTGAGCGACAGCGATGTTCGTGTCGATCCGGGTTTTTTGCGCGCGGCCGTTGCGCCACTTGCAGACGAGAAGACAGGCGGTGTCTCGTGTCTCTACCGCGGCCTCACAGACGGCAGCGTCGCTGCCGACATCGAGGCGTTGGGCAATTCCACCGACTTTGCCCCGGGCGTTCTTGCGGCTTGGGCGCTCGGCGGCGGACGCGTCGATTTCATGCTTGGCGCAGTCATGGTCACGAAGAAACGGCACCTTTCCGAAATCGGCGGCTTCGAATCGATCGCCGATTATTTTTGCGACGATTTCGAATTGGGCAACCGGCTTGACGCACGTGGATGGCGCGTCGATTTGTGCGCGATGCCGGTTTCGATTGTCTATCCGCATCAGAGGATCGGCGAGGCTTTCCGCCACCAATTGCGCTGGAACCTGAGCATTCGCTACTCGCGGCCCTGGGGGTACTTCGGATTGCTTTTTGCGCAGGCACTGCCGTGGACGATCGCCGCCATTTGCCTGGCTCCGGAGGCGCGTATCGCCTGGGCCTTCGCGGCCGGATATATCGTCCTGCGCAGCGAGATAGCGCTCTTTATCGGCTTGCGATGCATGGGCGACCGCCTGATTGGCCGCAGGGCATGGATGATTCCGGTTCGGGATGCATTCGCCTTCATCGTGTGGCTCGTAAGCTTCTTCCCGCAGCGCATTCACTGGCGCGACCGAGAGTTCGTCGTGCGCGACAGGAAGCTGGTCCCTCTGTCCTGATACGGTCCTGGCCAGTTCCCCCTGCAGGAAAGTTCATTCCGGATGCGCCGATAAAACGAGGGACATGTTGGGACAGGCGGCTACCGAGGATTTCCCCACGAATGGTCGCAATAGCGGTTGACTCCGGCGATCACCTGCAGTCAGGGCCCGGCGCGCTTCACGCTGAACGCTTTCCTACTTTACACTGAACAGAAGCGAAACCATTTTCGTTGTGATCTGGCGAGTGACCTGATTGAACGTATCGATATCAAACGGCTGGCCGATGTGATTACCCGCAAGGTCTTCAAGCCCCGTATCGATCACCAGCCGATAGCTGCCCGCCTTCCACGGTTCGTGCGGAGCGAAACGCCATTCCGTCTCTTCGCGCGCGACGGTGATCGTTCCCTCCACGTTTGCGCTCCCGCTTGAGACCTGAATCATTCGTTGCAGCAGCGGGTAGTTCATGGGCGTCGGAAAATTGATGACTACTGGACTGCTCGTGCCGGCTTTTGGCGCACTTATGCGCCACTGCTCTGGATCGGGCGGGTTTCGTTCGGCCGGACCTCCTCGAAACGGTTTGCGAAAGTTTTCAACGAGCGGGGCGCCTTTCGCATCCGGCCAATCGTGGTCGATCGAAAGCGTGTAGTGCTCGCCCTCCATGATCGGAGGCCCGATTTTCTGGTTTGACGTAAGCCCGCGCTTTATCCGGCCGGGGTCAAACGTCATTGTGAGCCGCGTGAAATGGGGATCCCAGAGCTCTTCGCCCGGCAGAAAAACCGATTCGGAACCTTCGAGAACTTTGCCGTTTTCGTCGAGCATGTGCATATAGCGCGCGGATTCGCCGCGGCTCATCGGAGCGGAGAAGTAGACGTAAAGACGGAGCTGATTGCTCGGCAGGATGTCGGACGAGGGGTAGACGTGGACGACGCGGGTTGTGGCAGTTTTGTCCAGCTTGGGGCCGTCGAAGGCCGCTTCGATAGGAGCGCCAGACGTCGGATGAAAGACGGCGCGGTAATGCACGCCGGGCGCGATCGGGTAAGTCGGATGAAAAACGAGCGTGCCGCTTTCATCCGCGTAGCTGCCGGCGAGCGGAGGGACGTCGCCCGTGCCCGCGTAAACCGAGAAGATCGATTCCCACCCATTCGCTGGCGGCCGAAGGGGCGCACGCCAGCCCGCGACGCGGAATGTGGTGCCGTCAAATTGAATGGAGATATTTTGTGCGGTCGCGGTCATCCCCAGTAAGAAGATGACCGCAACCAAGACAAGCCTGATTTTGAGCAAGGCCGTTGGATTACGGCAACGCGATGGTTTCGAGGTTGATTGGGCCGGAGGGAGGTCCGGGCGCCCATGGTTGGCCGGTGGTTTTGCCCGTGACGATGACGGCATTCGCGTCGTCGAGCTGAGCTAGATGCTGTACATCCTTGATGTCCTGCATCGTGTCGTAGGGAACCCCGGCAACATCGGTGCGCTGGGGCGAATCGATCGCGGGGTAGGAAGCGAGGCCATCGGCCTTCAGCTTCATCACGCCGCGGGCGGTGTTGGAGATGAGGATGTAGTCATGGCCGTCCTTTTTGTAGGGAACCATGTCGAGCGGCTGATTGCCCGCGCCGAGGTCGGCGATTTCGACCCCCTTCACTTGCGCGCCTGGCTGCAACGAGCTGACCGGAATCTTCACGAGCGGCGTGCACGTGTAGGCGGCGAGGATGTAGGGCTGTCCGCCGATCGTGTAAGGAACGAACGTGCGGATCGGGGCTTCGGTCTCAAATCGGCCGTGCGATGAATGCCAGATCTGGAGCGTCGCGCCCTTCGAGGCTTCCTTGAACGGGAACGGAATCGAGCGCAGTGCCGAGGACCACTCTTCATTGGAGAGGCCTGCGACGACCACGTCGCCATTTACAAAGTTCATGTTGGTGATCGTCTGCATGCGCGGATTCTGGCGCGCCGACGGATTCGATGCGGGAACGTCGACCAGGCTCACCATCGAGTGCTTCGCGTTTTCGAGCGAGAGCGCAGAGATCTTGCCTGTCGCGTCCACTTTCAGAATCAGCGGCATCGCGTCCGGGCCGCGGCCACGCGACGCGGAGAGATAGACGTTCTTCGAGATCGGATTGACCTTCACGTCGTTGATCAGAATCTGATCCGACGTGACGCCAACGAGCGCGGCGATTTTCTGGTCGATGCCTTCGACGTTGATTTTCGTGGCGGTCGCGGCAGGTTTGCGGTCGCCGGTGTCGATGGCGACCACCGCGCCTCCAACCGAATCACCCACGAAGAGAATTCCGTCCGGGCCGAAGGCCAGCGCCCCGGCCGAAGAGAGTTGCACTTTGCCGGCCGCCATTTCGGCAAGCGGGCTGGGCTGACGCGCGGCGTTCACTCCGATGGCGAGCGCGGCGGCAAGACAGATCCCTGCGGCGGCGCTGACGAACTTGATTTGGCGCATATCGACACTCCTCCCCACGTTTTACGCCCCGAATTGATGTATCACGATTCGGGTGGCAGGCACAACACGCAGGTGGAGAAGTTGTCTCGCCCGACCGGCTGCACGGCAAAGGCCGGCGGATTCTTCTTCGGGGATCATTGGCGGAGGAATTCCGGGAAACGGTTGCGTCCGAAGCGAGCAAGGCAGTCGAGTTGTATGCGACCCGATTTTCGCTCGGCGAGCAACAGAGCCGGTAAATAGGGTGACGCTGGGGTCCTGGGGCGCGTAGAGCCCGACGCGCACCAAGGTATGGTCTCCTTGTTGGGCCGGGCCCCTAGACCAACTCATTGGCCGGTCTGTGCGGACTATCAGGGAGGTGAAGAGGCAACGGCTTTGCGCACCGTTGCGGTGTCGACGTTATGATTCGCGAGGATGCCTGCGGCGACCGATTGCGTTTCGTTCAGCAAGCCCAACAAGAGGTGGCCGGTGCCGACCTGCTGATGCTTCATCTGGCCCGCCTCACGGTCGGCGTGTGTAAGGATGAGTTTCGATTCGGCCGAGAAAGGAATTTCAACCCTGGTAGAAATGCGTTCGCCGATCTTGATTTGCGATTCAATTTCACTTCGGATCGTGGCTTGTTCATTGACGCTTCGAATGAAGGCGCTCGCAAGTTGGTCTTCCACGCGGAAAACGGCGAGCAGGATGTGCCACGACTCGATCGATGGGGTGCCGTATTGTCCAGCTTCATAACGCGCGAAAAAGATCGCACGACGGGCTTTTTCGGTGTAGTGCTCGAACACCGATTACTCCGCCGAGCCGCCGGCCGGGCGCATCATTTTGGCAGCCATCTTGGCGATGAAGCGGCGGGGCGCGATGCGTTCAGATTCGACCATTAACCAATTTTTCCGGCCGGAGATAACGGTGGTCTTGGCCCGAGCCATGCCCTCGAGCCCGACGCGTGCAACCTTTTCGGCTGTCTCCGGGGTACGAAACATGCGGTCGGGCTGCTCGGCGACCCGCTGGAATTCGGTTTCGGTTGAGCCGGGGCAGAGTGCGCAGACGTTAACGCCGAACTCCCGGAGTTCCTCGGCGATGCTTTCCGCGAAGATCAGATCGAAGGCCTTGGTGGCCGCGTAGCAGGCATTGAACGGGACCGGCTGGAAACCCGCGATGGAGGAGACGATGAGGATGTCTCCTTTGTGCCGCGCGACCATCTGCGGGACGTAAAGCTGTGTGAGTGCGACCATCGCGGTGCAATTCACCTGGACCATCTCCGCGCACTTCGCGGGCGGAATCTTGTGCATGTATCCGAACGCGCCGAAGCCGGCGTTGTTGACCAGAAGGGAGATTTGGATGCCCCGCGATTGGGTGAAAGCGAAGATTCGTTCGGGCGCGGCCGGGTCGGTGAGGTCGGCAGCGCAGACCTCTATTTTGATGGAGAATTTTTGTGAGAATTCGTCCGCGAGTGATTGCAGACGGTCTGTGCGCCGGGCCGTGAGGACCAGATTCGTTTTGGCGGCGGCGAGATGGCGGGCGAGTTCGAGGCCGATGCCGGCGCTGGCGCCCGTGACGAGCGCCCACTTGTTGGACCATTTGGTGATGAGTGCGGACATCCTATTCCTCCCAAAAGTCAGAAGGGAAATCAGACCACAATCCGTTGCTGACTCATAGCGGGATTCAAGGAGACATTGGGACTCGCAAGGGATTCTTTTTCCGCTCTCACCGACGCCGGAATACGACGCGTCAAGGCCGAGGCGCCATCAGTTGGTGGTGGCGAGATCGGGAGAGGGATATTCAGGAAGTTTGGGGTTCTTGTCGCTGGTGCGGCGAATCTCGAGTTCGTTGAAAAGCAGAGACGGGCTGACGATCGACGTGGGGATGCCGCCGTGATTCTGTACTTGCGCGTCGTTGCCCGCGGCGACGATGTTGCTGCGAAGCGTGCGCGTATCGAGCTGATCGAAGACAGCACCGCGAACCAGTTCTTCATGCCCGTCTGAAACGTAGACGCGGTAGAGAAGAAGAGGAACGATCTGCGTGCTAGCCGGCCCGCCGCGGCCCCGGCCGAGGGCTACGGTTCCTGTGACCGACAAAAGCGTCTTCGCCAGATAGCCGTAGGGTTGGTTCTCGTCGCGGCACAAATCGAGCAGCTTCTTTTTCAGGTCGTCAGGAGAAAGCGGCTGGCTCGATTGAAGAATTAGATTGCTGTCACTCGGATGAGGAGCTCCGCTCGGCGCTGCGCGCCCGTGGCCGTTGGACTGCGGGAAATCCCGGATGGGTTGACGGCCAAGAAGGTAGTTTGTGAGCATCCCGTTTTCGATGACGGTGATCTTTTGCGCGCGAACGCCCTCATCGTCCACCGCGTAGGCGGCGACCAGTGATTCGTTCTGGAACGTGGCGACAGTTGGATCGTCAACGACGGAAAGTGATGTCGGGAGGACGCGCGTTTTGTAGCTCGATGCGAAGGCGCCGGTCGTGCGCGCGGTGTCGCCTGTGCGCGGTTGGTCACCGTCGATATTGCCGCCGATGAGCGAGGAAACCACGTCGGCCGCCGCGTCGGGAGTGAAAAGAACCGGGCCCATGTAATCTTCTTCGACCATTGGTGCGTCGCGCAACGCTTTGAGTGTGGCCAGCATGTCCGTCGTGGCGGCCTGGAATTTTTCGGGCGTCGGAAGGTCGGAAATTCTTGCAGCCACGAAATCAGGAGAGCGCGTCAGACGCATGCCATCTTCGGCTTGTGTGGACGCCGAGAGCGACAGCGCGTCGACTTCGGAGCCCTGGCGGGTGACCGTGCCTTCGCTATTCACGAAATATTTGTTCACGACGACGAAGCGCGCCGACGCACTCAGCGACTGAAGCTTCAGGTCCGTGCGGAAAAGACCGGTGGCTTTGACCAGCATGTCCGCCCACGGCTTGGTATCGACACTGAATTTCACGAGCGGGCCCACGGATTGCAACGGCTCAGCGTGTGCGAAATCGTCAAAGCCCTGATCGCCGGTGAACATGGTTTGGTTCGCTTTTTTGTTGGCGAGCGCTTCGGTGGCTGATTTGTAGGCCCGGTCAGTGGCGAGCCAGAGCGCGCGACGCAGCGCCGTCTGGTCGTTATCGACCGGCGCTATATCGGCCACTCCCTGTCCGCCGGGGCCGTAGCTATCCTGCTTGTAATCGCCGACGCGAACGACCACCCGCAGCGTGCGTGTGTGCGTGGTTTGACTCAGCCGAAGCGCGCCAAACGCCGCCTCTGCGTAGAATTCCTGAATGTCGGCGACGTGATACTCGACGTAGTAGGGGCCCGGGAGGTTGTCCATCTTCAGCTGCGATTTGGAGCGGCCGAGTTCCGCGGACATGGCGGCAAGGATCGTGTCCGATGAGACGGCCGATTTTGCGGCCGCGGATTGCTCTGCTTGCCCAGAAGCAGTCCCGCCGAAAAGCAGCGCGCTCCCGATACAGGCTGCCGAGAACCTCTTGGCCAGCGTCGAGATCACGGCAGGTCTCCGAGTTTCATCAGGCCAAAGGATTCGCCGTTGGGCGCGCCCAGCAGCGGCGGGCGATCGGTCCCGCGCGCCGCTTTTTGTACTTCAAGTTGCGAGAAAAGCATTGCCGGCGCCGCGGCGGAGACGGGAACCTGGCCGGATTCGGCGCCGCAGATTCCGTTGAAGACTTCGTTTTTGTCGCCGGTGACCAGGATGCTGTTGAGAGCCACCAGGGGCGTGCCGACGATATTGACGCCGCGAACCAGTTCGTCCGGGCGCCCGTCCGCATAGACGCGCCAGACCATGATCGGCAGGACTTCGAACGCCTGCGGCGTTGCGCGCGTGGTAAGCGTGAAACCGCCTTCGATGTCATCGAAATAGAGGCCGTAGGGCTTGTTTTGCTTTTTGATTTCGGCGATGAATCGCTGGCGAAGCTCTGATTCGCTCACCTGATTGGTCGAAGTGACGATCAGATTTCCCTGTCGGCCAGTGGGCATCAGGCCGACCTGGTCGCGGCCGTGGCCGTTCGACTGGCTGAAATGCTCGATGGGCATGCGCGACATCAGGAAGTTTTTCAGGATACCGTTCTCGACCGCCACCACACGCTGCGCAGGTACGCCTTCGTCGTCATATTGGTAGGTACCTGAGAGGCGGATTCCGTTGAGTTCCTTGAGAGTGGGATCGTCTGTGACGCTCAGGAACGCAGGCAGCACGAGTTGGTTAAGCTGTTTGGTGAAGGTCTGACCTTCGGTTTCGTCCCGCTGGCGATGACCTTCAAGGCGGTGGCCCAGAACTTCGTGGAAGAATACGGCGGCCGCGCGTCCGGAAAGAAGCGCGGGGCCGGCGTAGGCATCGGCCATCGGAGCGGCGCGGAGCGCTTTGACGTCGGCGGCCATTTTGTCGACTTTGGCCTGAAGCTCGGCGTCGGACGGAAGCTGGTTCGCCGAATCGGCCTGGAACGTCTCGACGCGGAACAGCGACATGCCGTCGTCGGTTCGCGTTTCTGCTTCCATCACCAGGCGCGCGATCGAAGAAGGTTGGACAATCGCGGTCCCTTCCGAGCTCGCAAAGTAATGCTTTTGCGCGTCGGTTTCGATCGTGATGTACGACGTGTAGACGTCCGGATATTTCAGGAAACCGGCCGAGATTTTTTTCAGACGCACGCTCCACGCCGCCGAATCAAAGGTGAGCGCCGGGTGCGACGAATCGCCGGGACGAGTTTGCTTGGTTTCCTGGGAGAAATCGGGCGACTTGTCCTCTTCAGCGGCCTGGACGGCGGAGCGCGTCTTTACCGACAGGAAGGATGTCGAAGCGCGTTCGTATTCGTTGTTCGTGAGTTGCCAGAGAACACGCGCGGTGGCGTCCGGATCGTCGGCAAGCGGAAGTACACCGGACTGCATTCCCGAGGCGCGATATTGGCCGTGCGTGTTGTCAAGGGCGGGCGAGCCTACGCGCATGGTGACGTCCGCTACACGCTCCTGCGTATGAGAGGTCGTGAGAATGCTCCCATTGCTCGCGGCAAGTCCGGCGCCGTCGACGTCCGAGACGGCGTAGCTCAGGAAGTAGGCCGGCGGATCGGATTTCGCCAAGGCCGTGCCCGCGCGCTGCAATTCGCGCTGCATTGTGCTGAGGAGCACGTCTTGTGTCGGTCCGGCAGAAAAAATGACAGGCGAAACAGCGAGCACCATTGCAACGGCGACAAAAAAAGCGAGCAGTGGGCGCGGCCGGAGCTTCTTTGCTGGCATTATCGGTTGATTCACTCGGTTCCCGTTATAGCGCCCCGGTGAATCATCCGGGAATGAGGCGATCGTGTCAAGCGCCCGGCCAATTGCAGCTACGATGCGATCACTCTTCGTCGCGACCCTGTGCTTTGGCGAGCCGCTCGATTACGCCCATGTCTTCGAGCGTTGTCGTGTCGCCCGATACGTTGCCTTTGGACGCCAGTTCACGCAGCAGACGGCGCATGATCTTGCCACTGCGCGTCTTCGGAAGCAGGTCGCAGAAGCGAACGTCCGCCGGACGCGCGATGGTACCAATTGTCGCGGCGACGTGCTCCATGAGGGCGGAGCGAAGTTCGGGTGAAGGAGAGTGGCCCGCGCGGAGAGTGACGAAGCAGATAATCGCCTCGCCCTTGATATCGTCGGGACGCGCGACGACGGCCGCCTCCGCAACCGCCGGATGCGCGACGAGCGCGCTTTCGATTTCCATCGAGCTGAGGCGGTGGCCGGCGACTTTGATCACGTCATCGACGCGACCGAGGACCCAGATGTAGCCGTCTTTGTC
>Ga0210401_10005156_pt1 | contig 13473 bp, 10 predicted proteins | sample IncBWH32MmetaG_FD_150866 | JGI IMG/M metagenome (GOLD analysis project Ga0210401, IMG submission 150866) | Forest soil microbial communities from Barre Woods Harvard Forest LTER site, Petersham, Massachusetts, United States - Inc-BW-H-32-M | ecosystem: Environmental > Terrestrial > Soil >... | reverse complement strand
TCCCTCCCCGCGCAAGGGGATGACTGGTCGCGGTTTATTGTGCGGGATGTCTAAAATTTCTAGTGCAGATCTTCGCGGTGGCGAAGCCAATCCAGAAACATCTGCTCGATCGGTTTGTCGTAGGTCATCATTACGTGGCGGATGGTGTGGCCGCTGACGAAGTGGCAGACTTCTTCGGCGAGGTTCTTGGCGTGGTCCCCGGCGCGTTCGAGAGACTGGGTCATGAAAATGACTTGCAGGCTGGCATGGCGCTGCAGGCCTTCCGGATTTTCGATGTGCCGCAGAAAAATCAGATTGCGCAGGCGGTCCATCTCGGCGTCGGCACGCAGCACATCCACGGCTTTTTTTACATCACGAGTGGCGAAGGCTCCGCCCACGTCAGCCAGCATTTTTTCTAACATGGTGGCCATGTGCGTGAGGTCGCGCGCGTCCTGAGGATCGATCCGGGGACCGGCCGCTTGCGCGCTGCTGGCGAAACTCAGCAGCAGGTCTCCGATGCGCTCCAGGCTGATCATGAATTTCATGCAGGCCAGCAGTTCGCGAGCCTCGGTTCCGTTCACCTGCGTGATGGCGAGCGTGACCCCATCGTCGATTTCCCGGTCCAGCGTATCGAGTTCCTTCTCCCGCTCTCGTATGGTATTGAGCAGCGGCGAAGAGCCAGTCGCGATACCCTCGGCAGCAGCCGCGGCAGCATCTTTGGCAACCGCGCAGGCCTCAATCGTTCGTTTTACCAGGTGCGAGTAGGCAAGCTCGGGCACTGGCGGTTTCACGGGGGCGGTACTCATCGGAACTTCCCTCGGCTCACGGAATGACGGACGCACTGCACTCGGTCGGCTTCGCGGTCTCCCTGCACTGATGGTCACACTACAAGCATAGGTTCTTTGTTTCAAGGATGTTGTTAAAAACTTGTAAATTCTTGGGGTTAACCAATACTCCGGATGTCCCTACCCGCGCAGTGTCCAGTTGTCCTCAGACTGGACCGGCGGGGTGTGACGCTGGCGCAGAATCAGTAGCCAATGGCAGGGTAAACAAAAACATCGAGCCGTGGTTTAGTTCGCTTTCAGCGCGAATAGTGCCATCGTGCGCCAGCACGATGTGCTTGGCAATGGCGAGTCCCAGTCCGGTGCCGCCGGATTCCCGGGAGCGCGCTTTGTCCACGCGGTAGAAGCGCTCGAACAGGCGCGGCAAGTGTTCGAACGGAATGCCCGGTCCGAAATCACGGACATAAAATTCAACTCCACGCTCAGCGCGCCTCGCTCCGAGCACCAGCCGTCCACCAGACGCCGCGTATTTGAGCGCGTTGTCGATCAAGTTGGAAAAAACCTGGTGAATGGCCTCGCGATCGGCACTCACCAGGTCCGGCGCGCAATCCTCCACTTGCAAATCGATGCCATGCGCGCGTGCCAGTTCGCGAAAGTTTTGCACTGCTTCCTGCAAAATCTCCGCCGCGGGCACGGGCTGAATGTCAAAGCGCTGCTCACCCGACTCCACTCTCGCCAGCGTCAGAAGATCTTCGGTCAGGCGAGACATGCGATGGGCGTTCTTGCGGATAATTTCCAGAAACTCGCGGGAATGGTTGCTTTCCGGCGCACCATCGAGCAGGGTCTCGGCGTAGCCCTGGATCGATGTCAACGGAGTCCGTAGTTCATGGGAAACATTTGCGATGAAGTCGCGGCGGGTTTTCTCTACCCGCTCGGTCTCCGTCAAATCTCGCAGAACCGCGACCGCGCCTCCTCCCGGCATGGGAGCGGCGGTCACATCGAAAGTACGGGAAGGAACAATCGAAGTAGCTCGCGCCGTGAATACCTTGCGGGCCAAACTGGCTCCGCGTACCGCACGCAGGAAATCGGGATCGCGTACGGTCTCAACGATGGGGGCATTCAGCCGGGTGTGTTGCGGAACCAGGCTGTCCATGCTCTGGTTCGCCCACTGCACGCGGTCGTCGGGGCCAACGGCGATAACGGCGTCCTCCATGCTGTTCAACAATGTTTCAAGCTGGCGCTGGCTAGTTCGCAGCGCTTCAAAGTTGTTCTCCACGTTACGTGCTGTCTTATCGAGGGCAGCGGCGACTTGTCCGATTTCATCCTCCGAAGTTTCAGAGATGCGCGCCGTGAGTTCGCCTGCTGCGATCTTGTTGGCAAACTCTACAATCCGTTGCAGCCGGCGCCCGGTGAACTGGGCCGCGATTCCCGCCAGCAGAAGCGCAACCAGCAGCGTCACCGCCGAGCCGAGCAGCAGTCTTCTTCGAACCTGCGAAGTAGCTGCTTCAACGTCGGACAATGGATAGGCCAGCCGCACGGCTCCACCAGAGATGGGCGCGGCCACGTAAAGGGATTCGATTCCCATCGTCTGACTGGCTCGCGTATCGATCCCCAGTTCTCCTTTCAAGGCAGCGACGAACTCCGGGCGCTGGCCGTGATTTTCCATGGTCGATGCGGAAGCCTCGGAGTCGGCCAGGACTTTGCCGGCGACATCGATCACGGTGGCGCGCGCTCCTGCCGCCTGGCCCTCTTGCGAAACGATGTCCTGAAGATTGTGTTCGCGGTCGGCCGCGTTCACCCTGTTGGCGAACATCAGCGTCTTCTGCCTGAGGCTGCGGGTGATCTCCTGCCGCAGGGAGTTTTCCCAGGCTCGCCGAACGGAGAAGTCAAGGGTTACGGTAGCGGCTGCGATCACCACGGCAAAGGCGGCTAGCAGTCGTAGAAAAACCCGCCTTCTCACTTGGGAGCCTCGAAGCGATAGCCGGCTCCGCGCACCGTTTTCAGATAGCGCGGATTTTCCGGATCAGGTTCGATTTTCTCGCGGATGCGTCGCACGTAGACATCGACCGAGCGCGGCGTGACGTACGCTGTATCGCGCCACACCGAGTCAAGCAATTGATCGCGAGTGAATACGCGTCCGATGTGCCGGGCGAAATAGTCGAGCAGACGGAACTCAGTCGCCGTTGTGGTTACAAGTTTACCGGCGACCGTAAGCGTCATCGCGCTGGGATCAATTTCGATCTCTCCGACCCGCAGCGGCGATTGCGAGAGCGGGCGCTCGAAGCGGCGCAACACGGCTTTCACTCTTGCTACCAGTTCTCGAGGGCTGAATGGCTTGGGAATATAGTCATCTGCACCGAGTTCGAGGCCGAGAATGCGATCAGCTTCTCCACTTTTCGCGGTCAGAAAAATCACAGGAGTCGATGCCAGCGATTGCGTCTGCCGGATCAGGCGACAGAGCTCAAGCCCGTCTTTTCCGGGCACCATGATGTCGAGAATGAAAAGGGTGGGCCGCTGGCGCTCCGATTCCATGATCACAGTGTTGCCGGTGGGAAACACTTTGACGCCAAAGCCTGCGCCTTCCAGATGATGCCGCACCAGGCGCGAAATATCAGGATCGTCTTCGACCACAAAGATGCTAGGTTTCACACCGGTATTGTAGCCGGGAGATCGGAATCTTGCCCGATTGTAACCAGATTGAAACATAAGCTGAGGGCAAATTACATTCATGCGGGGAATCCTAAATCAAAGGTCGACGGCAGCGGACAGGAGTCCCCGCTCGACACCGGAAAGAGCTTTCCCCTATCGAATCCGCCGCTAACTGTCCCTCATCCATTATTCTAGTAACAGACATATGGCCACTCGAAGAAAGGCTGTTTCCGGAACCCCTGCAGGAGTATTGGACGCACCCAACGAAGAACGCGAACGCGTGTTCGACGCGTTCCGCCGTTGGGGATATCTGGAAGCCGATCTGGATCCGTTCGGTTTTCTCCGCCCTGTGCCTCACCCCGATCTGCGCATCGACGGCGAATTCGCCGAACAAGCGCGACGCGTCTACTGCGGCACGGTGGGAGTCGAGTTCATGCACATCCCCGATCCTGCACGGCGCAACTGGATTCAGGAGCGCATGGAAGGCCCTCAATCGGCCATCGATCAGGAGAGAGCGTTGGATCTTCTCATCCGGGCCGAACTCTTTGAGCAGGTGCTGCAGCAGCGCTATTTGGGCAACAAGCGCTTTTCGCTCGAAGGGGTTACCGCGCTCATTCCCCTGATGGACGAGATTCTCGAAGCCGCCGGGCAGCAGGGCGCGGTCGAACTGGTGATGGGAATGAGCCATCGCGGCCGGCTGAACGTAATCGTGCACGTTGCCAGGCGCGCCGCGGAAGAAGTTTTTGCTGGATTCGAAGATGTTGATCCACGCAGTGTGCTGGGTAGCGGGGACGTCAAGTACCACATGGGCGCAACCGGAGAGTACCTCACCCGTAGCGGCGCAAAGGTTCACATCCACCTGGTTTCGAATCCCAGCCATCTGGAGGCGGTTGATCCTGTGACGATTGGCCGCACGCGTGCCAAGAATGATCGTCTGGGAGAATCCGGACCGAAGAAATATTTGCCTCTGCTGGTGCACGGCGACGCCGCTTTCGCGGGACAAGGCATTGTTGCAGAGACTTTAAACTTTGCCGATCTGCCCGGCTACACCGTGGGCGGAACTGTGCACGTCATTGCCAACAACCTGATCGGCTTCACCACGGTTCCCCGCGAATCGCATTCGTCGCGCTTCTCCGCGCAGCTCGCGCGGCGCCAATCCATCCCCATTTTCCATGTCAACGGCGAAGATGTGGACGCTGTGATCCGCGTCGGCCGCATTGCTCTCGAATATCGTTACGCCTTCGCCACGGACGTGGTCGTTGATGTGATCGGCTATCGGCGCCACGGGCACAGCGAAGTCGATGACCCCACCATCACGCAACCGCTGCTCTACAAAGCGATTAAGGAGCATCCGCCGCTGTGGGAAATTTACGCCGAGGACGTCAGCGTCGAAGATGTACAAACGCGTGTGCAGAGCATCCGGGCCGAACTGGAGGCCGAACAAAAAAAGGCAGGCTCCATCACCAAGAAACCTACACTTCGCGATCTGCCAACGTATTGGGACAACTATACGGGCGGCCGCTACAAGCCGGAGTATGATGTCGAAACCGGATTGTCGGCGGAAGAACTCCGCGATATCACCAAACCACTCACCACGTTCCCGGAACATTTTCGTATCCATCCGAAAGTAAAAAAGCTGCTCGAACAGCGCGCAGAAATGGGCACGGGAAAGCGCCCCGTTGATTACGGAATGGCTGAGGCTCTGGCCTTTGCCAGTTTGGTGAAGTCCGGCGTGCCGGTGCGACTGAGCGGACAGGATAGTCGCCGCGGCACCTTCAACCAGCGGCATTCTTTGCTGGTCGATATCGAAAACGAAAAAGAGTACGTGCCGCTACAGCATATTTCTTCCCAACAGGCGCGTTGTGAAATCTACAACTCCACACTCTCCGAAGCGGGCGTGCTCGGCTTCGAGTACGGCTACAGCCGCGACTACCCGGAAGCGCTCGTCCTCTGGGAGGCACAGTTCGGTGACTTCGCGAACGTCGCGCAGGCGGTGATTGATCAGTTCATCAGCGCCGGCGAAGACAAGTGGAATTTGCTTTCCGGCGTGGTTTTGTTACTGCCGCACGGCTACGAAGGCCAGGGACCAGAACACTCGAGCGCTCGTATTGAGCGATTTCTGCAGCTCGCGGCGCGAGACAATTTCCAGATCTGCCAGCCTTCGAATGCCGCGCAGTACTTCCACCTGCTGCGCCGTCAGGCGTTGCGAAAGTGGCGGAAACCGCTAATCGTTTTCACCCCCAAGAGCATGCTGCGGCATCCTGATGCTTCTTCGCCGATCGAAGACTTCAGCCACCCGCACTTCCTCAACGTGTTGCCTGACACGGAAGTCAACCAAGCCAAGCGAATCCTGCTTTGCACAGGAAAAATCGGTCACGAGCTACGCGAGGAACGCAAAAAGAGAAAAGACAACTCAACCGCGATTGTCTTTCTGGAACAAATGTACCCGTTCCCTGAGGCCGAACTGATCAAGGAACTGGAAAGACATTCGAGTGCCCGCGACATCGTCTGGGTTCAGGAAGAGCCCGCCAACATGGGCGCGATGTTTTATGTGCTGCCTCGGCTTCGGCACATTGCTGGAGAACGTCCCGTGCTCTCGGTAAAACGCTCAGCCAGCGCAAGCCCGGCGACGGGGTCATTCAAAGCGCATGAGATGGAGCAGGCTACGCTGCTCGCACTCGCGTTTTCGACGAATGGCTAGGAAGAAATTCGGTGCTCTCCGCCGTGCACATCGGCAAAACTCCGTCTCAAGAGGTGGTACCCTAGCGTTCCAGTTTCGAATCGCATGCCACACTCTGGACCTCAGCCGCTCCGCATTGCCATCGACACCGGCGGCACATTTACCGACTGTGTCTGGGTTGACCGCGTCCGCGTCCGGATGCTCAAGGTTTTTTCGACTCCGGACGACCCGTCGCGGGCCATCGCGGAGGCGCTGGAAAAGATCGGCTGGCGTCATCCCCTGATTTTGCTTCATGGGACTACAGTCGGCACGAATACGTTGTTACAGCGTAAGGGCGCGCGCGTCGCACTCGTTGCCACGGCTGGCTTCGAGGATGTCATCGAAATCGGCCGCCAGGCTCGACCCAAGCTGTACGACTTTTTCTTCGACCGCATTGAGCCTCTAGTGCCTGCTGAACTGCGCTTCGGAGTTGATGAACGCACGGGCAGCGACGGCGAGATATTGCGCGAGCCGTCCCCTGCAGAATTGCACGATTTAAGAAATAGTGTGGTTGAGAAAAAACCTGATGCGATTGCGATCTCTCTGCTGTTCTCGTTTGTCAACCCGAAGAACGAAACTTTGGCCGCGGCTGCGTTGCAAGATCTGGGCGTGCCGATGTCCGTCTCTCATAGGATTCTCCAGGAATTCCGAGAGTACGAACGCACCAGCACAGTGGTGGTGAATGCGTATCTGCAACCAGTCATGCAGCGCTATCTGGAGAGCCTCGAAGCCCGTGCGCTACATTGGAGCAAGCGAAGCGGGAGCGTTCGCATCTTTGTTATGCAATCCAGCGGCGGAATCACCGCCTTGCGCTCTGCCGCCCGCGAACCAGTGCGGACCGTGCTTTCGGGCCCTGCGGGTGGAGTTGTAGGAGCCGCAGCCTTGGCGCGACGTAGTGGTTGCAGGCAAATTATTTCGTTCGACATGGGTGGCACTTCAACCGACGTCGCCTTGGTGGACCGCGAGATTCAAACCGGTAGCCAAGCTGAAATAGCGGGGCTGCCGGTTGGCGTGCCCATGCTCGACATTCACACTGTAGGCGCGGGCGGAGGTTCTATTGTTCGCTTCGATGCTGCGGGAGCTTTGCGCGTGGGGCCAGAATCCGCAGGGGCCGAGCCTGGCCCTATTTGCTACGGTCGCGGTTCTCAGCCGACGGTTACGGATGCGAATCTGATCCTGGGACGATTGCGGCCGAATCGTTTTCTTGGCGGCGACTTCATTCTCGATCTGGAACGCACGCGGCGAATCGTCACCGCATGGCTGAAGCAGCAGCGTCGCCAGCTTTCGGTCGAACAGTTTGCCACAGGGGTTATCCGCGTCGTGAACGCGACCATGGAGAAAGCCATTCGCGTGGTTTCGATTGAGCGTGGATACGATCCTCGCGAGTTTGCACTGGTGGCCTTCGGCGGAGCCGGCGGGTTGCACGCTTGTGAATTGGCCGAGAGCCTAGGAATTCCGCAGGTAATCGTGCCCGCGCTTCCAGGCGCGCTTTCGGCCTTCGGCATTCTGGTTAGTGATGTCGTGAAGGACTATTCGCGCACCGTGCTCTTTCGGACCCTAGATGAGATTCCAACTAAACTCCTTGACCAGGAATTTGGCAGTTTGCGCCGCCAGGCCGACAAAGATTTTCGTGCCGAGGGTTGGCGGGGCGCGATCCGGCGTCAACTCAGCGTGGACGTTCGTTATCGCGGCCAAGGTTACGAACTCAATGTCCTATACACTGGCAGGCTGATTGCTACTTTTCGTCGCGAGCATGAGCGTCGCTACGGTTACAGCTACCCTGCCCGCGAGATCGAGTTAGTCACGCTCCGCCTCCGAGCGACCATGAAGTCTTCGCAGTCTGGACTTGGCACAGCGTCCATCCTCAAGCGTGCAGAGCAAAAGAATCACGACAACCCCGTGGAGCGAGCCTCGATCTACTTCGAAGGCAAGAAAACAACCGCCGCGACCTACGATCGGGAGTCGCTACGGCCCGGCAAGAAATACTCTGGCCCAGCCGTGGTCACGGAATACAGCGCAACCACGATTGTCCCTCCCGGCAAGCGCTTTTGGCTGGATCCGTCCGGAAATCTGCTCATCCGAATCCGGAAGTAGCGGGAACTCGTCCGTGGATTCAGGTTACTTGGCCGAGTCACTCTGTACGTCGAAACCGTAACTCCTCAGCACATCGGCGATGGCGGATGTATTGATGAAGGCCATGAATTGTCGTGCGGTCTCCTTATTTTTCGAAGAGCCGAGAATGACACATGCCTGTTCTATCGGTGGGTATTCGTCGGCCGGGACCTCGACGTACCGACCTTTGTCTTTCATATTTGGAGACAGAGCGAGCGACAGAGCCACGATGCCTACATCCGCCGAGCCGGAGACTACGAACGATGCCGTCTGTGAAATATTTTCGCCGAGTACAAATCTGTCTTTCACCTTTTCATAAACGTTCTGGTTCTGCATGGCTGCGACAGCGGCCTGCCCGTATGGAGCGTGTTGCGGGTTGGCAACCGCAATTTTCTTTACAGATGGATCGAGAAAGGCCTTCAGCCCGGGAGTCAAGTCGAGTTTCGACTCCTTAGGAACCCAAATCACAATCTTGCCCTTTGCATACTGGTAGTAACTCCCCGGTTCGGTCAATCCGGCAGCATCCAGTTTCTTGGCGTAATCGAGATTCGCGGAAAAAAATATGTCAAAGGGAGCGCCATTCTGAATCTGCTGGAAAAAGTTCCCCGACGAGCCATAGGTGAGCTTCACGGTCTTTCCCGTCTCCTTCTGGAATCGGGTGGCAATATCCTGCATAGCAAACTGAAGGTCGGCTGCCGCCGCCACGGTGATTTCTTGCGCTAGACAAGGCTGTGAAATGAAGCCGACCGCCAGAACCGCTATCAGGCTCGATCTTCGGACTATCATGCGCTCTTTCCTGGGGCTTATAGTCACTGAATGCCAATCTCAGCTGGAAACAAACTACGCGGAAAAATCGAAGAAATTCAGCTCGGCGATATCATGGCCCATGTGGTCGTTCGCGTCGGGGACAATCTGATCGAGAGTGCCATCACGCGCCGCAGTGCCGATGAACTCAAACTCAAAAACGGCGACACGGTGGCCCGTGTGGTCAAAGCCACCGAGGTGATGATTCAGAACGACTGAGCCGCTTCACTGCACGTCCACAATCTTCAGTGTCGTGACCTGGCGCACCCATCGGGCCATTCTTTTTTCGTCCGGTATCACGATGCGGTATGGCCCCTCCTTTTCCTCCAGGGGCTTCCCATCTTTCAAGAAAGTTAGAACAATCTGTTTGTCAGTAAAAGCCGGGTCTAGTTCGGGCAGGGCAACCACGGCTCGATAGCCATCAGCGGCTTCGACCAACAAACATGAAGCCAACCGCTTCCCCTTCAGAGCCTGACCGAACTCAACTCCAGCTTTTTCCAACACGGCCTGAAGGGCGACCCCCTCAAAGGTTGCGGACGCACCCGCAGCGCCAGTCGTGACTTTGATGTGCGGCAAAGCTTCAATGTCCGCACGGGTCAAAGCAACCTGTTTCCCAGCCTCGATTTGAATAGTTAGCTGCTGACACTGCGCCAGGCTAACCTGCAGTATCAGACTGAATACAAGCGCCGCAAATACGAGACGATGTCTCATGTCAGACGCGCAAAATCATCACTTCGGTGGCTTTGATGAGCGCGGCAGCAGTCTGCCCTGGTTTTAGCTGCATTTCGCGCGCAGAACGGGAAGTGATAATCGAGGTAATTTGCTGGCCCCCGATCGAAATCTCCACTTCCGCCATTAGACCGCTAATGCGAACTGCATCGATTCGTCCCACCAGTTGGTTACGTCCACTGCATCGGCGGATCAGTTGCTTGCGCTCCTTTTCCGTTCTGCCGCGCGTCCTGAAAAGCAGCCGGTCCACTTCGCTTTCGGGAATGCGGTGGTGTCCCCCGGCCGTCTGGACGCTGCCAATTTTCTTCTTGTAAATCCACTGCTTAATGGTCGGGAAGCTGATCCCTAGCTGTAGAGCCGCGTCGCGAAGTTTCAGCAACTCTTCCGTCTTCCGTCCGGATTTGCCGTCTCTCTGCATGAAAGCGAATCGTACAGCCAGTGCAGGGTCCGGTCAACAGCGCTAACTTCCTTCGCTAGTATAGTTCAGAAATCGACCTTGAAAAGAATAAAACTGCATCATATTGGACAGTCAAAGCATGCGTGTTATACACTTCTGATTCTTTTCGCAACTACTCACATTTGGAGGCACGATGCCCAGGGCTGGTTTCTTACTCGCAGCGGTCATTTTTTGTTGTTCATCGACGATAACCTTTGTCCAGGCCCAAACGGGAGCGAGCCTTTCCGGCGTGGTGACGGACCAAACCGGCGCAGCCCTTCGCAATGTCGCGGTAACTGTCAGGAACGTCGATACAGGTGCAACGCGCACGGTTACAACCGACGGCGACGGGCACTATCAGGCGTCCGAACTGACTGTGGGGCACTTCGCGGTTCGAGCGGCAAAACAAGGGTTTGCCGATGAAACGCGTACCGGAATCAGCGTCGCGGTCGGCCAGGACGCCACGGTCGACATTAAGATGCAACGGAGCGCCCCTGACGCCTGCGCAAGCGGCCACGAGTTCGCCACCACCGATTGCACGCTGACCTGGCACGGCATCACGCTGTACGGTGCGTATGACGTCGGCGTCGGATGGGTCAGCCACGGCTTGCCGGAAAACGGCTATAACTATGAAGGCGAATCTCTGGTGAACCGAAACGGCTATCAACATCGATTCGTCGTCGCGCCGAACAACCTGCAGCAGACGGGTCTGGGCATCAGGGGCAAGGAAGAGTTTCTACCTGGCTGGTCGGTCGTGTTCAACGCTTCAACTGGCATCAATCCGCAGTCCGGCCTGCTGGCCAACGCGTCAGCCACCCAGACCGCCAACAACGGCCTTCCCAGGAGCAGTTATTCGTTCGCCATCGACGGCGCGCGCGCAGGCCAACCCTTCAATGACGAATTCTATGGGGGCATATCGTCCGCGCACTTCGGCACGCTGACCTTCGGCCGTCAGCGCGCTCTCGGTACCGATGCGATGATCGTTTACGATCCGGCTGGCGGCGCCTATGCCTTTTCGTACATCGGATATAACGGCACGATGGCCGGCGGCGGCGACACCGAGGACAGCCGTTGGGACGACGCCCTGAAGTATCGCATCGCTTATGGCGGTGTCCATTTCGGCGCGATGTATAAATTAGCCGATGGATCTGGTGGCTGCTACTCGGCCTCAGGAGCCTGGACAGCCGCCACGTGTACGCCGGAATCGGCGCATAACAACGCCTATGGATTCGACCTCGGCGGAGACTACGGCAAGTTCTCCACCGACGTCGTCTTCCAACAATACAATCAGGCGATCAGCGTATTGAACCCTTTGTTGGGGCCTCAGAGTCCGACGGCGCCATATCAGTCGACCACCAACAGCATCAATACAAATCCCATCAACGGCGACAATGTGATTGGAACGACCAACACCGTATACGGCATCGTGACCGATAACCGTGCAATTATGGTCGCTGCCAAGTACAAGTGGGATCCATTCAAGTTTTTTGCCGGCTACGAATACATCTGGCAGAACAACCCAAAGAACCCGCTGGGCGTAGGCGCCTCGGACCAGGGCGGTTATAACATGAGCGGGGTCGAAGATAACAATCTTGATTCTGAAAAGTTGTTGAACATTTGGTGGACGGGCGTGAAGTACACCTATCGCACCAAGACCGACTTCACTTTCGCGTGGTATCAACAACGGCAGAACGACTTCCGTGTTCCGCCGACCTGCTCGCCCGCAGCCGGTTTCCGCAGTTCCTGCGCGGGCACCCTAAACGAGGGGTCTCTCTACGCGGATCATCGTTTCACCAAGCGTTTCGACGGTTTTGCCGGAATTGCGTATTCCTATGTGAACGGAGGTCTGGCCATCGCCATTCCCCATAAGCCTGGCGTCCCCTATAACTCCAACAATAACTGTGCACCGACAGTCGGCGGTCGTTTCTCCTTCTGATCGCTTCCGCGGTGGGCAAAGTCGGGAGCCGCGTATCGGCATCAATGAAGTGGAGCGGCTTCGGCGGAGTTCACGGCGACTGAGGGTTCGTTCAGGAGCAGCCTGTCGGTTTCCGAGTCGTAGGTGAAAATCTCGGCGTATCGTCCCCAATTCAAGGCAGTGTCGATCTGGCGTTGAACATCTTCCTGCGAGAGGTGCTCATCTAGAACATCGCGAAAGAATTCCAAGGGAACTGCCCGGTCTGACTTGTGCTCCAGAGCATTTCGAATCTGTTGAATCAGGGTAACGTGACTGAGGAGAGCCTCGCGAAAGAGCTTCTTTCGGCCCGTAATGTCCGCTTCTGCAAATTCTTTTCCTGCCGGAGTAATCTGCACGTCGCCTTGGGTTGACTCTGCGAAGCCCAGCAGGACCGCCTCGTCCACGATGGGAAAGAGATCGTCGACTTCCATCAGCAATTCTTCGGCAAGGTGGTACATGTCCTCCTTGCCGCCGCGATCGTTCAGGAACTCGAGTAGTCCAGCCATTCCGCCAGCGGTAGCATGAGGCAACACCTGAAACGAAGGCTTGCGCGGAACCGGCAACTTGGTAAACGGAGCGCACTCCAGTTCAGGTTGGGTCATCACTTTGTAGATGTAATCGACGTAGATGAGAAATTCGGCGGTCTTGCGGTCGCGCGGCTGCGGCAGGGAGATGCGAAAATCGGCGCGGATCTTTGCGGGATGGGTTCCCAGAACCACGACTCGATCGGCCAGCAGAACCGCTTCTTCGATATTGTGCGTGACCAAAAAAATGCTCTTTGTGGGGATCTGATCCTTCATCCACAATTCCATAAGCTCCCGGCGGAGACTCTCGGCGGTAAGCACATCCAGTGCGGAGAACGGCTCGTCCATGAACAGCACTTCGGGTTCGACGGCGAGAGCACGGGCAAATCCGACTCGCTGCTTCATGCCTCCGGAAAGCTCCTTGGGATAGGCGTTTTCAAATCCTTTGAGTCCCACAGTCGCCAGCGCTTGCAGTGCTTGGCGATGCCGGTCCGCGTGCTCGAACCCTCGTGCTGCCAGCGGAGCCTCAACGTTCTCGAGCACCGTCAGCCAGGGAAATAACGCAAAACTCTGGAAGACCATGCCGATGTTTGGAGTGCCACCGTTCAGAGGCTGGCCATGCACCAGCACCGTTCCGCTGGATGGCGCCGTCAACCCAGAGAGGATTCTCAGCAAAGTCGATTTCCCGGAACCAGAAGGCCCCAGCAGGGCGCAGATAATGCCGGACTCGACGGATAAATCCATGGGAGCGATGATCTGAATTTCCCGTCCGTCTGGTTGAGCGT
>Ga0210401_10005153_pt1 | contig 13475 bp, 10 predicted proteins | sample IncBWH32MmetaG_FD_150866 | JGI IMG/M metagenome (GOLD analysis project Ga0210401, IMG submission 150866) | Forest soil microbial communities from Barre Woods Harvard Forest LTER site, Petersham, Massachusetts, United States - Inc-BW-H-32-M | ecosystem: Environmental > Terrestrial > Soil >... | reverse complement strand
TAACTAGATTCGGAGCGATTGCGAAAACGGAATTCTGGCAATTCTGTTGGCCCTCACCCTTTTAATCCGAGTGCTGGCAACTCGCAAACATACACTTCGGAGTTCGACTCATCCATCCAATCAGTTCTCTGTACCAGCGAGAGACTGCTCTTAGGCCGCCGCGGAATTACTGACGCGCGGTCACGTGTCGGATCGCACCGTCCAAATTGGGACGACTGTCCGAAACGGTTCGTAATCCTCGTCCACGAGAACGCGGACTGCTGACGTTTACAAGGGGCCTCCGCTTCCTCATGGTTCACAACCCAACTCTTCGAGTGTAGTTGGTAACTTCGTAACTCTATTTAGAATTCGTTGCTCCGTGAGTTCGGTTGTTGCGCAGGCGCAACCTTCGATAGTGCTGAAGACTGGTCCCCCCGTGGGCGCACGGAGGCCGCGTAAGAGCGTGCAGCGTTGCCCAACAATCGTCTGTATGACACCTGTAGTTCTTGGAGTCGGATGCCACCAACAGGAAGCGCAGCATGAAAGGCAACAAAACGCTAGCAGGTTTGATTTACGAAGATCCCTTTGAGTCTTTGGACGTTATAGCCGAGTACTTCAGATCGGACTGCAGCCAGCAGTATCTCGCAGAAAAGATGTTTGAGTAACGCAGGAGTGTCTACAGCCATCCGTTGAATCAAAACACCTCGACAGGTGCCGCATGGCCCGAAGCAGCGCCGAGTCGAGCATCCCTTGTAACTAACGCGGCTCCGAGTTTCTCAGCAAGGACGATGTAGGCAGCATCATAGGCAGAAAAGTTGTGACGGAGTTGCCAGATGCGGGGCAGGAGCACGAGGTGGGGATATCGCGTAACACGGAGATCCAGCAGGTCGCGGACCGCCTCGTCAGCACGACGTGTAGAGACCGCTCTTTGCAATGCTAGACGCCTGAGTACCTGGGTTACCTCAAGATCAAGGAGGTGAGGCGCGTGCAGGGTTTCGTTACGCGAATAAATTCGCCTCTCAATGCTCTGGCCCGCAGAGGTCTGAAGAAGCCAGTCAACTGCGGCAGACGCATCGAGGACAATCATCGCGCCTCGCGCTCTTCTCGCACCAGGCGAGCGGTATCGATCTGCGCTGAAACCGGCTTACGCTGGTGCAACCGCTCCCGCAATTCTGCGAGCGTTGGCCGCTCCGCAATTTCTTTGATCTCAGCTAACAAATAGTCCGAAAGCGACATACCTGCCATAGCAGCGCGAGCTTTCAGGCCGCGGTGCAGGGCATCGGGTACATTTCGAAGCTGAATCATCTTAGTCATGCTATAAGCATACTTTCATGTTATAAACATGTCAACAAAGAATTGGCCTCTCCCGCAACTTGTCGAACGCGTGCAACCGAGCCCGGGGATGATATACACCCAGGCCCGGAGACGACGGCTGCGGAGGCAGCAAGCGGGCGACCAACGGACGCAACGAACGACGCCCCGTCCGAGGCAAAGCAGGAGTTGGCCTCACGTTCTGCTTGACGCGTTAGCGCTCATGAAGCAATCCATCAGCTTGGAAAAGCTTTACCACCTCGAAAACATGGGGCGACGGTCGGAGGCGAAACGCAGTGTTTGCCTTCCCACTTTCCGGCCGGAGGTTCCTCTTAGTCGGGCCGTCACAGGAACCGCGAAATTTCAGCTGACACTCTTTTGTCTGGGGGCTGGTATTTTCGCCAGTTCCTCTTCGGCACCCGGCGGCTTAGCGTCTCCGCATGCCTGTGTGTGTCACCTCCCCGGTCGACGGAGGAAAAAGCTCTTTGAGGTGAGGGAGTCACCAAAATTGAGCCGACCGGCCAGTAAGGAGCAACTCCGAATTAAACCTGTTTTCGGTCGGCGTTGCAGAGACGTTTAGAAACCCAGGCGTAGGTCCGACTGCACCGGCTAGCAAATCGCAGAGAAGATTAGGAGTTCTTCATGAAAACCCGAGTCATATTGTTTGCATTGCCCATTTGCTTGATTGCAACGATCGCCACCGGGCAGCAGGTCTCGGTGAACTACAACCACAGCCAGAGTTTCGCAAACTACCACACCTACGCCTGGGGCTCGAACAACGCCAACCAGATCCAGAATTCGATACTGGCGCAGGTGGCGCAACAGGATATCGATTCGGCTCTTCAGGGCAAGGGGCTGCAGAAGGTACAGGAGAGCCAGAATCCTGACTTGATCGTGACCGGCAACGGCGGGTTGAGGCAGCAGACCTCCTACAGTGCCTGGGGCATGCGCGGGATCGGCGGCGGCATGGGCGGCATTACCCCGGAGCAAAACGTCGAGGGAACCATGGTCGTGGACCTCTATGACGCGAAGACGCAGTCTTTGGTCTGGCGCGGGATTGCTCAAAACACGCTGAACAAGAACGGCAATAAGAATCAGCAGATGGTGGAGAAAGCAGTCCAGAAGATGTTCAAGCAGTGGCCCTAGTAAACGACGGTAGCAAGCTGGGCCGACTCGAACAGAAAAAAGGCCAAGGCTCTGCCTGCCAAACCCGAGACCCTGCCAAACCCGAGACGAGGAGAAAAACCATGATCAGACGTTCTTATTTCTACCTGGTGATTGGTGTGCTTTACGTCAGCGTCGCGAATGCTCAATACCCGGTGGTGGACGCCATAGCCAACAAGGTGGCCCAGAAGTATCAGCAGTCGAGCTGTGAGCAGTTGTGGCAGCAGAGATCCCAGAAGAAGCCGCCGACTCAACAAGAGCAGGAAGCCGCGCAGATGTTACGTAACGATGCAAAGATGCGCGCCTCATTCGTCAACATCGTTGCGGCTCCCGTCGTCAACAAGATGATCGAATGCGGCATGATCCCGTGATGCTGCCCGGGCGACGACCTCGCCGAATGCTTAGTTCAAGTACGAGGAAGGTCGTATCAGCAAAGGAGCACAGAGCATGAAACGGGGGCACAGGGAGATAGGCGTCATCCTGGGAGTCGCGGCATTTCTTCTCGTTGCCATGCTGATGGTGCCATCGGTCGCGGCACAGCAGGTCACAGGCCAGTTGGGCTCGCCCACCGCTACGACCTCCATCGACGGAAAACAACTCCCGCCACCGCCCCCGAAATTCGGCGGAGTCATCAAGGAAAGCGCCAAAGAGTCCACTCCTTGGTGGCCACCGCGAATCGTGCCGCCAAAGGGCGCGCCTAACGTGCTCCTCATCATGACCGACGACCAGGGCTATGGTGTCTCGGGTACTTTTGGTGGCGTCATCCCGACGCCGGCGCTCGACCGGATTGCCAAGGCCGGATTGCGCTACACACAGTTCCACTCCACGGCTCTGTGCTCGCCGACGCGAGCGGCTTTGATCACCGGCCGCAACCACCACTCGGTCGGCTTCGGCGTCATTGGAGAATTGTCCACCGGCTACCCGGGCTACGATTCCATCATCGGTCCGGAAAGTGCCACGATCGGCGAGATCCTGAAAGAGAACGGCTACGCCACGTCGTGGTTCGGCAAGAATCACAACACGCCAAGCTTCCAGTACAGCAGCGCAGCGGGTCCTTTCGAACAATGGCCTTCGGGCATGGGCTTCCAGTATTTCTACGGGTTCATGGGCGGCGAGACCGACCAGTGGGAACCCTACCTGTTCCGTGACCATACTCAGATTTTTCCGTGGGTCGGAAAACCTGGATACAACCTCATCACCGACATGGCGGACGAAGCCATCAAGTACATGCGCGATCTGAACGCAGCTGCTCCCGATAAGCCATTCTTCGTCTATTACGTGCCCGGAGGCAGCCACTCGCCCCACCAGCCGAAGCAGGAGTGGATCGACAAGTTTCACGGCAAGTTCGATATGGGCTGGGAAAAGATGCGCGATGAAATCTTCGCCAACCAGAAGCGGCTCGGCGTTATTCCCCCGAACACCACGCTGACACCCTGGCCCGACGGACAGGCGGCGTATGGGGGAGCCAAGCTGCCCATGTGGGACTCGCTTACCGATCTGGAAAAAAAGATGTATGCCCGCGAGGCGGAGGTATTTGCCGGCTACACCGCCTATACCGACAATGAGATTGGCCGCGTTATACAGAACGTCGAGGAGATGGGCAAGCTCGACAACACGCTCATTATCTACATCGTTGGCGACAACGGCACCAGCGCGGAAGGTAGCGTGTACGGCACGTTCAACCAGCTGACCGCCTACAATGGCATCCTTAACCCGCCAGCCGTCAAGGCCGTCCAGGTGATGAATGCATTGCACTATGAAGACTGGGGCTCGGACAAGACCTACCCACACATGTCAGTGGCCTGGTCATGGGCATTTGATACGCCTTTCAAGTGGACGAAGCAGGTAGCGTCGCATTTCGGCGGGACCCGGCAGGGCCTGGCCATTTCGTGGCCCGGCCATATTAGAGATGTGGGCGCGATTCGCACCCAGTTCCATCACATGATTGACATCGTCCCGACCATCCTTGAAGCGGCTGGCATCCCGGCGCCGGATACGGTCAACGGGATCAAGCAGAAACCGATCGAAGGCGTGAGCATGGCTTACACCTTTGATCAGGCAAACGCGAATGCGCCGTCGAAGCGCGACACGCAGTATTTCGAGATGGTCGGCAACCGCGCCATCTATCACAACAGTTGGATTGCCGCCACCACACCACCATCTCCATCCTGGGAGTTGGGAACGGGCACGATGCCGGCCCTCAACGACTACCACTGGGAACTCTATAACATCGGCGAAGACTACTCGGAATACAACGACCTGGCAGCCAGCAATCCCGACAAGCTGAAAGAGTTGCAGGCTCTGTTCCTGACCGAGGCGGCGAAATACCAGGTCTTACCGCTGGATAACTCGGGCTTTGTGCGCTTGCTGGCGCCGAAACCAAGCGCGGTCGCCGGACGAACCGATTTCACCTACACGGGTGAAAATGTCGGCATTCCCGTCGGCAATGCTCCCAGCATTTTGGACCGAGACTACACAATCACAGCGAACATTACGGTCCTTGACGGCGGCGCCGAAGGAGTGATTGCGACCATGGGTGGCCGCTTCGGTGGCTACGGTCTCCTGCTGAGTCACAGCTTCAATTGGTGGCTCAAATCCGATCTGTTTAAAAAAATAGGACTGGGGCTGCTGATTCTGGGACTGCTTCTCGTTTGGGTAGGTAGAAACGGAAGGTGGAGGAAACGTTTCGGATACGCCTGCTTGCTGGTCGCCGTGCTTGGACTAGTTGCAGTGTTTGCGACTGACGTGTTTGGAATCGGTCGAGGCAGACCCGTATTCGTTTACAACTTTCTTGATCTGGAGCGTTTCCGCTGGATAGGGTTGTCTTCACTTGATGCGGGCAAGCACACCATCGTGTTCGATTTCAAATACGATGGACCTGGTCCTGCTAAGGGTGGTACGGGCGTGCTCTCGGTCGACGGCAAAGAGGTCGCACGCAAGACAATTGAGCACACGATTCCGTTGCTCATGTCCATAGACGAGACCTTTGACATCGGGCTCGATACCCGCACTCCCGTGGATTTCAGCTATGACGTGCCGTTCCGCTTCACGGGGACCATCGACAAGCTGAACTATAAGCTCGGGCCGGAGCAGTTGTCGGCAGAAGATAAACAGAAAGCGGCGGAAATGCTCGCCAGAGCCAAGGACTAGGCGTGAAGAATTGGATTTCCGCGAATCACGACGATTGACTTGGGAAACGCAGAAACTTAAGGAGAAGATGAGATGAGCCACAACCACTTTACTCTGGGCTTCGCCTTGAAGTCGCCCGCGGACTCGAAGGCGGTGGGGGAAGAACTTCCGCCACTGATGTCGGAGTTGTTTCAAGCGGAGGATGCAATCGGCACAATTCACTACTCGCGTTTTACGGTGCTGAGCGAAAAGACTCTACTGTTCCTTGGCGACTTCGATGGCGAGTTCACACAACTGATGGCTGATCTCGCCAAACATGCCGGGCCGGTCTTCGACGCAATCTTCCAGCATGTCGACAACCCGCCGCCCACTCCGGTGGCGAACAATGTAGATGCTTTCGTCGAATGGGCGGCGGAGCACCTTGTCCATGCAGTGAACCTCTACACCGCGTACGAAGGCGTGACGGTCAAGGAGATTAAGGCTATGGCGGCCGCGGCTGGCATCGCTGGCGCCACTAAACAGCTCCCATTCCTGGTGATCCTGCCCATCAAGTCGAAACTGGCTTACATCGAGGTTCAACTGATCCTGCGTGCGCGGGGACACGGCACAACCAAAGACCTGGACAAAGTTGGGACACCGCACTTCGCACAGTTCGTGCCTCTCGAGGAGAACCAGATTGGTTTCTTTACGGTCTATGACGGTACGTTCAATGACTACATTGCAGATTTCACAAAGAACATCGGAGAGGTCTTCGATCTGCTATTCAAGTTCACTAAGGGCGCGCCGCCCTCACCTTGCAGGAAATATCTCCAGGAGTTCATTGATTTTGCGGCGGGAGCCAACCGGGATCCAATCGGGTTCTACAAGGCATATCCAGGCCTGAGTGTGCAGGACATCAAAGCCTTGATCGCTGACAAGAAGTTAGGAGCAGGCTCGGCCGCGTAATCCATTCGATCGTGCAGGAGACAGCTATTGACTCAGGACGTCAAGGAACACGCACCGCAGGCGAAAGAAAGCGGAGGTCTGCTCCACCATCTGTTCAATCGAGGCGGACATGAGGCCGATGCCAAGTCGGCACGAGGCACACTCGACCTTGCTGATATTCAGGGCTTCATCCTGCGGGGATACAGGATGCCGATGGTGCGGCATTTCTTATTAGCGGTGGGCCATCCCGAAGAGGCGCGCAAGCTGCTCGGAAGGTTCGTCAGCGGCGAAGAGGCTGATGCCCCGCAGATCACCACCGCGGAAGACTGGCACGTAGGCTTCGAGCCGGGACCGGGAGACAATCCGGCCGACCTCCCGCGCCACAAACCAGACTACTGTCTGAACGTTGGCATGACCTGGCCGGGAATGCTCGCGCTGGAGATCAAAGACCGCGTCCCGTCGCTCTCGTTCAAGTCGTTCGGTGCGTTCACAGCCGGAGCCGCCGAAAGAGCGAAGTTGGTGGGCGATACCGGAGCCAGCGGCCCAGAGAACTGGGTAGGCTCCTTTGGGAAGGGAAGGGATCACGTCCTGGTGACGCTGCATGCCATCAGCCCAGACGCGATGGCCAGCTACAGCGACCGACTCTCGATTCTATTTGCCAAAGGCGATGCCTTTCGGGAGATCTGGCGCACCGACGGTATGGCGTGGATCGAGATGAAGGATGGCCAGCCCACCTTCTGTTCCAAAGTTCCCTTCGGTTACACCGACGGCATCAGCATGACCACCATACGCGGCGGTCCCGAACGGTACCATCCGGATCACCAGCAGCCCTGTGAACCCTGGCTGTTCGTTTTGCAGGAAGACGCAGAGAATTACAACCTGCCGGAGCCGCGGGAGCTCAGTCTGAATGGCAGCTTTGCCGTTTTCAAGATGATCAAGACGGACGTCGTCGGATTCGAGAATTTCCTGCAATCGAACAAGGACAAGATAGATCCCGAACTGTTGGCCGCTAAGATGTGCGGACGGTGGCGCAACGGTGTGCCACTCGCGTTGTCGCCAGATACCGATAGCCCTCCGGGCGGGATTTCGCTCGAGCAGATGAACAATTACGAATACGTGAACGCAGATGGCTCCGGCGATCCCAAAGGTCTTCGCTGCCCCGTGGGCGCGCACATGCGCCGCATCAATCCCCGCGGCCAGCCAGTCACGGGACAGGGTCATCCCGGCGGCAGCAACAATACTCACCGCTTGATCCGTCGTGGGATGCCCTACGGGCCGAACTATGATCCGACCAAGCCCTACGATGGCATTGAACGGGGGCTTCTCGGGTATTTCATCAACTCTAGTATCGAGAATCAATATGAGTTTGTGCTCAAGCAATGGGTCAATGACGCCGAATTTGCAGGCTCGGTCAGGCTGCACCCCAAATCGAAAGATCCGATGATTGGCACGCAGGACCCGGGCGAGAGCATTTTCGTGATTCCGCAGGCGAATGGCGCGCCCGCAATCAAGATCACTGGGTTTTCGAGTTTCGTCACGACGAAGGCCGCTGCATATTGCTTCCTGCCAAGCATCACTGCCATCAAATTTATCTCCAAACTTGCATGAGGTTCTAATGTTGTTCCTGACCAGATACTTCGGAGTGACCGGTAGCGACGCGGAGCGCGATCTCGCACGGGAACGCTCCGACATCGAGCAGATCACGGAGAAGAGTCTTCTCCTGCAGGCGAATGCTGCCGCTAAACAAAAGCGGCCGCTTGGTCGTGGAACTCATGCCAAGGGTGTATGCGCCCACGCCCAATTTGAAGTTTTTGATGTTAGCGTAGGACGCGAACCTGAGCTGGCTGCACGGTTGGCGAAGGGGATGTTCGCGAGGCCGGGCGTATATCCGGCGATCGTGCGATTTGGGAATGCGGACCCGAGCAAGAACTCTGATTTCAAGGCCGACGTGCGATCGTTATCCTTCTCGGTTGACCTCACTCGGAATGGCACATCGATGCCCAGCACGAAAGCTGATCGGCAGGACTTCTCCATGCAAAACGCGACGACTCTCCCCATCAACGACTCGCCTGCGTTTCTCGCGATCATGAAGTTACTTACTGCCTCGAACCCGGCCGCCGGCCTATGGTCTTTGCCATTCAAGGACAAGTTGAGAGTGTTGAGGACTCTCGCGTTGGTTCAGGTGCAAGCACACCAGAAAGTCACGCCTTATCAGCAACTGCGCTACTGGAGCACGGTACCGTTTCGTTATGGAGCGATCGATGTGGTGAAGCATTCGGCTACCCCGTCCCCGGACAATCCGGCGCATCCTCTGCAAAAGCGTAACCCGAACGGACTACAGGATGAATTGATCCGACACCTCAACGAAGATAGAAAGATGAGCAGTTTCGACTTTGCAGTCCAATTCCTCGACCCTTCCCGGATGACCTATTGGGGCAAGCGACGGGACGCAGACTTCTGGATCGAAAACGCGAGCATCGAATGGAACGAATCGGAGGCGCCTTTCCACACAATCGCACGGCTCACGCTCTTGTCGAAGTCGCAGCTTCAGCCGGATGAGGCCGAAGCAATATATTTCGATGTCACCGGGCACTCGACACCCGACAGCACGCCAGTTGGGAGCATCAATCGCGCCCGCCAGCCCGCGGAGGTTGCTAGCAGAAAGGCCCGCATGCATCCGGACAGTGATTGTGAGCCCGTCCGAACCAGAATGTCGAAGCGAGCCTGATCGTCGACGAAGGAAGTCACAAATGGTAGGAGTTCACCTGAGGGAAAAAATATAGCATACAAAATCACGGGAACCACGATGGCGGACCAAACTGCCCAGATGAACCCTGGGTTTCCTAATGCACAAGTTCCGGCTGACTCCAAACTCCGTGCTCCGATACTTACGGAATTGGCCTAGTCAGCACGAACGGAGTTCCCGAGCCTTTTGGTTAGCCTGCTACAACCGACGTTTACTCGGGCCTGGAAGCTGGCATTGTATGAAATCAATTGCACGCATCGAGCCGTCACCTCTGCCTTCACAGTAGTAAGACTGTAGTTAGCTCTATGTTTACAACGGAGCAGATTGGATCAAAACGAAGCAGCCGTGCCGATTCCGCCTTGGCCGCCTTCTGGGCGGGAACATCGTGGTCGACGTGTTCCTAGACCGTGGGAAACGCTTGGCACGTCCCTACGGTTTGGACTCTTGCAGAAGCACTACATCGGAATCCGTGTGGCCGCGGACCATGGCCAGTTTGCTGCCGTCGAGGGACCAGTGAAAGTCGCTGATTTCTTCCGATTTGAAGTTGGTGATCTGCTTTCCCGGCGAACCGTCGAGTGGTTGGAGCCAGAGGTTTTCAGCGTTCTGGTCACGGAAAGGATAAGCGACGGCTTCACCGTCATGGGTAAACCGGAGAGCTCCGAAGGTCGGAACCGAGCGTTGCAGGTCCACAAGTTTCGTATTCTGGGGAGAATCGACTGGAACCAATGCCAACTGCTTCTTGGGGGTGCTGGGAGACCCAAAGGTGGTAAACGCCGCCAGCTTGCCGTCTGGAGATATATCGAATAGGGTAACAGGAAACTGGGAGAGTCTTTCCGGCTTCCCGCCATCCAGAAGCGTTTTGGTTAGCTTGTCGCCATTCGATCGATCCCTGTAAAGAACCCACTTCCCGTCCGGGGAGCACACGCTAGCCTCATCATCTTTGCCATCGCTGATCTGTTTCAAGTTACCCCCGGCCGAATCCATACGCCAGATCGTCGTGGTCTTCGCACCGCCATGGTCCCCGAGCCTGAACAGACTGAACACAATATAGCGGCCATTGGCGCACGCGGAAGGCTCGAATGCATAGCCATCCTGTTGTCGCGAGGTAAGCGGCGTTTTGCTGCGAGATTCAAGATTGAAAAGGTTCAAGACGGAGTCCGGAGCGAAAACCATTTGCCCATCCGGCATCCAGGAGAAGCCAAAAAAGAGGGCGCCGGAAGTAAATTGCTCAGTCGTGCCGCTGCCGGAGGCGGATGCAGGCGTCACAAAGAGGTCGTAGTGCCTTTGTTGGAGAACGGTCGCCAAAGTGTGTCCATCGGCGGCGAGACCGAGATCGGAATAGTCGTTTATGTCGTGAGTTACGGCTCTGGCCGTCCCGTCCGGATAGAAGATTTCTACGATTCGCTGGCGAATGTAATTGGTTTCCGGGTCGCCCGACAGGGCGAGCAAACCTCCGCCATTGGGCAGCCACACCAGTTTTGTTAGAAATGCCCATTTGGACTTGTAGAAAAGATTTCGTTTGCCAGTCCTTGCATCGACCGCCGCCAAGCCACTGGAGGCCTCTCCCGGTTCATACATCACGCATACGATGGTTTTGCCGTCGGGCGACCAAGCTGGATAGAACAGGCCTTCACTCATGTTGCCGGTGACCAAGGATTTCCCCTCGCCACTTTCCAGGGAATAAATCACCAGACGGAACTTGCCCAGTTCCGGGTTGTTGTACACGACATACGCAAGACTGCGACCATCGGGAGAAAAAGTGATGTTAGTGTCAACATCGGTGACCAGCTTTTGCGGCGTGCCACCCAGGACTGGCGCCCGATAAAGAGACTTCAGCGCTTGTCCCTGCTCGCCGCGGACAAAGTAAAGATAATTTCCGTCGGGAGAGAATTGCACACCCAGGTATTGCAACAGCTCGGGAGGCATGACCTGGGTGTTGCTGTTCGTGGGGACATTGCGCAGCCAAAGACCCTCCCGGCCATTCTCCTCAAGAACATTCAAGATGTATTTGCCATCGGGAGAGATGGCGACCAGCCTGGCTTTGCCAGTCTCAGTAATCTTGTTCACGGAGAAATTTTGAAACGGAACTGGCCGAGTGCGGGAAAGAAAAGCATAGACGCCGTAGCCGGCAGCCACTACGAGCAAAACGACGATGGCGCTGGTGATGCCTATGCCGAATTTGTGCTGGCGGGCGGCGGCCACGACAGCGGAACTGCTAGAGATGTGCGCGGGCAGGGAAATGGCTGGCGCGGAGGCTCCTGATTGCGCGCTTACCGCTGGGATCTGACGGCTGGAATCGGTGTCACGCTTTAGCCGTTTCAGGTCGGCGCGCATCTCCGCTGCACTCTGATAGCGTAGGTTGCGGTCCTTCTCCAGAGCCTTATTGATGATCCGTTCCAACTCGGCGGGCACATCGGGATTCAGCCGCACCGCAGACGTGGGAGCGGCATCCAGAATGGCTTTAAAGATGACGGCGGAACTTTCTCCGCGAAAGGGCAATTGCCCGGTGGACATTTCATAGAGGACGACTCCAAACGAGAACAGATCGGTCCGCGCATCCAATTCTTTCGCCCTCGCCTGCTCTGGGGACATATACGCGACAGTGCCTAGCGCACTGCCGGGACTGGTCAGATGGTGTTCTGACTCGATGGTCGGAGCACTCAGGCCTCCGCTCTCCGGATTCAAAGTGACTTTCGCCAGCCCGAAATCAAGAATCTTGGCGTGCCCGTGCTCGGTTATAAAAATGTTCGCAGGCTTGATGTCGCGGTGAACGACGCCCTTGGTGTGGGCGGCATTCAGAGCATCGGCGATTTCGATGGCCAGCGATAGAGTCAGTTCGGTCTCCAGAGGACGCCCCGCGATCCGATGCTTCAGCGTGAGCCCATCCAGAAACTCCATGGCGATAAAGGTTTGTCCGTGCTGGTCATCAATTTCGTAGATGGTACAGATGTTTGGGTGGTTCAAGGCGGACGCCGCTTGCGCCTCGCGTTGGAAGCGAGCCAGAGCTTGCGCATCCTTGGCAATCTGGTCAGGCAGGAACTTCAAGGCGACAAAACGGTGCAGCTTTACGTCCTCGGCTTTGTAGACGACACCCATCCCGCCGCCGCCGAGCTTTTCGACGATGCGATAGTGCGAGATGGTCTGGCCAACCATGTGCCACACATGCTATGGCGGAAGGGTTGGCAAGTCAATGAAAGGCGCTGAGCTGGAGGAATCTAAAAAGATTGCTGTTGGAACATCGCGTGGCTTCCAAGGAACTGCCGGGTGCTGAGCAGAAATTACCCGGCCAGAACAAGTTCCTTTTCGCTTTGCCCCGGCTAGCAGGCCGGGCACCACGCTCTTGAAAAACTCTTTTCGTGGTGTTTCCAGCAGCCGAAGTCCGTTCGTAAGTTATTGAATGTTCGTTCGCCGCAGTCGTTGAACTTGGCCGAAATTACTGCCGATCGGCTCACACCGAAACTGCGAGAGAAATGGGGAGAAGAGGTGTATGGCCATGCCGTGATAGAGGAGCTCCAAAATCGGTCATGTTTTGCGTAGACGCTCGCACCATTGCCAGGGTTGCCGGGAGAGTTGCCCTCTCTTATCTGAGTGCTCGAAGTGATTTGGATGTCATTGCGTTCGCCGATTCGATCGAAGGTTCCCGGTAAGGTTTCGCCCGCGTTGACTTCTGTTTCTTGCTGATCCCGTAACTGCTTCGCGTCGGTCACGTCGTGGACGAACCGGTCCGTGTCAACCGATTCTCAATTGGCCAGTTTCCGCCTTAGACACTCCAGGGATCCTCTGTTAATGTGCAAAGGTGTAACAGCTCGGCGCGAAATTACTGTCCTGCGAATTCTCTCTTGCCCGTTGGGAGGTCCTCTCAATGTCCGAAGCTGGAGGTTCCAACATCGAAGTTGCCCACCATCTCAGCGAGCACAAGGAATCGTCGCAATCTTTGGGGCACGAAATATTGGAGATCGCGGAGGCCTTGGTGCTCGCCGTAGTCGCGGTCACGACTGCGTGGAGCAGCTATCAGGCAGCGCTCTGGACTGGACGTCAGGCGGAACTGTACGGTCAAGCGAGCAAATTGCGGATTCAAGCCGAGGGAGCCGCCACATATGCCAATCAGGAGCGCTTGTACAACGCTTCGACCGTGGTTGAGTGGCTGAAGGCCGAAGCCCACAGCGACAAGAAGCTCGCCGACCTTTTTGAACGGCGTTTCCTTCCCGAGTTTCGTCCCGCC
>Ga0210401_10005152_pt1 | contig 13475 bp, 13 predicted proteins | sample IncBWH32MmetaG_FD_150866 | JGI IMG/M metagenome (GOLD analysis project Ga0210401, IMG submission 150866) | Forest soil microbial communities from Barre Woods Harvard Forest LTER site, Petersham, Massachusetts, United States - Inc-BW-H-32-M | ecosystem: Environmental > Terrestrial > Soil >... | reverse complement strand
AGGCTGAAATCCGTTCTAGGTGAAAACCCGTAAATCATCGGGCCCAGGATAAAATTTTTGATGAATGCCGGTCCGCGCACCAAAACACCGTTAACGGCCGCTTATCCGACCGCGGCAGTCTTTGCGCCGAGCGGCTTAACGAGCCGTTCGAACGTTCGACTAATGGCGCATTCGTCCCCTTGTCCGCGCGGCGGTCTGCCCAGCTTTCCACCTTGCCTAATCCCTCGGGTTGACGGCATATTCTGGCCCGGAGGCGGCGGCCTCGGACGGAATCCAAGACGTCCGGGAAGAACTGCTAGAGAAAAAGAGCCCGCGCCGGGGGATCCTCGGCGACGATGGCTGATGGGGGAAATTTGTTTGGCCGATGAGTTCATTCTCGAAACGCACGGATTGACGAAGGAATTTGCGGGATTCTTTGCCGTTCGCGATGTCGCGCTCAAGGTACGGCGCGGCAGCATTCATGCGCTGATCGGCCCGAACGGGGCCGGCAAGACCACGTGCTTCAATCTGTTGACCAAGTTTCTGAGGCCGTCGGCAGGCCAGATCCTCTACAAGGGACGGGACATCACCGCACTGGCGCCGGCCGACGTGGCGCGCCTTGGCTTGGTGCGCTCATTCCAGATTTCCGCGGTGTTTCCGCATCTGACCGCGCTGGAAAATGTGCGGGTCGCACTGCAGCGCCAACACGGCAGCTCGTTCGATTTCTGGCGCTCCAAATCGGTGCTCAACCGCTTCAACGCCCGCGCGCTCGAGCTCTTGGACGACGTGGGCTTGAGCGAATTCGCCAATACGGCCGCGGTCGAGATGCCTTATGGCCGCAAGCGCGCGCTTGAGATCGCAACCACGCTGGCGCTCGATCCGGAGATGATGCTGCTCGACGAACCGATGGCCGGCATGGGCCATGAAGACATCGACAAGATCGCGAGCCTGATCAAGCGCATCTCCGCGAAATACACGATCCTGATGGTCGAACATAATTTAAGCGTGGTCGCCAACCTCTCCGACATCATCACCGTGTTGACGCGCGGCCACGTGCTGGCCGAAGGCAATTATGCCGATCTCTCCAAGGACGAGCGCGTCAAGGAAGCCTATCTGGGGGCGGGCCATGCCTGATCTGAAAATGGCCGAAGCCGCCGCAGTGAAACCGGCACCATCGGCCGCCGCCGGCGGGCAGGTGCTCTCGGTCCAAAATCTCGAGGCCTGGTACGGCGAATCTCACATTCTCCATGGCGTCAATTTCAACGTCAATGCCGGCGAGGTCGTCACCTTGCTCGGCCGCAACGGTGCCGGCAAGACCTCGACGCTGAAATCGATCATGGGCATCATCGGCAAGCGTACCGGCTCGGTCAATTTCGAGGGCCAGCAGATCATCCGTGCGACGTCGGACCGAATCGCGCGCATGGGCGTCGCCTTTTGTCCGGAGGAGCGCGGGATTTTCGCCAGCCTCGATGTCCGCGAGAATCTGCTGTTGCCGCCGATTGTGCGCGCCGGCGGCCTGTCGCTGGATCAGATTTTCGACCTGTTTCCCAATTTGAAGGAGCGGCTTTCCAGCCAGGGCACCAAATTATCGGGCGGCGAGCAGCAGATGCTGGCGATCGCGCGGATCCTGCGCACCGGCGCGAGCTTTCTGATGCTGGACGAGCCGACCGAGGGCCTTGCCCCCGTCATCATCCAGCAGATCGGCCACACCATCGCGCGGCTGAAGACGCAAGGTTTTACCATCCTGCTGGTCGAACAGAATTTCCGTTTCGCCTCCACGGTCGCCGATCGCTATTACATCGTCGAGCATGGCAAGGTGATCGACGGTTTCGCGAATTCGGAGCTGCAGGCCAACATGGACAAGCTTCACACCTATCTCGGCGTTTGAACGACGAAATTATTTTTGGCAAGATTGAGGGAGAAAACATGAAACATCAAATTTCCGCGCTTTTGCTCGGTACCACACTGGCGCTGGCGGCGTCGGTCGGCGCATTGGCGCAGGACAAGACCATCAAGATCGGCGTGCTGACCGACAATTCAGGGCTGTACTCCGATCTCGGCGGCGCTGGTTCCACCGTGGCAGCCCAGATGGCGATCGAGGATTCCGGCATGGCGGCAAAAGGCTGGAAGATCGATCTGATCTCCGCCGATCACCAGAACAAGCCCGACATCGCCACCAACATTGCGCGCCAGTGGATCGATGTCGAAAAGGTCGACATCTTCATGGACGTGCTGAACTCGGGTGTTGCGCTCGCGGTCAACAACGTCGTGAGGGAGAAGAACTCGATTCTGATCGATACCGGCGCGGCGACGTCGGATCTGACCAACGCGCAATGCTCGCCGAACACGATTCACTGGGTGTACGATACTTACATGTTGGCCAACAGCACCGGCCAGGCGTTGGTCAAGGCCGGCGGTGATACCTGGTTCTTTCTGACCGCCGACTACGCGTTTGGGGCTGCGCTCGAGCGCGACACCACGGCGGTTGTGGTGAAGGCGGGCGGCAAGGTGATCGGCAGCGTCAAGCATCCCCTCAACTCCTCCGACTTCTCGTCCTTCCTGCTGCAGGCGCAAGCCTCCAAGGCCAAGATCATTGGCATGGCGAACGCCGGCGGCGACACCACCAACACGATCAAACAGGCCTCCGAATTCGGCATCGTCGCGGGCGGCCAGAAGCTCGCCGGCCTCCTGCTGTTCATCACCGACGTGCACGCACTCGGTTTGAAAGTGGCACAGGGGCTGAACTTCACCGAAACCTTCTATTGGGATATGAACGACGGCACGCGCGCGTTTTCCAAGCGGTTTTCCGAACGCATGAAAAGCAAGGCGGAGCCCTCCATGGTGCAAGCCGGGGTCTATTCCGGCCTGATCCACTACTTCAAGGCGCTGGAAGCCATGGGCGGCAATCCGCATGATGGCGCCAAGGTGGTGGCGAAAATGAAGGAACTGCCGACCGACGATCCGCTGTTCGGCAAAGGCTCGATCCGCGTGGACGGCCGCAAGATTCATCCAGCCTACCTGTTTGAGGTCAAGAAGCCTGAGGAATCCAAGGGACCGTGGGACTATTACAAGCTGGTCGGAACGACGCCTGCGGACCAGGCTTTCCGGCCGCTGTCGGAAAGTGCTTGCCCGCTGGTGAAGAAGTAGGATCGACGATCCGCCGGCCCTGCGCCGGCGGATGTCTACCACCCGCGTTATCCCAGATTGAGTGCGAAAGATCGATCGACATGCAGGCTCTCTACGCCCAGCTTCTGGTGGGACTGATCAACGGCTCGTTCTACGCGCTGCTCAGTCTCGGGCTCGCCGTGATCTTCGGCATGCTCAACATCATCAATTTCGCCCACGGCGCGGTCTATATGATGGGGGCGTTCTGCGCCTATTTCCTGTTGAACGTCGCGGGCATCGGGTATTGGCCCGCGTTGATCATTGCCCCGATCGCGGTCGGCATCTTCGGCATGATCCTGGAGCGGACCATGCTGCAATGGCTGTCCGGCCTCGATCATCTCTACGGCCTGCTATTGACCTTCGGCCTGGCCCTCATCATCCAGGGCGTCTTCCAGAATTATTTCGGTTCGTCGGGCCTACCGTATGCGATCCCGGATGAACTGAAGGGCGGCATGAATCTCGGCTTCATGTTCTTGCCCATCTATCGTGGCTGGGTCGTCATCTTCTCGCTCGTGGTGTGCCTCGCCACCTGGTACCTGATCGAGAAGACGCGGCTTGGCGCTTATTTGCGCGCCGCGACCGAAAACCCGACGCTGGTGCGGGCCTTCGGCGTCAACGTGCCGCGCATGATCACGCTCACTTATGGCCTCGGCGTCGGCCTCGCCGCGCTGGCCGGGGTATTGTCGGCGCCGATCAACCAGGTGCGGCCGCTGATGGGCGCCGATCTCATCATCGTCGTGTTCGCCGTGGTGGTGATCGGCGGCATGGGTTCGATCATGGGATCGATCATCACCGGTTTCGCGCTGGGGGTGATCGAGGGACTGACGAAATACTTCTATCCCGAGGCTTCCAACACCGTGGTATTCGTCCTGATGGTGCTGGTGCTCCTGGTAAAGCCAACGGGACTGACCGGACGGGCGGCATAAAATGACAGCAATCACCGACGATACGATACCGATAACCCCGCGCGCGATGCGCGACGAAATGATCGTGTTCGCGGTCATGGCGGCGCTGCTGGTTATCGTGCCATGGACCGGCATCTATCCATTTTTCGTGATGCAGGCGCTGTGCTTTGCGCTGGTTGCCTGCGCCTTCAACCTCTTGATCGGCTATGGCGGCTTGCTCTCGTTCGGCCACGCAATGTTTCTGGGGACCGCGGGCTACGTCAGCGCGCACGCGCTGAAGGTCTGGGGATTGCCGCCTGAGCTCGGGATTTTGGCCGGTATTGCCGGCGCAACGGCGCTCGGCGTTGTCACCGGCTTCGTCTCGATCCGCCGGCAGGGCATCTACTTCTCGATGATCACGCTGGCGCTGTCGCAGCTGCTCTACTTCGTCTATTTGCAGACGCCGTTCACCCATGGCGAAGACGGCATTCAAGGCATCCCGCAGGGACATCTGTTCGGAATTTTCGATCTCTCGAAGCCGACGACCCTTTATTACGTCGTGTTGGTCGGATTCCTCCTCGGTTTTCTGTTGATCTATCGCACCATCAACTCGCCATTCGGCGAGGTCTTGAAAGCGATCCGCGAGAACGAGCCGCGTGCGATCTCGCTCGGCTACAAGACCGATCAGTACAAGCTGCTCGCCTACATCCTCTCTGGCACGCTGGCGGGTTTTGCCGGGTCGCTGAAAGTGTTCGTCGCGCAGAACGCGTCGCTCACCGACGTGCACTGGAGCATGTCGGGCGAGATCGTGCTGATGACGCTGGTCGGCGGTCTCGGCACCGTATTCGGCCCGGTGGTGGGCGCCTTCGTGATCATCGCCATGCAGCAATATCTAGCGAGCTTCGGGCAATGGGTCACCGTTATCCAGGGCGTGATCTTTGTCGCCTGCGTGCTGACGTTCCGCCGCGGCCTGATCGGCGAGATCGCGCATTTCTTCCGGATATCGCTCTAAGCGCCCGATTTCCGGAACTTTTCTGTCTCATAAAGTGGTGGATGACCGGCTCCTGGAGCCGGGCGAGGCGGGCTTTTCAGCTGGAATGGGCTATGACAGTTTTGTGACAGGTCGCTGACGGCCGCTCCGTAACGGTGGACATAGCTTATGCTGCGTTGGTTTCGCGCCCTTCTTCCAAAGGAGGAGCGATTCTTCGAGCTGTTCGCCCGCCATGCGCAAACGGTGGTACAGGGCGCGCTGGCCTTGCAGGACATGCTGCGCGGCGGCGACGAGACGCCGGTGTACTGCCAGCGCGTCAATCAGTTCGAGAATGACGCCGACAATATCACCCGCGAGGTGCTCACCGCGGTGCGCCGCACCTTCATCACTCCGTTCGACCGCGGCGACATCAAGAACCTCATCACCGCGATGGACGATGCCATCGACCAGATGCAGCAGACCGCAAAGGCGGTGGTGCTGTTCGAGGTCCGAACGTTCGAGCCGCCGATGCGGGAAATCGGTACGCTGCTGGTCGAGTGCGCCGATTTGGTGGTCCGCGCGCTGCCGCTGATGCAGTCGATCGGCAACAATGTCGCGATGCTGACCGCCATGACGGAGGAATTGACCAAGCTGGAGGGGCGGGTCGACGACCTCCACGACATCGGTCTGAAGGAATTGTTCCTCAAGCACCGCAACGCCAACACCATGGATTTCATCGTCGGCGCCGAGATCTACGACCATCTCGAGAAGGTCGCCGACCGCTTCGACGACGTCGCGAACGAGATCAATTCAATCGTGATCGAACAGGTATAGGGCGGGGCCGCGCCGTGGATGCCACGCTGGGTCTTCCCGTTCTGGTCGGATTGATCGCGGTCGCGCTGCTGTTTGACTTCCTCAACGGAGTGCACGACGCCGCCAATTCGATTGCCACCATCGTGTCGACCCGCGTGCTGCGTCCGCAATATGCGGTGTTTTGGGCGGCTTTCTTCAACTTCGTCGCTTTTCTGGTGTTCGGACTTCATGTCGCCCAAACCATCGGCACCGGGATCATCGAGCCCTCGATCGTCGATGCCCGGGTGATCTTTGCCGCCCTGATCGGCGCCATCGTCTGGAACCTGATCACCTGGGGGTTGGGAATTCCTTCTTCCAGCTCGCACGCCCTGATCGGCGGATTGGTTGGAGGCGGCATGGCCAAGGCCGGAATTTCGGCCGCGGTCTGGAGCGGACTATCGAAGACGCTGGCTGCGATCGTGCTATCGCCGCTGGTCGGATTTTTGCTGGCGATGATGCTGGTCGCCATCGTCTCCTGGCTATCGGTGCGCTCGACGCCATACGCGGTCGACCGCGCCTTCCGCATCCTGCAATTCGTCTCGGCCTCGCTCTATTCGCTTGGCCATGGCGGCAACGACGCGCAAAAGACCATGGGCATCATCGCGGTGCTGCTCTATTCGCAGGGCAAGCTTGGCGCGGAGTTTTCAATCCCGTTCTGGGTAGTGCTGGCCTGCCAGGCGGCGATGGCGCTGGGTACGCTGATGGGCGGCTGGCGCATCGTCCGCACCATGGGATTGCGCATCACCAAGCTGACGCCGATGCAGGGCTTTTGCGCCGAAACCGGGGGTGCCGCGACGCTGTTCATGGCGACCTTCCTCGGAGTTCCCGTGTCGACGACACACACCATCACCGGCGCCATTGTCGGCGTTGGTGCCGCGCGGCGGGTCTCGGCCGTGCGCTGGAACGTCGCCAGTTCGATCGTCTACGCCTGGGTGATCACGATACCCGCATCCGCCATCGTGGCTGCCTTGGCCTATTGGGCGGTATCTTTGATCCGATAGACGCAATCGCGCCGATTGGAGCTGGCCTGCTCCATTCCTATATCAAGAGCTCGGGAATCCCTTGATTCCGTGCACTTTCCCTGCCAAACGCTCATGCCCAAACCCTAGAGCATCATGTCCGAGCTTGCCGTGACAGTCGAATCGTCGTCCCGCTCGCCGCTTGCAACCGAAGTGGCGCGGCGGCGGACCTTTGCGATCATCTCGCATCCCGACGCCGGCAAGACTACGCTGACCGAAAAACTGCTGCTGTTCGGCGGCGCCATCAATCTCGCCGGCCAGGTCAAGGCCAAGGGCGAGCGGCGTAATACCCGTTCCGACTGGATGAAGATCGAGCGCGAGCGCGGCATCTCTGTCGTCACTTCGGTGATGACGTTCGAGTTCGAAGGCCTGGTGTTCAACCTTTTGGACACGCCGGGCCATGAGGACTTTTCCGAGGACACCTACCGAACGCTGACCGCGGTCGATTCCGCCGTGATGGTGATCGACGCCGCCAAGGGAATCGAAGCCCGTACGCGAAAGCTGTTCGAGGTGTGTCGGCTCAGGGATATTCCCATCATCACCTTCATCAACAAGATGGATCGGGAAAGCCGCGATACGTTCGAGCTTCTGGACGAGATCGAAAAGACGCTGGCGCTCGACACCGCGCCGGTAACCTGGCCGGTCGGCCGCGGCCGCGATTTCCTCGGCACCTATGACGTCGTCAGCGGCGGGGTGCGGCTGCTCGAGGGCGGCGGCGCCAAGACCGGGGCGGCCCAACAGATCGATATCGCCGATCTCGCGGGGTACAATCCCAATCTCGATGTGGCCGCGATCAAGGATGAACTGGCTCTAGTGACGGAAGCCTGCAAGCCGTTCGAGCTTGAGGCGTTTCGCGAGGGCCACCTGACGCCGGTCTATTTCGGCAGCGCGCTGCGCAATTTTGGCGTCGGCGATCTCTTGGAAGGCCTCGGGCGTTTTGCACCGGAACCGCGGGCGCAGCAATCCAATCTGCGCAAGGTCGAAGCCGCCGAGCCGCGCATGAGCGCGTTCGTGTTCAAAATCCAGGCCAATATGGACCCGAACCACCGCGACCGCATCGCGTTTGCGCGGCTGTGCTCGGGAAAGCTTTCCCGCGGCATGAAGGCAAAACTGGTGCGCACCGGCAAGAACATGTCGCTGTCGAGCCCGCAATTCTTCTTCGCGCAAGATCGTGCGCTGGCGGAGGAAGCTTTTGCCGGCGATGTCGTCGGCATTCCCAATCATGGGACGCTTCGGATCGGCGACACCCTGACCGAGGGCGAGGATATCACCTTCGTCGGCGTTCCCAGTTTTGCGCCGGAAATCGTCCGCCGGGTGCGGCTGACGGACGCGATGAAGGCGAAGAAGCTGAAAGAGGCGCTGCAGCAGATGTCGGAGGAGGGCGTGGTGCAGGTGTTTCGTCCCCGTGACGGCGCGCCGGCGCTGGTCGGCGTGGTCGGCCCGCTGCAGCTCGACGTGCTGAAGGCGCGGCTGGATGCCGAATATTCGCTGCCGGTGGAGTTTGAAGTCAGCGAGTTCCAGCTCGCGCGCTGGATTTCGTCCGACGACCGCAAGAAGCTCGACGCGTTCATCGCCGCCAATGGCTCTGGCGTCGCCGATGACGTCGACGGCGATCCGGTGTTCTTGGCCAAGAACGAATTCTATCTCGGCTATAAGCGGGAGCGCGCCGAGGGCATTGTTTTTTCCAGCATCAAGGACGTGAAGAAGGCGTAAGGATAGGCGCTGCCTTAGCAGGCTCGTCGTCCCCCGCGAAAGCGGGGAACCCAGTACGCCGAGGCTCCTCGATTCTATCGCCACCGCCTCTGGAATATTGGATCGCCCGGTCGTAGGCGAGCGGAAGCGACGCCGTCCTTCGGACGGCTATGCCGGACGATGACAGCGGTTGGGTGAACGCGGGGATGTGAACACGGCCGGCCTTGATGGCGCCTGCCGGGCGCATCATTTTCCGGTTGTGTCGCCTTCGAGGTTGCGTTCCATGCTGGGGCGTATCGTTGTCCTATCGATCCTGTGCCTCATCGCCGTCGCGATGACGGGAAATGCCGATGCACGGCGGCGGCAGATCAATCCCATACCGTTTTCGCACGAACCCTGCAGCGTGCTCGCCGGCCGTCCCTGCACACCGTCGTTCTGCAGCGTCTTCAACCACGGCCCGTGCATTCCGGAGATCGATTATCCCTATGGTGAAAACCTGCAGCTCACGATTCAAACCGTGCCCTCGCAGGACGATGCGCCGAAATATCAAAAGCCCGACCACGATCTCGATACTATCGGCGATCTCTTCGCGGCGTTGCGCTCCTGCTGGTCGCCGCCGCCGGCCGACAGCGCGCGCGCGGGCATGCAGATGTCGGTGCGCTTTTCCTTCAACAAAGCCGGCGGGATGATCGGGCCGCCGCGCATGACCTTTGCCACCGTGGGCGCGCCGGCCGACACCCGCACCACCTATCTCAAGGCGATCAACACGTCGCTCGATGGCTGCCTGCCGCTAAAATTCACCGACGGGCTCGGCGGCGCGCTGGCCGGGCGGCCGATCGCGATCCGCTATGTCGATAATCGCGAGCTGGGGAAGCCCGAGAAACAGTAGCTCGGGGCCATTTATGTGCCCCCCGCAGCCGTAAGTGCAGCCTTTATCGCCGCAACCGTATGGGCATTGGCAACACCATTGGCCGTCAATCCGTCTTTGCTTTTCTGAAATGCGCGCACGGCGGTTCTTGTTGCGGCTCCGAAAATGCCATCCACGACCAGAGGCGGCGTCGCTCCCAGCGTATTGAGGGAAGTCTGCAGCCACGTCGCATCGAGGGTTTGCCCGGGTGCGCCGGCGGAAGCGGGCGAACCATCGAATTTGATGCTCGGGTCGAGGCCCATCATGGCGATGATCAAGCCGGCGCATCCGAGTTGCTTATCCACGACTTCCTCGATCGGCCCGTGATCGACCAGAACTTTGCCGATCGTGTACTGGTCCGTGCCCGACCAGATATAGGGACTTGGCCGATTGGCGTTGGCATAGGACAGGCCGTTGTAACGCTCCAGCAAAGTGAGCATGCCCCCGATCGACCAATCCGTGTTTCGGGCGGCATGCGGAGCACAGTTCACCAGCGCGTCTACCGCGGCATCCTCAAAGCTCGCGAACGGTCCGCGTCCGGCCGGCACATGCGTCGAGACCTTGTTCCACGGGTCGCCCTGCGCCAGGCTCCTGCTGAAATTCTGGGTTGATTCACGGTAGTGTGAGACAGCGATGAAAATCCAGCTGACGCCGGTTCGCGCCTCGATCGACTGGTATCTCGCCTTGTTGGTGACAGCCTTCTGAGCCGGCGCCTTGAATTCCGGCGCGCGTGCGCGCGTTAGTTTTGCGTTTGCCCAGCGCTGTTCGTTCGATGCCTTTAAAGCAGCAAGATCAGTCATGGCGTACCCCTCAAACGATCGGCAAGTTGCCAGGCAAAAATCAACCCTCGAAAATCGAGCCGAAAATACACGCTCGGGTAGTTATAGAAAGAAGTATCTTCCCGGAAAGGCGATGCATGAACCGGATGCTTTGACCGATGCTTTGACCCATGATCGCGCGCCGCCGGCCGGCATTGCGTGCGCTCTGCAAAAAATGATACGCGAAGACCCGAGAAACCGGGCGCGCAAGGAGGGCTCATGGGACTTTTGGTGATGATCCTGGGTCTGCTGCTGTTCCTCGGCGTCCATACGCTCACGACGCAGCGGGACTTGCGCGGAAGCTTGATCGCCACATTGGGTGATAACGGCTACAAGATCGGCTATGCCCTGGTCTCGCTGGCGGGCCTTGCGCTGATCGTCTGGGGTTTTGCGCACTACCGTGCGGCCGGAATGACCGATGTCTGGTATCCGCCCAAATTCGCAAGGCACATCACGGTCGCGCTGATGCTGCCGGCGGTGATCCTGGTGGCGGCGTCCTATATTCGCGGCCGCATTTTTTCCGCGCTGAAGCACCCGATGCTGGCCGGCGTCAAGTTGTGGGCGGCGGCTCACCTGCTTGCCAATGGCGATCTCGGCTCGATCATCCTGTTCGGCTCGTTTCTGGCGTGGGCGGTGTTTGACCGGGTCTCGCTGAAGCGCCGTACTGACGCCGGCGCGCCGCCGATCCCGGTCGGCGGCCTCAGTAACGATCTGATCGCGGTCGCGGTCGGGTTGGTCGCCTACCTTGCGCTCGCCTTCGCGTTCCATCCGGTCGTGATTGGCGTTCCCGTGATTGGAGTCTGACATGTCAGTGCAATCCGCTATCAGGCGCAAGACCGCGCCGGAAATCCGTGCCCGCAAAGGCGGCGAGCCGATCGTGATGCTGACCTCGTATCACGCGCACACCGCGGCACTGGTCGACCGCCATTGCGACGTTATCCTGGTCGGCGACAGCCTCGGCAATGTGATGCACGGTTTCGAGACCACGGTACCGGTGACGCTCGAGATGATGATCCTGCAGGGCCGCGCCGTGATGCGCGGCTCCAGCCAGGCGCTGGTCGTGGTCGACATGCCGTTCGGCTCCTACGAGGCGTCGAAGGAGCAGGCGTTCTATTCTGCCGTGCGCATCATGAAGGAGACGCAGTGCGGCGCCGTAAAACTCGAAGGCGGCGTGCGGATGGCGGAGACGATTGCATTTCTTAGCCAGCGCGGCATTCCCGTGATGGGGCATATTGGCCTGACACCGCAATCGATCAACACAATCGGCAGCTTCAAGTCGCAGGGCCGCGATGAAGCCGCCAGGCTCGATAAGGGTGATAATGGCAGCGGTGCCATTCAGGACGATGCGCGCGCCGTCGAGCAGGCCGGCGCATTTTCTATTGTGATCGAAGCCGTGGCGGAGCCACTGGCCCGCCGTGTGACCGGGATTGTTTCTGTCCCGACCATCGGCATCGGCGCCAGCGCCGCTTGCGACGGCCAGGTCCTGGTGCTGGAGGACATGCTGGGGCTGTCGCCGAGGACGCCGAAATTCGTTCGCCGGTACGGCGACCTTGGCCCCGCGATCGAAGCGGCGATCGAGGGCTATGCCAAGGACGTGCGCGCCCGCGCGTTTCCCGGGCCCGAGCACGTCTACGGCATGAAAACAAAAAGCTGACTAGTGGTCCGATTCTAACATTCGCATCCCGTTTCGGCAGGGTTCTTTGCGAATGTTAGAAACGGTCGGCGACTCGATAGAGCCACAGGCCGACCGTAAGGAGGCTTCCCCAACGTCAATGCCTTACCACACCCGAGGAACAAGACGATATCGCACCATCTGCATATACTCGGCATACCCTGGCAAATTACTGCGGAGAAAGATTTCCTCATCAAGGATGCGCCAAACGAGTACTGGGAAGAACGGTAGGACGAGGAGAACGCTCCACCACGAACCGAGTGCGAGCGGCATCGCGGCGAGCAGGAGCAATGCACCCGAATACATCGGGTGCCGGACGTACGCGTACGGGCCCGTCGACACGACGGGCTGTTCCTCCTCTACCTGAATCGTAGAAGCGGCATAGCTGTTCGACTTCATCACCACGAAGAACAACAGGAAAGATAGTACAATCATTGCGTCTGCGATAACTGACACGACCGGCGCAACCGGCGACCAACCGAAGCGATGGTCGAAAGCGGGAAGCACCACGAACCCTACAAACCCTAGGATGAAAAGCGCCGAGATGAGTTTCTGAGCCGCTCGCTGCTCCGCCACGGGTCCGATATTCATGCGGCGCTCAACGAGCTTTCGGTCGTGTACGAGAAAATAGATCCCCAACGCCTGCGCGGACACCCCAAACACGGCCACGAAGACCCACGCCTGCCAATAGTTGAGCGTACCTGCAGGAATGAACAGGCACGCGACCAAAATTGCGAGCGTTACCAGGTTGGCTAGTACCCCCCGGATGTAAAAATTTGACATGGATGTGTATCTCGCCACCGGCTTACACCACGTACACCGCGCTCCGCCTCCTCACTCATGTATTGCGGCATTGTCGGGGAGGAAACGAAAGCTGATCTCGCCTATCGGCAGTCCAGCTATTCCCCGCGCGCTCCGCTCGCTCCGAGCTTCACCGGCGCGCCGCAATGAACCGGCGAGCCGCAGTGAACCGGCGAGCCGCGGCGGCCGCTGTTGGCATATTTGCGACGTGCCAACCGCATAGAGCGATGTCCCCTTTCAGGGGCAACCCGGAAGACATGTGCTCATGCTGAGTTCTTCTCAGTTCGACAGCATTGACCCTGAGCAGAAGTGTTCTGCGACCATATCGACCGTCCCTTTTGACTCTGAGCTGCCCTAACGAGGCAGCGCGCTATTGGTTCGCGACAAACGGCGAGATTGGAATTCGTGGTTCGGACGCCGACGATTGTTGACTTCATCAAAGCTGGAGGAATCTTTGCCCATACTGCCGATAGAGGGGGTATACGCCCGACTTTACCGACACGGATAGCATCAAGACGCCGGCCCTCTGGGGCATCCCCACCGCTGACGTACCAGTGGGCGCTTATGAGGGTGCTAGACCGGGGTCACGACGGTCCTCGGATTCACCATATCGCGAGATATCGCGAGATGGGCGGCTGGAAATCCCAGCTTGTGCCTTGTTTGACGTCTCAGTTGGTAAACAAATAATTAACGGGAGACGTGTCATGATGCTGAAG